>Ga0207697_10001209_pt1 | contig 14143 bp, 10 predicted proteins | sample KBSSwiS5withPhiX_FD_184293 | JGI IMG/M metagenome (GOLD analysis project Ga0207697, IMG submission 184293) | Switchgrass rhizosphere microbial communities from Kellogg Biological Station, Michigan, USA, with PhiX - S5 (SPAdes) (version 2) | ecosystem: Host-associated > Plants > Roots >... | reverse complement strand
TTCCTCCTCGACCTTTTGTTTGGCAACGCTTTCTTCGTTTTCCCAAATGAATTGGCGACTCTCCGTTGGAAAGTGCCGGCGGTGGGAGGAGCGATTCCGATTGAAGAGTTCGTCTTCTATCTCGCCGGGTTCATGCTCGTGCTGCTGAGTTACATTTGGTGCGATGAATATTGGATGGCGGCGTACAACGTGCGCGATTACGCGGTCACGGCAGAAAACATACCGCGAATCGTCCGTTTTCATTTTGCGTCCGTGGTGATGGGCATTTTGCTAATCGCCGCTGCGATTCTGTATCGAAAGTTTTTGTCCGGCACGCCGGAAGGTTTCCCCTGGTATTTCGTTTATCTCGTGTGCGCGTCGCTGATTCCATCGGCTGGTTTTTTCCACACCGCCCAGCCATTCATTAATTGGCGTGCATTCAGTTTTACATTCTTTCTGCTGCTGCTGATCAGTTTGCTCTGGGAAGCGACGCTCGCGTTGCCTTACGGTTGGTGGGAATACCGGCCGCGTACCATGCTGGGTTTGCACATCGGGGCATGGTCCGGTCTGCCGATCGAAGCAGTTTTTGTTTGGTTCGCTGTGATTTTCACAACAGTCATCACCTACGAAGTGATTAAGATCTGGAAAGCGCTGGGAACGCGCGCTCTCGAAGCATTCTTCGGGATCAGGAAATAGCTCCCTGCATCTGTAGCCACGGCCCTATGGGCCGTTCACTTCTCTTGTGAGCCGAGCAGACCGGCCACAGGTCTGCACACTGGACGGATTCGTCCTGCGGCGAACCGGCGGCTACAGCTCATCCATAAATGATCAAATGAATCGATTCGGGTAATTGCTGTGCCACGTTCGTAACCACGCTTCCGCGAAGCAATTTGGACATGGCGCTGCGCTGTGATGCACCGATGATGAGATAATCCACACCCAGCGTGGCTGTAAGATCAAGAATAGTCGTTGCTGCGTCCTCGCTCACCGCATAGACCGGTAGCACAGAGACATTCCGTTCAGCCCCCAGCTTCTGCATTGTCGACATAATTGCCGCCGCCTCGGGGTCCTCCTGCCATTTGGGACGACCGGGCACAGTCGGGCCACCTGCGTAGAAGACGACAATTTCCTTCACGTACAAAACATACAACGTCGCGTTGCGCAGGTGCGCTTCATCCAATGCGAATCCGAGGACGCTGGTAATGCCTCGCGCGGCGACCATGATCCTGTGGCCCTCTTGAATGCGCGTCTCCACGTTTGTGGCGAGATCGGGCGTGACCATCTCCGCGACTTTGCGTGTGACGGTCAATGTTTTTAATCCAGCGATCTTGTGCGAGTACGCTCGAAATCCAAGACCTACGCCCAGAACGCAGACGGCAAAAAACAGCGCGTCGGGTTTGGTTTTTGCGATAGTCAATTCGACTAACGCCAGAACCAGGAATGTTCCGCCCATGAGCAGGTGTTCGTACCACCGCAGACCGAGCCGCTTGTTAAACGTGCAAGCGCCGAGATTGACTGAGATCGCGCCCACAACACCGATGGCATAAAGACCGGCAAGTCCCTCGAATTGCCGGATCAGTCCAAGCACGAGAATTGGAATTATAACGGCGACGATGAGTGGTACTCGCGGCACCCCATGCTTGTTCAGCCGCGCGAACTGGGGCGGCATCTCCCCGTCCTGCGCCATCATGTAAATCACGCCAATCAGCGCCACGATGGCAGTGTTTACTGCACTGATAAGAAGAAAGCCGAATACGATCCCAACAAAGATGGAGAAGGCATGCCCGAACCATTCACCGCCGGCGAGAGTGGCGTAATGCTCCCCAACGAACCGGAGCATATCCTCCTTGTGCGCCTCCAACTCCGGAGCGTACGGTGTCGGCAGCGAAAGCATCGCCCAGCCTATCAGCGCCGTGCCAGCAACCACTTCAATCGCAACGAGCACGATTGCCTTTGTTGCAGTGCGTGTGACTTTAGGAGCGCTCGGCGTGGCGTCCGGATTGAGTTTCATGACGCCGGTCAGGTTGGCGATTGCTTCGACGCCGCTCAAAGCGAGGATCACTCCAACGAACTGCACCCACACCGTCTCAAGATCGGTATGCGGAGGCTCCAAGTGCGTAAGAGTCAGATGCTTCGCGCTAAAGGCGATTGTAGTCACAACAACAATCACGGCGGGAACAGCGAGCCAAATCGAGACGCTGCCGCTGTGCTTTGGACCGAAATGATTGACGGCTCCAAGCACCAGGATCACTGCCATCGCTGCGAACGGCGCATATGAGGTCGGGACGCCGAGATATGTTACGCCTGCCCATCCGCTCAGGGCAGCAGTAACGAGGAAATTCGCGATCAGCAAAAGCGCCCCAACCGAGGCCAAAAATCGACTCTGCTGTCGGGCAGCGGAATACACGCCGCCGCCGTCGGGGAAATGAGCGCATATGATGATGTAATTGAAGGCGACAATTGCCGTGAGCACGCACACGGCCAGGATGATCGGAAAGGACGAGAAACCGGCCGCAACAAATGCGAGCCCGAGCACATAAGCCTTGCTTGTGCCCCAGTCACCGTAAAGCAGCCCGGCGGCGCGCTGCCAATCAACGTTGCGCGGCCGATGGACGCCAGCGGGAATGATCTCGGCCATCGCTATAAGCGATAACTTTCAATTGTGGTCGCGCTCGCTGGCAAGCTCTTTCTCAGCGATGCCGGTTTGATTACAAATTTTCTCGCGAGCCCTTCAAACTTCTACCCGTGCGCCTAATTCGACTACGCCATTTGGTGGCAGGCAGAAGTACGAAGTCACATCGCCGGCATTGCGCGTCATCCAGGCGAAAACCGCACCGCGCCACGAGGAGACTCCGCGTTTACGCGTGGCAAGGATGGTCTCACGGCCAACGAAGTAAGTGGTGCGCATGGAATGAAAACTTAGACCCGTTTGTTTTGCGCGATCGAGCGCAGCGGGCACATCAGGCTTCTCCATGAACCCAAAATGAACCTGCGCGCGCCAAAATCCTTCGCCGAGACTTTCCAGCGCGACGCGATCTTTCGGATTGGCAAGATAGGGAACTTCTCCGGTTCGGACCGTGAGCAAGACAACTTGCTCGTGCAGTACTTTGTTATGTTTGAGGTTGTGAAGCAGCGCGAGAGGTGTGCCAAATCGATTTCCCGACATGTACACGGCAGTTCCTGGCACGCGTCTGATACTCTGGGTTTTCAGTTCTGGTAGAAAAGCATCGATTGGAATGCAAATCTCGTTAAGTCGACTACGCAGAAGTCGGCGTCCTCGTCGCCATGTCAGCATGAGGAAGAGAATCGCTGTGGAGACGAGCAGCGGAAACCAGCCGCCATGGGCGATTTTAAGCATGTTCGCCCCGAAAAATGCGAGATCGATCACGATAAAAAATGCAGCAATCGGCAGAGCCGCCCCAGCTGGCCAGTGCCACCGATAACGGGCCACGAAATAAAACAAAATTGTCGTGATCAGCATCGTGGTCGTGATCGCCACGCCGTAAGCTGCAGCCAGGTTACTCGACGTTCGAAAGCCGAGCACGAGCCCGATGCAGGCAAACATCAATCCCCAATTCACCACCGGCACGTAAATCTGCCCCATGATACCCGCCGAGGTATAGATAACTTTCAAACGTGGACTGAAGCCGAGTTGAATGGCTTGCATGGTGAGTGAAAACGCGCCGCTGATAATCGCTTGTGAGGCAATAACCGCCGCCGCTGTCGCGAGCACGACCATTGGATACAGCGCCCATGAAGGCGCCATTCGGTAAAAGGGATTTACGGCGGCTTCTGGTTCGCTGAGTAGAAGCGCTCCCTGCCCGAAGTAATTCAAAGTTAACGCCGGCAGAACGACAGCGAACCACGTTAGGCGAATTGGCGTCGTTCCAAAGTGACCGATATCCGCATAGAGGGCTTCGCCGCCCGTTACGACCAGAAAAACCGCGCCAAGCACTACGAAGCCGCGTGCACCATTGATCATGAAAAATTCGAACCCGTGTATCGGATTGATCGCAGCAAGCACTTCGGGCGCGCGAATGATTTGCTGAAACCCCAGCAGGCTGATCGCTGCAAACCACAACAGTGTGACCGGACCGAACACCGTACCCACGCGCGTAGTGCCATGTGATTGGAAGACGAACAATGCAATGAGAATGACGACGGCAATCGGCAAAACGTAGGGTTCGAAAAACGGTGTAGCAATGTGCAAGCCCTCTACCGCGCTCATGACCGAGATCGCAGGAGTGATCATCCCGTCGGCATAAAGCAATGCAGCGCCGAATAAACCCAGCAGAAAGAGGAATTTTCCGCGGCGCACGACATCACTCACCAGTGTCGCCAAAGCGAGAATTCCGCCTTCACCACGGTTATCCGCTCGCAGAATGAGGATCAGGTACTTAATTGAGATGATAAGGATGAGCGACCAGAGGATGAGGGAGAGGACACCGAGCACGTTCCCGCGCGTCGGAGCAACGCCATGCTGTCCGTAAAAGCACTCCCGCATCGCGTAGAGCGGGCTGGTGCCGATATCGCCATAAACGATCCCCAGGCTGGCGAGACAGAGCAGAACGAGCCGATTTCGGCGATGCTTCGACTCTGTAATTGCCGCGGGAATACCAGCCGAATCAGCAATGGTTGGAACTAAAGATGGCGGCGCAGAATGCAACGTTTTCAAGGAACTTTAGATCGGCCACAACCCTCGAATAGTTAAAACGGTACTAAAATTTGAAGGCATCGTTTCGCATACATTTGGATGCGTTAGATTAATCGGGATGAGACCGTCAGATTGGCGTGCCATCGAAGAGAATTCCTCTCAGCCTGCAATCACGACAAAGGCGCACACCGAGGAGGAGGCCCCGTCACCACCGCCTTTTGCGCCATTAAAGCAATACATTGCAGCAGTGATCGCTGTGGCCGGGCTGACACTCGTATGCTGGTTGCTAACACCCCTGACTGGATACGCAGCTATCTCTCTTATTTTCCTGCTCGGCGTGCTGCTCGCTGGGATGGTTCTGAGTCGCGGTCCCGTCTTGCTGGTTGCAGCACTTAGCGCGCTTTCCTGGAATTTTTTGTTTATCCCCCCACTGTTTACGTTGCACATCGCGAAGCTCGAAGATGCATTGACTTTTGCGGCCTACTTCATCATCGCGATCACTGTCGGCAGCCTGACTGCGCAGTTGAAGGCACGCGAGCATCTCGCGGCCCAAGTTCAACTGGCACAAGAATCGGAGCGGCTCCGCAAAACATTGCTCGATTGCGTGTCGCACGAACTGAAGACTCCTCTCGCGGCGATCGGAGCCGCAAGCCAGGAACTCTCGCGTCTCGCGGCCAACATTCAGGATTCACAAGTTCTGAAAGAGCTCGCCGGCGAAATTCACGCCGGGTCGCGCCGACTCAATCGCGTGGTAGACAACCTTTTGGATATGAATCGACTTGAAAGCGGAGTAATCCGCCCGAAACGCGAATGGTGCGATGTACGTGAACTGCTGCAGTCGGCGATAGACATCGAGCGTGAATCGCTCAATGGCCGCGAAATCAGATTGGACGTACCGACAGAAATTCCATTGGCACTTGTCGATCACACGCTGATTGAGCAAGCTGTCGCCAAGCTTCTTGCAAATGCCGGAGCGCATACGCCGGCGAGTTTGCCAATCGAGATTGATGCCGATTACGCGAATGACCATTTGGTTATCTCGGTGGCCGATCGAGGGCCTGGCATTCCGCCCGAAACAACAGAGCAGCTGTTCGAAAAATTCTACCGTGGCGACAATCGCAAAACAGGTGGCCTCGGGCTCGGCTTATCGATTGCCCGTGGCTTGATTGAAGCGCATGGCGGCAAACTCACTGTCGAAAATCGCGATGGTGGTGGCGCACGCTTCACCATCAAGCTGCCGGTGCGCGTCACCGATGTCGACAAAATGGAAGCGACAGCATGAAACCAGCGCGCCGCGCCCTCATCATCGATGATGAAAAGCAGATCCGACGGTTGCTGCGCATTGCGCTGGAAGAAGCAGGTCACCAGGTCGAAGAAGCAGAGACGGGACAGGCAGGGCTCGCCGAAATCGTTCAGCGTCGGCCCGATGTGGTTTTACTCGACCTCGGTTTGCCCGACATGGAAGGCATAAAGGTGCTGCGACGTTTGCGAGAGTGGTCGGACGTCCCCGTGCTAATTCTCTCCGTCCGCGATGACCCTGATGAAAAGGTCGCAGCCCTCGACGCTGGGGCTGATGACTATGTAACAAAGCCGTTCGACACCGCGGAACTGTTGGCCCGCGTCCGCGTGGCCCAACGCCGCTCGCTCAAAGAACTTGGTGAACCCGTCTTTAACTCCGGGCCCCTCTGCGTCGATTTTGCAGCGCGCCAGGTGAAGATCAGTGGCGAGGAGATCAGGCTGACGCCGACCGAGTACTCCTTGTTGCGTGTGCTGGTGCAGAATGCTGGAAAGGTCGTAACACATCGTCAATTGCTTCGCACGGTCTGGGGAGAGAAGGCGGAGAGCCAGGCTCAGTATCTTCGCGTTTACGTCACCCATTTGCGCAAAAAACTCGAGCCCGACGAGAACGCGCCGCGGCTCATCAGAACAGAAGTCGGAATCGGTTACAGACTTTCGACTGACCACTGACAAACGCGCGGCAGCTCGCGAAACGTTAACAATCTTTTAGCGTTTCAGAGGCATATTTTAATTATCACCCACGGTCGAGCTGGGGCGATGTTTTGGGGATGAAAGAGATCGTGGTCATATTCGTCCAAGCGCAAGATGTAAATCTGCCTGCAGGACAGCCGCCGGGCGCTGCCAAGACAGACGACGCGAGCGAACCGATTGTGGATAATCATTCAGCACCGCCGTTTTGGACCTGGTTTATCGAAAACCCGCGGCCTCGCGCTTTAAGATCTTTCAGGAATCTCGCGGGTTTGATTCTCGCAAACCAAAGTGCGTAGTCGCGCGAGCAACGCTTCGAATACGTCGAAGGAATTTAGTTGAGGCGAGCAACAGCTACAGTTGTGGCCGCGTTCGTAATCTCGAGCGCCGGCGCGGAAGACAATCCCGATTGGTTTGGAGAGCGATTGTTCGACGCATTCGCAAAGGATCTACAATCGCCAGCATACCAAGCGCCGACGCCAAATTCTCTGCCGGCCCAGCGACGCATTCCGAGCGCCCCATTCGATTCGCCACCATTTCCCGCCGCTGATTGGCAAATTGGTGGAACGCCGATCATCGGTGATCCAGGCATTGTTGGTCCGTGGCCGCTGATGGAAGCGATCTACGCCGGGCCGCGCGGCGATGCTTGGAAGAAAAGCCGGATTCAGATCTACGGGTGGGAAGCTTTTTCCTGGAACGTGAGCACGTCCACAAATACGTCCCGCGGACCGAACGCGAATTTTCCGCTGATCTACGATCTACGACCGAATCGATTCGAACAAAACCAGTTCGTTCTCTACATCGAGCGCGTGCCTGACGAGTTCCAGACCGAACACATCGACTGGGGCTTTCGCGTTTCCGCCGTTTACGGGCTCGATTACCGATTCATGATCTCGCGCGGGCTCTTCAGCGATCAGCTCTTGAAGGAAAACAATTACTACGGCTTCGACATGCCGATGGTGTACTTCGATCTGTACCTCCCGCGAATTTTCCAGGGTATGAACGTGCGCATCGGCCGGATCATATCCGAACCTGACATCGAAGCGCAGCTCGCGCCGAACAATTTGATGGCAAGCCATTCGCTCGTTTACGGCTTCGATAATTACACGCAGACAGGAATCTTCACGACAACAAAGATCAATAATCAATGGACGATCCAACTCGGTCTTTCGAACGGAACTGACGTGGCGCTATGGCAGAAAGATCCGGGGAATCAGCCGACGGGCACCGTGATGGTTCAATGGACTTCGCCTGAGCAAAGAGATTCGATCTACGTTGGCGACAATGCATTTAATAACGGCGAATTCGGCTACAATAATCTGCAGCAAATCGTCGGCACGTGGACTCACAAGTTTAACGACAACATCTACACGGCGACCGAGGCGCTGTACATGTACATGTTTGACACCAAGACGGGCCCGACGAAAGAAGTGCCGTTCCAAAGCGGCTCGTTCCCGGTCCGTTCGGGTTACGCGCCCGAGTGGGGCATCGTCAATTACACGATGTTTCGAATCGCACCGAGCGCGTTTTTGACCTTGCGCAACGAATTTTACGACGACATCGCCGGAAGCCGCACCGGGCACGCCACGAAGTACTCGGAGCACTCATTCGGTCTGACCTGGTGGCCGAACAAAATCGTGACGCTCCGGCCCGAGCTGCGCTTCGACCACTCCTACGATACCCCCGCGTTCGACAACGGCACTCGGCGAAACCAGCTCGTCGCGTCAATGGATTTCATCATTCACTACTGATGATCCCCACAAGCGTTAAGCGGCCGCGCAACGTAGATTGGAAGCGCGCGGCCGCGATTCTTTACGGCGACTGGGGCACCAGCAAGGCCTACGTAATTGGCCTGGCCTTCGCGGTCGCCGGCTATTCGTCGTTCTGGCTAATCGCGCCGATGTGCGTGCTGACCGCGCTTGTAGGTGCGAACTACATGGTGATCTGTCGGCTGTATCCAGACGGCGGTGGCGTGTATGCCAGTGTGCGACATCGCAGCGAGGTAATTTCCATCGTCGGCGCGTTTCTGTTGATTGCCGATTATCTTGTGACAGCGGCAATCAGCGCGCTCTCAGCGTTTGCATATCTCGGCGTGCCACATCCGGAGAAATTCGCGGCAATGGCAATCTTGATCATTGGTCTGCTGAATCTACTGGGTCCGCGTCACACCGGCAGCCTCGCTTTTCTCGTGTCGTTGCCGACGGTGCTGGTGGTAATAGCTCTCGGGGCTGTCAGTATTCCGCATCTCGGCCAGGCGTGGACGAATTTACAACCGCTGCACGATTCGTTCAGCCGCAACTGGGCCGCATTTGTCGGTATCGTACTGGCGCTCTCTGGTGTCGAAGCCATCGCGAATGCAACAGGCGTGATGAAGCTCGACCCCGGCAGTACTGAGGCCAAGCCCAGCGTCACGAAAACGTCGACTCCTGCGATCCTGATCGTGATGATTGAGGTATGCGTGTTCACTGCACTACTCGGCCTGGCGATGCATGCGTTGTCGGGTCTGACAATTGCCAATGGCGACGTCAACGCGCCCGGCGCCGAAGGCGTTCGCGATTACATGCTCCGCTACATGGGGCAGATATTCGTCGGTGGGAGCCTCGGCCATCTGTTTGGTCTCGTGATCAGTGTTGTGTTTGGTTTGCTGCTGTTCTCGGCTGTTAACACCGCGATTGTCGATCTGATCACGATTCAGTTTCTCATGTCGCGTGATCGGGAGATTCCTAAAATTTTTCAACGTCTCAACCGCTGGGGTGTTCCTGGGTTCGCCATGGCGCTCGCTACCATTGTCCCCATGCTGCTCGTGCTGCTCGTGAAAGACATGGCAGGTCTGGCTGATCTGTACGCTGTTGGTGTAGTCGGGGCGATCGCAACAAATCTCGGCGCGACAGCCACCGATCGGAAGTTGCAGATCAAAACGTGGGAGCGCTTACTCATGTTTAGCACGTTTGTTGTCATGGCGGCGATTGAGATGTCGTTGCTCATTGATAAACCAAATGCGCGCTATTTTGCGGTAACTATCCTCGCTGTCGGCTTAATTCTCCGTGGCCTCGTGCACGAGCGCCGTATGAAACGTGAAGCCAAACGCACGTTTGCAGCGCCGCAGCCGAGCGTTGACGTAGTGACGACTGCAAACTCGGAAGGAGCAACCGGATCAGCTGCGGAGTCAATTTTGTGCGCCATTCGAGGGACGGGGCGCACACTCGACTTCGCGTTGCGCGAAGCGGCGAATCTTGGTTCACGGCTTTACTTGCTCTTCGTGCGCGAACAACCGTTCATGACTGAACAGGACTTTGGCCGTAAATGGCAGGACGACTCGGAGGCCAGCGCGATTTTCGCTGAAGCCAAACGTAAGGCCGATAATGTGACGCCGCTATTCTGCTATGCGGTGAGTCCATCAGCTGCCGAAACAATTGTGGACATCGCGGCCACACTCGGGGTGTCGCGGGTTATTCTCGGTGCGCCGCAGAGGCATGCGCTGATTAATCTGCTTCGCGGCAACGTAATTCGTGAAGTCTCGAATTCGCTGCCGGAAGATATCGACCTGCTCGTTTACGCGTGAAGGTGCGCCAGCACTTCGATCTCAGCGGTTTGCGGAAACATGTCGAGAGGCGTGATCGAATCGATCGCAAATCTCTGCTGCAATTCTTTCAGGTCACGGGCAAGAGTCGGTGGGTTGCAAGACACGTAAATTAATGTTTCCGGCGCGAGGTCCGTAATCGCATTGCGAACCGCTTCGGTGAGTCCCGTTGCAGGTGGATCGACGATCATTGTGGTAGGGGCGATTGACCTCAATCGCCCGGCCAACTCGTCGTTGCCACGCGCAGGGCGGTTCAGGTGAACCGCCCCTACCTTTTGCAATTCGCCTTCCACATCACCAGCAATGTAGATTTCCTTCTCACTCGCGTTCTCTTTCGCGGCGGCGATCGCGAATCGATCCCAATCAATCCCAATCACGCGCTGGAATTTGTCGAGCAACGCTTTTGCCAAAAATCCCGCGCCACAGTAGGCGTCGATTAACAGGTCCTGATTTGGGGGAACGAGATCGACAATTAAATTGCGCAGGGTGTTTGCGACCTCCTCGTTTACCTGCGAAAACACGCGCGGCTCAGATGCGCTGCGAAGCGTGTAATGCCCGTCCCGCACATGTTTTTGTTCGCGCAACTCCACCAGGGCACGATTGACCTCCTCGCGCGAAATCGGGCAACGCTCGACATCAATCAAGCGATGCGAATCGCGCCGAAAAAAACCGATCACACCGTCCTTCGCGTGCACGGTGATGCGGTTGCGATATGCGTACTGCATCGGCGACGGGACGATCGGCCGCATGGGAGCATCTTTCAGCTTGCCGATTCTCCGGAGCGCGTCGCGCGACTGTCGCCATTTTATCGCAAGTTGATGTTCGTAACTGATATGCTGGTACGCGCAGCCGCCGCATCGGCCGAAATACGGGCACTCTGGCGCGACGCGATTCGGCGAGCTCTGCTTTACTTCGACCAGCTCTGCTTCGGCGAACTGCTTCTTTTCCCGGACGATTTCAGCGGAAACCAGTTCGCCCTCAATGGTGTAAGGAACAAAAACGGCCTTGCCCTGTTCCCGAGCAACGCCTTTTCCTCCGAATGCGACGTCCCCAATTTTTAGATCACAAAGGCGCATTTCATTAACACCCTGCTTTAGCTGGGTGCCTCTGCCAAACGACAGCCTGTAACTGCTTTAGCAGTTTTCGACGAGCAGAAAACCGCTGAAGCGGTTAGCATGGATCGGGCTTCGAACACCGCGCTAAAGCGCGGTGTTAATGAAAGACTAGAGGAAGACGCACTTATTGATTCCCCGGATCCAATCTCATGTTGCGACTGAGCGTACGTTCGATAGCGGCCTCGAGGTTTTCGAGCTTAATGGGTTTGGTGAGATGCTCGGAAAAGCCGGCCTGCAGACTTCGTTCGATATCGCCGTTATTGCCAAAGCCGCTGATCGCAATCCCTGGAACATTGGCAACCGCGCGCAATTGCATCATCAGATCCATTCCGGTTCCGTCCGGAAGGGCAATATCGCTGATGAGCAAATCGAATTCGTTGCGAGCGGCAGCTTCCATGGCCGAACGAACGTCGTGCGAAATCGCAACTAGATACCCGCGACGCGCCAGCAATTTCTCTAGTGCGGCGCAGGTGTCGTGATGATCATCGACCAGCAGAATTTTCAGAGCTCGTCGGGTCGCGTCAGTGACCGCTTTTGAAACGACGCTAACTGCTTCACCTTGCGGGAGAGCTTGCATCGATAATGTAAAAGTTGAACCACGATTGGATCCGTCGCTTTGTGCAGTCAGCGTGCCGCCGTGGGCTTGCGCGAGAGATTTTGAGATTGCCAGACCGAGACCGAGACCGCCAACACGGTGCTCAAACGAGCGGTTGCCTTGTTCGAATGGATCAAAAATGCGCTGCATGACTTCTGGTTCCAGACCGATGCCGGTGTCGTGGACGCTGACGGTGAAAACTGATTCCGATGGATTGTCCGAGGAGATTGTGATGTCTCCTCCTTCAGGGGTGAATTTGATCGCGTTCTTAAGCAGGTTCCAAATGATCTGCTGAAATTTCGCGCTGTCAGCGGTCACGTGGTGCTGGTTCGCTCGCAGATTAACATGCACTTGAAGTCTTTTAGATCTCGCTTCGGCGCGGCAAATCTCGACGACGTTCGACACCGCCTGGTGCGCATCGATTGAAGCAAAACGCAATTGCATTTTGTCTCTGGCGATTCGGGTGAAGTCGAGCAGGTCGTCAATCAACTGCGTTTCCAACTCGATATTGCGACGGATCATCGCCAGCGATGCTTTCGCATCTTCAGTTTGTGTCGGCTCCGTTTCGAGCGAGTCCAACGCAGAAATTACGGGAGTAAGTGGCGTGCGCAGTTCGTGTGAAAGCATCGCCAGGAAATGGTCTTTGGTGCGATTCGCCGTTTCGACCACACTTTTCTGTTGCTGAAGCTCCTGTTCGATGCGCCGGCGCTCAGCCATGCCGGCGGAAAGTGCCATCGCAGTGATTGTAAGCACGGCGATCCACAACTGCAGGGCGATCAGCGATTGATTTTCCGTTTCTCTGACGAACGGGCCGAAGCCATGCAGCGTTCCCCAAACCGCGATTGCGGACAGTATGAAAATACCCGTGGCCGTTTCGAGCGGTCTGAAGCGAAAGGCCGTCCAGATCACGATGGGGCCGCAAATGAAGGTAATGGGATAATTTCGGGAGGACATTTCAAGCCACCCGGCAAAGACGACACCGCTGAGCAGCACCAGCAACAGAAAAAGCACGCCGACTTCGGTGGCTTCCTTCTTACTCCAACCTTGTTGTAAGCCGACGCTCCAGAGTACCACAAGCGGAGCGAAAACTAGATCACCGGTTACATCCCCCAGCCACCACGTCAGCCAGATCGCCCCGTAGTGTGTCCAATCGGCAAAGCCAGCAAAGGCAAGGCTTGTTACACCAAACAACGGGCTGATGATGGTGCTGGTCGCGGCTACAAGCGCAAATTTGAATACGTCCTGGGGACGGTCGCAGAAATTTTTCCCCCTCGCGAATCGGATCACCAACCACGCCCCTGCCAGCGCCTCCAGCGTGTTGCCGGTTGCAATGGCAAGTGACGTCGCGACGTCTCCTGCGGTCGTTACGTTTACCAAAAACGCGCCGATAAAGATGCCCGGCCACACCCGATATCCGAGAACGAGAATTGCTGCCAGGGCGATTCCCGTGGACGGCCATACCGGCGACGCGCTCGCATGCAACGACGCAAGCATCAGACCGAATTTCCCAACGACGAAGTAAATGAGCGTTACGATGCTGATGCGCAGCAGCCCAGAGGAACTTCGCAATTGCATGGTCCCAACCGGCTTAAGCTCAGCGATTTTGCTCCTGATCACAAGGCAGATCAACGCCTTGATTCGCGCGAACTCTGCGGAACGGTTGTCCGCTTTTCAAGAATCACGAAGCCACGACGCCCATGCCCGCAAACGATGACACAGCGTGGGACCGAGCTGCGATGCTAATTAATCAACAGATTCCGCTATTTCTGCAGAGCGGACGCTAATTGAAATCGGCGTGCGTATCCCGCACGTACGGGTATTTCGACTCGTTCCCGACTTCAGGCGGAAATTCCGCGTAACCGCCATGGATGTAAGGAATGTCCGAGGGCAGCAACGGTTGATAGCTATGGTGCCAAATTGGAAACGGAAAGGTCAGGACCTCAATAAGACCGGCCACCTGGCGCGCGGCTGTGCGTCCCGCCCCCTTCCAAACGCCATAGCCGGCTCCGGCGGAATTACCTTCGGTTTGATTGATTTGGTTAACGGTCACAAAAAACTCAGTCGGAGCGATGATGAGGTTCGAGATACCGCGACCGAGTTTGCGCGTCGGACCAAAGTCGTTCCCCGGAGGATCCTGAATATCGGCTAAAGCTCCGATGGCAAGGCCAACGACTGCAGCTAAGGAGAGAACAGTTTTCATAGGCATTTGTTAGCAGTTAAATGATTTCGGACAG
>Ga0207697_10001208_pt1 | contig 14156 bp, 10 predicted proteins | sample KBSSwiS5withPhiX_FD_184293 | JGI IMG/M metagenome (GOLD analysis project Ga0207697, IMG submission 184293) | Switchgrass rhizosphere microbial communities from Kellogg Biological Station, Michigan, USA, with PhiX - S5 (SPAdes) (version 2) | ecosystem: Host-associated > Plants > Roots >... | reverse complement strand
GCGGGTGGACGAGGTGATCAAAAACAACTTCGGTGGCGACCGTCACGCCTTCATCAAGACGATGGAGGCGCAAAAATATACGATGTCGAAATTCCGCGACCTGGAGCGGCAAAAAGTCATCGTGCAGGCGATGCGGGCCAAGAACGTGACATCCAACCTCATCATCCCGCCGGCCAAGGTGGAGGAATACTACCGCAAGCACAGGGAACAATTCGCAAACAAGGCGCAGGTCAAGCTCCGGATGATCATGATCACGGGCCACGCCGATTCGGGCGGCGGCGTGGCGCAAGCTCAGATGGCGGACGAGATTCGCGCCAAGCTCATCACCGGCGCCGACTTCGACAAGATGGCGCAAATGTATTCCGAAGACAGCACTCGTGATCTGGGTGGCGACTGGGGGTGGATCGATGACAAGACACTGTCAGCGCCGCTCTCCGAGGTGGCCTTCAGTCTCCAGCCCGGCGCGATCAGTAAAGTCATCAATTTGGGCGGCAATTATTACATCTTGAAAGTGGAAGCGCGCCAGGGGGGCGAAGTGAAAGCACTCAAGGATGTGCGGGCCGATATCGAGTCGCGGCTGCGGCAGGATCAGGCACAAGAGCTGCAAGAACACTGGCTCGCCGGCCTGCGCTCGAAGGCTTACATCAAGACCTTCTAGCTTTCTGGCAACGCTTCGCTGATGACTATTGCGCAACATGCGCAAACGCATCGGCATCACGTTGGGCGATCCGGCCGGCATCGGCCCGGAAATCATCCGGTCAGCGCTGGCGTCGGGGAAATTGCCCGACGCAGATTATCGCTTGCTGGGCAAATCCGAAGGACACTCGTTAGGCCAACCCACTCCCGATGGTGCGCGCGAGGCCCAGGCTGCGCTCGAGGAATCCGTCCGACTTGCGATCACGCATGACATCGATGCGATCGTGACCGGACCGATTCACAAGGCCAGCATGTATGAAATCGGATTCGCGTTTCCCGGCCAAACCGAGTTTTTCGCCGCACGCTGCGGCGTGGAGAACTTCGCCATGCTTCTGACCGGAGCGGGTCTCACTGTCGCTCTCGTAACCGCACACATCCCTCTCAGCAGCGTCACCGAAAACCTGCGGAAGGCCGAGATTGTGCGAGTCGGGTCGCTTCTGCAGAATTTTCTCGTCCGGCGTGGTGGTTCTCGGCGCATCGCCGTCGCGGGATTGAATCCACACGCGGGCGAGTCCGGAGCGCTCGGCCGCGAAGAAATCGAGCTCATCGCGCCGGCCGTTGCCGAACTGCAACGGATCCACCCGACTGCGCAGATTAGCGGTCCGTTCTCACCCGACACCATTTTTCACCGTTCGGTCGAGGGAGAATTCGACGGGGTCCTTTGCATGTATCACGATCAGGGATTGATCCCGCTGAAACTGCACGCATTCCATGAAGGAGTGAACGTCACTCTTGGACTCCCGTTCCCGCGCACCAGCCCGGATCATGGCACCGCTTTTGCGATCGCCGGCCAGAGCATTGCCCGGCCCGACAGCATGATCGCCGCCATCCGGCTCGCAGTGGAATTGACCGAATCAAGCGCTTACCCAAGAAAATGAGCCCACGGATCTCGCCTCTTCATCTCACACTGCTGTTGGCGACTGGCCTGGTCTTCGCCTGGTCGGCCTGGCGTCCCTATGATCGCCTGACGTGGTGGCTCGAAGTCGCTCCCGGAATCCTCGCCGCGGCAATTCTTGTCGCTACCTACTCCAGTTTTCGCTTCACCACGCTCTGCTACACGTTGATTGCTCTACACATCATGTTGCTCTGTGTCGGTGGGCATTACACCTACGCTCGCGTGCCGTTCTTCAATTGGATCGAACCGTTTTTCGGATGGCACCGAAATCATTTCGATCGGCTCGGCCATTTCATGCAGGGGTTTGTCCCGGCGTTGATCGCGCGCGAACTCTTCATTCGACTGCGCGTGGTCACGTCCGGCGGGTGGCGCTTTGCCATCGTGCTTCTCATTTGCATGGGTATCAGCGCACTTTACGAGCTCTTGGAATGGGCCACTGCGCTCGGCGCGGGCGCGGCCTCCACCGCTTTCCTTGGTACCCAAGGGGACGTGTGGGACACGCAAAAAGACATGTTCATGGCCCTGATCGGCGCGATCTGCGCCTTGATCCTGCTGAGCCGCTGGCAGAATCGCCAGATGCGACATCTGCCGAGCCAATGGTGAAGGAGAAATTGAGACAGCGGATTACGCCGACGACACGGCTTGAAAGGCGAAAGCAGACCAAAGGGCTACTTTTCCTCCCTGTGAAACCCATGTAATCCGCGGTCTGAATTCCTCGATGCAGCCGCAAAAGTATCTCACTGTCTTCAACCTGGGGATCCAAAACACCTTTGTCTATCGCTGGAATTATTTGTTGCGCGCGATCTTCGGGGTCATTCCACTGGCCGGCACAATCTTCCTTTGGCGGGCGATTTTCCGCGAGAGCGGCGGCGGTATGCGCGGCTACGACTACGGTTCGATGATTTATTACTATCTGCTCACGATTTTGGTGAGCAACCTCGTCATCCCGACCGAGGACGAATGGCAAATTGCCGCCGACATTCGCGAGGGTCAGATCAATTCCTTCCTGACCAAGCCGATGAGTTATCTCGGCTACCGTTTCTGCATTTTCCTGAGCGGCCGGCTGGTTTACACCGCGGTCACGATCCTCCCGATCGCGGCCATCTTCTTCTATTTCCGACGTTTCATCATTCTGCCTAACGACGCCGTGACCTGGCTCGCGGCGATCGTTTCGCTCCTCATGTCGGCTTTGATCCAGTTTTTCCTGACCTACTCGCTTTCGATGATGGCTTTCTGGATTCTGGAGATCTCAACCATCGTTTTCATCGTTTACAGTTTTGAATATTTTCTCGGGGGCCAGATGTTCCCGCTCGATATCATGCCGCCCGCGATCCAGGCAGTGATGAAATGGCTTCCCTTTTATTACGAACTGTTTTGTCCGATCGCGATCTTCCAGGGTCGTCTCCGCGGCGGAGAGATGCTGGGCGCACTCGCCATCCAGTGCGGCTGGGTGCTGGCGATGTGGGTCGCGGCCAACTTGATGTGGAAACGCGGGCTCGGCCATTATCAGGCAGTCGGCGGCTAACGAACCTCTGGGCGCGAGATTTAGATTGCGAAGCGGCAAGCGACTTTCCAGATTCGCGACACAGTGGATCTGAAAGCGTATCTCTCAGCGCGCCAAAAAGAGGTCGATCGCGCACTCAATGGTTTCCTGCCCAAGGCCTGGACCAGGCCTGCTACCATTCACAAGGCGATGCGCTACTCGCTTTTCGCAGGGGGCAAACGTCTCCGCCCGATTCTCTGTCTGGCCGCGGCCGAGGCCTGTGGCGGCCTAACGAAAAGCGCGCTTCCTCTCGCCTGCGCCCTGGAATGTATCCACACCTACTCGCTCATCCACGATGATCTTCCCAGTATGGACAACGACGACTTTCGGCGCGGTCGCGCGACCTGTCATAAAGTTTTTGGGGACGGCATCGCGGTTCTGGCGGGTGACGCGTTGCTCACAATCGCCTTTGAGATCGCGGCGGAAGCGAAGGCGTGGCCGCGTTACGATCTGCGCGCGATTTTTCGCGAAATCTCCGTCGCCGCCGGCAGCCGGAGACTGATTGCCGGCCAGGTTGCCGATCTCGAAGGCGAAGGCAAGCGGATCAATCGCAGGCAACTGCGTTACATTCATGAAAACAAAACCGCAGCGTTACTGACCACCTCGGTACGCCTCGGGGCGATGAGCGCCAACGCCAGGCCGCCGCAGCTTGGTGCGATCAGCGATTTCGGACGAGCCCTCGGGTTGGCCTTCCAGGTGATCGACGACATTCTCGACGTCACGCAGACGAGTGAGAAACTCGGGAAGAGCGCGGGGAAGGATGCCGCCGCTCACAAAGCCACCTACCCATCCGTCCTCGGCTTGGAGAAATCGCGGGCCGAAGCCGGTCGACTGACCCGTCAGGCGCACGCTGCCTTACGACCGTTAGGCAAAAAAGCGGAAACGCTCCGAGCACTCGCGAATTATCTCCTGGAGCGCGAATACTGAATTTTTGCGGGAGAGCACGGGCCGCTGGCCTGTAGTTGTTTGGCCTGCGGGCCCAACAAACGTGATGCGCGTAATTGCATGCCGCGCGTGGCTCTTCGGCAGGCCGCCGAAGAGGAGAGGCGAGCGGCCGGTGCTCCCCGGAATGGGAATTACGCCAATGCGAGGTTGGGATTGATCTCGGTTGGGAGCGGGGTGAATTCACCGCGTTCGAGGTGGAGCTGCGCAGCGAAACCGATCATGGCCGCGTTGTCGGTGCAGAGAGTCGGCGCAGCGAAGCGTAACTCCAGCCCGGCTCGCTCGGCGCCTAACGACATCTGCCGGCGCAGTTCGCCGTTGCAACTGACCCCGCCGCTTACCGTGATCAACTTTCGTCCTGCCATATGTGCCGCCTTGATTGTCTTTGCGACCAGCACGTCGACCACGGCGCGCTGGAACGAAGCGCAAAGATCCATGTCGTCTCGAGGGCAGTCGAGGGATCCCGGCGCGAGCTGCAACTTCGGCAACAAGTAGCGGACTGCGGTTTTCAACCCGCTAAAACTAAAATTCGCGTCATTCGAGTTGATCATGCCACGCGGAAAATCGAACCGCGCCGGATCGCCGCCGCGCGCGCGGCCCTCGATCTCGGGTCCACCCGGATAGGCCAACCCGAGCATCTTGGCCACTTTGTCGAATGCCTCGCCGGCCGCGTCATCGACCGTCCGTCCGATGATCCGGTAATCACCAACGTCATCCACCTCCACCAGTAGAGTGTGTCCGCCGCTTACGATAAGCGATATGTTGGACTCGATGCCGCTCTCATTTCCAAAAAAGGGCGAGAGCAAATGACCCTCAAGATGATTGATCGCGAGGTACGGTTTCCCGAAGCCAAGAGCGAGCCCCTTGGCCAGCGACGCTCCGATCATGAGCGAGCTTGCCAGCCCCGGCCCGCTCGTGGCAGCGAAGGCATCGACTTCGCCTAACGAAATTCCGGCAGCCGCCACGGCGCGCGCGAGCAATTGCGGAGCCCGTTGAAGGTGATGCCGCGAAGCGACCTCCGGCACAACACCTCCGTAGGGCTGATGCTCCGCGATCTGCGAAGCGATCTCGCTCGCGAGCAATTCGCGCCCGCGCAACGCAGCAATGGCCGTCTCGTCGCAGGATGTTTCAATCGCAAGAACGAGCGAGCTCAAATTTTCGCACTACAGGGAGCACGAAAAACGCACGACCGCCGTGGCCTTTGTGCCCTTCGTGCGACAAATCATTTTTTTACCGCGTCGACATTCGGTGACGTCTGTCGGGCGTAAATCATCACGCCTTTGAGCGCATCGATTGCGCGCATCATTTGGAGGTCCTGGGACTTGATGATGTGGGTCGCTTCAGCCGGTTGGATCTTGTCGTTGTTGCGCAAAGAGGCGACCGCTCGGTCCTGCTCCGGAGTCAGCGGGACCAGAATATTAGGCACAACGCCGTTGCCCTGAATGACCGTTCTACTCGGGGTATAATACTTCGCGGTCGTGAAACGGAGCGCGGATCCATCGGGTAATTGCATCACGTTTTGCACTGAACCTTTGCCGAAGGTCGTTTCACCGACGACGATCGCGCGATGCAAATCCTTGAGCGCGCCGGCCACGATTTCGGAGCCGCTTGCACTCCCCTCGTTCACCAAAACCACGAGCGGAAAACGCGGCCGCTCCTTTGCCCCTCCCGACGTGGAATATTCGTGCTGTTGCGATGAAGCCCGGCCTTGGGTGGAAACGACTTTGGTGTTCGGCGGTAAGAATTGACCGAGTACATCCACCGCGGAGTTAAGCAAGCCACCGGGATTGTTGCGCAAATCGAGCACCAGCGCCTGCATTCCTTGTTTCTGCAAACCGTCGAGCGTTTTGCCAAACTCCTCAGCAGTCGGTTCGTTAAACTGCACGATTCGGACGTAACCGACCTTGAACGGCCCGGTCAGCTCCGGATCAAGCAACTGGCCGCCTTTCACACTCTGCACTTTGATTTCCTTGCGCTCGAGCGCGTAGTCTTTGATCTCCTTCGTCGAGGGCCGCAAGATCGTGAGCGTAATCTTCTGTCCGGGCTCGCCGCGCAGGACATCGACCGCATCCTGCAGACTGAGCCGCTCGGTTGACGCACCGTTAATTTTCAGGATCTCATCGCCCGCCTGGATACCCGCCTTAGCAGCGGGCGTATCCTCCATTGGCGTGACGACGGTGAGAAGGCCGTCTTTGAGCGCGACTTCAACGCCCAGGCCATTGAAGCGGCTGCGAGTGTCGTCCTGCATGTCCTTGAAGTCGTCCGGATCCATGAACTGACTGTGCGGATCGAGCGACGACAGCATGCCCTTCATCGCGGCATTGATCAGGTCGTGATAGCCGACCTTTTGGCCATCGACATAATCCTGCCGGATCAGCTCGACGGCTTTGGCGAACGTCGCGATTTCCGAGTAGCCGTTCTCATCGGTCGAAACGGTCGCCGGCTCTGGATCAGCAGCACCTGCTCCGCCGGGGAAGACCGAGAGAAAAACACCCGTGGCAAGGAACGAAGTGAACGCGCTGAAAAGCAAACCACGCCTCATAAACATCATGTTTGGACGCAAACGACCCGATTGTCGTTCATTCCTTTGCTTTTGCCAACTGGTTGGTATGACAAGGTCCAAATCCCCTCCTAAGCTAGGCCGATGAAGTCGCTCCGCTGTCTGATTGTAATGCTCGCGCTCTCCCTGGTCATGGCCACTCCAGCCTTGCCCGAGGCGGTCGAGACACAGAAAGCGGACGCCGATTTCGACAAGCTGGTACTCGACTTTATCGGTGGCTACCTCTCAGCCCGACCACTTCAGGGCGTCGCCCTCGGCTTCCACCAATACGATGGCAAGATCGGCGATTATAGCCGGCTCGCCATCGATGCCGAAGTAGAACGGCTGAAGCGCTTTCAGGATCAATTCAACAAGATCGAGGCGGGTAAGCTGAGCAAGCAGGCCGACATCGACCGCCGGATCCTGCTCGCGGCCATCGCCGGAGAGCTCTTCCAAATCCAAGACATGGGGATTTTCGAGAAAAACCCGATGACTTACGCGCGCGCGATCGACATCAACCTCTACATAAAGCGCGATTTCAAACCGCTCGAGGATCGCGTCCGGGACATTGTTACGATCGAAGACCAAACGGCCAATATCGTGACCGCAGGCAAAACGAATCTTGCCGACGTCTTGCCGAAGCCCTACGTCGAGCTGGCAATCCAGATCGCAAACGGGTCGGCCGATTTTCTGGAGAAGGACCTCGCCGCAGCAGTCAAGGATGTGCCGGACGAACCACTGATGGCGGCGTTTCGGGATGCCAACAAGAAGGCGGCGGCGGCGCTGCACGATTACGCGGCCTGGCTGACGAAGGAGAAGCTGCCGAAAGCGACCGGCGAATTCGCTTTAGGCGCGACCAAATATAAACAGATGCTGGCCAACACCGAATTAGTCGATCTTCCGCCGGACAAGATTCTCGCGATCGGTCTGCAACGTTTGAAGGAAGAGCAACAGGCCTTCGCCAACGCCGCGAAGATCATCGATCCGAAGAAGCAGCCGATCGACGTTTTCAAGGAAGTTCAGAACGAGCACCCCAAGCCGGGTGAGCTGATCCCAGACGTGGCGAAGGACCTCGACCAGATCCGGCAATATGTGCTCGATCATCACATTGTCGCCATTCCTTCCGATGTACGTCCAACTGTCACGGCAACGCCGCAGTTTGACCGCGCGACGACTTTTGCCTCGATGGACACGCCCGGACCGTTCGAGAAAAAGGCGACACAGGCCTATTATTACGTCACGCCGGTCGAGGAAAACTGGACTGAGAAACAGAAAAACGAATGGCTGACTTCGTTCAATTACTACACGACCGATGTGACCTCAATTCATGAGGCCTACCCCGGGCACTACGTGCAGTTCCTCCACCTGAATGCTTCCCCAGCGACGAACGTCGAGAAAATTTTCGGTAGCTACGCCTTTATCGAAGGCTGGGCACATTACACCGAGAAAATGATGCTCGACGAAGGCTTCGGCAGCCCGCCGAATCCGACCCCGGAACAGAAAGTGCGGGCCGCAAAGTATCGCATGGCACAAGCCGATGAAGCGCTCCTCCGGCTCTGCCGCTTGTGCGTCTCGGTCAAGATGCACACCCAGGGCATGTCGGTCGTCGACGGGGCGAAGTTTTTTCACGAGAACTGCTATTACGAGGAGAAACCGTCTCTTTCTGAAGCGATGCGCGGGACCTTCGACCCGGGCTACCTCAATTATACCTTAGGCAAGCTTCAGATTCTTAAGCTGCGCGACGACTATAAGGCACAGGAGGGCGCGGATTTCTCGCTCGAGAAGTTTCACAACGAAGTGCTCGACCATGGCATGCCGCCGATCCGGTTGCTGCGGGAGATTCTGCTTAAAGACGAGTCGCAGTGGACGGTAGTCCTGTAGCCGTCTCGCTCTGCGAAACGCGGCAGACGGCGCAGCGGCGGCTATTCCTCTTCTTCTATCTCATCGCCAGGCAACAAATCCGGCAGCAACGGCTCCGGATGCGAGGGAAGCTCCTCCACGCGGTTTAGACGCTTTTCGATCGTGCGCGACTTACGCACCACATCATCAATCTGGTTCGAGGCCTGTTCTAGCTTCTTTTTCACGCCCTCAAGCAAGCCGCCGAATTTCCCGAACTCGCTCCGAACCGTGGCCAGCAAGCTCCAGACTTCACTCGAGCTCTTCTGGATCGCGAGAGTGCGGAATCCCATCTGCAGGCTGTTGAGCAACGCTGCCAGCGTGGTCGGTCCTGCAAAGATGACATTGCACTCACGCTGCACCTGTTCGACCAGTCCGAGCCGCCGGATCGCTTCCGCGTAGAGTCCTTCGGTGGGCAGAAACATTAGAGCGAAGTTCGTCGTTTGCGGTGGGTTGATATATTTCGTGCAAATCTCCTTCGCGCTTTTCCGCAACTGCGCCTCGAGGTTTTTCATCGCCTGTTCGGTCGCGACCGGATCGGCGCTCTCCTGCGCCGCGATCAAGCGGTGGTAATCCTCCACCGGAAATTTGGCATCTATCGGCAGCCAGACCGGCACGCCGTTTTCATACCCGGGCAGTCTGATCGCGAACTCGACATTCTCCCCGCTGCCTTCGCGCGTCCTGACGTTGCGCGCGAACTGTTCCGGTGCCAGCACCTCCCCAAGAATCGCGCCCAGTTGCACTTCGCCCCAGCCACCCCGTGCTTTGACATTCGTCAGCACGCGCTGCAGACCGCCAACGTCGCTCGCTAGCTGCTGCATCGTGCCAAGCCCGTGATGCACTTGTTCGAGCCGATCGCTCACGAGCTTAAACGATTCGCCGAGCCTCTTTTCCAGCGTGCCTTGCAGCTTTTCGTCAACAGTTGCGCGCATTTTTTCGATCTGCCGCGAATTGTCTTCCTGCAATTGCTTCAAGCGCAGATCGACCACCGAACGTAAGCTTTCCAACCGCAATTCGTTCGACTCAGTGAGCTTGCCAGTTTGGGTAGAAACCGTTTCGAGCTGGCCCTTCAGCATGGCGCCGATCTCTGCGATCGACTTGAGGTTCGACTCGCCTAGATTTTGCAAAGCCGCGTTCAGCTCTTCTCGTTGCGCCTTCGCGGCACTCTGCGCTTCCTCGCGGCTGCGCGCGGCCTCTTCCCGGAGCATCCGCTCCTCGCGCTCCTGTGCGCGGTCGAGGGACTGGAAGCGCTCGATCAATTCAATATCGCCCGATCGGCGGCGGCGCGTAAGCAAGAAGATACCGGCCGCGATCAACACGCCGGCGATAAGTCCAAGGAGGGCAGCGAAAATCGGATCCACGCTTTAGCGATTAACAGTGACGCGACGGGCTTTCAAGCCACGCCGTCATCCGGAACTGAGACGAACGGCGTCGCAAGGTTTCTGGCGCCCCCCTGCTCGGCAACCGGATTCGCCGGACGTGGCTCTTCTAAAACGAAATCCGTATTCCCCCGTAGGCCGCCCTTCCTAACGCCGGAAAACCAAACACTTCCGCGTACTGCTCGTTTGTCAGATTATTGACCCGTCCGAAAACTGTGAAATGGGCGTTGAAGGCATATTCCGCAGCGAAATTTACGAGCGCATAGTCTTCGATATCGAAATTCGGTCCGCCAAAATTCAATTCCTCTCGTGCGTTGACGAAGACGGCTTCCGCCGTGGTGCGCAGCTTTCCACACCAGAGATAAGAACCAGAAAGATAAACCTGGTTCCGCGGCCGTCGGGGCAAACGTGCGCCTGGCAGCTGGGTGATGTCGGCGCCTGAAGTATTTTCCGCATCGAGATAGGTGTAGCTCGCCAAAAATAAGAGATTGGCGATCGGCCGCAGTTCGACCTCCGCCTCTAGCCCCTGAGTGCGAGCCGCGCCGAGATTCAGCGTATCGAAGAGCCCGTTGAAGCCGATCAGGTTGCTTAGATCATTGTGAAAATAGGTCGCGGCGAACTTCAACCGATCGTTCCAGAGGCTTTGCTCGAAGCCCATTTCCCAGCCCAGATCCTCTTCCGGTTCCAAACCAAGATTGTTTCCAAAAATCTCGTCCTGGCTGCTCGGCGGACTAAAGCCAGTCGCAACGCTCGCATGCACGATCGTGTCCGTCGGCGCAATCCTATAACTCCCCGCGAATCGATAGGTCCAAATCCCGCCGAACTGGTTGAAATGATCGTAACGTCCGCCGGCGACCAGATTCAATCCAGGCAGCGGGTTCGCGTTCGCTTCCAAATAGATCGCACGCTCATCCGTGTAATCGCTGATAAAAGTCGGTTGTGGCCCGAAATCCTGCGAAACGAATGGTCGCTCCTGGCCGGCATCGACCTGATTGTAAAAAAGGCCGGAAGTGAGAGTGAGCCATTTCGCCGGCCGAAAGTTGTTTTGGTAATCGATCGTCAGGCGGGTAAAGAGCGCGCGGGTCGGGCCAACAAAGCCGTCCTCATTTGGGTCGTTCACCTGCCGTTCCTCGTCGTAGGCGACGATCAGTTTGTGTTCCCATTCCTCCGAAGGTCTCCAATCGAGATGCGGGGCGATCAACCAGCGCTCGGTCAGAAAATTATCGACCGGCTTCGGATCGAAAATCGTGTTTGGATTGCCGGCGTCGGCCAGTGAATAGGTGAAGAGACTGCTGATCCGCAACTGATCGTTAGGCGTCCAGCCGATGTTGCCGATCAAATTCGTGAACCGGTATTGATTGTTAGGCCGGGCGTTGTCTGTATCGAAACGGCTCCCCGCCAGCGAATAATCAATCTGTCCGACTTTTCCGGAAGTAGCGAGGTATTCACGGAAGGAGTCATAACTGCCACCTTCAAAACTGGCCGTCGTCTCCGGGGATTCGCTCCCCTCTTTTGTGAAGAGCTGAATCACGCCGGCGAGTGCCCGCGGTCCATAAATTGTGCTCTGTGGACCGCGCACTATTTCAATTCGCTCAATGTTGTCGATCGACAGGTCAGCGAAGTTGAAGAGGCCGGCGAGTCCCTGGTTGATTGGGACGCCGTCGATCAGCACCTGGGTGTGTTCGCTGCGCAGACCTCGTGTGAAAACGGAAGTGAGTTGTCCAGCCGTCCCGGTCTGCACGACCGAGAGTCCCGGAACTTGCCGCAGGGCATCGGCCACGCGTTCGGTCTGGTGGATATCAAAATTCTCCGAAGTGATCACGGTCACACTCGCCGGGACCGTATCCTCCAGTGCCGGAATGCGGGTCGCGCTGATGACGAGTTCGGCGGTTTCTGGAGGAGTAGGCTCGTCTTGTGCACGAGTGACACCTAACAACCCACAAAAGACTGCGAACGCTAGGCACCAGAACTTCGGGGAGCAAGGGCCCTTCGGTTCAAACCTTCGGTCCAACTTGACCAACGAGCCAAGAGCAAAATTCTCCCAACGACCGGTCCGCCGGACAGTTCGTATTGGCGAGAGGCCAACACCCGTGCGCGAGGAGCACACGCCCCTAAGCCAAGAGAGCGACGCCGCCCAGTTCCTCCATGACCACATGACAATTACCTCCAATAGGTGAGAGGCGGACTCGTCACTTGCCAGCGGTTCGTCCACGTCTCTCATTCTTCTCTTTCGCGAAGAAGTTTTGTCGCGCCGACCCGCACCCGCGGCGGCACGAATGAGGTGGAGCGGGCAAATATTCTGGCTCCTGGCTTTTGAAGCGGTTGAGGGCTCTTGGTAATGAGTTTGAAGACCGAAGAAGCTCGCTTCGCGCGGCTTTTCCCTCATTCCCAACTCTCAGCTCTCAACTGACCTCGCCTTCTCCCCGCCTTCACCGCCGGCCCACATTTGCGGGACTAACGATTGGCTCATGGGGAGTCGTATCCAGTTACAGCAGCGCAACTGCTCCCGATTCACACGGGATTTCTCGCGCCGATCCACTGTTCAAACTCGCAAAGAACTGCCGCCAGAAGTAGCGGCTTGCGCTTCTTCGCTCAAGATTTATTTGTCTGGCGTCCGATAACTGCGCGCCGTGACCTCAAAAAACCTTAATTTCCTCGTCACCGGCGGTGCCGGCTTCATCGGCTCGAATCTCGTGCTGAGTTTGCAGGAGAAATACCCGGCAGCGCGGCTGACGGTGATCGATGATTTTCGTTCCGGCGATTTCAAGAATCTTCGTGGTTATCGAGGTGACTTCGTGGCGGCAGATCTCGCTTCGCTCGATTGGGACGCCCAGTTTGGCGCTGAGAAGTTCGACGGCATTTTTCATCTCGCCTCGATCACTGACACGACGCTACACAATCAATTCCCGCAGGTGCACGACAACGTGGAGAGCTTTCGGCGGTTACTCCATTTCGCCCAGCCAAATTGCACCAGGGTAGTCTACGCATCCTCCGCAGCGACTTACGGGGTGGCGAGCGGAGTTAACCTGGAAACGCACGACGCCGCACCGGCCAATGTTTACGCCTTCTCGAAAGTGATCATGGACAACCTCGCGCGGCGTGCCGCGATGGATGATCCCGGTTGGAGGATCGTTGGACTCCGTTATTTCAATGTTTACGGTCCGCGCGAAGCGCACAAAGGCATCCCGGCGAGCATGGTTTTGCATCTCTCGCGGCAGATCAAAGAGGGGAAACGCCCCAGGATTTTCAAGCACGGCGAGCAGAAACGGGATTTCGTCTATGTCAAAGACATCGTTGAGGGAACGCTGCGCGCGCTGGAGGCGAACGAGAGCGGAATTTACAATCTTGGCTCGGGGCAGGCGAGGTCGTTCAACGAGCTGATCGCCGTTCTAAACCATTCGTTAGGGACGAACTTCGAAGCAGAATACTTCGATAACCCGCACGCGCATTACCAGAACCATACCGAAGCCGATCTGACGAATGTGCGGAAAGCGCTGGGCTACGAGCCGCAATTTTCGCTCGAAGCAGGCGTGGCGGATTACATGCGCTGGTTGTACTCCGCCTGATTAAAGTTGCCCAAGCAATGAAAGCCAAGCGACGCCCAAAAAGCCGAGAAGAGACCAATGCCACGCTCGCGGCAAAAAAAGGTCCCGTTTCGAAATTCATCGCGAAGAATTATCGTCACTTTAACGCAGCCGCGTTGCTCGACGCAGCGAAGGGGTACGAGGCACACCTGGCTATCGGCGGCAAGATGTTGATGACGCTCGCAGGCGCCATGTCGACCGCCGAGCTCGGCATTTCACTGGCGGAGATGATCCGTCGCGACAAGGTGCACCTGATCGTCTGTACTGGCGCGAACCTCGAGGAGGACATTTTCAATCTCGTCGCGCACGACCACTACGAGCGGGTGCCGCACTACCGGGAACTCACGCCACGGGATGAGCAGCAGCTGCTTGCCCGGCACATGAATCGCGTGACCGACACGTGCATCCCGGAGATGGAAGCGATGAGGCGGATCGAGAAGGCGGTGCTTGAAGAGTGGATCGCGGCCGACCGCGCCGGAGAGCACTATTTCCCGCATGAGTTTATGTACAAGATTCTTCGCAGCGGTAAGCTGAAGAAGAGCTATCAGATTGACCCGAGGCATTCCTGGCTGCTCGCGGCCTGCGAAAAGAATCTGCCGATCATTGTGCCGGGGTGGGAGGATGCGACGCTCGGTAACATGTTTGCGGCGGCTGTGATACGCGGCGACGTGAGGAACGTGCA
>Ga0207697_10001206_pt1 | contig 14167 bp, 13 predicted proteins | sample KBSSwiS5withPhiX_FD_184293 | JGI IMG/M metagenome (GOLD analysis project Ga0207697, IMG submission 184293) | Switchgrass rhizosphere microbial communities from Kellogg Biological Station, Michigan, USA, with PhiX - S5 (SPAdes) (version 2) | ecosystem: Host-associated > Plants > Roots >... | reverse complement strand
CGCCTGAAGGGCCCGCATGGTCATCAGCCCGCTGGAGATGAAGACGACGTCACGGCCGCTACGCAGGACTTTCGCCTTGCCGAGTTCGAACGTGTAGTCGTACTCGTCCAGCACGGTGGGGACGTTGCCGCGCAACAGACGCAAGTATGTGGGCCCCGTGCTGGCCGCCAGCTGCGGGACCGCCTGCTCGATGTCCAGAGAGTCGCAGGGATCCACGATGGTCAGATTGGGCATGCCGCGGAAGATCGCCATGTCCTCGGTCGCCTGGTGGCTTGGACCGTACCCGGTGGTCAGCCCCGGGAGCCCGCCCACGATATTGACGTTGAGGTTTGGCTCGGCGGCATCCAGGCACAGGAAATCGTAGGCGCGCCGGGCAGCGAACACCGAGTACGTCGAGGCGAACGGGACCAGACCGGTCTCAGCCAGGCCCGCCGCGGCGCCGAAGAGCAGCTGTTCGGCCATGCCCATCTGGAAGAAGCGTTCCGGGAATGCCTGGGCGAAAATGTGCATGTCCGTGTACTTGCCCAGGTCCGCGGTCAGTCCCACGATCTTGTCGTTCTCCTGCGCGGCCTTGACCAGGGCGTGCCCGAACGGCGCGGACGCGGTCTTCTGGCCCGGGTCCGCGAAGGAGGCGATCATGGCAGAGGTCTTCAGCTTGGGTGTTGTTGCGGTACTCATCGTGCAGCCTTTCCTTCGAAACCTGCGGTCAGCTGCTCGCGGCAGAGCTGCCATTCGTGTTCTTCGATGCGCATGAAGTGGGCTTTTTCGCGGTCCTCGAGCAGCGGCACGCCGCGGCCCACCTTCGTGTCACACAGGATCACGGAGGGACGTCCGACGGCGGCGGCCTGGGCGGCCGCGTTGTCGAACGCGGCCAGCAGCGCGCCGACGTCGTTCCCGTTCACGCGCTGGGCGTACCAGCCAAACGCCTGCCACTTTTCGGTGACGGGCTCGGTGCGCAGCACGGTGTCGGTCTTGCCGTCGGCCTGTAGGGCGTTGATGTCCACCATGGCGGTGAGGTTGCCGAGGCGGTGGTGGTGGGCGCCCATCGCGGCCTCCCACGTGGAGCCCTCGTCGAGTTCGCCGTCGGAGAGGAAGTTATAGACCCGGGAACCCGAACCCTGGTAGCGCAGGCCCAGGGCGGCGCCGACGGCGATGGAGAGGCCGTGGCCGAGGGAGCCGCCGGAAATCTCCATGCCGGGGGTGTAGGTGGACATCCCGGACATCGGCAGCCGGGAGTCGTCCGAGCCGTAGGTCTCCAGTTCCTTGACGGGGATGATTCCGGCCTCGGCGAGGGCCGCGTAGTGGCCGATCGCGTAGTGGCCGGTGGAGAGCAGGAACCGGTCGCGGTCCTCCCACTCAGGATCGTCGGCGCGGAACCGGAGCTGGTCCGCGTAGACCGCGGCAAGCATGTCGGCCGCGCCGAGGGCCTGGCCAACGTAGCCTTGGCCTTGGACTTCGCCCATGTTCAGGGCATGGTGGCGGATCCGGTAGGCGGCCCCTTCGACCCGTGCCAGGCGTTCTGCCTCGGCGTCGGAGGCTTTGCCTCGGGTGGTTATTTCCTGTGTTGAAACCACGATTCTTCCTTTCAGATATGACGTGGCGAGCTGCTGCGAGAGGCCTTCGACGGCTTCCGGGCGGTGCGTATCTACGCGCTCACGTGGGTGGGGGTGCTTTTGGTAGCCTGATCCGCGAATTCCCGTTCGCGCTTGCCCCAGGTTTCACGGGTGGCGACGGCGGCCCACAGGCCGATGGCGGCGTAGGTGCCGAAGAGCAGTGCCGGTCCCATCCAGCCGAAGCTGACGAAGAGCAATGTGGTGATGAACGGGGTGAACCCTGAGACCATGGCCGAGATCTGGTAGGCCAGCGAGGCGCCGGAGGCGCGGGTCTTGGCCTGGAACAGCTCCGGGAACCACGGGCCCTGGGCGCCGGCCAGGGAGTTCTGGCAGACGGCGTAGGAGATCACGAGGGTGGCGATGATGAAGATGAACAGTCCGGTGTTGACCAGCAGGAACATCGGCACCGCGAAGGCCACGGCGAAGGCGCAGGACCAGATATACAGCGGGCGCCGGCCGATCCTGTCCGTCAGCCGTGCCCAGGCCTGGGTGGCGAAGATGCCGATTGCGGAGGCGATGCACAAGGCCACGAGCGTCTGCGACTTGTCGGCCAGGTGCTGGCTGTTCAGGTAGGAAATCATGTAAGTGATGGACACGGCGTAGCCGGCGGTCTCGGCGATGCGCAGGCCGATGCCCTTGACGATGTTGCGCCAGTCGGTCTTCAGGACCTCCTTGATGGGCGACTTGACGATGTCGCCGCTGTCCTTGACCTCGTCGAAGACGGGGGATTCGGGGACCTTGGAGCGGATGATCAGTCCGACGACGACCAGCACGATGCTGGCCAGGAAGGGAATGCGCCAGGCGAGTTCGCCGCCGAGCTGGACGCTGAAGAGGAACACGAGGTTGGCCAGCAGCAGCCCGACCGGGAAGCCGGCCTGGACCATGCCGGTGTACTTTCCCTTCGATTTCCAGGGTGCGTGTTCGTAGCTCATGAGGATGGCGCCGCCCCACTCCGCGCCGAAGGCCAGGCCCTGGACGATGCGGACAAACACCAGCAGAGCCGGAGCCAGCAGACCCACCTGGGCGTAAGTGGGGAGCAGGCCTATGACGAAAGTGGCGATGCCCATGAGGATCAGGGAGGCCACCAGGACCGGCTTGCGGCCGACCTTGTCCCCAAGGTGCCCGCCGATGATGCCGCCGATCGGGCGCGCCGCGAATCCGACACCCAGGGTGGCGAAGGCAGCCAGGGTTCCGGTCACAGGATCGCCGGTGGGGAAGAAGGCCGTACCGAAGTACAGGGCAGCCGCTGTGCCGAAGCCGATGAAGTCATAGGTTTCGATGACGGCGCCGACGCTGGAGCCGATCGCGACCCGTTTCGCTTCCCTGGTGCCGTGCACCGGGCCCCGCATGGTGAGAGCTTCGTTGCTCATGTCAATCCCTTTCGAAGAGAGCTGCCGACGCTTCCGCACCGACACTGTCGACTGTTAACAGATGATACGCCAGTGTGACCCGCGCCATAAGGCAATGTCAACAGTCAACTTCAAAGGTTGACTGTTGACAGTCGAATTCTATAGTGTGGTCCGTATCACCACCGCCTCCGGGCGCAACCAGAGGATCAACGACGATGTTCAATTCCCGACTCGGCTGCTCGTCCATCAGCTTCCGCCACCAGAGCCTGCCAGAGGCCCTGCGCACCATCGAGGGCCTCGGCTTCGATGAACTGGATCTCGGTGCGCTACCCGGAGTGTGCGACCACGTTCCCTACGACCTCGACGCCGATGCCGTCGCCGCCGTCACGGCCGAGGTGGTTGCCTCCGGGCTGCGGGTCCGGTCGGTCAACGGGGACATCGGGGACCTGAACGCCTTGCTCGACGCCGACGCACAGGCAGCACGAAACCGGCACCTTGACGCGCTGCTCAGCTTGGCAGCCGGCACGGGCGCCAAGGCGCTGGTCCTGCCCTGCGGCGCCCTCGGCCGCGACCCGGTCCGCAGCCTCGACGAGGACCTGGACACCATTGCCGCGCAACTCACCGCCGCCAAGCGGCGGGCCGACGTGTTCGGCGTCGAGCTCTGGACCGAGTCCCTGCACTTCCTGCGGTTCTGCTGGAACCTCGAGCGCGCGGAATTGCTGGCCGGGCGGCTGGCCGGTTCCGGGGTCGGGATCGTCATGGACTTCAGCCATATCGTGGCCGCCGGCGAGGATCCGTTGGACTACCTCAGGCGCCATCAGGGCCGCATCGCCCATGTTCACTTGCGCGATGCCGTGCCGGGGAACATCAACCTCAGCATCGGCAACGGCCAGGCCGATTTCGCCGCCGGCCTGGAGGCCCTCGCGGCCGACGGCTACACCGGCCACTTCTCCCTGGAGCTGGAGACCCGGGACGTGACCCACGGGGAGCGCCCCGCGGCGGCCGCCAAGGCCGCGAGCTTCATCACAGACCTCATCTGAACCATCGATTGCTCCGCAACGGCCCTTTTGGACCGCCAAAACGGCGCTACTGGAGCAATCAATTCAATCAAAGACACAACACCAACCCAAGGAGCATCATGAGCACCATCCAGCGCACCGCCGTCCTCACCGGGGCAACCTCGGACCGGGGCATCGGCATCACCACCGCACGCCGCTACGCCAGCCAGGGTTGGGCCGTGGTGATCCTGGACCTCGATGGCGAGAAGTCCGCCAAGGTCGCAGCGGAGATCGGCAACGAGTTCACCGTTCCCGCCTTTGGCTACGAGGTCGACGTCGCCAGCGAGGACTCCGTGGCAGCCGCGTACAACGCCGTGGCCGCCGAAGTCCGCTCCGGCAGCCTTCCCGCCGTCGGGGCCCTCGCCAACATCGCCGGCATCACCTCCCCGGTGCCGTTCCTCGAGACCACCCTGGAGCTCTGGAACAAGGTCATGGCCGTGAACGCGACGGGAACCTACCTTGTCACCCGCGCCTTCCTGCCGGACATGATCGCCAGCGGCTGGGGCCGGATCGTGAACATGTCCTCCGTCTCTGCCCAGCGCGGCGGCGGCGTCTTCGGCAAGGTGCCCTATTCCGCGGCCAAGGCGGCCATCCTGGGCTTCACCAAGGCCCTGGCCCGCGAAATCGGCAGCACCGGCGTGACCGTCAACGCCATCACCCCCGGCGCCGTGGACACGAATATCCGCGTGGGCAGCACCGAAGAGCAGGAAGCGGCCATCAACGCCGGAATTCCGCTGGGGCGCAACGCCAGCACCGAGGAAATCGCGGCCGTCATCACCTTCCTGTCCTCCGAGGAGTCCGCCTACCTCACCGGGACCACCATCGATATCAACGGCGGAAGCCACATCCACTAGCAGTCCCGCCGTTGAGAAGACCGCGAGCAGCTGAAAGAGCCCACGATGACCAGAGTGTTTAACAACCCGTCCGATTTCGCCGAAGAAGCCCTCGCCGGCTTCTGCGACGTCCATGCGAACCTGGTGCGCCAGGTGCCCGGCGGCGCCGTCCGCCGGTACCGGCCCCGCCAACCGAAGGTGGCCGTGCTGGCCGGCGGCGGCTCGGGGCACTACCCGGCCTTCGCCGGGCTGATCGGCACCGGACTGGCCGACGGCGCCGTCGTCGGGAATATCTTCACTTCGCCGTCGGCCCAACAGGCATACTCCGTGGCCAAGGCGGCGGACTCCGGTGCCGGGGTGGTCTTCACCTATGGCAACTACGCAGGCGACGTCATGAACTTCGGCATGGCCAGCGAACGGCTCGCCGCCGAGGGGATCGAAGTGGACAACGTCCTGGTGACCGACGACGTCGCCAGCGCCCCGCCGTCGGAGTCGGAAAAACGACGCGGCATTGCCGGTGATTTTACGGTCTTCAAGATCATGGGCGCGGCCGCTGAAGCCGGCGCCGACCTCGCCGAGGTGGTGCGCCTGGGCCGGAAGGCCAACGACCTGACCCGCACCATCGGCAGTGCCTTCCACGGCTGCACCTTCCCCGGCGCCGAGGCGCCGCTGTTCACCCTCGAGGACCGGCAGATGGGCCTCGGTTTGGGCATTCACGGCGAACCCGGCCTGTTCGACACGGATCTGCCGCCCGCGAAGGAACTGGGCCAGGAATTCGTGTCCCGGCTGCTGGCTGAAACGCCGCATGGTGCGGGAGACCGCATCGCCGTCATCCTCAATGGGCTCGGTTCCACTAAGCACGAAGAACTCTTCGTCCTCTGGCTCAGCGTCGCACCGCTGCTTCGCGCCGCCGGCTACACACTGGTGATGCCGGAAGTCGGCGAACTGGTCACAAGCCTGGATATGGCCGGTGTGTCCCTGACCGTGACGTGGCTCGATGACGAACTCGAGCCGCTCTGGACCGCTCCCGCGGAGACCCCCGCCTACCGGCGCGGGAATGCCGCGCTCCCCGGCGGCGAGGCGGACGAGACGACCCCGGCCGAGGACACCGAGGCGCCGGAAGCCTTCGCCGCGGCAGAAGCTTCACGCGACTATGCACAGCAGTGCGTTGCCGCCCTGGCGGCAGCCCGCGAGGCCATCCACGACGCCGAGAAGTTCCTTGGCGACCTCGATGCCATCGCCGGTGACGGAGACCACGGGCGGGGCATGGTCCGCGGGATTGATGCAGCAAGTGCCGCTGCGGCAGGCGCTGCGTCCCGCGGTGCCGGTGCCGGTGCCGCCCTGGCCGCCGCCGGCGATGCGTGGGCGGACAACGCCGGCGGCACCTCCGGGGTGCTGTGGGGCGCCGGCCTGCGGGCCTTTGGCGAGGCCCTCGGCAACCACCACGCACCCAGTGCAACCGAACTTGCGGCAGCGGTGGCAGCCTTTGCCGCCCGGATCACCGAGCTCGGCAAGGCCGACGTCGGCGACAAGACCATGGTGGACGCGCTGGTCCCGTTTGCCGAGACCTTCAGCCGGCTCACCAGCGCAGGGGCCGGGGCGGATGCCGGGTGGGCGGAAGCTGCGCGGGAGGCTGCCTCCGCGGCCCAGGCCACCGCGGCCCTGCGCCCGCTGAAGGGCCGGGCGCGGCCCCTGGCGGAAAAGAGCGTGGGCACACCCGACCCCGGAGCCACGTCCCTGGCGATGGTGTTCACTGTGTTCGGTCCGCACCTTGCCGGTGTGCGGCAGGCTGCAGGGGCACGCCCGTGAGCCCGGGAGCAGGGATCCGGCTCATTGTGGGTGCGGACGAAGCCGGAGTGGACTACAAGGACCAGATCCTGGCGGACCTCCGGACGGACCCGCGGGTGGCCGAGGTCATCGATATCGGCGTCAACCGCGGCGACGCCCCGGAGGAGTTCGCCAAGCCCTACCCGTACGTGGGCATCGCCGCGGGCGAATTGATCCGGGACGGGCAGGCGGACCGGGCCATCCTGTTCTGCGGCACGGGGATCGGGGTCGCCATTGCCGCCAACAAGGTGGACGGCATCCGGGCCGCGACCGCCCATGACTCCTTCAGCGTGGAGCGGTCCGTACTCTCCAACGACTGCCAGATCCTCACGATGGGCCAGCGCGTAGTGGGACTGGAACTGGCACGGCGGCTCGCGCGGGAGTGGATCGGCTACACCTTCGATCCCTCGTCCGCCTCGGCGGACAAGGTCAAGGTGCTGACCGGCTACGAGGGATGCTGAGGCCTGCCCCGGGCCGCCCGGCCAGGCACGGGCCCGGCGTCTTCCAAGAAATGGTATCTATCATGAGCCCGTGCCGCCCCTTGATGTAGTCCTCACCGCCTGGCAGATCGACTGGGCCGCCGCCGCCCTGATCGGCGGCTCGGCGTTGCTGTATGCGCTGGGCCTGAGGGCCGCGGCGGCGCGCGGGCACCGCCATCCCGTGTGGCGGACGCTGGCGTTCTATCTTCTGGGCCTTGGGTCCCTGACAGTGCTGACGTGCGGGTTCCCTGGCGTCTACAGCGCGCAGCTCCGGTGGGCCTTCACGCTCAAGATTTCCCTGCTGCTCTTCGTGGTGCCGCTGCTGATCGGCCTGGGAAAACCCATCTCCCTCGCCCGTGCGGCCCTGCCGCCGCGCGGCGTCGGCCGGCTGAACAGGGCGCTCGCCCACAGTGCGGTGCGGTTGGCCGGCAACTCCATGGCCGCCCCGCTCCTGGGCCTTGCCCTCTTCTCCACCTTCCTGACTCCGGCGTTCTACACCCTCCGCACAGCCGCTTGGGCCGAGGCGCTCCTGACGGTCGGGGTCCCGCTGCTTGGCATGATGATGGCCCTGCCGATCATCGAGGACGCGGACTTCCGCCGCTCCAGCGCGTTCTTCATCATGGAGTTCGTGTTTGTTTTCATCGAGTTGCTGGTCGATGCCGTGCCCGGGATCCTGCTGCGCCTCAACGGCCAGGTGCTGGATCACGTCGCATCGACGCCGTCTGCGCTGGGCTGGTTCCCCAACGCCCTGCGTGACCAGCAGCTGGCGGGGGACGTCCTGTGGTTCATCTGCGAAATTGTCGACTTGCCCCTGATCATCCTGATGTTCATCCGCTTCTCCCGCAGCGACAAACGCGAGGCCCGCGGCTTTGACGAGCTCACGGATTCCCAGCTCGATGAACTGAATGCGGAGCACCTGCGGCGCGGCCGCTAAGTCCCCGCGCCTTCGGGTGGGGCGCTATGCCACGCTGACCTTGATCCGCTGCGCCACGTTGTTGCCCATGCCCTGGTAGTTCCATTCCGATTCCAGCGGCTGGACCGCGCCGCTGGCATCCGTGGCACGGCAGGAGAGCTCGTGTTCCCCCGGATCGGCCACCCACGGCATCGACCACGCACACCACGCGAACGGCGCTGCCGGGTGCTCCAGATGGGCCGCGGCCCACTTTCCGTCGATTCCGACGTCGACGCGCTGCACGGCGCCCTGCCCGGACCAGGCCCGGCCGGTGAGCATCACCGGTCCCGGGGGCAGGATCCGGCTCCGGGTGAAGAAATCCGGGACACCCGGGGGCACCATGAGCGAGCGGACCTTGATCCAGGTGACCGGGATTCCGGGATCCTCGGCATCCTGCTGGTAGCGGTACGCCACCGCCTGCTGGAAACCGTCATAGGGCTTGGTCAGAACCTTGATCGAGGTCAGCCACTTCACGCTCGCCATGCCGTACCAGCCGGGCACCACAAGCCGGAGCGGATAGCCGTGCTGCGGCGGCAGGTCCGCGCCGTTCATCCGGTAGGCGAGCACGACGTCGGGGCGCAAGGCCTCCTCGATCGGCAGGCTGCGCGCGTATTGCTGGGCGACGCCGCCCTGGCTGCCGGCGTCGGCCCCGGTGAAGAGCACCTCCACGGCGTCGTCCTCCACTCCGGCCCGCGTCAGCAGGTAGGCGAGCGGGACACCGGTCCAAACGGCGGTCCCGACTCCCTCGAGTACCCACGGCTGGCTCAGTGGGCGGGGCCGCAGGAGGGACCGGCCGTTGCCGGCGCACTCCAGGGTGACCGGGAGGGTGATGCTCGGTGCCCGGAGCAAGGCCCGCAGGCTCAGTTCGAAGGACCGCTGCACGGCGCCGCCGATCCACAGATGCCAGTGCTCGGCGTCGATGAACGGGATGTCGAAGTGCGTGAGCACGTAGTGCAGTCCGGCCGGTGTAGTGTCGCTCCGCAGGGCCTCGAGCGGCATGGAATGGTTTCGCACGGCGAGCTGGAGTTCCTCCGCCGTCAGCGGGCCGTGGCTCGGTTCGCCGGGATGCGCCCGGGGTTGGCCGGCCTGCCGGCGCGGACTCTTCAGAACAGAAGAGTGTCTGGACATTTGCTTTGGCATGGCATGCCGCGATTCTTTCCGGACCAGCCCGGTCCCGGTCCTGTGAAGGACCCGCCGGTTTTACTAGGTATCACCTGGTCTCAGGTCTACGCCGCAGCCCGGAAACCGTCAACACCGGTCCACGCCGGCCCCGTCCCTTCCGGTCCAGGGGCTACAGCGTGTGCGCCTCGGCCAGGAACTGCGCCAGGCTCAGCGGTTCCCGGCCCGTCAGCTCATGCACCGCCGACGTCGGACCGGCGAGTTCGCCGGCGGCGATGGCCGTGTAGGTGCTCACCCAGGCGTCCACCTGCCACGGCGGGGCGCCGTAGGAGGCGCGGGACCCGTAGGCCTCCGCCAGGGTCTCGTTGTGGAAGGTGATGGCCCGGCCGGTTCCGGCGGTCAGGAGTTCGGCGGCGCGGGCCAGCGAGATGTCTTCCGGGCCGGTCAGGTCATAGGTCCGTCCCACATGCAGGGACGGGTCCCGCAGCACGGTGACGGCCGATCGGGCAATGTCTGACCGCGCCACGGCAGCCATGACGCCGTCTCCGGCGGGGCCGCGGATCACGCCGTCCTCGCCGGCCAGCAGCGGCAGGAAGTCCAGGTAGAAGTTGTCCCGCAGGAACGTGTAGTCCATGCCGGAGGCCTTGATGCGCTCCTCCGTCGCGAAGTGGTCCCGGCCCAGCGTGAACGTGGAGTCCGGCGCCGCGCCGAAGAACGAGGTGTACACGATGTGCTGGACGCCCGCTGCGGCCGCGGCATCGACGAAGGCATAGTGCTGCTGCAGCCGGTCCTCGGCCTCGGCTGCGGAGACCATGAACAACGTTTTCGCCCCGGCCAGCGCCGTCTTCGTCCGCTCCGGCTCGGCGTAGGTGGTGACGAAGGGGACGGCGTCTTCGAGCTCAGGTGCCCGGGCGGCGTCCCGCACCAGGAGCCGTTGCTGGCTGCCGGCCTGGGCCAGCAGCCTGGCCACCAGGGCGCCCAGCTGGCCGGTGGACCCGGTGACGGCAAGCTCGGGAGCGTCGGTCATGGTCATGGTCTAGGCCTCGCGGGAGGCGGGCGACTTGGTCTGCGCGGGGTCGCGTTCGGCCAGCGAGCCGATGACGGCGTCGATCTTGTCCATGATCACCGCGTCCAGCTTCACGCCGGCTGCCGCGACGTTCTTCTCGATCTGCTCCGGCCGGGACGCGCCCATGATCGCGGAGGCCACGTTCTTGTTCTGCAGCACCCAGGCGATGCTGAGCTGTGCCATGGTCAGCCCGGCCTCCTCCGCGATCGGCTTGAGCTGCTGGACGCCGGTGAGGACCTCGTCGGACATCCAGCGCTCGATCATCCGCGAGCCGCCCTTGGAGTCCGTGGCGCGGCTGCCCTCAGGGGCAGGCTTGCCGGGGTGGTACTTGCCGCTCAGCACGCCCTGGGCAATCGGGGACCAGACAATCTGGGACAGGCCCAGTTCTACCGACGCCGGAATCACCTCGGCCTCGATCACCCTCCACAGCATGGAGTACTGAGGCTGGTTGGAGATCAGTTGGAAGCCCAGTTCCTTGGCGAGGGCATGGCCGTCGCGGATCTGGTTGGCCGTCCACTCGCTGACCCCGATGTACAGGGCCTTGCCCTGCCGCACGATGTCCGCGAAGGCCTGCATGGTCTCTTCCAGCGGCGTCTCGTAGTCGTAGCGGTGTGCCTGGTAGAGGTCCACGTAGTCGGTCTGCAGCCGGGTGAGGGAGCCGTTGATGGATTCCATGATGTGCTTGCGGGACAGGCCAAGATCGTTGTGGCCCTTGGGCCCGGTGGGGCCGAAGACCTTCGTGAAGATTTCCAGCGATTCGCGGCGCTCGTCCTTCAAGGCTGCTCCGAGGACCGTCTCCGCCGCTGTGTTGGCGTACACGTCGGCCGTGTCGAAGGTGCTGATACCGGCGTCGAGCGCGGCCCGGACGCACTGGGTGGCGACGTCGTTCTCCACTTGGGAGCCATGGGTCAGCCAGTTGCCAAACGTGATTTCTGAAATCTTGAAGCCGCTGTTCCCGAGGTATCTGAATTCCATGGGTTCCAACGTAGCGGACTTGCCTGCCCGGGGTAAGGGCTCAGCCGGCCTTGCGTTCCTGGACCGGCTGTTTGGCCTTCCCGGCCGGCGGAGTGCCACGCAGCGCCACGAGCGATCCGGTGTCCAGCAGGGACTTCGCTGCGGGCATGGGCGGCTTTTTGAACGCCCGCGGGACGGCGCCAAGTGTTCCATTGGTGTCTGTGGCCGACTGCACGAGGGCAGAGACTTCCGTGATGTCCTGTGCCGGTGCCAGGGGGTCGGGCAGGTCCCGGACGGTGACCCGGACGGCGGGTCCGGCCTCGGCCCTGGCCCTCGCGGCGGCGCGGGCATCTGCCCGGGCCACTGCGGCCGCCCACTCCGGGGACAGCGCGGGTTCCTTTTTGGCTGCATTCCGGGCGGGGCGTGCGGGCTTCACGGCCTTGGCCGGCCGGTGCGGCGCCGGCTCTTCCGCCGCCCCATTTTCCCGTGATACCGGGGTTCCGCGAACGAGCCCGGCGACGGCCAGGACAACGACTGCCGCCAGCCGGCCGATCCCTGCGAGCACGAGGGTGGCGGCGAAGACCAGGAAGAGGCCGAGGAACATGAAGAACGCCACGCCGAGGGTCCCGAAAAAAGTCAGGTTCAGCGCAATGGTCGTTGGATCTTCCATGTCACCTCTCCTTGCCGGCCTGCTTCAGCGTGGTCCCTGCCGCAAGCACGCGGCGGGCAGGAGCCCCCTTAACAATACGTACTTTTCGCTGGCACCGTGCCGCCCGCGGCAGTCGTGGCGAATATGTGTCAAAGCCGTTATCCGCGGGGCGGGGCACGGGCCCCGCCGGCCGGGCGTCTATAGTCGGAGACAGCCCCGCCGGCGCCGTCCGGCCCGCCGGAAGGACACCTTGTGACGCACGCCGCAGCAGCCGATCCCGAGCCCGCCGGAGCATCCGGCACGGACCGGTCCGCGAGTATTCCGGAAGCGGCATATTCCGCGCCCTATGAGGGGAACTGCCCGTGCCTGTCGGGCGAGGCGTATGTGCACTGCTGCGGCCGGTTCCATCGCGGGGACGCCGAGGCGCCTACGGCGGAGCAGCTCATGCGCTCCCGGTACAGCGCCTTCGTGGTCCGGGACGCGGGGTACCTGCTCCGGACCTGGCACCCGGACACTCGGCCCGCTGAGCTGGAGTTTGACTCCGGCATGCAGTGGCGACGACTGGACATCCTCTCCACCAGCCGCGGCGGCCCGCTGGACAGCGAAGGCACTGTGGAATTCGTGGCGCACTACCGGCACGAGGGCGAACGGGGCCTGCACCGCGAAAGCAGCCGCTTTGTGCGAGTGGACCGGCGCTGGTACTACGTAGACGGCGTCGTTGCCGGCTGAGGCTTCCGGGCTGACGCCGTCGCGGCTAGGTGTACTGCCCAGGCAGGTTGGTTAATCGGCTGATGGGCGGGTGGCCTCCGATTGCGGTGTGGGGCCTGTGGTGATTGTAGTGGTGCAGCCAGGCCGGGAGGGCGTTTCTGCGGGCTGATTCCGTGGCGTAGAAGCGTTGGAAGGCCCATCCGTCGGCGAGGGTGCGGTGGAACCGTTCGATCTTGCCGTTGGTCTGCGGGCGATAGGGCCGGGTCTTCTTTACCTTGATGTCCAGTTCCTGGCAGGTGTCGCGCCAGAGGTGGGATTTGTAGGCTGAGCCGTTGTCGGAGAGGACCCGCTCGACGGTGACGCCGCGGGCGGCGAACCAGGACACGGCCCGCCTGAGCACTCCGACTGCGGTGGCCGCGGTTTCGTCGCCGTGGATCTCGGCGTAGGCGACCCGGGAGTGGTCGTCGATGACGGTGTGGACATAGGCGGTGCCGATCAGCGGTTGGCGGTACCTGTTGCGTGCCGTGTCCGGGGTTCCTGCCCGGTTCCGGTCTCCTTGCTGCCGCCCGACGTAGCGCCAGCCGCCGCCGTCGGGGATGTTCCCGAGCTTCTTCACGTCGACATGGATCATCGCCCCCGGCGTCTCGTGCTCGTAGCGGCGGATGACTTCCCCGGTGCGCTTGTCCACGTGGTGCAGGCGGTTCAGCCGGCACCGGACCAGGACCGCGTGCACGGTCGAGGCCGGCATGGCCAGCTTCGCCCCGATTGCCACCGGCCCCAGCCGTTGCTTCCAGCGCAGGTGCACGACCCGGCGAACCAGTCGCTGCGGGGTCCGGTTCGCCACCCGGTGCGGGCGCGAGGATCTGTCGACCATGCCCGCCACGCCCATCGCGGCGTAGCGTTCGGCCCAGCGCTTGGCGGTGGGCCAGGAGCAGTTGAACTGTTCGGCGGCCCGGGACACCGGCCAGCCGTGATCAACGACCAGACGCGCGAGGCGTAAACGTTGGCGTGGAGTCAAAGCGGCATTAGCGTGAGACATTGAGGACCTCCTGGTCGCTGCAGCGTTTGTCTAAGCAACTCCACTGTGCAACCGGAGGTCCTCACCTCTGTGTCAACGACTCCAGCGAGTCATCACATTCACCGAACCAACGTCCCTGGGCAGTACAGCTAGAGCTTCAGGATGCTGGTGAGCCGCTCGGTGTCCTGCCGCGTCCGGGCCCTGCCGAGATACACCACGGCCGCGATCGAGGCCGCAGTGCCCAGGACCATCGGCAGGATCCACGGGATCCAGGTCAGGCCCGGCTGGTAACCGAATCCAGCCGCTATGAAGATGATCCAGCTGAGCATTCCGACAGATGCAGCAACTCCCGCGGGGACGGCGACGCCGTACTTCTGGTGCCGCTTGTCGTTGGCCCACACCACGAAACCTGCAGCAACGGTCACCATGGCGACCACAATCAGGGAAAGCATTCAGGACACCTCACGCTGGTGAAGAAACGACGATGGAGAAAACGCAATGAAGGAACAGTGGTGGGAAAAACGGGGCTAGAGGGCACCGAA
>Ga0207697_10001202_pt1 | contig 14189 bp, 9 predicted proteins | sample KBSSwiS5withPhiX_FD_184293 | JGI IMG/M metagenome (GOLD analysis project Ga0207697, IMG submission 184293) | Switchgrass rhizosphere microbial communities from Kellogg Biological Station, Michigan, USA, with PhiX - S5 (SPAdes) (version 2) | ecosystem: Host-associated > Plants > Roots >... | reverse complement strand
CTTCGTACGATCGCCCGCCGGCCGGCGTTTTACTGGACGAGCAGCTTCGCGCCGGTTTTGAGTGGAGGCCGACATGACGCTCCGCACCATCGTCCGCAGGGGGCTTGTCTTCTTGGTTGTTGCGGCAGCCGTCCAACGAACGGTGCCGGTCTCCGCGTGGAACCCCGACGGCCACATGATCGTCGCGTTCATCGCCTACCGCCACCTCACGCCGGCGGTCCGGATACGCGTCGGCCAGTTGCTGAAGGTCAATCCGCTCTACGCCACCTGGATCGCGCCGCTGCCAGCCAACGCGTCCGCTGAGCAGAAGCGGCGCCGGGCCTTTGTGCTCGCGGGCACGTGGGCGGACGACATCAAGGGGATGACAGGGTACGTGTCCGACGGCACCGACGGCGGCAACACCCCGCCGCCGACTCCTGAGGCGGCCCAGAACATCGGCTACGTCGATCACAATCGGCACAAGTACTGGCACTTCGTGGACAATGCGTTCTCTGACGACAACACGCCGACCGACGCAGCGGCGACGCCGAACGTCCTGACCCAGATCACGATGCTACGCGACGCCCTCGCAGCGCCGGGCACGTCGGATGCCACCAAGTCGTATGACCTGGTATGGCTGATCCATCTCATTGGGGATCTGCATCAGCCATTGCACGGCGCCGCGCGTTTCCGTCAGGCCGATACGAACGGGGACAACGGCGGCAACGACGTGCACCTGCATTGCCCGCCGCCGATGCATTGCGCCTCGAACCTGCATGCGCAGTGGGACGACGTGCTGGGCAACACGCACGACCTCGCCGCGATCACCGCGCTCGGCACGGCGCTCGACGGCCGCACGGTACCTCCCGGCGCCGACGTCGGCATCGTCGAGACCTGGGCGGCGGAGAGCCTCACGCTCGCGAAGAGCGATGTCTACCGGGATCGCGGCGGGCAGGCGCTCGGCGATCCCGACGCCACGCTCGACGCAGCGTACGTCACCAACGCACGGTCGATAGCGGAGGCGCGGGTCATCCTGGCGGCGCGCCGCCTCGCGGCGCTGATCAACGCGGCGCTGGGGACGTCATAGTCCTGGCCTGGGATTGATCGTCACGGGCGGCTCTTGATCTGACCCTATCGAGATCACTGCCGGGCTAGGAACGGCTCGCAGGACCGTCGCTCGACGAGTTGCTTCGGGAGCGCCAGCAGACGCGTCGACGGTCGCCAGGGCGGGTCACCCGTCTCGGCATCCGCAGCCTCAGGGCCGGCCACGGCATTGGCGGCCTGGACCACCTGACGGTCGCGCGCCTGGGCGACGTCCAGGTACTCGGGCGCTCATCCGCGGGGATTTGGCGATTTAGTGGGCCATCCACGGAGCGCCCGCCCTGATGCCGCACCCGGGACGGTCGATAACGTGGGCATGGACGAGAACGAGGCCAGCCAGTTGCTCGAGGCTCAGCTCCAGGAATGGCGCTGTCGGTCCTACGGCGAGCTGTCCGGAGAAGTGGGCCGCTGGCGGCGGTTCGAGACCACCGGCCGCAGCGGTGAACACTACGAAGGAGTGATTCAGGTGTTCTGGCTCGGGGCGGCCAGGAACGCCGTCAAGGTTGTCGGTTCCATTGACGACGGCGGCTGGCGGACGTTCGTCCCGCTCACCAAGGAGTTTGCGGTGAATGCCTGACTGAAGCCGTTGAACTGCGGCGTAGGCGGAACCATCCACCAGAGGATCGCCCCGCAGAACGCCCTCTACTCGGTCCTTGAGCCGATGCCTGGCAGCTACCCTCGGCACTCGTCTCGGCGTCTACGACATCGCCGAGCAGATCGGCGTTGGGGTATGGGCGAGGTCTATCGCGCGACCCTCACGAATCCTGAAGCGGAGCGAGGCTACGGCACGACCTTGGCCCACCTCGAAAGATCGAATCGCTCCCCAGGGTTCAGCCAGTAGTACCATGACCCGCCACGGCGTACGTTGTCATAGATCGCGACCCGGCCAGCGCCGATGACCTCGAAAACGTCCTTGCGCACGAGAAGTGCGGCGTCATCGTCGATGCCGATGCCGAGAATATCAGGATGAGCGTCAACCACATTGACCAGTTCGGCATCGCGTTGTGTCGACGTCAAATGGGGATTGATCGCGACGTTCTTCAGGAAGCCGAAGCCGGTGGTCCGCCCTGGCGCCATCAAGAGCGGCTTGTCGGGACGGCCGCGGACCACGAAAGAGCCTTGGATAATTGCGCCTGCCGAACTGCCGAAAATCACACCGCCACGAGAAAGAACAGCCATCAATTCTGCTTGCGTGCGCGTTCGCAAGTACGCGTCCGCGTACCGGCCCGCGTTACCTGCCACTAGGTAGACGCCAGTCGCGGATTTAACGGGGGCCGCGAACGAGGCCGAGTCGGCAATGGCCCGATCACGAGTGTGGAGCACTTGCACACGATCGACTCGCAGCCACATCTTCAGGTACTCTTCGTACTGGTTCCACTCCTTGCGATCGCGTGGCCAGTCGGGGTTCAGAATGACGTTCTGGTCCCCGAAGCGAATCTCTGAAGGGCCGGTTGCGAACACGACGATATCCGCGCGACGCCCTCCAGCGATTTCCACGAAGCGCCGGACAATCGGCTCCGTGGCGCCCCCGCCATCGACGATGAGCGTACCGGCGGGAGGGCCGGCTGATTTCTGAGCAGCGAAGGATCCAGTGCAGAGTGCAACAATCCCCAGCGAGATAGCGGCCGGCCTGAGCGCTCTGATGGCGAACTGTTCGGCAACCCCTGGAGCAATCCACGCTTTGACCGACCTCATGGCCTCTCCGCGTCGAGGAGTGTAATTCGTCAGCAGTTGTGCTCCGCGCACCGGGCGGTCGTGAAGGATAGTAGTTGGTCGGACTTAAGCACCAGCTCCGCGTACGTCTTGCCCTCGTCGTCCGGACGATGGGCCTGCGGATTCCGGCGGCCCGGCGAATCGCCCTGATCAAGAGTTCCTTGCCCTAGTTCTTCCGCGCGACGACCGAGCGGCCGAACAGCATCGTCGGCCACTTCTTCACGATCGTGAATCCGTTGCGCTCGAAGAACCTCGCATAACCGTGCCGGACGTCGAAGATGGCGGCGTGGCCGCCGGGCTTGAGGACGCGGGCAATCTCACCCAGCGCCTGCTCCCGCTCCCTCGCATTGTAGATGTTGTGCAGGGCCAGGCTGGAGACGACGACATCGAATACCGCGCCGTCGAAGGGAATCCTCCGCGCATCACCGTCGCGGACGTCAACGCTAACGCCTTCCAGCTCCGCGTTGCGCCGCGTGGCTGCGGCGGAATTGTTGGCCTGATCGACGTCCTGCCAGATGTCGATGCCGATCGCGCGGCCACTGCTCAGCCGCTTCGCCGCGCCGATCAGCATCAAGCCGTGCCCGCAGCCGACATCGAGCACCTGCTCATCCCCGCGCCACGGAACCGCGTTCAGCAGCGCGTCGCGGGCGCGGAATTTTCCGACCAGGCTGCTCCAGAGCAGCAGCAGCGCCCCGAGACCGAAGCCCCCGCCCATTGATAGAAACGGGCGGCCGATTGGACCGACATAGCGAAGGAGTACGAGTCCCCCGATCATGCCAGCTGCCGCGGCGATCGAAAGATTCCGCAGGACCGTCGGCGCGTCAATTCCATAGTTCGCCTTCGGCATGGCAATCGCACTCACGATAGTCGAAATGGGGAACGCGTGCGAATACCAGAGACGACAGGATCTGAAAGAGTCCCGGCCGCGCCACGGCCGCAACGACCGCGGTCAGCATCAGCGGTGGGCCCGCCGGTCCTCCGGCCGCCTGCGCTGGGGGCCGACGCTGCTCGGCTGCACCCCGGTGGGGCAGATGATACCTCGTAGTTCGTCGACGCTTGTCTCGCGCATGGGACGTGGGTTACAGGATTTCCCCACCGCCTGGAGTACTTTGTCGGCGAGATGACGGAGGCAACGAGATGAGTCGAGCAACCTTAACAGCCGGGAATGCGGGGAGTCATCGCCTTCCCAGAGACGCGGTCGTCACGATTGCTGTCCTATTGCTCGTATTCGCCGCATTCGACGACATCACAACAGATGATGCGACGTCCTTTCCGCTTGAGTACACCATCTTGATTGCTTCTGCGGTCTGGCTGCTCTTCGTGGCTGTGCGTCTCATGCGTCACGGGGAAGGCCTGCTCGGAGGCATTTCATTGCTGGCATTGGCCGGCGCGGTGTGGGGCCAGCGCGCCGTCGGTCCTGGCGTCGTCTGGCACCAGCGCGGCGGCGGGTTCAAGCCGGAATATGTGGCAGTGACGAGCGCCTACGGGTGGTTTTGGATACTGGCGCTTGCCATGCTCTGGCGGGCCTGGCGCGAGGGCCTCGGATGGAGAAGCTGACGTCCTCTCCCGAGTAGCACTTGTCAACAACCTCCGGGCCGACATCCGCTTGGTTCCGCGGGTGCGCGACAGCAGCAATCCGGGCGTCGATCTTCCGGATGTGCGGCTTCCGGGGTGGTAGACTGCCAGCCATTCAGCTCGGCAATTATCAATATGCGGCGACAGGTCGCCTGTTCGGACCTGGTGAAAAGCCCTGGGCTGGTGGAGATTGAAACATGTGGAAGCGGCTCGTCGTCGGAGCGATGTTCCTGGCGGCGACCGGCGCGGCCGGCCGGCCTGCAGACGACAACTGGCGCCTTCACGGCGGCGCCCAGAACGATCAGCGCTTCAGTTCCCTCGATCAGATCAACGAGCGAACCGTCGCGACACTCGGCCTGGTGTGGAGCAAGGAGCTCGGCACGACGCGCGGTCTCGAGGCGACGCCACTCGTCGAGGATGGGGTTGTCTATACGACCGGCGCCTGGAGCGTCGTGTTCGCGTTCGACGCCACGACGGGCGAGACGAAGTGGACCTACGACCCCGGAGTTGCGAAGGAGCGAGCCTACTTTTTCTGCTGCGACGTGGTGAACCGGGGCGTGGCGCTGGATAAGGGGAAGGTCTTCGTCGGCACGCTCGACGGGCGCCTCATTGCGCTGGATCAACGCACCGGCGTCCCTGTGTGGAGCGTTCAGACGACCGACCCGGCCAAGGCGTATTCGATTACCGCAGCGCCACGGATCGCGCGAGACAAAGTCGTCATCGGCAACGGCGGCGCCGAGTACGGCGTGCGCGGCTACGTCACGGCGTACGACGCTGAAACCGGCAACCAGGTCTGGCGCTTCTACACCGTTCCCGGCGACCCGGGCGCCGGATTCGAATCCCCAGCGATGGCCACCGCGGCGAAGACGTGGAAAGGCAAGGCGTGGTGGAAAACCGGCGGCGGAGGGACTCCGTGGGAGGGCATGGCCTACGATCCCGACCTCGACCTGCTGTTCTTCGGCACCGGCAACGCCTCCACCTGGTACCGCGCGCTGCGCGGCGAGGGCGACAGTTTGTATACGGCCTGTATCCTGGCGGTCAACGCCAGCACGGGCGCCCTCGTCTGGCACTTCCAGACGACCCCCGGCGACAGCTTTGACTACGACGCCACCCAGCCGCTCGTCCAGGCCGACCTGGCGCTGAACGGACGCCCGCGCAAGGTCCTGCTCCAGGCCAACAAGAACGGCTTTTTCTATGTCCTCGACCGGCAGACCGGCGAGTTCCTGTCCGCGGCACCGTTCGTCAGTGGGATTACGTGGGCGCGCGGGATCGACGCCAAGTCCGGACGTCCGATCGAATACCCCCGAGTCGCGGATCGTCGCGCGAAGCTTCTCTCTCCGGAGCCGAACGGCGCGCATAACTGGAATCCGATGGCCTTTCATCCAGCGACCGGCCTCGTCTACATCCCCGCTCGGGTGGGCACACAGATGGTGCACGTGCCGGACAAGAAATGGGAGTACGACCCGGACCGGGACAACGTTGGTATCGACGGTAACTACGAAGGTCCGCTGTACGCCAGGATGGCGTCGATGACCCCGCCCACGGGCGAGCTCCTGGCGTGGGACCCGGTCAAACAGGAGGCCGTGTGGCGCGCGAAGTATCCCGTCCTGGACGGCGCCGGCGTGCTCGCCACCGCAGGCAACCTGATCTTCCAGGGCCGCGCCGACGGAATCTTCGCGGCCTATCGCGCGACCGACGGCGAGCCGCTGTGGCGCTTCGATGCGGCGACCGGGATCATGGCTCCTCCTGTCACGTACACCGTCGGGGGAGTTCAGTACGTTACCGTCCTGGCCGGGTGGGGTGGTTCGTCGGGACTGATGAATACCCCGGCAGTCGGCGCGGCACGATCAGGCTTCGGTCGCATTCTTACGTTTGCGCTCAACGGCACGGCCAGGCTGGACGCGCCGCCCTTCGGCCACAAGGATCCGCCGGTACCCGCGATCACGGCGAAACAGGATGCCGGCAAGGTTCACCAGGGACTCTTGCTGTTCAACACTCATTGCATGACCTGCCATGGGCTGAATGCGATTGCCGGTCCGCTCCCGGACTTGCGCTACTCGACCAGACCTATCCTTGAAACCCTCGATGCCATCGTCCTCGGCGGTGCGCGAGCGTCCGCCGGGATGCCGTCGTTCAAGAAGATTCTCGACGTGAAGGACGTACAGGCGATCCGGGCCTATATCATCTCGCGCGCACAGGAGACGGCGCAGCCGGCGGGCGCGTCGCAACGCAGGTAGGCTCGTCCACGTCTCACACGCATGGCCCGCACGTCGGCTGGGAGATGAGGATGTCCGAGTCTGCGGTGACCCGGTTCACCGGTCGTTCCGACAGACACGCGTGGTCCCGGGCGGCACGGTGAACCTGGTGGTGACGACATACGTGTCTCCATCGGGCGCTAACCCTTTGATCCCCGCCCTCCGTCCCACTCATGACGGTTTGATGTTCTGATTCACTCTAAAAAAGTTCGTTGGATCGTAACGCTTCTTAACGGCTGCAAGCCGCGGCAGATTTGAACCAAAAGCCGAGTTCGCCTCCTCGTCCGCGTCCAGCGCGCCCAGAATGTGCCCGCCGCTCGCCCAAGGCGTAAGCGCTTGGACTACACCCCGCGCCCAGGCTCGATGTCTGGGCGTTTCAGTGGCATCGGTCCAGTGTGCGACGACGACGATATCCCACGGAACCTGTCGGTGTGGGAACGCCGTCTCCGTGTCGCCTACGCGCCCCGCCGCCCCCGCGTAGTACTCGACTACCACTGCCGACAGCGGACTGGTCATCAAGCTCGCCTGATCCACAATCGCGGCAATCGCCTCGTCGCTCAAGGTGTGATGCATCGACGACTTCCAATAGTTGTGATGGCCATGGGGGAACGCAGCGTCCAAGAGCGATTGCTGAACGGGAAACGGCATCGGCTGAACAGCGTCCATTACTGGCGAGCCGAACTGGCGCAACGGTGCGAGCACGCGTTCGCCCTCTGCCAAATCCCCGCAGTAACAAGGAAGGATGGCGACAACGGGCGCGCCATCGGGCGTGTGTAGCAGTGCCGCGTATGCTGTCAGTTCGTCGGGAGCGGTCAGCATGAAGTCTCGGAAGGAGCGCAAGACGTCGAACGCCTCAGTGCGGGAAAACATCAGCATGCCGCCAATCACGTTGCGCACCGGATGTGCCCGGAACTCGAACGACGTCACCACACCGAAGTTGCCGCCGCCACCCCGAAGCGCCCAGAACAGCTCTTCGTTTTCATGCGCACTCGCCGCGATGCACTGCCCTTCCGCTGTTACCACTTGACAGGACAGGAGGTTGTCGATGCTCATCCCGTATTTCCGAATGAGCCACCCGACCCCGCCGCCGAGCGTCAACCCGCCGACGCCCGTTGTCGAATTGATGCCCAGCGGTACTGCCAAGCCGAACACATGCGTCTCGTGATCCACGTCGCCGAGCCGCGCTCCTCCTCCGACGCGAACCGTCCGCGCTGACGGGTCCACGAATACGTTTCGCATCCGGGTCAAATCGATGACCAAGCCGTCATCGCACAGTGCGCGTCCACCGACGTTATGGCCGCCGCCTCGAACCGACGTGAGCAGGGCGTTCTCGCGCCCGAACGCCACCGCAGCCGCTACGTCCGCTACACCGGTGCAGCGCGCGATCATGCCGGGCCGTCGAGCAGCGCCGGCGTTCCAGATCGAGCGCGCCGAGTCGTACTCGGGGTCACCCGCTCTGATAATGTCGCCGCGAAACGCCATCCGAAGCCTCTCGGTGCGGATCTCATCCAAGGGTTCGTTACTCGTGTTGATGATCGGTGTTGGCAAAACGCGTCCTCCTTCAGCGTCGGCATTATAGGCGGTTCGGCCCCTCTCGAAGCCAGACTTGCGGCGAACCGTGGGGTCCCGGCGGCGACCACGCTGGGAGCGTTGGCCACTTTGCTATTGCCTTCGCCGTGGAGTTGCGCCGTGAAGATTGCCCCCACGATCGCCCACCGGAGACTACACCGTTCGATGCCGTGAGCGGGCGCTATAATTGCGCCGCCATGCACAAACCGATGCTTGTGTTGTTGTCGGCGTTTCTGCTCTGCGCGACCGCGGAGTCGCACGCCCGGGTATCCTCGTTGCCCACACCCCGGTGGGTGGCTGACGATGAGAAGGATGTCGGCGACGTGACGAACAGGGGCGAACGCCGTGGGGGAAAGCTGATAGTCGTGTTTACCCCAGTTTGCTTGCGACGTGATTCACCGCCGAGGGCACGAACACTGGCCCGTTCGGGCCCATAGCGGCAACCGATCGCGGAGTGCCCATCGGCGGACTCATCGTTGATCGCGAAGTTGCCGAGCGGGTCGTGGAGCGCTGGGAGCAATGGGATCAGATGGTGATGATGCAGCTCGGTCTCGCCTGAGCAGAGACGTCACGGCGTCAAACCGCGAGGTCAGAACAGGTGCCGCATGAGGTCTGGAGGTTGAATGGAACCCGATAGTCACGTGGACGATCTCGCGCCTGAGGCTGCCGCCCTGATCGGCTCCATTCGCGCGCAAGGCTTTCCGGGTTGGGCGTCCCTGACAGTCGCCCAGACGCGGGCGATGATGACGGGGCTCAAGGGGCTTGCCGGCGAGACGTTTTTCGCTGGGACGATCGTGGACGTCTCCCTCTCGCACGACCCTGAGGTTACCGCCCGCATCTATAACCCTGACGCGACCGCTCCGGTTGCCGTGCTCGTGTACCTCCACGGCGGCGGGTTCATCGCTGGGGACGCGGACACCTACGACGGGGTGATGCGGCGCCTTGCCTCGCTGGCCCATGTCGCCGTCGTCTCGGTGAACTACCGGCTCGCGCCGGAGCACAAGTATCCGGCAGCGCTGACCGACGCCTACATGGCCCTGCAATGGACGACGGCACACGCGTCCACCTACGGCTGGTCAGCGGACAGGATTGCCGTGGGTGGCGATAGCGCGGGTGCGAATCTCGCCGCTGCGGTCTGTTTCCGCTGCCAACAACAGGGCGGCCCCGCCGTGACGCTCCAACTGCTCGTCTCCCCCGCGCTGGACCACGACTTCACCACCGACTCATATCGCCGATTCGGGACCTCGTCGCCGGCACTGACACAGCGTGACGTGCAATGGTTCCACAGCCAGTACGTCGGTCATCCCGAAGAACTGGACTTGGCCGAGGTCTCACCGCTGCGCGCAGCCGACTTCAGTGGGTTGCCGCCGGCGCTCATCATCGCGGCCGGAGCGGACCCGCTCAGGGATGATGCGCTGCGCTACGCCGAGCGGCTGCGTGCCGATGGCGTCGCCGTGCAGGCGGAGGTCTTCGATGGTATGTTCCACGGCTTCTGGATAGCACCGGGTGTCCTGCCGCAAGCAGAAGAGGCCATTCGAGTGGCCGCCGCTCGGCTCAGGAGCTTGTAGACACCTTTAGGGCGCGTAGGCTGGTCGGTCGCGACGACGGTCAGCAGCTTCCCCGCCGATGACCTGGTACTACTCTGTCGGATTCGCAGCTGCACATCTTTGAGCTTCAGCATCCATTCGAGGTAGCCGGGATGGGTCATGAAGAAGTGCGCGGTCAGCACCTCTTGAATCACCACGCGCACACGCGGCAAGGTGAGCTGGGTTGTCCGCGCCGTCCGCGTTCGTGCTGAAGAATGCTGTAGGCGGTCGCCGTCAACACGACGTGCCGTCGCCAGTCAGGCAGGCTGCGCCCTTCGCAGTGATCGAGCCCCAGGTTCGTCCTTGAGTTCCTGGTACTGCTGCTCGATTGCCCAGCGTGGTAGGCCAGTTGTACGAGGGTGCGGAGCGAAGCCGTGGCCGGCAAGTGCACCAGGTAATAGCGCTCTCGATCCCCAACGCCCAGCTCCCGTTCGCACAGCAACCAGACTTCGGGCGAGAGACGAGACGACTCGCGCCAATCGTGGGCCGGTGTGACGCGGACGGCACAGAAGCGGGCGCGCCACGCGGGGTTTGTCCCGCTTCGCCAGGAGACCAGCCGCCCTCGTAACGTCGACGCCTCGCCTCTATTCCGCTTTCACCGACGCCATCGGATCGACCCGCGCCGCGTGGAGGGCGGGCGCCGCGCTGGCGAGGACGGCGGTGCCGAGCAGCGCCAGCGATGTGCATGACGAGCGTGAACGGATCGCGCGGCGAGACGTTCACCAGCAGGCCACCGAAAAGCGGCGCCGTATCCCCCCGGGCCTGTCGTCGACCAGCTGGACTTCGGCGAGCACTACGCCGAGGAGTCGAACCCCGGATCGACGTTCCGGGCCTACCGTAAGCTCTGCGCCAACAGCGGTTCCCTGACCTTCATTTCGCGCCCGCCTGCAGGAAGGCGATGATGTCGCGAATCTGCGGCTGGGTGAGGACGTCCGTCAAATCCGGCATGAGCGAGAGATCGGATTTCTTGCGTGAAACGATCTGTGACTTGGCCATCGTGATCGGAGCGTCCGCCCCGTTCTTCAACAGCACCTGCTGATCGTCCTCCGTGGCGATGATCCCGCTCTTCGACTCGCCGCTCCGCAGCTGGAAGGTCCAGAGCGCGAAGCGGTCGTCAACCACATCGGATGGGTAGAAGATCGACTCGAGAATGGCCCGCCGGGTAAACCTGCTGCGCACGTCCGTCAGATCCGGCCCGACGTCGTTGCCGACATCACCGAAACGGTGACAGGCGGCACAGACGGAGGTGAACGCCTGCCGGCCGTTGTTCGGATCGGCGCCGCCGCCGCGGCCCGGATTCCCCAGCATCGTCCCGATGATTTCGTCCTTCGGCGACGGCGCGCCGCCGCGCCCGCCACGGCCACCGCCCCGGCCTGCACCTGGACCAGGCGCACCCGGCGCGGCGGGTGGCGCCACTCCGGCACCTGCAGCGCCGGCCGGCGCACCGGCACCATCCGGCCGGCCGCGGCCGCCGCCGAGTCCGGCATTCGCCACCGCACCGAGGGTCGGCACCTTGGCGCTGGCCGCCTTCTTCTCCTCCTCTGTGAAGAACTGCATCGAGGCGTTCCACAAGTTGTTCAGCGTGCCGCTGATTCCGCCGCGCCATGTCCGGGACGTCGCAAACCAATCGACCAGCTTCGCCTTCTGCTCCGGTGTCCATCCGTTCGTGATCGTCCGCAGCGCGTACACGTAGTCCATTTGCTCGGCGTGGTTGTCGCCGACGACGCCACTCACGTCGTGCGACGCCACATTGCGCAGGTAGGCGGGCCGCGGCGACGGGATGCCATCGTCTTTCGGCATCGCCGCGAAGATCTTGTCGATTACGTCCGGCTGGTTCGAGTAGGCCAGTACCTTCGCGGTCTCGATGTTCAATCGCGCGTCCGGACCTGGGAATTGCCCGATCAGCGCATCGTGTGCGCGCAGGCGTAGTTCCCGCGGCGCGCCCCCGTCGCTGTCGACAGCCGCGATCTCGTACATCCGGAGGACGTTGAGCCGCTGATCGCGGGAGAGGCCGGCGTTGGACATCCATTGAACGGTCCTCTCGAGAATGGCGACGCGGTCGGCGTCGCTGGGCGCTGTGTTGTTGACCGCCAGCAGCGCGTCCATGGCCGCGACCGGGTCGGTCTCCGCCATCGCCCGATCCTTCCATTCGGCGCGAGGCGTCTTCTCGAGGGCGATGCGCGCGGCATAACGGACGAAGCGATCGGGATCTGCGAGGAGCGCATAAATGTCGGCGACCGGTGCGAATGCCGGTCTGTCGGCGGCAAGTCCCTGGCGGACCAATGCCTCGAGCGCCCGGCGGCGAATCAGCGCGTTGACGTCCTTCAACGCGGCAGCCGCGATGGCTTTGGCTGGCGCCGATTTCTGGGTTCCCGCCAGATACACCACCGTTGCACGGACCTGCTCATCGGGATCGGCTGCCAGCGCGCGCAGCAGCTCGGGGCTGGGCGGTGCGCCATGCCGCTGCAGCTCAAACAGCGCGCGGAAACGGTCTTCGCTCGGCTCCGTGCGGCTGCGCGCGACGCGCTCGAGCTCGCTGGCGAAGCGGGCGCCCATGGTCGCCTTCTGATGTTCGATAGCCGCGTAGCCCCAGCTCGAAAGCGGCTGCGCCTGCCGCGTGACCGCATGGATGCCGTTCGTCTCCGGCGTCAGCACCGGCTCGGTCCCGACGTAGCGCACGCGGAAGAGACCGCCTTCGGCCCCGTTACCGCCGGTCGTGAAGTACAGCATCCCGTCGGGTCCGATCTCCATGTCGCTGACCGGCAGCGGATCGCCATGGACGAATTCCGCGAGATCCATCCGCATCTTGTAGGTGGCGCCGTCCGGCGTGAGCTTGCTGTAAAGGATGCGGCCGCGCGACCAGTCCGCCTCGAACAGCACGTCACGCCAGGCGGCCGGATAGGCCCACGCTTGGTACGACACGACGCCGGTCGGGGAGCCGCGGCCATCGTTACGCATGGCCGGCAGGGTGTCGAAGTAGTCCGCGGGAAACTTGTTGCTCCCATAGCGGAAGCCGTAGTCGGCGTTCGGCACGCCGTGCGCGGACCGCACCGGCCGATACCAGGGGGTGCCGATCTCCGGCTCCATGTCGCTGTCGAAATAGAACATTTCGCCGAGCAGGTTGAAGGTGAAGCCGACGGCGTTCCGCATCCCCGTCATCAACACGTCGTAGCGACGGCTGGGAATGTCGAGACGCACGAACGAACCCTGCGCGCGGGTCATGCCCCAGTTGTCCTTGAACTCCGGAATGAAGTCGCGCTCCTTGACGCGGGCCAGCACGGCGTCGAGATCGGTATGGGTTTCAGGGGCAAAGGTGTTGTTGCCCATGATGATGTTCACGGTGTTGTCCGGCGCGCGCATGATGCGGTGCGGACCGTGATCGAACATCCCGGCCATGATCGGGGTGACACGCTCCCAGCTATCGGCCGTCCCGTCGCCGGTGGTGTCTTCGGCACGGAACACGGCCGCTTGATAGTCTGTCGGCGCCGGACGGCCGAGCTCGTGCGGCCAGTGGTCGCCGGGCTCCCGCGGACCACGACACACGCCGTATAACACGTTGCCGTCCCACCACAGGCCATGACAGGTGTTCATCTTGGCACTCTCGATGAACTCCGATGACGACTCGTAGATCCCGTCGCCGTCCTTGTCGACGAGCATCTTGGGAGGGCCGCCGGCTTGCGCGCCATTCGCCGGGCTCACCCACGGCCGCCCCTTGGCGTCGAACGTGATCAGGATGAGCGACTCGCGATTGGCCTCGGGCACGACCCGCTCCACCTTGAATCCCGGCAGCGTCGTGAACTGCTCGTCCGGGCCGGCGATGACGTCGGCTGCGCTCTGCACGACCGCTTGCGGAGCCGCCGGCGCAGATGCACGTTGCGCGATCGCAAAGCCGACGGCCGCAACCGGGGCCGCCAGGGTCAAGAACACGGTGGCTGACTTCATCGAGAACTCCGCGTGGCTGAGTTGGTCTGGCGCGAGCTCACAGGCGCGGTGCGCAAAATGAGAAGGGAGAACGCCGTTGCCGTTCTCCCTTTGCGAGCTCAGAACGAAAAGCGCACCGAGATCATGATGTTGCGTGGGTCGTTCGCCTGGTTATCGGCGACGGTGCCGAACTGCGTGCTGGTGATCGTGGTATTGGGCGCGTTCCACTGCACGACATTGGTGGCGTTGAAGAGTTCTGCGCGGAACTGAATGTTCGTGCTTTTCGGCAGCCGGATATTCTTGAAGAATGAGAGATCCATGTAGAACGGCTCGTCGACGTAGACGCCCTCGAGCCGGTTGCCTTCGAGCCGCAGGGAGTTGGTCGGCAGAATCTGGAACGCCGGTTGCTCGCTGTCACTTGCACAGCCCTGCCGGGCGCCCGCAACGGTCAGCGCACAGGTGTTGAACCATCGTGCTTTGGTCGGGTTCG
>Ga0207697_10001192_pt1 | contig 14265 bp, 11 predicted proteins | sample KBSSwiS5withPhiX_FD_184293 | JGI IMG/M metagenome (GOLD analysis project Ga0207697, IMG submission 184293) | Switchgrass rhizosphere microbial communities from Kellogg Biological Station, Michigan, USA, with PhiX - S5 (SPAdes) (version 2) | ecosystem: Host-associated > Plants > Roots >... | reverse complement strand
CCCGCCGTGAACATCGCCAGCGCGACGATCAGGGGTAGCGCGAAGCCGCCGCCAAGCCACATCAAGTCGCGCCACGCGATCCGCCGCCACAGCCACGCCGCGAGCACGCCCGAGACGAGATAGATCCCGGCGTTGTACTTGAAGAGGAAGGCGAGGCCGAACAGTATGCCGGCGGCGAGGACCCTGACTGGCCTGGTGCCTGCGGTGCGATGGAGGAGCAGCAGCAGTCCGCCGGCGACGACCACCGCGATGAAGGTTTCGCACTGGGCGCGCAGACGGATGCCGCCGAGCCGCGTCAGTGAGGGATTCGACAGCAGCAGGAAGACCAGGGCGCTCACGGCACCCGCGGCGGACGACCCAGTCACCGTGCCAAGACGGTAGAGCAGCCAGGCCACCGTGCCTGCCGCCAGCAGATCGGCGGCGCCGACCGCCCCGTCGCCCGACCACGCGGCGCGTATCAGCGCATAGGTGTAGTGAATGGCCGGCGGCTTCTGATCCCAGGCGTTGCGATACGGCAGCTCACCAGCGAGAATGCGTTCGCCGACGTACGCGTACAGTCCCTGATCGGCCCCCATCGGCTGGGCGATCGCCGGCACGCGCAGCATCAGCAGCGCCGCGGCCACGATGAGGAGGAGACGCGTCGGCATTACGGCGCCGGCGGCTGGTTTATAGTGATTGCGAGACTCATACTTGCCCGCCCCCGAAGCATCTCCCGCAGCACTCTCGATCGTGGTGCCTACCTACAACGAGCGCGAGCGCCTGGCCGACCTGGTGCACGCGATTTTCCGCAGCTACGGAGACGCCGGCGTCGACGGCGAGCTGATCATCGTCGACGACAACTCGCCGGACGGGACCGGAGCGATTGCCGACGACCTCGCGCAACACTATCGCATCATCGTCGTGCACCGCGCCGGCAAGCTCGGTCTCGGCACCGCGGTGGTCGAGGGCTTCGAGCGGGCCAGCGCGCCAGTGGTGGGGGTGATCGACGCCGATTTGAGCCATCCGCCAGAGATGCTGCCACGGATGCTCGCGGTCATGACCCGATCGTCGGCCGATCTGGTCATCGGCAGCCGGTACATCCCCGGCGGCGGCACCCGCAACTGGACGTTCTCGCGGCGGCTGATGTCGCGGGTCGCCTGCCTCGCCGCCCGCCCGCTCACGCGCGTGGTCGACGCGACCTCCGGCCTGTTCCTGATTCGGCGGGATCTCGCGCGCACGGTGAAGATTTCCGCCGGCGGGTTCAAGATCTGTCTCGAGCTGCTGGTGCGCGCCAGACCGGCGTCGGTGGTGGAAGTGCCGTACGTCTTTTCGGACCGCGCCGCGGGTGAGAGCAAGATGAACACGCGCGAGGCGCTCGGCTACTTCACGCAGTTGCGTGACCTGTGGAGCTTCCAGCGCGCCCAGCCGCCGCTGCGCCAGACCTACCGCCGAATCGCGCCCGGCGAGCTCACGTAGTCGTCGTTCCCGGACGGAGCGGGGCGCCGGCTGGCTTGATGTCCACGACTTTCGAGCCGAACACCGTCCGCGACAGCACCTGCCGGACGATCGCCTGCTTGCTCAGCGCCAGCTTGACGACGTCGCCGGCGTGCCGGGCGATGTAGCGGGGACGCAGGAAGAAGCGGCGCTTCGCCGTGTTGATCGCGTCCATCACGAGACGGTCGTTCAACTCCGGACCGCGCAGCAGGTAGTACGAGTACTCCATCTTCGACCAGTCCGCTTCTTCCGGACGGAGCAGACCGTCGCGTACGCACTTCTCGTAAAGCGCGGTGCCCGGATACGGCACGGCCGGATAGAAGTTGGCGAAGTCGGGATCCAGGTCGATCGCGTACCGGGTCGTCTGGTCCATCGTCTGGGCCGTCTCGCCCGGATAGCCGTAGATGAAGAACGCGAACGACTTGATCCCGGCCGCACGCATGTTGGCGAACGCGATCTCGATCTTCTTGCGCTCGAGCCGCTTGACCATGTCCTTGCGGATGTCCTCCGACTCAGACTCGATGCCGAGCGCGAGCATCCAGCAGCCGGCTCGCTTGAGGCGATGGACGAATGACAAATCGGTCAGGTTGTCGGCGCGCGCGTTACCGAACCACTGGATCGGCAGGTTGCGGGAGATCAGCTCGTCGCAGAACGCGGTGAACGACTTCACGTTGAGCGTGACGGTGTCGCCCCACAGATAGAAGAACTCGATGCCGAGCTCGCGATAGCTGCGCTCTATCTGATCGACCAACGCCTTGGCGCTGCGCTCGCGGAACTTGTGGCTCTGGTGGATCGGCGCGACGCAGAAATCGCACGAGTACGGACAGCCGCGGCTGGTTTCGACGAGCACGTAAGGCTTGTCCACCAGCGGCAGGGAGTAGCGATCGAGCTTCAGGAGATCCCACGCCGGGTAGGGGGCGTCCAGAAAGCCGGCGAACGTCCCGTGCGCACGGTGGGCCACGACCGTGTCCGCGTTACGCCAGGTGAGGTTCGGGATCTCGCCGAGCCGGTCGAGCGCGTCGAGTCCGGCGAGCTGCATGATGCCGTCCTCGGGCTCGCCGACCAGCATCCCGTCCACGGTGGCAGCGCGAGCCATCGATTCCGCCGGCGTCGTGGAGGCGTGCGGACCGAAGCAGAAGAGCGGCGCGCCATAGCGCGTCTTCAGGATCGTCATTGCCGCGACGTCGGCGTCCAGCGTCGGCGTGGTCGTCGGGAAGAGGATCAACGTCGGCCTGAAACCGTCCGCGTCGATGCGTTCCGCGACCTGTTCGATGTCGAGACGCTCGGCCGTCGCATCGATCAGCCGCACCTGGTGGCCGGCATTGCGGAGCATCGACCCCAGCAGCGCGAGCGTATAGGGTGGCTTGGTCGTCCCGAGGACGTCCTCGCGCTCCTGACAGCGGCCTTGACGCGTGAACGCCACGCCGTTGATCAGCGGCGGATTGATGAGCAGCGTCTGTCGACCGATCATCGCCACGTCAGCGCACCACCGTCAACGGAATGGCCCGGCGCCGCGCCGCCGTCGCGTCGGCGGGCACCGCGACCGGTACCGGCGACAGCTCCACCTTGCAGCAGCGGCGGCAGACCGGGAAGATGCCGTGCTCGACCAGCTGCTTCCGCATCGACACGTACTTCTCGCTGTTCCACACCTCTTCGAGCGAGGACGTCGTCAGGTCGCCGACTTCGACGCGGATGAACGGGCAGAAGTAGACCTTGCCGGAGAACGACACTCGCGCGTGCAGGAACGGGTACAGGCAGCGGCCTTCCAGCTCGGCGCCCGGCGTGTAGTAGCTGTCCATCAACTGCGGGTGGACCTTCGGCCGGAAGTCGAACAGGATGTTGCGCTCGCGGCACTTCTCCTGGAGCCGCGCGACCTGAGCCCGCACCCGGTTGATATCGAGCCCGGGATCCGGCGTGACGAAGGTGGCGATCTTCGATCCGTCCTCGAGGCCCAGCAACCGGACGGTCTCGGCGACCTCCTCGGGCGTGCTGAACATCAGGTGGTTGAGGCCGATCGCGTCGACCCCGAGCTCCTCCGCGACGTCGACCATCTGGTCGAGCGACTCGAGGGTCTCGTGCGCCACCGTCGTGTTGATGCTCACCCGGAGCGGCGCGTGCTTGCGTCGCGCCGCAGCTTGCAACCGGCGCAGCCCGGCGCAGGTCCGCTCGAACGTGCCCTTCAGGCCGCGGGCGATGTCGTGCAGCTCGCCGGGCCCGTCGATCGACACGCTGATGTGCTTCAGGAAGCCGGCCGCGGCGAGATCCGCGAGCGCCTCGGCGCGCTCCTCGCTGATGATCGTGCCGTTCGTCGTGAGGTACCCGCAGGCGTAGCCCTTGTCGCGGAAGAGATCGAGCACGGACATGATGTCCTTGCGCATGAAGATCTCGCCGCCGGTCAGGCTGACCTGAAACTCCGGTTGATCCGGGAACGCGGTCCGGAGCTTGTCGAGGGTCAGCTCCTCCCGCCACTCTCCTTCGATGTTCAGCAGGTCGCCGACGTAGCAGAACTCGCAGTGCAGGTTGCACCGCATGGTCGCTTCGTAGACGGCACCGCTCGGAAGACGGTCCGCACGGCCGCTCTTTTCGTCGAGGAACCGATGGATTCGGCGCTCGTACTTGAAGCGGCGGTAGCGCGCCCAGGCATGCCGCGCGAGCGGCAGTGCGCGCGCCCTTGTCGCAATCGATTCTCGCAGACGCGCCATCGGCGGCCTCACGGCGGCAGCTTCAGCCATCGAGCGCCTCGGCATGCGACGCAGCCGCCGCGACGAACACGCGTGGTTCGACGATGACGAGACCTCTCGTCTGTCGAGTCGAACTCACGCCGTCTGCTGCTCCATGGATCATGTGCGTTTGTGCCCGTCCGGCCCGTCCGCTAATGCCGGTTGAGCTCCCAGACCTCGAGCGGCGGCCCCGGTCGTTCGAGCGCGGCGTCGATCGGCGTGTCGGTGTTGTGCAGGAAGGGAGCGATGCGCGCCTGCTCCGCTTCGGTCGCGCCGCGGCGATACGGCGAGAATGCGGCCACCAGCCGGCCTTCCCGAGCGAGAGCGGTAAGGAACGGCAACGAGTCCGGATCCGCCTCATTGTATCGTTTGAAGACGATGAACGCCACGCCGAGGCGACGGAGGCGATCCAGCCCGTCCGGCGCGCTCACGTCCCGCATGCTGACGTAGCGCTTGTCCACATCCAATCCACCCGATCCGAGATACACGAGTCGATACGCAGGAGTTGGGTAGGGCGTGAGCCCCAGTTGCAATTGGAAGCGCTCTGAGGCGGCCGCGGTACTGCCAAGGTGGAAGGTCAGAGCCTCCTCGAGCGCTGGCCGGGACATCGTGAGCGGCACCGAATACGGCTGAATCAGGATGCCCGTACCGTCAGGAATCTGCGACTCGATGTAGCGGCGCGCCAGCGTCCGCGTGTCGTCCTGGCGGAAGAAGAAGTCTGTCCGCACGCTCGCGAGGGCTGCCGGGAAAGCGGCGGCGATGACCGCCACCCAGAACACCGCCGACCGTAGCCGAAGCGTCGCGGCGGCGCGGGTCAGCAGCCACGCCGCGAACAACGCGATGAATGGCAGCACCGGATTCAGGTAGCGGCTGGCGGGCGCCGTGTTCGTAATGAACAGCAGGAACGGGACCGGGAACGCCAGCAGCAGCACGGCACGCCGCCAGTCCACGACCGCCATCCACACGATTCCGCCAATCGCACACACGATCACCGGCACACCGACCGCGTCACGCCACAGCATGGCGGCGTAGTGCGCAGCCGGGCCGAACGGGCCGGACGCGACCGCGCGATCGACCACAATCTGCCGGTTGGCGACGATGTCGCGGAAGGCGGTCAGCGGCTCGACGAGCAGAAATGGGGAAAGCGCGAAGAAGGTGACGGCGCTGGCCAGCGCGGCGATCGCCAGCGGCTTGAGGACATCGCCCTGCTGCTCCCGCGCCCGCATCAGGATCACCCAGGTGAGCGGCAGGGCGAGGAAGATGCAGTAGTAGTGCGTCGAGAAGGCGATGCCGGTGACCGCGCCAGCCAGTAGCGACTCCCGAGTGACCGTTGTCTTGTCAGAAGTCCGCTGGGCGCGCCGTCCGGGCCAGATGCGCGTCATGGCCAGGTAGGCGGCGACGACGGCCAGAGTGGCTGGAACATCGTGCTTGACGTAATGGGAGTCGCGCACGTGCAGCGGCGCCACCGCCAGGAAGATCGCTGCCGCGGCCGCGGTACGCCGGCCACCGATGGTCGTGCCCAGGCGGTGCACGAGGCCGATCGTCAGGGTGCCCGCCGCGACGCCGAGCGCCCGGCCCGCGGTGAAGATCCCGGTGGGATTGGTGAAGTACAACTCCGAGAGTGCGCGCAGCGACGATACGCCGCCGGTCACCCACACGCTCGCGAGGTAGACGCCGACCCACGCAAAGAGGACGTAGAAGTACAGCGTCGGATACAGAAAATTGTGCGGGTTGAGCGAGCCCTTCGCGAACCCCAGGGCACGCGCCATGATCGCGACTTCGTCCGGGTTGTAGACCGCCGGCAACCCGAACTGCAGCCCGATCATCCGGAGCACCAGCCCCACTGCCAGGATCGCGATGAGCCCGAGCAGCCGCCGATTCACGAATGCCGCGCCTCGGATCGACTGACCGCCGCAGGAGTCCTGGTCTCCTCGACGATGTCTGCATCGGCTGGAATGTCAGTGGTGACGAGCTCTCCGGCCATTTCGACCGTCTCAGGGCCGACTGGCGCCTGGCGCCGCCGCCGGATCGCCAGCAGGCCGCGCCACTCGTCGGACCGCAGGAAGCCGGTCAATCCGAGCAGCGCACCCATGACGACGATCACGGTGGTGCCACGCGAGACGACTCCCAGCAGAGGCCGCGTGTGGGGCAGCAGCATGGCGGCGATGTAGGCGATCGCGCCGGCGGCCGCGACCCGGGCCAACCGTTCGCGCTCGTAGACGATCGGGTAGAAGCGTTGCGAGAACGCGTAGGCGACCACCGCCTGAAGGCCGTAAGCGGCCGCGTTCGCCCACGCTGCGCCGAGAATGCCGAACCGTGGGATCAGCGTCAGGTTCAGGCCGATGTTGCATGCCGCGCCGGCGATCGTCGAGACCGGATAGTACTGCGTGTGCTTGGTGATGTTGAGGCCGATCGAGGTGAGGAGATAGACGCCCTGGAGCAGCACGCCGACGGCGGTCCAGGCGATCACCGGGCCGCCGGCGGCATACGCCGGACCGACCACCAAAGCCAGGAGATCGCGCCCGATCGCGGCCAGCCCCGCGGTCAGGAGCACCAGCACGGCGAACACATACGTGGTCACCGCGCCGAACGTCCTGGCCCCGTCCGCCTCACGCGAGGTCGCGTAGTAGAAGGGCGCCCAGGCATTCTCGAAGGCGCTCAGGAACAACTTGGGGATGAGGCCGAAGCTGACGCTCATCGAGTAGACGCCGATGTCGGTCAGCGTGCCGAAGCCGCTCAAGATGAAGCGATCGCCGACGGCCATCACCTGCTGGGCGAGCGCGTGCGGGAGCCGCGGCAGACCGAAGGCGAGCGCCTCGCGCAGCACGGCGACGGAGAACATCGGACGGATCAGCGGCGCGAACCAGCGCAGCATCCACAGCATGACTCCCGCGGTGACGACGACGTCCGCCAGCACCACGCCCCAGATCCCGTAGCGAAGCCCCACGACGAGGAGGATGCGGAGGAGCAGGGTCGCCACCGAGCGCGCGAAGGTCAGCCCGCTGAACGCGCGCGTGCGCTGCTCGATGCGCATCACGTGAAACGGAATGAACGTGAACCCGATCGCGAAGGTGTTCAACAGGACCAGCTGCAGCGCCAGCGTGTAGCCGGGCACGCCGAGCATCCGGATCGACACGAGTGGCGCCGCGGCGATCGACGCGATCAGGAGCGCCGCATTGACCGCCAGCAGGAAGAAGAAAATCGTGCTGGCCAGCCGTTGCCGCGCCGGCGCATCCTCGCAGTCGTACCAGAAGCGCATGAATGCGCCGTCGAGGCCCCAGCGGAAGAACAGCTTCGCCCCCGCTTCGACGCCGCCGAGCAAGCCGAGCACGCCGTAGTCGGCGGGCGACAGGAAGCGGACGTAGAGCGGGACGAGGAGGAAGCTGACGATCTGGATGGCGACGTCGCCGACGCCGTAGACCGCGAGGTTCTTCGAAAGCTCGCGAACCTTCTGCAGCAAGGGGTCAGCGCTTCCTGAACGTGAGCAGGTTCAGGAAGCACCAGCCGGGCACCGGCAGCGCACGGGTCAGGAACCGGTGCAGGGGCAGCAGGCGTCGGGGGTGCCGCCGGATGAGCCGCGTCACGAAGGGAACGGTCGGAAAGATCCCCTCCCGGCCGATCAACTCGAATCCGGCGCGCGCGGCGAGCTGGAGGTACTCGGCGATCGGCCTGTCGCCGGGGTGCTTCAACTCGGAGGCGGTGCGGATCAAGCGTCCCTGGAGCAGGAAGTGCACCCGCGACTGGAGGTGCGCGAGGTTCGGCACCGACACCAGCAGCTCGCCGCCGGGCCCGAGCACGCGATGGAGCTCGGCGAGTGCCTGCGGCTGCTCCTCGAAGGTCAGGTGCTCCAGCACGTCGAGGCAGAGTGCCCTCGCGAAGCTGCCGTCCGGGTAGGGCAACGCGGTCACTGATCCGGCCCGGACCTTGTCGGACGCATAGTGCTGATCGACACCTTCGATCGCCAGCCGCGACGCGAACTCGTCCACGAGGATGCCCTCACCACAGCCCGCGTCGAGCACCCGGGTGCCAGTCGGCAGCCGTTCGAGCCAGCGCCGCACCGAAGTGAGCTTCGCGACGTAGGTGGGGTAGTAATCCCAGGCAGGGTCGGGCGTGCGGTGATAGTCGCCGCGCGCGGCGTACTCACCGCCGCGCACCGCCTCGCGGCTCTCGGGCATCAGCAGATACTACCGCGCGCTTCGTCGATACGCGCGGTGCAGGAGGACGAGGGGACCAGGGACCAGGGACCGGGGACCAGGGGTTCTAGGTTCTGCCTCTGGCGATTGAGCCTGGGGGATGGTGCTGCCGCAGTACCGACAAGGGCCGCCCTTTTGGCGCCTGGTCCCTGGTCCCCGATCCCCTAGAGAAGCGACCCCGCTCCCCCCGGACCGCCGGGCGGGCGCGGCGTTGTCGGAACCGGCGCCGGATTCGGGTTGAAGGTCGGCGACGTCTGTCCGGGTGGGGTGCCCAGATACGGGTTCATCGTTGGCTGCGCGGCCGGCGGCGCGGGCAGCATGCCCGGGCGTGGGGCGGTCATCGGCCCCGCCGGTTGGGCCGGCGGCATGCCGGGCTGCGCCTGCGGCGCAATCGCGCCGGGTGTCTGCGCGAGCGGATTGATCACTGGCGGTGGATTGAAGTCCCCCTCGTCCTCGCCGTTGGGGTTGGGTTGAGCCTGCGGCGTTTGCGGCATCGGCCGGTTGGCGAACGGCGCCGGATTCGGCGGCGGCGCCATCGGCGGGCGGCTGGTCGCGAGGATCAGGATGCGGTCGTAGAGCGACGGACCGGGCGCACCAGCGGTCCGGGGCGCCATGACGTAGCCGGCAGCCGAGCGCAGGACGGTGTCCAGCGCGCGAGCTTCGGGCACGTCGGTCAACTCGATCGTGACAGGACCACCGGTCAGCTTCTCGGCATTGACGATTTTCGCCTGGCCGACGCGGGCCCACTCAGCGAGGATCTCGCGAACCGTGACGTCGTGCGCGATGAGCGTCACGCGGCCGTTCGACATGGACAGGCGCAGCTCACCCGCCGCCGCAGGGGCGGAGACGGAAGCTGCCAGAGCGGTCGCCAGCGCGCAGCGCAGGAACATCTTCATGGCTGAGGCTCCAAAAGCAGAGGAGTATCTTCCCAGTATACGCCTCGTCTCCGACGGGATCGACCTCGAGAACGGCGCGATCAGACGAGCTTCGTCACCCAGAGCGGCGAATCCTTGCGGGGCAGATCGCACGATCGGCAGATGTCGGGGCCACCGCTTTCGAGGTGGGCGCGACGGACGTTCCGGTACGGCTCCGCGTTCCAGATGTCCTTGATGCTCGAGGTGTTCAGGTTGCCCAAGATCGTGCGGCCATCGAAATCCGCGCAGCAGAGGGAAACCCGTCCGTCCCACAGCACCGTGAACGTGAGCCACGGCCGGTAGCACGGGTAGTTCACGTCCGACTCTTTGTTGAGCGTGCCGGCCCAATTGTGCAGGTCGGTGATATGGATCTTGTCCGCGACCTTGCGCCAGTGCTCGATGAAGGCCTGCTCGTCGAGCGAATTGTTCTGGCGCACGAACGAGAGAATCAGCTTGGGGCGCGTCTTGCCCAGCTCCTTGCGGATCTCGACCAGCCGCTCGATGTTCGCGATGACCTTGTCGTAGTTCAGCCCGAGACGCGTCGCGTCGAAGACTTCCTTGCCCGACGCATCGACGCTGATGTTGATGGCGTCGAGGCCGGCTTCGACCATGGCCCGCGCGACCTTGTCCGTGATCAGCGAGCCGTTGCTGATCATTCCGACTTCACGGATGCCGCGCTGCTTGGCGTAGCGAACCTTCTCGGTCAGCTGGCGATCCATGAAGGGCTCGCCGTAGTTGTGCATCCGGACGTGCGTGATGCCCAGCTCGGCGCACTCGTCCACGACCTTCGTGAACAGGTCGAACGACATCACGCCCTGTGGCCGCTGCATCTCGTCACGCGGGCAGAACACGCATTTCGCGTTGCAGAGGTTGGTGCTCTCGATCTGGACGATTTCGGGCAGGATCGGCGATCGGTCCCGGCCGGTCGCGATGAGCAGCCGGCGCAGTGGCTTGGCGTTGCGGCGCAGCAAGTGCTCGACCGCACCGCGCGCCCGCGCCTTGATCTTCAGGGACTGTGGCATCGCTTACTGCTGACGGGAGAACTCGACGACGCGCGTCAGGATCTCCTCGAGATCCACAGTCGGCATGTAGCCGACCAGCGCGTTGATACGGGAGATATCGGGCACCCGGCGCGGCATGTCTTCAAATCCCGCTTCGTAGGCCTCGTCGTAGGGAATCCGGACGATCTCGGAGCGGCCGCCGGTGAGCGTCTTGATGCGTTCGGCGAGATCGTTGATCGAGATTTCGGCGCCGTTCCCGATGTTGAAGACCTGGCCGACTGCACGCGGCTCGTCGATCAAGGATACCATCCCGCGCACGACGTCCCCGACGTAGGTGAAGCTGCGCCGCTGGCTCCCATCGCCGAAGACGGTAATCGGCTGACCGGCCAGCCCTTGCCGCACGAAGGTCGGGATCACCATGCCGTAGCGGCCGGTCTGACGCGGCCCAACCGTATTGAACAGCCGGATCACGATCACCGGCAGCTTCCGTTCCTTCCAATACGCCAGTGCCAGGAACTCATCGATCAGCTTGCTGCAGGCGTAGGCCCAGCGATGCTTCTGGGTCGGCCCGAGCACCAGGTCGGTGTCCTCCGAAAACGGCACGCTCAGGCTCTTCCCGTAGACCTCGGACGTCGAGGCAATCACCACCAGTTTCTTCTTCTTGTTGGCGTGCTTGAGGACGACCTCGGTTCCGTGGACGTTGGTTTCGATGGTGTGAACCGGCGCTTCGACGATCAACTTCACGCCCACCGCGGCCGCCAGGTGGACGACCGTGTCACACTGGTCGATCAGCTCGGCCAGGAGCGGCTCGTTGGTGATCGTGTCGATGGTGTAGTGGAAGCGCGGATGCGGCTTGAGATGCGCGATGTTGTCGATCGAGCCGGTCGACAGGTTGTCGAGCACGAATACTTCATCGCCGCGCTCGAGCAGCGCTTCGGCCATGTGAGAGCCCACGAAACCGGCGCCGCCGGTGATCAACACACGCATCTGGTCCTGGACTCCTCAACGCCTCGAGGTCGAGCGGCGGTCCTTGGCGAGCTCGAGCACCGCCGCCGCGCTCCGCTCAGCCGCCTGCCCGTCGGGGTGAATCGCAAATCTGGCCAGAAACGCTGCCCGCGCGCTCGCCAGCTGCTGCCGAAACTCCTCATCATACAGAATCCGGTGCAGAGCTGCCTTCACATCACCCGTCGACCCGTCGGCCATGACCCCGGCGTCGACGAACGGGGACAGGTTGTTTGGCAGGCCCAAAATCAGGGCCGGGACGCCGAGGATGGCGGCATCCAGGGCGACGGTGGAGTTCACGGTCACGACCGCCCGGCTCGCGACCAGGAGCGGGGCCAGCGATGCGCTCGCATCCAGGACACGCACCCATGGCCGTGCCGCGGTGACGGCGGCATAGGCATCAGGTGTCTCGGCGGGATGCGTCTTGATCGCCACGCGAACCCCCTGGATGTCACCGGCGGCCCGGAGGAATCCCGGCAAGACCCGCTGCGCCTCTTTCCACTTCGTCGTGACCACGACGAGCGCCTCGCCGGCGTTTGCCCCGGCCTGGGCGCGGGCCATGGCCATGTCGGTCTCCGACAGTGCCGAGGCCGCGCGAGCAAGCCGGTCGAGACCGGGGCTGCCGGTAACGCGCACCGAGTCGTCCGGAAAGTGACCGTTCGCGATCAGGTGCTCGGCCGCGAAGTTGTCGAAGAGGAGGCTCAACGACGGATACGGAAACCCGCGATCCGCGGGGTGCTCCGGGTCGGGGATCATCTCGTCGGCGTCGTGCAGGTAATTGAGCCAGTGACGATAGATGAAGCCGTGCTGCAGCCCTGCGCTCGGCAGGCCGCGTCTCCGGCATTCCAGGATGATGGCCCTCCCCCAGCCGCCCGCCTCGGCGTAGGTCAGCGCCACTTCGGGATCGAGCGCATCGATCGCCGCGCCCGCTTCGTCCATCGCCCGCGCCGACCACGGCCACTGCAGCAGCGCGATCCCGGCGAGCTCGCTTCGGATGATCGGCCAGCAGTCACAGCCCTCGATGATCGCCGCGCGCCGCAGCTCGTCGCTCCCCCACAGCGCCCGCCGCATCGCGTGGCGCGTACGCCAGACACCGATCGACGGCAACACGCTGTCGATCCCGGCGAACGATTCGACGGCCGGCGCGTGGTCAGGATCCGCCCCGCCAACGACAGGATGCCACCACCGTCGCGCCCCGAAATTGGACGACGGCCCCACGCTGACGAATTGCAGCTCACCCTCGGCCACGCGGCTCTCGAGCGCCCGGAGCACCGGCCCGATATATTGCTCGGCGGCACCCTCGCCGCCGTCGCGCCAGAAGGCGCGGTGAACGAAGGCCAGCATGCGTCCGGCGCGGTGCACGCTGCGGGCCCGCCGAACGCGCGCGCCGATGGCTGCCGCCTGCAGCCAGCTGCCGCGGGCATCGAGCGCCGCGAGATCGGCGAGGGGCAGGACACGGGGTTCCGACCCGATGGTCCGCAGTCCACGAGCCCGGGCGAATTGCGCGACGATCGTGTGGACCAGGCGGTCACCTTCCGCGACCCCGATTGCCGACGGAGTCTCGCTTGTCACCAGCGCGTCGAGCGCGGCGATCGTGCGGAACACGTTCAGGATCACCTGCTGCTTGTGCAGGTACAGCTCCGCGAACCACCACAGCGAATCCTCACGGTGGGTGAAGCGGCGGCGCAGCGGTGTTTGATCGACGCGCAAGTGGCGCAGACCTTTGATCCAGGCGTTGGCGCGGTGGGCCGCGGTCTCCTCGAGCGCGCCGCTCAGATATGTCCCCAGCTGGACGCGGCGGCTGGCGGCACCGGCCTGGAGTGTGACGCTGGCGCGCGTCATGCGCGCCCGGCGTGCTCGCCGCGCAACGCGCCCGAGGCCGCCAGCACGCCGAGCGCGGCGTCGACGACCAGCGTGGCGGGCAGGAAGGACAGGCAGTCAGGGGTGTGCCCGACGCAGCGGGCCGGCGGCTGACGGATGCGGTTACACGGGCTGCACGGCAAGTCGATGCGGACGATGCGATCGTGCGGACCGCGCGGCCCGTATCGCGCAGGATCGGACGGACCGAAGATGGCGACCACCGGCGTGCCGACTGCTACCGCAAGATGCATCGGACCCGTGTCGCCCGTGACGAGCAGATCGAGACGCTGCAGGACCGCCGCCAGCACTGTCAGGTCGACGTCGCCCGACACGTCGATCACCGGGCAGTCGGCCAACCTCGATCGCACCGCCTCGATCAGCGGACCATCCTCCGGCGCCCCGGTCAGGACGATCGTCGCGCCCGTCGACGTGACCAGCTGACGCGCGACGTCGGCGAAGCGCTCGGGCTCCCACTGCTTGACCGCCCGGCCGGCACTGACGTGCAGCCCGACGAGCGGACCGTTGCCGGCTCGAGTCAGGCGCTGCGCCGCGTCGCGGCGCACGTCGTCGCCGAGACGGAGCGGCAAGTGGTCGAGCATCTCGAAGGGCATCTGCATCGGTTGCCGCAGACGGATGCACGCACGCGTGCGATCGTGCAACAGATGAGCGTCGACGAAGAGCGTCACGGTCACAACGCGCTGAACGCGGGCGGCGCCACTTTGCCGCCGCTGGCACGAGCGATGATGAAGGTGACCGCACGAATCATGACGCGCACGGCGTACTGGGTGTAACCGTGGGCGAGTGCTGCAGCGCTTGCGGTAAGGGTCCTTCCTGTATTAAAAGGCGCGGCAAGACATAAGGTCCATGCCGCTCGACGAGTCGGTCAGTAACACAAGCACAAACAACGGGGTGAGTATGGAAGAGGGCGCAAGGCCACTGAGCGATATTCCGGCGATCAACCGGTTCCTGAGCTACTGCCGGATTCGCACCGTGCCCTCCAAAACGGTCGTCATCCACGCCGGCGACCTGCCGGACGTCCTGTACTACATCGTCAGCGGCTCGGTCGAAGTCATGATCGAGGACGAGGAAGGCAACGAGATGG
>Ga0207697_10001181_pt1 | contig 14341 bp, 12 predicted proteins | sample KBSSwiS5withPhiX_FD_184293 | JGI IMG/M metagenome (GOLD analysis project Ga0207697, IMG submission 184293) | Switchgrass rhizosphere microbial communities from Kellogg Biological Station, Michigan, USA, with PhiX - S5 (SPAdes) (version 2) | ecosystem: Host-associated > Plants > Roots >... | reverse complement strand
AGGCGCTGACCGGCAGCTTGTTCCACCGCGGTCCTGGCCTGCTGAATGCGTGGATTGTTTTCGAGCGACCGCGCGAGCGCTTCATCGAGTGTCAGGGCGCTCAACGCCGGAGAACCGACGACCACGACCGTGAGCAAGAGCAGGAGCGGTCGCTTCATTTTTTCCTCTCGGGAGCTGCAGGGGGACGGGAAGAGCGAATAAGTTGCTCATCGGATGGGGTGTCGTTAGGCTCAACCGTCTTGGAGGAACGATCTTCCCGGTCGAGCACATCCGATTCGCCACCCGACGCCCGATCGAGCCGGGCGAGCGCAGCGTTGTGCAGATAGATCGCGCTCAGTCGCGTGGTTCGGGTACGCGTGACATCGGCGGCCGCTTGCAGAATATCGAGCTGCGTTCCGAGCCCCGCGGCAAAATTGCTCTTGGCGAAAGCGAGTGATTCATCCGCGGTCTGCACGTTTTTCGTTTGCGCCTGGAGGACACTGTCGGCTTGTTCCAGGTCAAGGAACGCGCTGCGTACTTCGGATTCGATCCCGAGCCTGACCGCCTTGAGGGCAAGTACTGCGCCCTCTCTGCGCGCGCGCGTTGCCTGCATGCGGCCGCGCGTGGCGAAACCATCAAACAGTGGCCAGGAAGCATTCAGTCCGACGACGTAACCGTGATTGAACGCCGGACCCACATCGGGATCGCGTTCGCTGTAGACTTGGTAGCCGGAGAAGATTTCTACCTGCGGGCGAGTTGCGCTACGATCGACCTCCAACTGTTTTTCCTCAATCACGACATCCTTTTGGGCCGACTTGATCTCGGGCCGATTGATCAAGGCGCGGGCCAGTGTGTCATTCAGAGTTGGGTGGCGCGGTTCGTAATCTAAAGAGCCGACGGCCTCGAATTGCCGGTCGCCGGAAGAGCGGCCATCGATGCCGCAAAGGTCGTTCAGGCGCAAGAACGAGTTGCGCAGATCTGTCTGCGCCTGAACCAGCTCGGGCTCTTCATTGGCGAGCGCGACTTCTGCGCGGCTGGCATCCAAGGGTCCGACCAGGCCTGCGCTCAAGCGTTCGCGCTGGCTTTTGAGTTCCTCCCGTAGGACGGCGACCGATTGTTCGCGCACGTGAATTTTCTCCCGGTTCAAAAGCAACTCGTAAAAGGCAAGCCGCACATCCATCGTGACCCGATCCGTCACCGCCTGGAGTTCATCTATTTGCTTGGCCAGGGTCAGGCGAGCGATCGCGACCTGATTGCTGGTGGCGCCGCCAGTGTAAAGATTTTCCACCACCTTGAGCGATGCGTTGTAATCCTCCGGGCGGAGTTGTGAGGATTGCGCGACTGCGCCTCGGCGATAGAATCCACCAGAAACCACCGACGGAAGATAACCAGAGCGGGCTTCGAGTTGGCCGCCCCGCGCGGCCTGGATCTTCTTCCGGGCAATCGCGATTTCCGGGTTTTGGGCCCGGGCCAGCCTAACGACATCCGCGATTGTGTACCGGGGAGCACCATTAGCGATCGCGATCGAAGGCAGCGCTATGAGCGCGAAGAGCGCGAGGCGAAAAAGCGGTCCCATGAATTTTTTCTCTACGGCGTCGCCTTTTTTCGCAACTAAATTCCCAGCATCAACCGACTGGAGCGCCGCGGGATCGAAGGCTCCCGAATCCCAGACTGTAGGGCGACGCCGTGAATTACTGCGATCATCAGGTCAAGGCAGACGGTACCAGAACTCTCCTTCTCGCGCGAGATGATGGGCGTCTGGCGGAGCTAGGCATCAATTTGCAGCTTCAGCATTTGCGAGCTTGCTCGCAGGCAGCGAGTGCGCCAATCTACCGGCTTCGAATGAGTAAAATTCCAATCGCGATCGTCGGGGTCGGCAACTGCGCGAGCTCGCTGGTCCAGGGAATCACTTTCTATGGCGGCTCTCCCCGCAACGGGGCGAGCGTCGGCCTGATGCATCAGCAGGTCGGGCCCTATTGGCCGGACGACATCGAAGTCGTCGCCGCGTTCGACGTCGATCGCCGCAAGGTAGGGATCGATGTCAGCGAGGCGATTTTCGCGCTGCCAAATTGTACCAAAGTCTTTTGCGAAAAAATTGGGAAGACCGGCACAATCGTACGAATGGGCTGCGTGCTCGACGGAGTGGGCACTCACATGAGCGAGTATGATCCAGGGCGGACCTTTCAACCGCTCGAGAAAGAATCGACTCGCGAGCGGGTCATCGCGGAGCTGCGTGAATCGGGCGCCCAGATTTTGGTCAATTATCTGCCGGTCGGTTCGGAGGAGGCCACGCGCTTCTATGTGGCCTGCGCGCTCGAAGCCGGTCTGGCCCTGGTGAATAACATTCCAGTCTTTATCGCGAGCGACCCGGTTTGGGCGAAGCGGTTCGAAGAAAAAAATCTCCCGCTCGTCGGCGACGACATTAAGGCACAAATGGGGGCGACGGTGCTCCACCGCACTCTGGTTGATCTCTTCCGCAAGCGCGGCGTGAAAATCGAACGCACCTATCAGTTGAACACCGGTGGCAACACCGATTTTTTGAACATGCTGAACCGGAGCCGGCTCGCGTCAAAGAAGACGTCGAAAACCGAGGCGGTGCAATCGGTCATCGGCGCACGTCTGGCCGATGAAAATATTCACATCGGGCCCAGCGATTACGTGCCCTGGCAGAACGATAACAAGATTTGTTTCATCCGGGTGGAGGGCAAGCTGTTTGGCGATGTGCCTATGGAGATCGATCTCAAACTTTCGGTCGAAGATTCGCCGAACTCTGCCGGAGTGGCAATTGACGCGATCCGTTGCTGCAAGCTCGCGCTCGATCGCGGGAAAGGGGGCGTGCTCCACTCCGCGTCGGCCTATTTTTCCAAGCATCCTGCGATTCAACTAACCGACGACGAGGCTTATCAACACGTCGAGGAATTCATCCGCGGCGAACGCGATTCCTGAGGCGGCGCCAACTCGGGCGGCTTGACGCTCTTGGACGGGCTTAACTGGATTTTCAGATCCGGGTTTGTGGCGATTTCATGGCCTCATAAGTCCTCGTAAGACCAATCCTTTCCTGCCTAACGATGAGCGAAGAAATCTGGTTAAGCTGCCGCGGTATCGAACGCTATCTCGGCGAGGAGGATTCGCGCGTCCATGCGCTGCGCGGGGTATCGCTCGATCTCGAACCGGCCACGGTCCATGCGGTCGTCGGTCCGTCGGGCTGCGGCAAAAGTACCCTCCTCTACATCCTTGGTTTGCTCGATTCACCCGATGCCGGTAGCCTAACGATCGACGGAAGCCTGATCGCTGATCTGCCCGATAGCGAGCTGACGCGGAAGCGCAACGAACTGCTCGGCTTCATTTTCCAATTTCATTTTCTCCTCGAAGATTTTACCGCCCAAGAGAACGTCATGATCCCGATGCGGCGGCTCGGTCGCCTGACGGAGGAAGCGATGCGAGAGCGGGCCGCGCTTTTGCTCGAGGAAGTTGACCTTGGGAACAAGCTTTCCCGTCCGAGCCGGCATCTCTCGGGTGGCGAACAACAGCGCGTCGCGGTGGCTCGGGCGCTGGCAAACAATCCGCGCGTTATTCTCGCGGATGAGCCCACGGGCAACCTTGATACCGCTAATTCCGAGCGCGCCTTTCGCTTGTTGCAGCGGATTGTGCGCGACGAGCGCAAGGCGTTGCTCCTGGTCACGCACAACCCGCTGATCGCGGAAGCGTGCGATTGGATTCACGAAATGCGGGACGGCGTGATCGTCGGCAGCCATCCCCGCGGGAGCAGTGCCCGCGGCAGTCGTTAGGCAGGATGACTCCCGCGACTCCCATCCTGCCGCCCGCCGGGGTGGTGCCGGTTGCCTCGGAGATGGGCAGTGCCGTCGATCACGCTGCGGAGTTGAAGCGCGGGATGTTCTTCAACACGATCGCGCTTTTGGCATCGAATTTCCGCGGCGTCTTCACTTTTCTCATCGCGCGACTGTTAGGTGCAGCGGCTCTTGGCACCTTCCTCGTGGCGTGGGCGACGACCGATGTGTTGAGCAAGATCGCGATGTTCGGTCTGGACAACACCATCATTGCTTTCATCGCGCGCTCCGAGGCGGCCGGCGATAGAGCGCGCAGTCGGGCACTGTTTCACCTCGCTGTTGTACTTGCCCTCGGGCAAAGCACGGTCATCGCCGTGTTCGCGATTTTGGTCGTTCGTCTTGCGGGCGATAAGCTGAACCTGAATCCGCAGATGGTTTCCGTGCTTTCGGTCCTGCTCTGCGCCATGCCGGGAGTAATTTTGTACCGTGTCTGCACGGCCATCTCGCGCGGAATGAAGGTGATGAAACACGACATCTTCTCGCGTGGCCTAACGGAATCAACCGTTACCACGGCGGCGTTTCTCGGCACAATGGCGTTTGGTTGGAAGACATTTGGACCTGCCATTGCCTCGATTATCGGGACCGCTGCCTCCGGGGTCGTGGCGCTTATTCTGGCGTCATCGCTCTTCCGTTCCGCGCCGTCGGCTCGTGGAGTGATTTCCTATCGCGTCGAAGCGCGACGTTTGCTCAGCTACGCGGCCTCGATCAGCGGTTATGACTTGCTTAATTCGCTAATCGTTAGGCTGGATGTCATTATGCTCGGATGTTTTATCGGCCACGCGCCGGGCGTGACGCTGCCAGCGGTCGGCATCTACGGCGCGGTCGTCGAGGTCGGGAGCGGTTTGCGCAAGGTAAACCAGGCGTTCAATCCGATCTTTGCGCCGTTGGTCGCCGGAATGACAGCACGCGGTGAACAGGAACATGCCGCTGCCGCGTTCTCGCGCGTTGCGCAATGGATGCTCTGGATTCTCCTTCCCATTCTCGCGGTCATGGCGCTGGCTGGCTCGCTCATCCTCAGCATCTATGGTCCCGCCTTTCGCGAGGGCGCGATCTGGCTCGACATCGTCGCGCTCGCCTGCGGCACGAACTGCTTTGTTGGCCTGGCCGAGACCGTGATCATGGTGCAACGGCCGCGGCTCAATCTCCTCAACTCCGCTATCACTGTCGTGATTGCGGTGGTTGCGAACGTCTGGCTGATCAGGTCGTTTGGGGTAATCGGTGCCGCTTTCGGCATTCTTTTGCCCTATGTTCTCCTCGGGATTCTGCGCCACCGCACTCTGCGCCTGGTGTTTGGATGGCGGCGACCGTGGAGCAACATCGCTCCGCCAGTCATCGCGGCCTTCATCGCCGCGCTGCCCGCAATTGTTTGTCGCTTGCTCCTCCATGGCGCGGCAGGACAGATTGCGTCTGCGGTTGTTTTTCTCGCCGTCTTTGGCCTCGGATGGCGGTTCCACTTTCGGCGTAGAAGAAGCTGATCTGATGAAACGAATTTTTCTCACGGGCGCGAGTTCCGGGATTGGTCTGGCAATCGCCAGGGCCCTGAGTGCGAATGGAGATGAGGTCTGGGGCACAGCACGCAAGGCCGGGCGCATTCCCACGCTGCCTGGGCTGCATCGTCTTACGCTCGACTTGTTGGATCGGGATTCGTTAGGCGAAATCTTTCATTCTGCCTGGCGCGAGGCCGGGCATTTTGATGTCGTGATCAACAACGCGGGGAGTGGCTACTTCGGCCCGGCGGAATCCCTTTCGTCGGAGGAGTTGGCCCGGCATTTTCAGGTTCTTGTCTTCGGCCAGATTGAACTCTTGCGCCTCGCTCTGGAAGCGATGCGCCGGGAGGAGCACGGGCTTGTTATCAACGTCAGTTCACTGGCGTCGCGCCTCCCTGTGCCTTACATGGCGGCCTACAATGCGGCCAAAGCCGCGCTCGCCGCCTATACCATGTCGATCCAATTGGAGCTCGAAAAAGGAAACGTCCGACTGGTGGATCTACAACCGGCTGATATCAACACCGGCTTCAATAATGCGATTGCGAAAACTGCGACAAATGACCGGCGCGTGAACCGCGCTTGGCAGAGTGTCGATCGCAATATGAAGGCGGCGCCCCCTCCGGAGTTGGTCGCACGCCGGGTCATAAAGCTGATTGATCAGGCCAATCCGCCGGCTCGTATTACGGTGGGCGATTCGTTTCAATCCATCATCGCGCCGCTCATTTTTCGTTTTCTGCCGCAAGGCGTAAAACTTTGGGGATTAAGAAAATACTATGGTATTTAATTAATGCGCGAAATAACAGACGCGGTGATCTTGATGGCCGGGGCGGGTTCTCGCCTGCGTGCCTCCGGCGAAATGTTGCCGAAGCCGCTCGTGCCGATCTTCGGGCGGCCGCTCATCTCCTACGTCGTTGAGGCGCTGGAGAAAGTCGGCGTCCGAAATCTTCACGCTGTGATTGGCGTGGAGGGCGACGCGCTTGTCGCTGCCTTGCGCCCTCTGCTGCCGTTGTCCATGAGCCTGAATCCGATTTCAAATCCGAATTGGCAAAAGCAAAACGGTGTTTCCGTTCTCTGTGCGGCGGGGAAAGTAAGGGAGCCATTCTTCCTCACGATGGGTGATCATCTTTTCGATCCTTGTGTTCTTGAACGAATCGTCGAGAGGGCGGACCGAAGCGAGTTGAATCTGGCAATCGATCGAAAGATTGAAGCCATCTTCGACCTGGATGACGCAATGAAAGTGCAGACCGATGCCGATCGCGTCATCGCGATCGGGAAAAATCTGGCGAACTACGACGCCATCGATACCGGCGTATTCTTATGCCCTAACGAACTTTTCGATTACCTGCGGCGGGCGCGGAGAAATGGCGACTGTAGCCTGGCCGACGGGGTTCGACTCATGGCCGAGGAGGGAAAGGTGCGGGCGATCGATATCGGAGGCGCCTGGTGGCAAGACGTCGATAACTTCGCGATGCGGAGGCGCGCCGAGGAAGAGTTGAGCAAACGCCAGATGCTCAGACCGGAAGAGCCGTCTGTCCATTCGTAGCGACCGGCCGCGCCTGGGCGCGCCAATTGTCGAGCTGACTCGCAGAACGCGCGCAGCCGAGGGTGCAGGTTTCGTTGCACGATTTGTAGGCGTAAAACTGCTCGCGCAAATCCTCGCGCGTGTAATTCGTCAGGGGCTTCGACCAGACAGAGCGGGTTTGGGAACACCAGTTCACGCCGCCGAATTCGTCGATATAAAGATAACGGCTCCCGGCGCGACATTTGAATGGCGCAGCGCCATCTCGCACCAGCCGTTTGCGGTAGCTTGAAAAGTCCATCCAACTTTTCGGCAGCGTCTCGACCATGCGCTGGAACGCTTTCACTTCTTCGCGCTTCAGTTTGAGCTGCCCATTCCCGTCGTGCACCAAAAGCACGCGCGGTGTGAATCCGAGTTCGCGGGCGAACGCGATCACTTCCTCAGCTTCGTGAGGCGGGGCCGCGCCGATCACCCCGCTCACCGTGACGCGAAAACGCGCGTGATCGCGGAGGGCGAGCAGGCGTTTCTTGAGATTGTCGAGCACCTTCTCGGTTGTTTCGTTGCGCTGCACGCCGTCGATCGAGATTTGCATCTCCTGGAGCCCCGCGGCATTCAGCTTCTCGATCAATTCCGGCCGCAGGAAAAATCCATTCGAGATCATGCCGGTGCGGAGAAAGCGAAGGTCCCGGCATTTGCGGATGAGGCGTGGAAGATCAGGATGTAGCGTCGGCTCGCCGCCGGTGAGCGAGATTCCGAAGGTGCCAAGTTCCTTCAGTTTTTCGAGGCGTTTCTCGAGAATCTCGAATGGCACCGGATCGCTTGTCTTATCGAACTCGGAACAGTAGCCGCAGGACAAGTTGCAGCGCCGGATCACAACCATTTGGGCGAGAAAAGGGCTGTAGCGGAAACGGGAAAAGATGCGTGATGACATGGCGAGGTTCCGCTGGAGGATCATCGGGTTTAACACGAAGTCGCGTGCCGGACAAGAAGAGCGAGGCTTGCCAAGACGGCGGCGATTGTTCAGGAAACTGCCGTGCGTCATCAATGTATCATCCTCGCCGAGAACCCGGGCACCCTGGCCGAGCTCTGCGGCATTTCTCTGCTCGAACGTCTCCTCCGCACTCTGCAGCGTCTCGGCCTAACGAAAGCGATCGTCCTCACCGCCACCCCGGAATTTGTCGGGCAACATCTCGCGAATCCTTCACCGCATCGCGCAAAAGTCGCAATCGATCTTCGCCGCCACCCCAGCGGTCCAGTTGCCGCGACGCAGATCGCCGAAGTCTGGCCTAACGACGCCGAACTGGTTCTGGTTATTCGAGGCGACAGCGTGTTTGATCCTCGACTCCTTCAACTCCTCGACGATCAGAATTCAACCGCCGCACTGGTTGATTCGGCGCCGCTGCCAAACCTGCAACCTCTGCTTGCTTCCGCACGGAATACAATTGGCGGTCGCGTTTGTGGTATGGCGCTGTTGTCCCATGAGTGGACAAAATCCCAGAGCGGACTATTCGAGGAAGGTCTTCGCGATGAGATTGAGGTGGGCCGAATTGAGGCAATCGACATCGCGGCCCACGATTGGGATCTCCCTTCGTTACGTCGCAAGTTGCGGCCCTACTGGTTCCCCGCCCCGGTTCCGGAGCAGCGTAAAAGGGCACAGCACCAGCTCCTCGATGCCGCCCAGAAGGGGTCTCTCGATTTTCCTGCGATGGTCCACGCGCCGATCGAGAACTTTCTCATCTCGCATCTCTGCAAGACCCCGATCACGCCCAATCAGCTAACCGCCATTACCAACTTTGCTGCCTGGGGCGCGACCTTCCTTTTTGCCACTGGACGTCTCGGCTGGGGAACGACCCTCGCGCTCGTCGTCGGCGTGCTCGACGGCCTCGATGGCAAACAAGCCCGGGTGAAAATCGAAACTTCGAAATTCGGGAAGCTCGAGCACTGGTTCGACGCGCTCTTCGAAAACTCCTGGTGGATTGCGCTCGCCTATTACCTTCAAAGTTCCGCACGCCTCCCCGCTGCTTTTGGTTATCTGGCTCTTTTAATTGGCGCGGAAGCAGTTGCCGGATTGGCCAAATTCAGTGTGATTCGCGCCTGTGGCCGAACGCTTGACGAAATCGGCGATTTTAATCGCCTCGTCCGGCTGGTTGGTGGACGGCGGAACACTTATGTCTGGATTTTCGCGCTCGGCATTCTTTTCGGAGCTCCTGCCCAAGCCTTCAAAATCATCGCCTGGTGGGGAGCCGTTACGGCTGCTGTCCAGGTGCCGCGCGCAATCCTTGCGGTGCTGGGTTATCGGAAGCAAGAGGTGCTTCGTAATCCTCGGGCCGAAGCTTGATCGCTTGACGCCGCGTCTCCGACGGCGTTAAGAGACGAATGATCGGTCTCCAGCAGGTCCTTCGGGTTTTCGACAGCAAACCGTGGGTCGCGCACCTTTACGTGACGGAACAGTGCAACCTGGATTGCCATTATTGCAACGAGTACGACAACTCGATCCCGCATCCGACGGTGCCCAATCTCAAGAAGTGGATGGACCACATCCGAGCGCTTGGCGTTGCCCGGATCGGTTTTCAAGGGGGTGAACCCCTTAAGCATCCCGATATTGCCGAGCTGGTCGGTTACGCAAAATCCCTCGGCTTTTGCAGTGTGAGCATGTCTACGAACGGGTTTCTGCTTAACCGCGAGCTGTTGACCGACCTTGAAGGCGCAGGTCTCGACCAGTTGCAAATTTCAGTCGACCGGATGACGCCGATCGCAAGCACGCGCAAGTCGATGCAGTCAATCCTGCACAAGCTCGACTGGTTCAAAGATTCGAAGATCAGGCTGAACGTGAGCGGCGTCCTTTTCAAAGAGACGCTCGATGAGATGGGGCAAGTGATCGACACTTGCCTCGATCGGGGCATCCCGGTCCATGCGCGGGTAATCCACGACGATCTGGTGCACGACCGCGCTCTGCGCGATCCCAATGGGAGCGAACCGCTCATCCGATTTCTCGAAAAGCAGGAGAAACTGAAGCGCGGCGGAGAGAAGATTCACACGAGCTGGAACCTCTTCGCTTACGAAAAAAAGATGCTGCGCCAGGAACCGGTCGAATGGACCTGCATCGCGGGCTACAAATATTTCTTCGTCTCTTCGCGGGGTAAGTTCTGGCTCTGCAGTCAGGTGCGGACTGAGAGAGACATTCTCGAAATCACGCGGGAGGACTTGCTGAGCTACAACCAAAAGAAGAGTTGCCAGGCGGGATGTGGGGTTTACTGCACCGCGGAGGCCTCGCTGGCCGTGAGCCATCCGCTGCAATACGTCGGCCGGGAAATGGCGGGCATGTTAGGAAGTCGCGTCTCAAGAATGCAGGGCAGGGGCCCCGGGCGCATTCGTGATTTGGCGACTGCCTAGCGCTACAAGGGAAGCCCGCTGTTGATCCGCCGCCGGTAAATTCGGTAGGTCTTGTATTTCTTTGCGCCGATCGCAGCGAGGAAGCGATTGATGAGATGATTATCCTCCAGCGTCATGCTCAGCTCGCCGGTGAATCCGCGCTTAATCATGGCGTCTTCGATGATCCTCAGGACCAGCATCTCGGCGATACCGCCGCGGCGATACTTCGGCTTCACTCCGAGCGCGATCAGGCGCGCCGTCCGGATCCGGCTCTTATGGTAAAGAAGCTTTGCGAGGCCGATCGGAAGTCCGTAACTCGTTAGGCGACCATTGATCTTACGGAAGGCGACATTGATATCGGGGACGCAAAGAATGAATCCGACTGGCTCGTCGCCGACTTCCGCGATAAGGGTGAACTCAGGCACGACGAGTTGCTTCAACTCTTTCGCCATGAACTCGAATTCTTTCTCCGTGAAGGGGACGAACCCCCAGTTTTCCTTCCAGGCGTCGTTGTAGATTTCCCGGAGGCGTCCGGCTTCCGCGCGAAAATTATTCAGGTTTCCCTGACGAATGGTGGCCGCGTCACGTTTCCGGAGCGAGGCGGCGAGGCGACGCAGACGGGTCGCGGCGCGGGCCGGTTCGGAAAACCACCAGGCGTAGAAATCGATGACCTTGTTAAACCCGAGTCCTTCGATGAGAGCCGGGTAGTAAGGCGGATTGTGCGCCGTTAAGAGCGTCGGAGGAAAATCAAAGCCTTCGACGAGCAAGCCGCAGACGTAATTGGTCGAGTAATCGATCGGGCCCATGATTTCGTCGCGGCCCCGGGCGCGGAGCCAGTTAGTTGCGGCCTCGAACAACGCAGCCGCGACCGCAGGATCGTTCACGCACTCAAATAGTCCGAAGCAGCCGACGCTGGATTGATGAAAGGCATTATAGTTTGGATCGTCGCTCGCCATGATTCGACCGACGATTTTCCCGCCCGAGCGCGCGAGAAAAAGCGCGGCGGCGCCGTGCTCGAAAAAGGGATGTTTCTTTTGGTCGAGAAATTCCTTCCGTTCGAGGAGGAGCGGCGGCACCCAGGCGGGATCGCCCTGGTAGATCCGCCACGGGAATTTGATGAAAGCGTCCCGCTCCGCCTTAGAAGCGACTTGCGTAATTTCTACCTGCGGCATCGCGAATACTACTGCAGCTGAACCCAAGCGTGTTTCTCAGGTCAATCCGCGGACAGGTTTCTCGAAAGCAAAACCAAACTTTCAACCGGCCAGCTAGCTCACTGTTCGGCCCCGAGTCTCGCTCGTGTCGGACGTTCCACTTTCTTCCGGCGCCGACTTCGTTCCGAAGACATGATCCCAAAGCGGAGAGGTCACCCCGAAGCCGACATGATCATCCTGGTAGTGGTGCCGCATGTGATATTTTTTCAGCCAGAGCCAGACGCCGCGTCTCATCGAAAAATGATGTGTCGCGTAATGGAGCGTGTCGTAGAAAAGATAACCCGCGAGCAGGCCTGCGAACGCGGCTGGGGCAAAGCGGCCAAAGAGGAGAACGAAGATTCCGTAGAAAACGATGGCGAGCGGTCCGCTCACGATTGGCGGCATGACCAGCCGGCTGGCATCGTTAGGGTAGTCGTGATGCACTCCATGAAGCATGAAGTGAAGGTGCTTTCCCCATTTGCTTCTCGGTTCATAATGAAAAATCCAGCGATGCATCGTGTACTCGACCAAGCTCCAGATTAGGATGCCCGCGACGACCAGGCCCGCCACGACGCCGAGCGGCAAAGCACGCTGCGCCACTGAGACGTAGAGCATGTAACCCATCAGCGGCAGGTAGATGACGAGCGGAGTCACCGGATGCACATGTGAAAAGAGCTCCATGAAGTCGCTCTCGAACATCCGGACCGATTCGTTTTTGTTGGAAACATAGCGCTGCGGCATTGGCGATATGATGCCTGAACTCCTGGGCTCAATCAACGGCGGGTCGAGAGAAAGAACCCGGGCCTCTTCTAAGGGCGGGCCAGAACAAGACGGCAAACCATATCTTCGCGGCGGAGGAGCATAACCAACAGAAGATTGAAAACAGTCAGTTCTGCAAAAAAATACCAGATCGGCTGATCCACGAGGAGCAATGAGAAGAGCAGAATCATCCGCGGGTTGGTGGCGAGGAGATTCAACCAACGGAGTGTCGATCTGCTTGCCTGCAGATAGGCCTCGGCGATAACGCCGTCGTTCGTCTTCCGGGCTGCTCGTTTTAACTCACCCAGGCGGGGCGACAACCATTCCTGTTGCCGCGTGTAGTTCAGGTAAAGCCTGAGCAGAAATTTTTTTTGAGGGGTGGTCCGCCAGCGAAGGTGATCGAACTCCAACCGCAAGGTCCTGGACGAATCCAGCTCGGCGCGTGATTTTCCCTCCGCGAAGTAGAGCCAGGCGTTGCGGAAATAGTCCGCCGCGGCGCTTTGCAGAGAGTGACTCATACCCGCGGCAAGCGCCACGAGCCAAACAAGGTGCGACCCCCCTCCGGCGGTGTAGCGGAGACAGAGGTGTCCATAGATGCTCACGAAGACGAGGTGATCGGCGAGTCCGTCGAGCGCGCGCCCGGTCCGGCTGCCCTGTTTCGTTAGGCGAGCGAGTTGGCCGTCGGCGTTGTCCAGCGTATTGGAGAGAACGTGGAAAACCATGCCGAGAACGTTCAATCTCAGATCACGGTAGTAATAAAAATGCCCGGCCATGATTCCAGCGGCCGCCCCCCAAATGGTGACCTGTGCGGGAGTCATCCCTAACTTCGCAAAGAGAAGTGCGAGTTGAAAGCCGATCTTGCGATAGAAATGGATGTCGAGAAATCCTTCGACATCCCTGGCCTTGTAGCTTGCCTCGATGGCGGGAACGTCTTCAGCCGGCACAGCGACGGAATGGAGCCCGGGCAAACGCGAACTCACTCAGGCGTTCTGCGCGATCAAGCCCGGCACGAGCGTGTCCTCGAGAATGTTGAGCGCTTCATCCAGGTCCGCACGGGTATGCAGCGCCGTGACACAGGCACGAAAGCAAATCCGATTCTGCGGAACCGCTGGATAATCCACCGGAGCGACCCAGAGCCCGCGGCTGCGCAGTTCATGACCGAGGCGGTACATTCGCTCGCGGTCACCGATCACGAGCGGCATCACGTAAGTAGTCGAGTTCCCCGTATCGATGCCGAGCCGCCGGAGCTGTTGATGGAAATAATCGGCATTCTCCCACAGTTGCCGGCGCAGTCGCGGTTGGCTCGATCCGATTTCGAGGGCTTTCAAAATGGCGGCCACGACCACGGCTGGCAGGGCACAGGAATAAACATATGGATGCGCATAAAAGCGCAGGTATTGGAGCGTCTCTCGTGAACCGGCGACGAAGCCGCCGAGCGCGCCAAAAGCTTTCGAAAACGTCCCGTAGGTGAGGGGAACGCGGTCTTCGACGCCAAACATTTCCGCGGCGCCCCGACCGTGCTCGCCGCAGGCCAGAATGGAATGCGCTTCGTCGATGAATACTGCCGCGCCATGCGATTCCGCGACGGTGACGAGCTCTTCCAGCCTGCCGAAATCGCCGTCCATCGAGTAAATGCCTTCGATCACGACCAGTCGGCGTTTGCCTTTATGTCGGCCTAACGATGCGTCGAGGGAAGCGGGATCGTTATGCTCAAATTTCTCGGCCCGGCAACGTGAAAGGGTCGCGCCGTCGCGCAAACTAAGATGTGATCGATTATCCAGCACCGCGACATCAGTTTTCCGGAGGAGGCCGGAAATGGTTCCGAGCGCGCCGCCGAATCCGCTGTTGAAGAGCATCGCATCTTCGCGACCGAGGAAGGCTGCGATTTTTCGCTCCAGTTCGCGGTGGAGATCAGTCATGCCGGAAAGCATGGGAGAGCCGCAGGCACCGAGACCGTGAGTCGTCAGGGCTTCCCGCGCCGCGGCGATCACTTCAGGATGATTCGCCAGGCCGAGGTAATTGTAGGAACAGAGATTGATGACGGAACGCGGTTTCCCGTTATAGGTGATGGTGGTGCGCGCATCCGCGGTGGCGAGCAGCTCAGGCTCGTAGAGTTCGACCGCCCATGCCCCGGCCTGCATCCATTTCGTGAAACTGGCAGGTGCTTGTAACGGATCTCCACCTTCA
>Ga0207697_10001177_pt1 | contig 14356 bp, 13 predicted proteins | sample KBSSwiS5withPhiX_FD_184293 | JGI IMG/M metagenome (GOLD analysis project Ga0207697, IMG submission 184293) | Switchgrass rhizosphere microbial communities from Kellogg Biological Station, Michigan, USA, with PhiX - S5 (SPAdes) (version 2) | ecosystem: Host-associated > Plants > Roots >... | reverse complement strand
GGAAAGATGGTGGTAGATGTTACGGATGTGCGCTACATCCGGCTTGAATTTATTTATCACGCTACGAAGACGCCGCCTTGCATCACTCGAGTAAACGGCGTGGGCGGCAAGACGGAGTTGGCGGATGACGCCTGCGGGTTGTTTGAAGTCGATGTGAGAAACGAAATCGGAGTCGAAAGCTGTCGGGATGCCGCGCTCATCGGCCATGGAAAATAACGCTGTCTCATGGCCCTGAGCGCGCAGCAGGTCCATGAGATCGAAGAGGTAGCTCTCCGTGCCGCTGAAGCGAAAATTATATTTGTTGCAGAACAGGATTTTCATAGACGGTAGTGGAAGGTTTTCGGATGTGAGCAAGAAATCTGTCGGCAAACATCTCAAGATTGGTAGTGCGCTCAAAATGAGCGAGCACGTGAGCACGCGCCTGAACGCGAACCCGCTGAAGTGAGGGAGCCGCAAGCTGCAGCCGCTCTATCTGGGCAACGAACTGATCAAGTGAGCGGGGTTGGTATAAGAAGCCGGTGCGCCCGTTTTCCACGAGCTCAGGAATGCCAGTGATGTCGGGCGCAAGAACTACTTTCCCGCGCATCATAGCTTCCATCAGTACCAGAGGAATGCCTTCGCTACGACTCGTGAGAACGACGATGTCAGCGAGCGCATAGTGCGCGTCGAGCTCCTCATGAGGCACATGGCCAAGCAAAGTAATGCGGCCTTCCAAACCCAGCGTAGCAATTTGATGTTCGAGAGGGTCCCGCTCAGGCCCCTCGCCCGCTATGAGACAAAAAACGTCCGTGCCGCGGTCTCGAAGCTTCGCGCAGGCGTTGATGAGAAATGCGTGGTCTTTGACTGCGTGTAAGCGCCCAATCGCGAGGAGAACGACACAGGTCGGCGGAAGCTCCGCGAAAGACAAGGATGGTTCAGCGATATCAACGCCGAGATGCTGCACGATGATTTTTTCGGGTGGAATTTTTGGAAACTGCAGCATCAGATGAGTTCGGTTGTACTCAGAGATCGTGAAACACAAATCACAGTTCGCCAGCTTCGTATCCAAGAACGATGGGTGAAGAAGAAGATCGGATCCGTGAAGCGTGAGACTGAATCCGACGTTCAAAATCCGAGCAGCGACTAATGCGATCCACGACCCGAAATACCCGTGGTGGGCGTGGATGTGATTGACGTGAAAGGGACGGAGTATCACCGCATAGTAGGCGCCAAGAACCGTATGGACGATACAACGGGCGCGGCGTGACAACGACTCCTGTCCCTCGAAAAGAATTCGAGCAAAGAGGTCTGCAAGATGCGGGAATCTGCAAATCAAGAGAAATATTGCTTGGACCAGAGCGCGCCAGGAGATTTTCTGCAAATTTATGTCCGGTGAAATGGAATTGCTGGCCGCGAACTTAGGCCAACGCGCCGTGGTAGCGACGACGGTAACGCCGCGACGGCGAAGTTCGCGGATTTCGTCCTGCACGTACGGTTCGACAGGCGATGGGAATTGATTCGCGATGTAGGCAACGACTGGCACGGTTATCCTCGCAGTAAGAGTTCTTTCATTTCAGAACAGACTTGGACTTCTCTTTTTGTTGGCCTGTGGCGCTCAGCCCAGGCAGCACAAGCGACCAGCACCGGTGCGGGAAAGCAGACGGCGAATCTCCAGGCTCCGGTTGCATAAGGAAAGAAAAGCGGAGCACTGAACGCAAGCACCCAAACCCAGAGCGTGTGAGAGATAGAACCTATGGCGCGCGATGTTCCGATCTGCAGCAGCGGATAGGCGGCGCACGCGATCAAGTCGGAGACGCCGTACCCGATGAGTCCGAACTGGGGAACAAGCAGCAGCGCGCCGATCACCAAAAGAGCGACGTGCAAGGCGAAAGCGCGTAGTACGATCCATTGGCGTCCGATGACGAACAAGGCCGCAGATTGGAGGTTGTAGATCGAATTGACCAGGACGGCGAGCGCGATGAGTGGATAGATTCGCTGAACTGGATGCCAACGTTCACCGAGCACGCGATGGATGACGAAAGGACTGGCGATCGCGAAGGCGTCGAGCAAAGGCCCAAGAATTATCACTTGGCCTCGGAGCGCTTTCTGCAACGAGGCGCGAAGCAAATCAGAATCGTGGCGCAGACGGGCGAGACTCGCGATGGCCAAGCGCGATGCGGCGGTACGAAGAAAACCCAATCCTTCGGCGATACGGATGGCGAGCCCGACAAAAGCCACTCCCTCGGCGCCGACGAATCGCCCCACAATCAATGGATTCACCAACGCACGCAACTGCCAGGTACGTTGAGAAGCGGTGTAACCGACACCGAACGCGAGCATCTCGCTAAGACGATTGCGGTCAAGAACGAAGCGGGGGAAATAGCGCGCCGCCCGGAAGGCGGCGAGCAGGCCGAAGACTTGCCAAACGAGCTGCCCTGCGACCGGCGCCCAAATGCCCTTTCGCAGGAGCGCCAGCGTGAGGCCGGTTACCAGCGCGAGCGATTGCCCGGTGAGCTCGATCTTTGCGACGGTTTGGAAGTTCAAAGCGCGTTCGAGCTTCCCAGTAACAGGACCGGCGAGGCCAACGATCGGGATCGTCAGCATCGTCACCAGAAATGGGGGAACAAACTCGGCACTGTGAAACCAGCGCGTGAGCAAAGGAACTGCGGCCATTCCGCCCGCCATGGCCACGATCGAGAAACAAAAGATCGCAGTGGAGGCCGTATCGTAGTCGCGGTGCTCGGGGATGCGCTCGCACCGGACGAGATAAGTATCCAGACCGCTGCGGACGAGATTTGCCAGGACTGAGGTAAGGGCGATGGCGGTGACAAAGAGCCCGTAGACATGTGGCCCGAGCAACCAAGTTAGAACAAACATGTTGCCGAGGCTGATAAGGACGCCGAGTCCATAGCGCGCGCCAAGGTAGAGGCCGCCGCGACCGGTGAGGAAGGACTGCGCCTCACGTACCTCGCTTCTGGGCGGACCCGAATCAGCGGCATGGCCCAACTTGTGTATCCCGTCTTTGGATCGCCGGCTAGTTGGCGGGCGCACTTGACCCATCCTTTGTATCGTTCTTTCCAGCGAGCAAGCCTGCCAGTGTGTATAGGAATCCGTTCACGAACTGGTAGTTCATTACTACGAAGAAACCATTCAGCAGATAGACACCGAGAATCACCGGCCACAGCTCGCGAAATCCGTGATCGAGAAATGTGCCACTCAAATCCGCAGTCGAACGCCAGCGCGCCAAGCGGAACAGTCGGACAATCAACCATCCGTACAACAGCAACCCCAGCAAGCCGTGTTCGACGAGAATTTCGAGATACGTGTTGTGAACGACGAACTGGTTGAGATGAAAATCGCTGACGCGTTCTTCAAGTTGTGAGGGCATGCGCGACACGCCCCATCCGAGTAGCGGTCGTTCACGAAACATGTCCCAAGCAGCGTGGTAGACAGCGAGCCGAATCTCCACTGGGCTGCGGTCTTCGAAACGATCCTGCAAGGATGAGCCCAGAGTAGTCGCACTGAACGCTACCGCCGCGGAAAAGGTGGCGGTCATGACCAGTGCAAGACATACTCGGCGAATCCGGCGGTTGGAATTGAAGAGGATGACAATCAGTGCCGAACCGAGAAATGAGAGCCAGACCGCGCGTGTCTTGGTGGCAAGTATCGCGACAGGAAGCGCGACGAGAAGGACTGCGCCGAAAGCGCCGCGAATGCGTCTGCGACGATACGTGTCGAGAGCAAGCAATCCAAGCATGTTGAGGGTCACACCGTTGGCGACGGCCTGGAGAAAAGGGCCGCGGGCGCGGTTGATGTGAATGCTGAGGCCCTCGTCGAGAATGAAACGAGGCAGGATCAGACTGCGAGCACCGAACAGGAAGGCCACCGCAATGAAGCACAAGTAAGACAAGACGAGTAAGGCAAAGGTCTCAAGTGCCCTGCGCGAAGATTCAGTTCGAAACGAGCGCCGCGCAATGTGAAACAGCGCATACGGAACGATCAGTTTGGCGGCAAGTACGCTCCAGGTCTTGACCTCGAAGGGTTGGGTTGCAACGCTAGCTAAACTCATAACCAGCAACGCGCCGAGAGGCCACACCGCGCTGCGCTCAAAACGGACAGGCTGCCGGACGAGAACGGAACGTAGAAGGAATGCGACGAGCATCAATACAAATGCCACGCGGTCGAGCGATGAGCAGGCTAGTTCCGGTGGACGGAACAGCATCGCGGTTAGCGCAAGCAAGAACAGCACGACCGGTGCACTGGCGAGAATTTTCAGGACTTGAGCTATTGCGACGACAGGAGTCCAAGCGAATGCAGACCACGCGCGAAGAGGCGAATTGTAGGTGGCTTCCGGCACGTGGCGTCAGCAGCCTCCGCCGGCAAAAACGACTCGAATTGTTTTGATGAGAATTCGTAGATCGAGTGCAAGACTCCAGCGTTGGATATATTCACGGTCGAGTCTTATGTTCGTCTGAAACGATGGGTCCCTACGAGCGGTCGTTTGCCACAACCCGGTCATTCCTGGCCGGACATCGAGACGGCAGAAATCGGTGAGTTGGTATCTGGCGAAATCGTCGACAGGGTGAGGGCGTGGCCCGACGAGACTCATTTCACCGCGGAGAACGTTCCACAGTTGCGGTAATTCATCGAGACTGTATTTTCGCAGCCAACGTCCGCAACGGGTGATGCGAGGATCGCTTTCAATTTTGAAGAATGGACCCTCGCGCTGGTTGAGGACCCGTAAATGTTGTTTGATTGCATCGGCATTTACGGACATCGTTCGGAATTTGTAGCAACGAAAATGCGCGCCCTTGCGACCAACGCGCGGAGCTGCGTAAACCGATGGACCAGGCGAATCGCGCTTGATCAAGAGAGCGATCGCGGCGAACAGCGGCGCAGTCAGCAGCAGCCCCACACTTGCCCCAATCAGATCGATGGCTCGTTTGATGACGAGCGCGGCCACGGGCAGATGCTCCTCATAGAGAGTAATCAAGGGCCAACGCCCCACTTGGGCGATGTGGCCCGCGGTGCAGTCCACAAGATTCGGAACGAGTACGACGTCAAGATGGCACAATCTCGCCATGCGGATCGCACGTCGTCGAGTAGCGGGATCGTCCGAAGCAATTATCAGTTGGTCGACAAAATGAGCGCGCGCCAAGCGTTCGAGATCTGCAACTCGACCAAGAACCTCGTCCCCGACCGGCCAGTAGTCATCAAGGAATCCGCACGCGGTTTTGCCTACCTGCGGATTCGTAGCCAGGTAAGCAGCAAGAGCTCGACCCTCCTGATTCGCACCCACAATAAGAACCTTGCGCGATCTTGCTGTATCAGTTGTTGTTTCACGTTCCAGACGCGAGAGCGACCGCGTTCCGAGCAAGCCTAAGTAACCCAGGCCGGCACAAAGTGATAAAAGGGAGAGGTGCTGTTCCCTACATGCAATGACAATAAGGGCGGTTGACCACAACACCGACTTGCCTAACCGGAGCGCGACGCTGACACCTCTTGGATCGATTCGATAAACACCTTCGGTGCAGGCAATCAGTGTCACCAGCGCACCCTGCAGTAACGCAACTCCGAGAGCAGATGAGTAGGTGGTAGCGGCGACCGGAACTCGCATGCCGTCGGCCAAAAACCACTGCGCGTATGAGATCGCTATGGATGCGATCAGGAATACTGCAATGTCACAGATCACCCAGGGAGCGAGGGAGGTGGTTGAGTCGACAGCGTCGGGTCGGGGAAGCCATGATGAAATTGACCGGAGAGGATCGGATCGCAAAACGGCGGTCCTCCCCGGGGCTGCCTCGGCCTTCACACTCCGATCGTCTTGCAGTGACCGTGGCTGCTTTCTTGTTTGGACAGGGCGACGATCTTGTAATCGCTGCGATCCGGGAATCAATCGCGCGTAACTACCGGGTGTCGCCGGATCGTTGGCTGGTCCAGTCAAGCCTGTCGCGGGAATGGTGGCGGGTAAAGACATTGTGTCGATTGCAGACTTGCTTGGAACGGCGCCAACTAACGCGCCCGCTTTCTTAGAGTCGCCGATACAGACCTTGAGGAATCGGGAACTCGCGTTGGGCAAGCACAACACCGATCAGTCGTGCATCGGCTGCCTGCAACACATCACGGGCGTGTTGAGCCGCGATTCTGCGCGTCCGTTGGGCATTGATCACGAGCACTACTCCATCTGCCCAGTGGCCCAACGACGCAGTTTCAGTTGAAGCACCAATGGCAGGTGCGTGGATAACCGTGTAGTCGAATTCTCGACGCAGATCGCTGAGGCGTTCACGGACCAATGAACCGGAATATCCTTGCGCGCTGCGCACGCTGAAATCGGAGGAGCGAAGCAGCCAGAGATTGTTTGCAACATGGATAGCCAGATCCTTTAGGCGCTTCGGCGTTTCGACCGATACTTGTTGGTGAGCGTTGGCGCTATTGCGCTGGGTGTAATACGTGCCGTCAACATCGAGCACACAAACGGTTCCGGCCACCTGCTGACATAGGGTCTCGCCGATGCGTTGGCAAATATTAGTGATGTCATGCAGTGCCTCGACCGCGGCGAAGACCACTTGATTGTGGGGCGCAGGCCAACCAGGAAAGAACACGCGGCTGACGAGTGAAGAGATCTGTTCTCCGGCAAACGTTGCTGGGTCCCAAGCGAACGTGTCTCGATTCGCCTTAGGTCTATCGTCGGGCTGCGCAGGGTAATCCGCACTTGTAGACGACAGTTTCAGTGTCTCAACAGCGGCATTCATGCTGCGTCCCTTTCTTTCGGCAGTGTGGCCAAAACTGGAGCCTGCAGGTAGGCGAACACCTCGTCTGGAGAGCGGAACACCGGATCGATGTATTCAGCTGCAAAAGCCAGACCCGTACTGCAAAGGCCCGCGGCGGCGAGCGCGATCAACCCGAAGCTGAGATTGGACCGGAGAGGTAGCGCGGGCTCGACGGGAGACTGCGCAAGAGTGAAATTGAGGATGCCATGCGCATCCAACGCGTCTCCGATCCGAGCTTCCTCGCGCTTTCGTAGATAAAGAAGGTACGTCTCCTCAGCACTTTTGGCGGCCCGCTGCAGGTCTTCCTGTTCGATGGATGCTGCACCGAGGTGCTGCGCCTGCTTTCTAGAATCGATCAGCTCGCGCGCGGCCGTGCCAGCTCCCGCTTGCAAGGAGCGCAGATCGACCTCCGCTTTTTCGAGTTCCGCCTTCGCCCATTCGTGGTTGGGGTCTTTCTCTGTGGTCTCATCCCGTAAAGGCTGGTGCTCCTCCCGTTCGATCGCCGCATGAGCTTCGCCAATTTCGGTTTCCACCTCCTGGACAAGCCGGTAGGTCGGCTCATAGCGAGTTAGCAGCTCGGTGCGTTTTAACTGAAGTTCCAGAAGGCGAGATTTAAGTTTCTCGAGCAGTTCCGGATTGTCGACAAAGCGAATTGTCGAGGTGCTCCGCGGCGGAAAAGTGATCATTTGTTGATGCAGAGTTCGCACTCGTTGCTCTGATTGGGAAATGTCCTGACGAAGCTGCCGGAACTTTGCATCGGCATCTGCAAGTCGGACGAGTGCCGCATCGCGTTCGAGTGGTGCGGCAACAAAGCCCTCGCGTTGTGTGAATTGAAGAAGCGCGGCCTCGGCCTCATCGAGTCGAATCCGGCTATTTGAAATTTGCTGATCAAAAAACTCGAGTTCTCCTGAAGGCCGGTGCAATTCCGCGTGTTTAGCGCTGTATTCGGTCGCAAGTGAATTCAAGACTCGCGCGGCCTGGCCTGGATCGGAAGATCGATAGTGAACTTGAATTAGAGACGTTTTCCGTATGGGTTCCACAATGATCTGAGCAGCAAGTTTGCGCGCTGCGCGCTCGATTTGTGCGCGTACGTCATCCTGCTGGATATGAAGGGAGGCCAGCAGACCTCGCCCAGCAAGGCCATTTTTTTCTGCGACTCGACGCAAGACTTCGTCGTCGCGGAGAAGTTCGACTTCGGAGTTCACTTCCTCTTCGGAAACCGCCGAGCGGGAGAAATCTGCCTGAGAACTTGGCTGGGGCGTCATGGGCGGATCGAAGCGCCCCCGCCGAACCAGCACTCGCATGGACGCTTCGTACCTAGGGGTCGCTGTTGCATATGCGATCACCACAAGGAAAACGATCAGAAAGGACCAACCGAATAGACGGCGATGCCGAAAGATCACCATCAACACATCGCGTACAGTGGGGGAGGGCTGCGGTGTTAGATCGTGGCTCAAGTTGAGGTGTTCCGGCATTCGACGGCAGTCAGGCGAGGTCCGGGCCATTGAAACTGTTGGCGCACTTACAACCGACTCTGACCCGTTACCTGCTCACTCCTCTCTGTTCAAAACTGCATCGGGTTCACATAAGTACCCATCACTGCCGAGGGCATGAACCGCTGGATTTTGGAAATAGAACTTTGTGGAACAAAGATGAGATCGCCCGGCTGGAGTGGGAGGTCCTCCCGTAGGTCATGACGCGCGAGCATTTTTTTGAGGTTCAGTACATGAGCTTCGACGACGTCATCCGAAACATGGCGGAAGAGAACGATTTGGGAATGACGCGCTTGTTGCGTAAACCCGCCCGCGACCGCCATTGCCTCGCTCAGGGTCAACGCGCTACGTAGTTCGTACTTTCCGGGGCGAGCCACTTGCCCGAGGGCGAGAAAATAAGGTTTCTCAAATTCTTTGAGTGCGACACTTATTTCCGGATCGTGAAGCACACCAGCATAGGATCTACCAATTGCGACTTCCAGTTCAGGCACCGTAAGACCTTCCGCATGGATATTGCCTGCGCCTTTGAACCGGAGATAACCGTCTGGTCCGATACTGAGGGTCTGGTTGAGTTCTGGAGAGAAGGTGAAGTTGACGTCGAGTTGGTCCCCGGATCGAAGCCGGTAAAGCGGATAGCGATCCCGTCCTAGAACGGGGTCTCCCGTGCTATCCGCTTTTCCGGGCGCCTGAGCTGTGCCGCGAAGGCTTTTAGTCGAGTTTCCAGTCTCCCGAACCTGAAACTCATCAGCCGATACTGAAGGTGCAAACCGCGCACCCTCTCGCCCGGGCACGCGTCCGACGTACCGGGCCTGGCTGCATTCCTGCGCAACAGCAGCTCGTGAAAATTGTTGAACAGACAGGCCAACCGCCAACACCAGCGTTACCCTGGAAACCGACCGCAAGTTCTATGCCTCCGCCGACGTTCGCCGACGATCAAGCTGCCTGTCTACAGACGTGAACTTATGCCCAGACTCGCCGACCGACAAGACGTGAAAAGTGTTGTCCTCGAATGTGGACAAAGAAATTCACGGGCCCGGCGACCGCCAGTTGAATACAACCAGTGAAGGTCACTTTGGTGTACGCAGCAAACAGTTCCCCGAAATCGGGATGAGGTCGCGTTAAGGGGTAGGGCGAAACAATGAACGGTGATTTCAAATGGCTTAAGTTTCGGGAATTCGTGCGGGATGGCCTTGACGTGGCACGAAGGTGCCCGTTGCGCGCGCACAAAATCGTTTCCATCGCCGAATGTTTACTCTGAACAATTTCGGCGTGATGCGCCGCACAGGAAAATCACAGAGGTATTCGTAAAATCGACCTTCCGTCCGCTGAGGTCGTCAATGTCGTCTACGATGGGTCCGATTCGACCGATTCGAGTGTTACTCGCAAACTCGAGCCCGCTTCAAGTTCACCTACTTCGTGCTGCTCTGAAACGACGCCCGGAGTTGGAGTGCCGCACTTGTCTGATGCAATCGAACGAAATTCTCGAAGAAATGAAGGGTGGGCAGGTCGACGTGGTGCTTGTAAGTCCGGGTGCGAGGTGTGACGATGACCGCATTTTGTCGATCATCCGGCGAATTCGGCTCAGCCGACCCGACATCCCAATCGTTTTACTGTATGAAGATGGCAGCGACAACCTATTGATGAACGCTGTCCGCGCTGGCGCTCGCGGGCTATTTTCCTTTAGTGAAGCCCCGTTTCGCGCCTTATGTAAATGCATCGAACGGGTTTACGAAGGTCAAGTATGGCTTTCGAACGATCAAGTGCGATCATTGCTAGATATGCTTGCGCAATCGCCGCCACTTCGCGTTGTGAACGCCAGCGGCGCGGACCTTCTGACCCCTCGCGAAGAGCAGGTCGTGGCGCTGGTCGCAGAAGGCCTGAGTAATCGCGAGGTAGCGCGCGAACTGCAACTCAGTGAGCATACGATCAAGAAGTACATGTTCCGAATCTTCGACAAACTGGGAATATCGACCAGAGTTGAGCTAGTGCTTTATGCAGTGAGCAACGGGAAAACGGTGGGTGCGGAGCGGTTACCGGCATTAGCGTAAGGCGCATCCAAAGTAAGACTTTTGAAACAATCTCTTGCTCGCTAGAATGGTGGGGTTCGAGCGAGATCGAACTTTTGCCAGAATCTACTTCACATACGCGTCGCTGGACGATCATCGCGTCCGGTCTTTTGATTGCCGCGCTCGCGGTCGTTGTTCTTTATACGAGCCGCGGAGCTTTCTCCAGTCCAATTGCTGTGTTGGTGGTCGCGGCCATTGGATTTGCTGCAGTTTTGTTGCAGGTCCGCCTTCAGCGAGATCTGCGGGGAGCTGTGCGATCGCCACTCTGGCTGAATCTGTTCGGTATCGTGTTTGCATTGGGCGCACTCTTCGGCGAAAGTTTTCATTTGAGCGCGAGAAGCGCGGAGTTCAGCGCACTCGGCGCCATCGGATGCTTTGGTGTGAGCGGAGTAATTTTGCTGGATGCGATGCGCAAGTATCGGGCCGCCTCAGGCCGGTAATCGCACCACATTGATGACGACAACTCCAGTATCCCACTTGAACTTTTGTAGTGGAAGAGACGCGAGGCGCGCCATGATTTGGAGCGGACGCTACGCACCCTTCTCCAATGCCACCGCAAACGAATCGAGCGAAAGAGACCGCAGCAGATTTCGCCGCATGCCGCGCTCAACCTCCGCCAGGCGGTTCGAGGCTGTTGCGATCCATTCGAAATCGGCGGACTCATTTAAGCGCTTCAACTCTAGGGTGATATCGCTGTTCCGTACCAGCTCTGGCGTATTCGATTGCAGAAACATCATGTCCTGCAGGATTGAATAAATCGTGCGGATCAATTGCTCAATTTTCGCTCGTCCATCTGCGCCAGGACGGTAGCTCTCCGTGACTTTGAATAACTCCGAATGGTCCGCGCCTCGCAGCGCTGAGGTCACAATCGCCAGCGCGTGGTTGCGCGCGGTTGTGTACCCTTCAAGATCAAACGTCTGTGCGCGGCCCAATGCACCTTCGGCAAGACGCGCCACAAGGGCACGCTGTTTGGCGTTCCAATTCGGCTGCGCTTTTGCCAGATGTTCTTCTATCTGCGCAACCGGCAATGCACTCAAGGTGTACATAGCGGATCGCGACCGAATGGTTGGCAACAACTCGCCGGCGTTATCCGTGAGCAGAAAAATTGTCGCGAAATCCGGCGGCTCTTCCAGCACCTTCAGGAGCGAGTTCGCGGCCTCTTTCATGAAGGCGGAATCAGTAAAGATGTAAACGCGCTCCCGTGCGTCTTGTGGCCGAAAGTAAATGCTTTCAATCACCTTCCGCACCTGGTCCACCTTGATCATCATTTGCGGCGGATCGGGCGGAATCACCAGCACATCCGGATGCGTCTGCACCAGAATGCGGGTTTCTTTCTTGTCGGTCTCGCGCAGGTTCTCCCGAGCCTCGACCGCCTCCGCGAAACGCGCATCAAGATCATTCGCCTGTCCGATGCGGACACAGTTCGCGCATTTCCCGCAAAAATCCGGCAGCCCGTCGGTGGTCAGCGACTCCAGGCAATTCAGCGCGCGCGCCATCATCAGGGCGAGCGTATATTTTCCAGAGCCGTGCGGACCGGCTAGCACCACGGCATGCGGAAATCGTTTGCGCGCGAGCATATCGCGCAACCGGCCGACCACGTCCTGGTTCCCACGGAAATCCCTGAATCCCATCACTTTCCCGCCAATCTCAATTTCTGCCGAACTACTTCCATGATGCGGTTATGCGTCTCGAGCGGTGTGCCGCGCGCATCGACGAGGACGACACGGGCCGCATCGCGCCGAGCAATCGCGAGATACGCTTGCCGCACGCGCCCAAAGAATGCCCGGCTCTCCTGCTCGAAGCGATTTTCGTCTTTCTCCGCCGATGCGCGTGCCGATTGCTTTTTATTCCGTCGACGCGCCCGATCGACGCTTGCTGCAACGTCGGAATCCATGAGGATCGTGAGGTCGGGCTGGAGATCGCCACAGAGTATGCGGTGCAACTCGAGCACCGGACCACTGCCGAGCTTTCGTCCGCCACCTTGGTAGGCTTCGGTCGAGTCCGTAAAACGATCGCAGATCACCACGCGGCCCGCATCCATCTCCGGATGGATCACCTCTGCAATGTGCTGCGCACGCGAGGCAAACATCAATGCCATCTCGGCCAGGGAAGACAGCGCGGCGGTCTTCGAATCCAGCAGGACGTGTCGGATTTTTTCGCCCGTAGGAGTGCCGCCGGGCTCGCGCGTAACAGCGACGGCAATGCCCCTGGCCTTCAGCGCGCGCGCCAGTTTCTCGATCTGCGTGCTTTTCCCGCTGCCGTCGAGCCCTTCAAATGTAATGAACTTCCCGCGGTTGGATGCCACCGCGTCATGATAACAATACTTTGCGAAACGGATGGGTCGCGGAATCGATTGGCATGGATCGTTCCTACCCTCGTATGAGTTCCGCGGCTTGAACGTCTTGACCTAATGCGAAAACGAGGTGTTGGACGGGACATCGACGGTGCCGCCTTTGCCCCGAGCCTCAAGCGACACGGTATGCCGGTTGAAGTCGAATCGGACCACGGCAATGCCAAGCGCGGCCGGCCCAAGCAAGCCGTCGATGTTTCGGATTTCTTTTTCGGGAGTCGCCCAGACAAAGGCCTTCTGCTTTTCTCGGAACAATGTTCCCGCTCGCACAAACGCGATTTCGACTTCGGTGAGTTGGTCTTGCCCGGCTGGATTGAAGTTCGCGCGTTGCCCTCGCGCCGGCAAGCGTTGCAACCCGCCCCTCATCCGGCTTTTGAATAACAGGAAGTCTCGTGTTCCAGTATCGAGCAGGATTCGCAGCCTTTGGCCACCACACTCCATGGGAATGAGGATGTAGGTTCCGCCGGCTTCATGCTCAATCTCAAATGTAATCGCCCCGGACGAGATCGAATCCTCACCGATGATGAGTCTCTTGTGTTGGTAGTCGAGACTGAAATTCCGCTGAGCCAGGAAGTCCAATCCGATGACGGCATCAATGCGTGTTGCCAGAGCTTGCTCGAGCTTTTCGAGATCTACGGACACCATATCGAGGACCGTAGCCGAGAGGGGGCCCAATCCCACTTCGGGAACATGCACTCTCTCCACTGCGATGGACCGGTTCATCAGAGAAAGTTCCGAAGCGCTCCCAGATAGACCTATCCGTTTGGCTACCCTCGCGTTAATCACGCTAGGGACCGCCCCGGTATCAATCAACATCTTCTGATGCGGAACGCCAGCCAAGGTCCCATCGACGATCATTGCCCACCCATCGATTAACCGAAAGGAGACCTCGGAATGCTGTTGAGCAGCCGAGTTCGCGGCTGACCACAATGTCAGCAGCGCGACCCACAACTTCAAGAATTTCAAGATGCGCTCCCCCACCTGCCGCTAGGGGAGCAATAGAGCTGTGGTGGCGGGAAAGTCCTGAAGGAAGGCTTAGGTTTAGCAAAGGCTCACCTAAGGGAACGTTTTGACGGCAACTTCGACTTACCCGAAGCAAGATGCGTTGACAGAAAGTGGCTGTATCTATTTGAAATGAGACGGTAACATTCAGCTCCGGTTGAGTCTGCGGACTATAATCTCGTTCCTATGCGTTTCTGTCGCAGGAGGTCATGATTGGGCAGGTTCACCATTGGGAACTGGACTGTCTCTCCCGAGATGAACTGTCTAGAGCGCGCAGGGCAAACCCATCGCCTGGAGCCCAAGATCATGCAGGTCCTGCTCGCGCTCGCCGATAGTCCCGGTGACGTGGTTTCCAAGGAACAGATCTTCCATCGAGTATGGCCGGATACCTTCGTTAGTGACGAGGTGCTGACTCGCTCGATTTCGGAACTGCGTAAGGCCTTCGAAGACAATCCTAGGGAATCTACCTACATTCAGACGATCCCCAAGGCCGGCTACCGCCTGGTCGCACCTGTGACCCTGCCGGCGGAAGCTAAAAGCCGAGGCAAAGCTGACAAGCCAGCTAGGAAGACATGGGCAGTTGGACTCGCGGCCACGGTCGCCTTATTGGTGGTCGGGGCTTTCCTTTACCTTTACTTTCGGACGTACGAACGACGCCAAACTGCTCATCCCAAAGTCACCTCCCTGGCTGTATTG
>Ga0207697_10001176_pt1 | contig 14364 bp, 11 predicted proteins | sample KBSSwiS5withPhiX_FD_184293 | JGI IMG/M metagenome (GOLD analysis project Ga0207697, IMG submission 184293) | Switchgrass rhizosphere microbial communities from Kellogg Biological Station, Michigan, USA, with PhiX - S5 (SPAdes) (version 2) | ecosystem: Host-associated > Plants > Roots >... | reverse complement strand
CACTTCACGGCATCGAGTAAGGCCGACGCGCGATGCTGCCGATGACATCGTTCGCACGAAGAGGCCGAGAATGAGCACGCCGGGCGAAGCCAAGGCCCGCAGGGCCCGACGGCGCGCGGAATGAGTGAGGCCGACACGCCGATGCCGCCGATGACATCGTTCGCACGAGGAGGCCGAGAATGAGCGCAGCGGCAGCAGCCGCAGGCGCGGGGGTACATCAATGAGCGTGCCCGATCCTTCGCTGCTGTCGATCAACACGGCCACCGTGCGCGCGCAGTGGCCGCTGCCCGACACCATCGCAGCCCTTGCGCGGCACGGCATACGCGGCATATCACCTTGGCGCGACCAGGTGGCCGCGGCGGGCCTGGACGACACGGCGCGGCGAATTCGCGACGCCGGCCTGACCGTGACGGGGCTCTGTCGCGGCGGCATGTTTCCGGCGCCCGATCGCGAAGGCCGGCGCGCCGCGCACGACGACAATCGCCGTGCCGTCGACGAGGCGCTGACGCTCGGCGCGCAGTGCCTCGTGCTCGTCGTCGGTGGGCTGCCGAAGGATCGCGGCGGCCAGATCGTCTCCCGCGACCTCGCCGGTGCGCGCGAAATGGTGCGGGACGGGCTGGGATCGCTGTACGAATACGCGCACGGCGCGGGCATGCCACTCGCGATCGAGCCGCTGCATCCGATGTACGCCGCCGACCGCGCCTGCGTGAACACGATGGCGCAGGCAAACGCGCTGTGCGACGAGTTGGCCCCCGATGGCACCGATGGCCTCGGCCTCGCCGTTGACGTCTATCACGTATGGTGGGATCCGCTGCTACGGGCCGAGATCATTCGTGCCGGCGAGCGCAACCGCTTGTTCGCTTATCACATCTGCGACTGGCTGGTCCCTACGCGCGACCTGCTGAACGACCGCGGGATGATGGGCGACGGCGTCATCGACCTGCCGCTCATCCGCGGCTGGATGGACGCCGCCGGCTATCGCGGCATGCACGAAGTCGAAATCTTCTCCGCGCAGGACTGGTGGAAACGCGACGGCGACGAGGTGTTGCTGACATGCCGGCGACGCCATGCCGAGGCAAGCTAAAATCGTGGCCTGACCAGTCCATTCGCAGGAGAAGCAATGCCCCTCGTTTCGATGCGCCAGTTGCTCGACCACGCGGCCGAGAACGGCTACGGATTGCCCGCGTTCAACGTCAACAATCTCGAGCAGGTCCAGGCGATCATGGCCGCCGCGGCGGAGACCGACAGCCCGGTGATCATGCAGGCGTCGGCCGGCGCGCGCAAATACGCCGGCGAAGCATTCCTGCGCCACCTGATCGAAGCCGCCGTCGAGTCGTATCCGGACATTCCGGTCGTCATGCACCAGGACCACGGGCAGTCGCCCGCCGTGTGCCTGGGTGCGATGCGCCTCGGCTTCTCGTCGGTGATGATGGACGGATCGCTGCAGGAAGACGGCAAGTCGATCGCCGACTACGAGTACAACAAGAACGTGACCCGGAGCGTCGTCGACATGGCGCACGCGATCGGCGTCACCGTCGAGGGCGAGCTCGGCTGCCTCGGCTCGCTCGAGACGATGCGCGGCGACAAGGAAGACGGCCACGGCGCCGACGGCACGATGACGCGCGAGATGCTGCTGACCGATCCCGACCAGGCCGCCGACTTCGTCGACGCGACGCAGCTCGACGCGCTGGCGATCGCGATCGGCACGTCGCATGGCGCATACAAGTTCTCGCGCAAGCCGACCGGCGACATCCTCGCGATCGACCGGATCAAGGCAATCCATCGGCGCATCCCGAACACGCACCTCGTCATGCATGGCAGCTCGTCGGTGCCGCAGGATCTGCTGGCGGAAATCCGGGAATTCGGCGGCGACATGAAGGAGACGTACGGCGTGCCGGTCGAGGAGATCCAGGAAGGCATCAAGCACGGCGTGCGCAAGGTCAACATCGACACCGATATCCGGCTGGCGATGACGGGCGCGATTCGCCGCTACATGGCCGAGAATCCGTCGAAGTTCGATCCGCGCGACTACCTGAAGCCGGCGATGGCTGCGGCGAAGGGCATCTGCAAGGAACGCTACCAGCAGTTCGGCTGCGCAGGCATGGCGTCGAAGATCAAGCCCGTGCCGCTCGACAAGATCGCCGCCAAGTACAAGTCCGGCGCGCTGAAGCAGATCGTGAATTAAACGGACGAAGTTTCGCGCGCCGGTCGGTCTGGCGCTAAAGGCCGCTACGGAGCCGCGCGCACGATACTTTCGTCCGAGATCCACCGCGAAAAGCTGGTGGTGGGTCTATCTAGCCAAAGTATCGTGCGCCGCGCTGACTCTGACCTGCACCTCACGATTGACCGGCGCGCGAAACTTTGGCTCGCTACCGTTTCCCTAACCATCGCTGCGCCTTCTGCATCGCGAGGAGGCTCTGCGCGCTCTCCATGCCGACCGCATCCGCGGCGGCCAGCGCGATCAGCATCAGCTGAGCTGTCTCGTACGCATCAGCGACCGGGTCGTGCCGGGCGGTAGCCGCGCGGCCGAAATGCGCGAGCCAGTCGTCGAGACTGCTGCACTCGGCGTTCCGGAACAGCGCGGGCAGCAGGAACGCGAGATCGATGAATGGGACGCTGAGCGCGACGCCGAGATACGTCCACGCGGCGCGCACCAGCATCGACTGATCGAACTCCGCGCGAAACGCGACGAGCGGCGACGATCCCGCGTACTCGACGAACTCGAGCATCGCGAGCGCCGGATCGCGACCGGCGAGCTGCATCTGCCCACCGATGCCGTGGATCAGTATGTTCGCATCGGCGCTCGCCGAGCTTTGTTTCAGCACGACCTCGTAGGCGTCGCCGAACGTGATCGCGTTGTCGCGAAAACCGACCGCGCCGATCGCGATCGGCAGGTCGCGGCGCATGTCGAGACCAGTCGTCTCCACGTCGACGACGACATAGCGCGCGTGTCGATGCGGCAGCGACAGGTCGGCGCGCGGCAGTCGTTGCCATGCCGACAACCGCTCGCGCAGGGCGCCGTCGACCTTCGGCGATCGCCATAGCGCGGCGATCGAGCGGGGAAGGATTTGCATGCGGGCGCGTCGACCTTCAGGAACCGTATGTCTGTCCGAGCCGCTCCTGCAGCTTGCGAGCCTGGCGAAAGGACTCCTTCAGCATCCGCTGGTCGACTTCGTTCAGCAGGTCCGGCTTCAGGCGATTGGTACCCTTGCCGACGTTCGTGTCGTCCTGCAGGCGCAAGCGCAGCAATTGCAGGAAATGGAACGCCTCGATCGTCGCTTCGACGTGCCGGCTCTCGACGCGCAGTGCGCGGCCCGCCGTACGCAGCCGCGCGACCGTGTTCGTTTCGTGAATGCCGAATGCGAGCGCGAACACGCGCGCCGCGTCGACAAAAAGGCGCGTGCCGCGCGTCTTGATGTCGATCGTTCCGCGATGCGCGGCATCCTCGTCGGTCGCGAACGTCCGGATCAGCCCGAGCGGTGGGCCCGATTCGAGCGCGTTCTGCGTCATCAGCCGCAGGAACACCCCATTGTCCGTCGTGTAGCCGAACAGCCACGATCGCAGCTCGCCGGCAAGCGCTGCGTGGCCGAACAGCGGCCGGAAGTCGAACACGATGTTCGCGCCGAGCAGTGCCTGCGGCGTGGGCGCCGTGAGCCAGCCAAGGAACCGCTCCTTCCATTCGTCGAGCGTCAGGCAATAATCGAGGTTCCCCGCCATGACGCCGCCCTCGCAAAGCGGCACGCCGAGCGCTGCGAACGCGTCGTTGACACTGTGCGCAAACGCGAGCAGCCGGCCCCGATGCAACGCGACGTCGCCATCCGGGACGAAGACCAGCGCATTGTCCTGGTCGCTCGCGAACGTCTGCTCGCTGCGACCCTCGCTGCCGAGTGCCAGCCAGCACCAGTCCGAGCGGCCGACCGCATGCCGCGTCAGCACGAGCTCGATCGCGCGGCGCGCGAGCGCGTCGTTCAGCGCCGCGATCGTGCGCGTCAGCGGTTCCGCGGTCACGCCTTGCGCGAGGAGACTGTGCGCGAGGTTGCGGATGTCATCCGCGCAGCGCTTGAGCGAGACAATCGAATGCGCCCCGGTCAGGCCATCGAGCACCTGCCGCATCGACACGCGCGTCAGCGTGAAGAGGTCGCGCTCGTTGACCACACCGACGAGACGGCTGCCATCGACGACGACGATCTGCCGAACCTCGCGCGCCGCCATCGCTTCCATCGCCTCGTGGGCCGTCGCCGCGGCAGGCAGCGTGACGACGGGCACGGACATCACGTCGGCCAGCGGCGTCGTCAACGGCTTGCCCGCGAGCACTACGCGCCGCAACAGGTCGACCAGCGTGAACATGCCGATCGGCTCGCCGCGGGGCGCGACGACGACGATCGTGCGTACGCGGGCTTCGCTCATCTTCGCCAGCGCGGTGGCGATCGGCTCGTCACCCGGACAGGTGACGGGCTCGCGGCGCACGAGTCCCGACAACGGGCGTGCAATCGATTGCTGCTCGGCCGCGCGTTGCGTGTAGTGCGCGGACAGCTGCGCGAGCGATTGCTGAAGCGTCTCGGTGACCGCATGCGTACAGAAGCGCTCGAACTCCGGAGAAAGCCGCCGCAATTCGAGGAAGTCGTCGCGTGGCAGCTGGTAGCAAAACGTGTCTTCCAGCGCGTGATAGATCTTCGTCGGCGGCCCGCCCGCCGACAGCGCGCCTACGGGAAAGCACTCGCCCGGACCCAGGGGCGGCTCGGGTTCGACGCGAGGATCCTCGACGCGGCTCCCCACGGCGCCGCGTTGCACGATGTGCAAATGCGTCGCCGCGCCGAGCCGAGGCACCAGTATCTCGCGATCCTTCGCGAAATATGCGAGCCTCATCCGAGGAATGGCGAACGCGAACGCGTCGTCCGGCATCCGGTCGAACGGCGCGTGCCTGCGCAGGAACTCGCGCGTCGAATCGATCAGGAGGCTCGGAGTCTCCAGAAACGCACGCGCGCCACGTTGTTCAACGGACGTCCACTTCCGTGGTAAGCATTGCCCTAGTGAGCCGCTGCCCTTGCCGCGAGAATTCCGGTGTTCTGCCGCGCATAAAGCTCGTCCCACATGTCGTTCGCGCGGCGGTCGCGGTAGAACAGCGATCCGAGTATCACTGCGAGGAAACCGAGCGGTATCGACACGAGACCCGGATTGCGCAACTCGAACAGCGGCTTCTCGAGGCCGACGATCGAAGTCTCGTCGTTCTTGAACTTGTCGAGGTTGGCCTTGGCAACCACCACGTCTTTTGCAACGCCATCGATCGCTTTTTGCAGCTTCGCCTTCGTCGCGTCGTCGGACGCGGCGGCGAGATCGGCCGCCAGCTTCGCCTCGCGCGCAGGCGCCGCGTTTACGACCCCTTGCGCAGTCGCCTTGACGACCTTCGGATAGGTCATGTTCGGCGACACCAGCACGAGACCGATCGCCGTTAGCGTGCCGACAATCATGCCGAGCACAATGCCGCCCGTGTTGCAGCGTCGCCAGTACAACGTCAACAGCACGCACGGGAAGTTGGCCGACGCCGCCACGGCGAACGCGAGCGCGACGAGATGCGCAACGTTCTGGCCCTTGGCGGCGATGCCGATACCGATCGCCAGCGCGCCGACCGCCACGGTCGCGATGCGCGCCGCCTTCACCTGCTCCTGCGGCGTGACCTCCTGGTTGCTGCGTACGACCCCGACGTACAGGTCGTGGGCGATCGCGGATGCCGCGGCAAGCACGAGACCGGCGACCACGGCGACGATCGTCGCAAACGCCACGGCAGCAACGAACGCGAGGAACAGATTGCCGAGCAGCGAGTCCGCGCCGCCACCGACGTACTGCGCGAGCAACGGTGCCGCCATGTTGCCGCCGGCATCGACGAGCTTGATGTTGGCGGCCCCCACGTTGATCGCAGCACCCATGCCGAGGAAGATCGTTACGACATAGAAGCCGCCGATGATCGCCATCGCCCAGATCACCGACTTGCGCGCTTCCTTCGCCGTCGGGACCGTGAAAAAGCGCATCAGAATGTGCGGCAGTCCCGCCGTGCCGAACACGAGCGCCATGCCGAGCGAGATCTGGTCGATCGGCGCCTTGAAGTAGAGACCCGGCTCGAGGAAGCGTTGCCCGAGCTGTTCGGGCGTCATCGTCCGCGATGCGTCGCCGAGAAGCAGTGCGACTTGTCCCTGCACCTTGGCGTCGCCGACGACTGCGTTCAGGAACGACGGAAAGCTGAAGCCGTACGGCACCCACACGAACATGACGAGGATGATCGACGCCGTGACGAGCAGAACCGCCTTGATGATCTGCACCCATGTCGTGGCGACCATTCCGCCGAACAGCACATAGCCGAGCATCAGCACACCGACGACGATCACGGAAATCTCGTAGTCGATACCGATCAGCGTCTTCACGAGCACGCCACCGCCGACCATCTGCGCCGTCAGGTAGAACGTCGACACGGTGATGACCGACAGCGCGCCGACGATCCGCGTCGCACGCGGATTGTTCCGATAGGCGAGGATATCCGCCAGCGTGTACTTGCCGATGTTGCGGCACGGCTCCGCGATGACCAGCAGTACCGTGATGTACGCGACGAGCCAGCCGACCGAGTACATGAAACCGTCGTAGCCGTAGAGCGAGATCAGTCCCGCTATGCCGAGAAACGACGCCGCTGACAAATAGTCGCCGGCGATCGCCCAGCCGTTCTGCAGGCCGGATACGCCGCCGCCCGCCGTGTAGAAATCGGCCGCGCTCTTCACGCGCTTGGCCGCAAGGAACGTGACGAACATCGTGCTGGCGATGATCACGCCGAAGACGAGGAACGTCAGCCAGCGCCATTTGTCAGCCACGGCGCCCTGTGCAAGGGCCGGTGTCGCGACTGCCGCAGCCGCCGCCGCACCGACGACGAGCACGGCCAGATGATTGCGCCTCACTGGCGGCCCCCGATCTTCTCGGCATCGCGGATGAGCTCGCCCGCCATGGCGTCGAATTCGGAATTGGCGCGACGCGAGTAGATGAACGCGATGCCCCACGCGACGATGAACTCCGACAGCGCGAACAGCAGGCCGACGTTGACCGGGCCCCACACCTTGATCTTGTAGATATCCTGGAAATACGCCGCGCCGATCGGCAGCAGGAAATAGTAAACGATCGAAAACACCATCAGCCCCCACAGGAAGCTGGTCTTCTTGCGATGCAGCGCCTGGAATCGTGGATCGGCAACGATTCGTTGCCAGTCGAGCGTGGATCCTTGTGCCATGACGCGTCTCCGGTGTTTGCCAACGCGCAGAATCTGCGATCCGGTCGTCGAGAATTCGACGTTCAATGAACGATGGTGTGCTTCCAATGGCGGCCGGTCAAGCGGCGCGCTCGGAGCAAAAAAAACCCCGGCGCGAGCCGGGGTCGAAATCGAAATGAGTATCGACAACTAAGTGCCGCTTCTCGCGGCTGCCGAGCCGGGAACGACGTCCGCGTGCAGGTCGACGTTCTTCGTCTCGTAGAGGAACAGGAAACCGACGACGGCGGTGATCAGCGCGACGATGATCGGATACCACAGGCCGTAGTAGATGTCGCCCTTCGCAGCGACCATCGCCGTGGCCAGCAGCGGCAGCATCCCGCCGAACCATCCGTTGCCGATGTGATACGGCAGTGACATCGACGTGTACCGGATGCGCGTCGGGAACAGCTCGACCAGGTACGCGGCGATCGGACCGTACACCATCGTGACGTAGATCAGCATGACCCAGAGGATCAGCAATGTCATCGGCCAGTTGATCGCGTTCTTGTCGGCCGTCGGCGAGTAGCCGAGGTCGGTAAGCGCTTTCTTGTAGGCCGCGTCGTTGAACCCCTTGAGCTCCGTATTGCCGATCTTCGTGATGACGTTGTCGGCGCTCCCCACCGGCAAATCCGTCGACGTGAACGACAATCCCGATTTGGTGAGGTAGTCCTTCGCCTTGTCGCAATCGGAGAACTTGGACCACGGACCGACGAAGATGTGGAAGTTGCAATCCTTCGCCTGCACGGTGATCACGTTCGCCGCCTGGAATTTCTCCAGCGCCGGATTGACGTAGTGCGTCAGCGCCTGGAACAGCGGGAAATAGGTGAGCGCCGCGATGACGCAACCCGCCAGGATGATCTTCAGCCGGCCGATCTTGTCGGACAGCCACCCGAAGAAGATGAAGAACGGCGTGCCGAGCAGCAATGCAATGGCGATCAGCGTGTAGGCGGTGACGCCGTCGACTTTCAGCGTGATCGTCAGGAAGAACAGCACGTAGAACTGTCCCGTATACCAGACGACGCCCTGGCCCATCGTCGCGCCGAGCAGCGCGAGCAGCACGTACTTGTTGTTCGGATACTTGAGGAAGCTGTCGCGCAGCGGCGCCTTCGAGCCCTTGCCTTCAGCCTTCATCCGCTGGAACACCGGCGACTCGTTCAGCTTGAGGCGGATGTACACGGAGAAGATCAGTAGCACCAGGGACACGAGGAACGGCAGCCGCCAGCCCCAGTCGGCGAACTGCGCGGGTGTCAGCCAGCCGGTGAAGCGGCACAGGCCGATGACGAGCAGCGCCAGGAACAGGCCGAGCGTTGCCGTCGTCTGGATCCATGCCGTGTCGTAGCCGCGCTTGCCTTCGGCCGCGTGCTCCGCGACGTAGGTTGCCGCGCCGCCGTACTCGCCGCCGAGCGCCAGGCCTTGCAGCAGCCGGAGGCTGACGAGCAGGATCGGTGCCGCCCAGCCAATCGACGCGTAGGTCGGCAAGAGGCCGACGGCGAACGTCGAGAAGCCCATGACCAGGATCGTGACGAGGAACGTGTACTTGCGCCCGACGAGATCGCCGATCCGCCCGAACACCAGCGCGCCGAACGGCCGCACGAGGAAGCCGGCCGCGTACGTCGCGAAGGCCGACAGCAGCGCCGCAGTCGCGTTGCCCGAGGGGAAGAACACCGCGGCGAAGAAGGGTGCGAGGACCGCGTACAGGTAGAAGTCATACCACTCGAACACGGTGCCGAGCGACGACGCGAAGATCACGCGCGTTTCATCGCGCGAGAATCCGTGCTTGTGTGAAATCGGCGGGGCGACGGTAGCCATGCAGTTTCCTCCTGTAAGCGTCCGCCGTGACGGACGCGCAACGGTCCGAGCGCTGCCTTCCGCTCGTGACCGCGAAGGCTAGGCGCGGAGGCTTACAGGAACCTTACGCGGCAAGCGACAGCGTGCCCGGGAACCCGATGACGACGCGAAGGCCCTGCGTGCCCGCGACCGACGCAAGCGATACGGACGCACCGTGGGCGAGCGCGATCGTCCGTACGATCGCGAGGCCGAGCCCGGTCCCCGGTGCAACCACGTCTGCGCACCTGTAAAAAGGCTCGAAGACGCGCTCGCGCTCGTCGGCCGGAATGCCGGGGCCCGTGTCCGATACGGCCAGCGTGTAGGAGCCGGTGCTGCCGTCGCGGTCGATCGAGACCGTGATCGCGCCCCCGTGAGGCGAGTAGCGCAGCGCGTTGTCGACGAGATTCGACAGCATTTCGCGCAGCAGCAACGCATCGCCGCGGACGATGCAGCGCATGTCCGGCGGCGGACCTTCATAGCCGAGGTCGTGGCGACGCTCGAGCGCGTGCGGCAGATGTTCGGCGATCGTGTCGCGCACCACCCCCATCAGGTCGACGTCGGTCGGCGGCGCCGTCAGCGGCGTGCCCGCGCGGGCGAGCGTAAGCAGCCGGTTGGCGAGCTCGGTCGCGTGCTCGGTTCCGGCGGCGAGCTGGCGCAGCGCCGCCCGTACGGCAGCCGGATCGCGCTCGACGAGCGCCCGCTCCGTTTGCGATTTGATGCCGGCAAGCGGCGTGCGCAGCTGGTGTGCGGCGTCCGCGATGAAACGGCGCTGCGCGGCGACGCTCAACGCGAGCCGGTCCATCAGGCCGTTGATCGACTCGATCAGCGGCCGCAGGTCATGCGGCGCGGAATCGGGGTCGAGCGGCGAGAGATCGTTGGAGCCGCGGTTGTCGATCAGCGCCCGCAATTGCTGCATGGGGCGCAGCACGTACGTGTAGCCGTAGACGATCAGCAGGATCGCGACGACGAGCACGAGCACCTGCGGCAGCGCAACCGCCTGCGTCCGCATCGCCTCGGTCAGCGCCTTGCGCTTGTTGAGCGTTTCGGCGACTTCGACGGTCAGGTTGGCGGCGACGTTGCGGGGATCGACGATCTGCAGCGCCGCCACGCGCACGGGCTCTTCACCGACGTTGCCGTTCTGCAGCATCGGCATGCCGGCGCGCAGCGCGCCTGCGACGGCGGTCAGCTGGGTCTCGCCGGCGATGACGTTGCCGGCGGCATCGCGCACGGTGAAGTAGAGCCGGTCAAGGCGATCGGATCGCAGCACCTGCATGCCTGCGGCACGGATGCGCAGGCCGTCGCCATCCGCTTCGACACTACTCGCGAGCACGCGCACGTAGTCGGTCAGCTTCTCGTCGTACGGCGCGTCGATGGCGCTCTCCACGAGGAACTCGCTCATGCTGATCGTCGCCAGCATCAGGCACATCAGCGCGACGACGAGCCAGACGAGATACTTGAACAGCGTGAACACGATAGCGCCTTAAGCGACCGCAGGCTTCGCGACGAAGTAGCCGAGTCCGCGCACCGTCTGCACATGGAAACCCACCGGGTCGAGCTTGCGGCGCAGTCGGTGGACGTAGACTTCGATCGCATTCGCCGTGACGTCGCAGTCGAAGCCGCACAGGTGCTCGACGAACTGCTCCTTGCTGATCACGCGCCCCGATCGCAGCAACAAGAGCTCGAGCATCGCGAGCTCGCGCGCCGAGAGGTCGAGCACGGCGCCGTCCACGGATACCGAACGCGCAGCGCTGTCGAACGCGAGCGTACCGTGGACCAGGACGTTGCGGTCGTGACCGTGACTGCGGCGGATCAGTGCGCGAACGCGCGCCTCGAGCTCGGCGAGTTCGAACGGCTTCACCAGATAGTCGTCGGCACCGGCGTCCAATCCAGCGACACGGTCGGCGATCGCATCGGCCGCGGTGATGATCAACACCGGCGTCGACGATCCGCGATGGCGAAGCCGCGACAGCACTTCGCGGCCCGAGACCCTCGGCAGGCCGAGGTCGAGGACGACGAGCTTGAACGATTCGGAGCGCAGGGCCGCGTCGGCGGCCATGCCGTCGCGCACCCAGTCGACCGCATGGGCGCCTTGGCGCAGGTGCGCGGCGATCGCGTCGCCCAGCAACGCGTCGTCTTCGGCAACTAGAATTCGCAAGCAGGGCGGCCGGAGTCGGGACCTGCGATCTTAGGCGCAAACGGCGCCGGCGCTCAAGCAGCGGGCGACGCGCCGCAGCATCCGTCCGTCAGCCGCCGCAACCGCCGAGCGGCACCCCGACCGCCTGCAAGATGTCCCCGGTCGAGCGGCGCTGCACGAACGCAACCAGCGTCGGCGCGACACCGGCCTCTCGCGGGCGCTCGAATCGGAACGTCGCGTGGATACGGCCGTTGGCGTCGGCGCCCTCCGCCGACTTCAGCGCGCGAACAACGTGGTCGTGAGAGAGGCGTTTGCCGCGATTCTCGCCAGCTCCGACGTCCGATTGCAGCCCGCTGTCGGCATACGCGACAAGGAGTTGCACATCGCCGCGCGCCGCGGCATCGGTGATCGCGGCGTCGACGGTTACGGCGACCGCATTGCCGCTCGGCGCCGCGTCGAGCGTGATCGAAGCACGCGCGGTCGCCCGTGCGGCGCGCTGGACCGCAGCGTCCGCGTCCGCCCAGCCGCGCAAGTCGTGGCCCTGCAACAGCACCTGCGGCGTATAGACAAACGTCGCCGCGTTCGCGCGCATCGACGCGTACTGACGCTCCGTGTAAGCCGGGTTCGCGAACCGGTCGGCCCAGCCCAGCCGATCCCAGTAGTCGACATGAAACGCGAGCGCCAGCGCGCGAGCGTCGGTGGCCGCTGCCGGAAACTGCTTGGCGAGCCAGCGATCGGCCGGCGGACAGCTGTCGCAGCCCTCCGACGTGTAAAGCTCGACGAGCGGAAGCGCTTGCGGGCCGCTCGCCGCCCGGCACGACTGGAGCGCCTGCGCGGGAAACGCCGTCGCGCACGCGGCGGCGAAGGCGACGATTCGGAGCGTCGAGATGTCCATCGTCAGGGGTCGCTCGCGGGACGCGGATCCTTACGGTCCGCGCTGCACGGCGTGCAAACCTGCAAGGTCCGGCGCGGGCCTAGATCAGGTCGCCGGCAGGCCCGAGGATCTGTTCGCGCAGCTCGCGGTAGCGCGGAAGTTGCGGCGGGTAGATGCAGATATATTTCACCTGCGCCGCCTGCAGGCAGCGCTGCTTGATCGTCTCGAGCTTCTGGTCGCGCGGATCGATGATCTGATCGGCTTCCTTCGCATCGACAATGGCGACGATCGTCATGTCGCGGTCGCATACGACGAAGCCGACGTGCTGGTTCGCGATCTTGCGAAACGCGCGCAACCGCTCCATGCCCTGCGGGCCGATCTTGACCTGCAGCACGTCCGCGAGCCGCACGCGCGCAAACACCTCGTGCCGCGGAAAAGCCGCCTTCAACAGCAAAAAGACGATGTTTTCCGATTTCGACAGGAACCGCGGGCGCAGCAGGTACAACCCCGGGACCTCCGCCGACGACAACAGCCGCGTCGTTTCGCCTTCAGTCCATTGTGCGACGGCGGTGGGGCCGTCCATCGAGGCGCGGCCGCCGGCCGGCGCCTCCCGGCTGCGGCGCATCAGGCCCGCAACGATGACGGCCGCCAGCGTCAGGACGGCGAAGCCGAAGATCAGGCCCGATGTCATCGTCACGATTGCACCGGGTGCGTCGGCACCACGCCAGCGAGTGATGACTGTAGCATAAGCGTTGCAGTTTCCCCGGCTTTCACGCGAGCGCTGTCAGTCTAATGCAAATCGCGCAGCGAACGCGCAAAAACGTCCGTGGCGGCCCTTTGGACGCCGGCGCCGGTGGCATCGCAGCAACGGTGTCTCTGTGTCCCGCCCTCGCGAATGGCCGGCGAAGGGAGCGGCGCGAGCAGGCCCAAGCGGCATAGTCTCGCGCAACGCATCGTACGAGCGCAACTTTGCGCGGAATAAGAAAAGGCCCGCAACTTCGCGGGCCTTTCGTGGGCTTCGGACGTGAGCCGAATTACATGTCCATGTCGCCCATGCCGCCCATGCCGCCGCCACCACCACCGCCCATCGAAGGCTTGTCGTCCTTCGGCAGCTCGGCAATCATCGCGTCGGTCGTCAGCATCAGGCTGGCAACCGAGGCCGCGTTTTGCAGCGCAAAGCGCGTCACCTTCGTCGGATCGACGACACCCATCTCGACCAGGTCGCCATACTCGCCCGTCTGCGCGTTGAAGCCGTAGTTGCCCTTGCCTTCGACGACCTTGTTGACGACGACGGACGGCTCGTCACCAGCGTTGTTGACGATCTGCCGCATCGGCTCCTCGAGCGCCCGCAGCACGATCTTGATGCCGGCGTCCTGGTCGGCGTTGTCGCCCTTCAGGTTCTTCAGGTTCGAGCGCGCACGCAGGTAGGCAACACCGCCGCCCGCGACGATCCCTTCCTCAACAGCGGCGCGGGTCGCGTGCAGTGCATCCTCGACGCGAGCCTTCTTTTCCTTCATCTCGACTTCGGTTGCCGCGCCGACCTTGATCAGCGCTACCCCGCCGGCGAGCTTCGCCACGCGTTCCTGCAGCTTTTCCTTGTCGTAGTCCGACGTCGCATCCTCGATCTGCTTGCGGATGTTCTTCACCCGCGCCTCGATCGAAGCCTTCTCGCCGGCACCGTCGATCAGCGTCGTGTCTTCCTTCGCGACTTCGATGCGCTTTGCGCGACCGAGGTCCTTCAGCGTCGCATTCTCGAGCTTGAGACCGAGCTCTTCCGCGATGACCGTGCCGCCGGTCAGGATCGCGATGTCTTCGAGCATCGCCTTGCGACGATCGCCGAACCCCGGCGCCTTGACCGCCACGGTCTTTAGGATGCCGCGGATGTTGTTCACGACCAGCGTCGCCAACGCTTCGCCGTCGACATCCTCGGCAACGATCAGCAGCGGCCGGCCAGCCTTCGCGACCTGCTCGAGCAGCGGCAGCAGATCGCGGATGTTCGAGATCTTCTTGTCGTGCAGCAGGATGTACGGATCATCGAGAACCGCGACCTGCTTGTCGGGGTTGTTGATGAAATACGGGGAAATGTAGCCGCGATCGAATTGCATGCCTTCGACGAGGTCGAGCTCGTTCTCGAGGCCCTTGCCGTCCTCGACCGTGATCACGCCTTCCTTGCCGACCTTGTCCATCGCTTCGGCGATCGTCTTGCCGATCGACTCGTCGGCGTTGGCCGAGATGGCGCCGACCTGC
>Ga0207697_10001174_pt1 | contig 14376 bp, 10 predicted proteins | sample KBSSwiS5withPhiX_FD_184293 | JGI IMG/M metagenome (GOLD analysis project Ga0207697, IMG submission 184293) | Switchgrass rhizosphere microbial communities from Kellogg Biological Station, Michigan, USA, with PhiX - S5 (SPAdes) (version 2) | ecosystem: Host-associated > Plants > Roots >... | reverse complement strand
TAACATTAAACAGATGGAAGACGCCGGCGCATCGGCGGTTGTGTTTCATTCGCTGTTCGAAGAGCAGATTCGGCGCGATCACCACGACCTCGAGTTTTACCTCGAGCAGGGCACGGAATCCTACGCGGAGTCGCTGAGCTATTTTCCTGTTAGGCCCGAGTTCAAGGTTGGGCCGGAAGCCTACCTGGAACACATCAGGCAGGCGAAACAGGCGGTTGATATCCCAATCATCGGCAGCCTTAACGGCAGCACAGTTGGCGGCTGGCTGGCTTATGCGCAGCAGATCGAGCAAGCCGGTGCTGACGCGCTCGAGTTGAATATTTATTCGATTCCAAGCGACCCCGATATCAGCGGGGAGGACATCGAAGCGCACTACCTCAGTATTCTCGCGGCGATCAAAGCGCAGGTAAAAATACCGGTGGCGATCAAGCTCAGCCCGTTCTTCACGAACTTCGCGCGATTCGCGCGGGCCGCCGATCTTGAAGGCGCCGATGGGCTGGTGCTATTCAATCGCTTTTACCAACCGGACATCGAACTGGAGACGCTGGAGATATCGCCAAACATTCTGCTCAGCACGCCGATGGCGATGCGCTTGCCGATGCGCTGGATCGCAATGCTCTACGGGCGCATTGGTGCGAGCATGGCAGCCACAAGCGGAATCCATCGCGCAACTGACGCGCTGAAAATGCTAATGGCTGGCGCCGATGTGACGATGCTTTGTTCAATTCTCCTGCGTCGCGGCATTGAACACATTGGCGTGATCGAACGCGAAATGCGCGAGTGGATGGAAGAACACGAATACGAATCAATCGAGCAACTCAAAGGCAGCATGAGCCAGAAGAATTGTCCCGACCCGAGTGCGTTCGAACGAGCCCAGTATATGCGCGCACTGGAGACATATCCCGCGGCGGAGGTTTAGCGACCTGTTGAAAACGCAATTTTGCTCGATGTTCGGAGTTCCGCGTTCACGCGGCTCCCGTGGAAAACCGCCCGAAGGCGGAACTCCAAGCCGCCGGCCGTTTTCAACACCTCGTCGGGAACAGGCCAGCGCAAAAACTGCACAGCAAAACGCAATCGCGGTACATCGCTCCAGCCTGCAGCGACTAGGATTTGTCCAATAATAAAACTCTTACGGCAGCTGTGGAGGCATACCCATGAAACTAGCTACTACTTATCTTGGATTGAAACTACGAACCCCGCTCGTTCCATCGGCGTCGCCGCTCTCAGAAAAGCTGGACAACATTAAACGGATGGAAGACGCCGGCGCATCGGCAGTCGTTTTCCATTCCCTTTTCGAAGAACAGCTTCGTCCGGCGAAACATCCCATGCGCCGCGGTTCCGGAAACGGCGATGAATTCTCGCGCGATGCGCTCGAGGATTATTCCGAACAACCGGACTTCAAGATCGATCCCGAGACGTACGTCAATCATATCGCGAAAGCGAAAGAAGCGGTACGTATTCCGATCATCGGCAGCTTGAACGGTTCGACGTTCGGCGGTTGGCAGCGGTACGCGCGGCAAATTGAACAAGCTGGCGCGGATGCGCTGGAACTAAACCTCTACAACGTACCTACCGATCCGGAGCAGACTGCGAATGACATCGAGACGGAATATTTGAGTATCGTCGCGTCAGTAAAAGGACTGCTGAAAATCCCGGTCGCAGTGAAGCTCAGCCCGTATTTCACGAACCTTTCCTGCTTTGCGCGACGGCTTGATGCCCAAGGCACCGGCGCGCTCGTGTTATTCAATCGTTTCTACCAGCCGGACATCGAACTGGAGACCCTTGAGGTCAGCCCAAATGTGCTTCTCAGCACGCCGATGGCGATGCGTCTGCCGATGCGTTGGATTGCACTTTTGTATGGGCGGATCGGCGCAAATCTCGCAGCGACAAGTGGAATTCATCACGGCGTGGACGCGCTGAAAATGATAATGGCCGGCGCTGATGTCACGATGTTGTGTTCGGTACTATTGCGCAAGGGGATTGATCACATCCGCGTACTCGAACGCGAAATGCGCGAATGGATGCAAGAACATGAATACGAATCAGTCGAGCAAATCAAAGGCATTATGAGCCAGAAAAACTGCGCGGAGCCGAGCGCGTTCGAGCGCGCGCAATACACGCGCGCGCTGAAGAGTTACCCGAGGAGTACGTCCTCGACGATGTCGTCGTGATGCGGTAAATCGCGGCGTGGCTAAAGCAAGGACCAAAGGGACTACAGGGACCACAGGGACGAAAGAGAGTGCAAGCAGCGGGTTCATCCCGCCGCACGGAGGATACCAGGATCTGCTCTCGTACCAAAAGGCGCTGATCGTGTATGATGCGACCTTGTATTTCTGCAACCGCAACTTCAGCAAATTCGATCGCACTCGCGAGCAGATGATCCAGGCGGCGCGTTCGGGTAAACAAAACATTCTCGAAGGGAGTGAAGCTTCGGGCACCTCAAAGGAAACTGAGATCAAGCTTACGAACACTGCGCGCGCTAGCCTGAAAGAGCTTTTGGAGGATTATCGCGATTTCATGCGCAATCGCGGAATCGAAGAATGGGAGTCACATCATCGTTACGCGTTGCGTTTGCGCCAACTGAATCGCACGCCGAATGCAGATTACTCCACATTCAAGAAAGCAATTGAGCATTCGGATCCCGCAGTCTGTGCGAATGCAATCGCAGGCTTAATCAAGGTGACCTGCTACTTGCTCGATCGGCAGATCGAGCGATTGGAAAAAGATTTCCTGAGAGAAGGTGGCCTGCGTGAGCGGATGACACGCGCGCGCCTGGCCGCACGCAACAGACAAGGACAACAGTGACGCCAGGGACAAAAGTCGCGTTTTTCCTTTTCGTCGCTGTTGTCCTTTTCGTCCCTGCAAAGGCAGCAGATGAAGCCACACAGGAATCACGCTTCCTCACGAACCCGCGCCAACTAATCTTCGAAGGCCGGCGGAGTGGCGAAGGATATTTTTCGCCTGACGGCAGCAAACTGATCTTCCAGAGCGAGCGCGAGGAAGGAAATCCGTTTTATCAGATCTACGTGCTCGATCTGAACACGGGCGAAACCACGCGCGTCTCGCCCGGCAAGGGCAAAACCACATGCGGTTTTTTCCAGCCGGGCACAGATCGCGTGATCTTCGCGTCAACCCACGCAGATCCGCAATCGGAGGCCAAACAAAAAGCCGAACTGGAATTTCGTGCGAGCGGAAAACAGCGCCGCTATTCGTGGGATTACGACGACAAATTCGAAATCTATTCGGCAAAGCAGGACGGGACCGATCTGGTGAATCTCACCAACTCGCCGGGTTACGACGCGGAAGGCGCGGTCTCGCCCGACGGGCAGCAAATTGTGTTCTGTTCGCTCCGCGCCGCGTTTCCACTGGACAATCTTTCTCCCGAGCAGCGCGTGCGGTACGAAAAAGACCCGTCATGGTTCGGCGACATTTACATCATGAACGCCGACGGCTCGAACGTCCGCCGTCTCACGGACGCGCCAGGGTACGACGGCGGGCCGTTTTTCTCTCCGGATGGCCAAGGAATCGTTTGGCGGCTTTTCGAAGAAAATGGGGTCATCGCGGACATCTGGACCATGAAAACCGATGGCTCGGACAAGCGGCGCATCACGGATTTCAAATCGATGTCATGGGCGCCGTTCTATCACCCCAGCGGCAAATACATCATCTTTACGTCAAACAAACTGGGCTTCGAAAATTTCGAGCTATTCATGGTCGACGTGGATGGCGAACGCGAGCCAGTGCGCGTGACTTTCACGCCGGGATTTGATGGGCTGCCGGTATTTTCTCCGGATGGACAAAAACTCTGCTGGACGAGCGGACGCACGAGTGACGGCAAAGCGCAGCTATTTCTCGCCGATTGGAACGATGAAGCTGCCAGCGCGGCGCTCGCAGCGGCACCGAAACGATCGCAAACGAACGCCGGTCAGGGAACATTTTCGCCCGACATCACTGAAGCCGATCTGCGAGAGGAGGTGAAATGGCTCACCGACCCTGCTCGCGATGGTCGAATGACCGGAACTGCAGGCGCGCAGGCTTCAGCGAACTGGCTCGCCGATTTTTTTCGTCAGGCTGGCCTGCAGTCGTTTGGCAATAGGTTCGCCATCCCGTTTGAATTCAATGCCGGTGAACGCGTGTTGCCGGATAAGACGCGGCTCGAAATTGCGACGAAATCATCTCGGTCGCTGCACGCAAAACTGGATGAGGATTTTCGCCCGCTTCCCTTTAGCGAAAGCGGTGAAGCAAGCGGCGAAGTTGTCTTCGCCGGATACGGCCTGGTTGCGCCCGGTGACTATCACGGCGCGCGCTACGATTCTTACGCGGGCTTGGATGTAAAAGACAAAATCGTTCTGATCCTTCGCTACGTTCCGGAGAATGTTGAACCGGCACGACGCGCGCAGCTCAATCGTTATTCCGGACTGCGCTACAAGGCGATGCTCGCTCGCGAGCGCGGCGCGAAAGCGGTGCTGGTGGCAACTGGACCGAACTCACCGCATGCAGGCGAGCTGGTGCCGCTCACAAGCGATTTCACAAATTCCGCCAGTGGCATCATCGCAGCGTCGATTAATGGAAAAACGGCAGACGCGCTCCTCGCTTCGAATGGAAAGACATTAAAAACGCTACAGACGGCGCTCGACAGCGAAAGCCCGCACGTAAAGACCACGTTTGCCGTTTCGAAGGTGAAAGTAACGCTTGCTTGCGGCGTCGAGCATTTGAAGAAGAACGACGCAAACGTCGTCGCGTACATTCCGCCCTCGCCGAATTCCAGCGGTGACGAGTACGTAGTGGTTGGCGCACATTACGATCATCTCGGCTACGGCGGCAGCAGTTCGCTCGATCGCGCCGGCGAAGAAAACAAAATTCATCCGGGCGCGGATGATAATGCGTCGGGCGTTGCGTGGGTGATGGAACAGGCAGCGTCGCTGGCCAGGGAGCGCGGCGAACATCCAGAAAAATTTCGGCGCGGAATTATCTTTGCCTGTTGGTCGGGCGAAGAAATCGGGCTAATCGGCTCAGCAGCGTTTTGTGAACATCCACCGGTGCCGCTTGGTAAAGTCGTTGCGTATGTGAACGCGGACATGATCGGCCGGATGCGCGATAACAAGCTAACAGTGCAAGGAGCAGGTTCGTCGCATGCCTGGAGGCGATTGATCGAGAAAACAAACGTCGCTGCTGGGTTTGATCTAACGCTACAGGATGATCCGTATTTGCCGACGGACGTGACGAGCTTCTACACGAAAAATGTTCCGGTGTTGAATGTCTTCACCGGCGGTCACGAAGACTATCATCGGCCAACAGACACAGCTGATAAGCTCGATTACAAGGACCTGGCGCGCGTCACGAAGTTTACGCGCGATGTCGTGCTCGATCTTGCGCGGAGTGCCGAACGTCCCGATCTGGCGAAAGTGGAAAGAAGCGCGATGGGAAGCGGCGGTCGCGAGGCGCTGCGCACCTACCTCGGCACGATTCCCGATTACACCACCGAAGTAAAAGGAGTGAAACTGAGCGGCGTGCGCGGTGGCAGTCCCGCAGAAAAAGCCGGGCTAAGAGGCGGTGACGTGATCGTGGAGTTTGCCGGGCAGAAGATCGCCAATATCTACGATTACACTTACGCGCTCGACGCAGCAAAGATCGGCAAGCCCACGCGGATGGTGGTGGAACGGGACAGCAAACGCGTGCCGATTACTGTTACGCCGGAAGCGCGGAAATGACGGAAGCGACGCAAGGACTACAGCGTCCTCGTTTTAATCCCTTGCGACCGGTGCAATTTCCCGCCGCGGACTTTGCGCACTTCGGCTGCGATTGTCGATAGCTGCTGACTGGCATCATCGCGCGAAATCCTGAGTTCAATCACCTGAACGCGATCTGATTTTTGCGCGTGGGAGAGCGCGTCATCAAACTCGCCATTCGTAGATGCAGTGATGCCTTCGCCGCCGCCCACCAGTTTGCAGATATTGCTGTAGTTCCACTGCGTGATGACATTGAAAGAGCCTTCACGGATTTTTCGCATCGTTCCGTAGCCATCGTTGTTCAGAACAATAATGATCGGGTTTAAACCGAGACGGACTGCAGTCGACACTTCAGCTCCAGTCATCTGGAACGCGCCGTCGCCGACCAGAACATAGGGCCGCAAGCTGGGGGTGGCCATTGCGACGCCGATGCTGGCCGGCACGGCAAAACCCATCGACATGTAATATGCGGGTGCGATGAATTGCGCTTGTCGCGCACTGCGAATACCGACTGCGCCAAAAATCGCGTCGCCGATGTCGGCGATCAGGCAGCAGCGCTCATCGAGATGTAATGAAAGAATTCGGAAGACGTCGACCATCGTCAGGGGTTCAGAGCGCTCTTCATTCGTCAGCGGCTTGGACAGCGCGTGAGGATTGGGATGCTTAAACTGCTTTGGTTTGATGTTCGCAGCGCCGAGAGCTTCGAGAAAATCGCGAAACTCAATTGAATCATAATGATGATACTGAATGCACGTACGTTCCGATGTCGCTAAAACCGTCCGCCGGCGATCCAGTTTCGCTGTGTAAAAGCCCATGCTCATGTCGGTGATGAAAGTGCCGAGCATCAGCACGAGGTCAGAAGATTCCACGTATTTGCGCACGTGTTCGTCGCTGCTCATTGCGCCGCCGTAGACGCCGATATAGAGAGGATGGTTTTCCGGAACGGCGCTTTTGCTCAAGAGATCGGCGGCGATGGGAATGTTCATTCGCTCAGCCATTCGCACGACTAAAGGAGCCATCCGGTATCGGGCCAGTTCGACTCCGGCGAGAATCACTGGCTTCTTTGCTGCGCGAATCAGGGAAAGTGTTTCTTGAAGTGCCGCTTCGAGCGTATCTGGATCAGATTGATCACACGTGGCGAGCGAAATGCCGGTTATTGGAATTTCGCGATCAACAATGTCGTGCGGCACCTCAATGTAAACCGGGCGCTTGTGTCGCAGACAAGCCTCAACGCAACGCACAATTTCCGAGGCGGCGCGTTGCTCCTCGAGCAGCACAGTACTGGCCACCGTGACTTCATCGTAGATGCGGCGCTGAGTCTCGAAAGTTTTAACCTTGTGATGAAGGAGCGGATCTTTTTCTCGATCTTTTCGTCCGGGAGCACCACTCACAACCACAACCGGCGACTTCTCTGCGTATGCGCCCGCAATGGCGTTCAGAACATTCAGTCCGCCGACGCAATATGTGACGCAAACCAGACCGATACCATTGATGCGGGAGTAAGCGTCCGCCGCAAAGCCCGCGGCGGGTTCGTGCGTCATAGTGATGCTATGAATTTTTGATTTCTCGAGCCATGTGAATGTTGGCAACGCGAAATCACCCGGAATGCCGAAACTGTGGCGAACACCGCGCTGGTAAAGATACTCAAAGAGAAACTGCCCCAGCGGCATGGTTGTTGGAAAAGATTCGAGGCGGGTGCGCGCCCTTCTGTTTGGAAACTGAGAGGTAACCGCATCGAATCCATTGCCGTTAGCGAAGCGAACCGCTTCCCCTGCAGCCGCGGTTAGGGCCGTTGATGAATTAATCTGGCGACTCATCGTCACCTTCCCACGTCAAATGATGGTGATGGCGCCTGTCTTTCTCATTATAGGCATCATACGCAAGAGCTGCCCAGCAACCGATTGGCAAGAGTAGACCAATACCTGCAGTGCCAAGGATTGATATGATGCCGACGAACAGGGCCATCGGCATGCCGAGAAACATCCACATAACACCCATTTCGTAGTGGCCTTTGTAGATGTGGCCCAACCCCGGCAGGATGCTCAGCAGCGCTGCGATTTCGTTATGCGCATGCTTCTCTTCTCTAGTAAGCGGCGTTGATAATGTGTCCATTTTAATTACCTCCTCATTTGCGGTTGGCTGTTTACCATTCGGGCTGCCTCAAGCACCCCACGATGATTACGGCGTAGAGCGCCATCATTGATACGACGGCGACTAAAATCAGGTATGCCATATTGATCTCCTTTTACTGCGTTGTAGTAAGGCGACGATCACTTTGGTGCTCCGCATTCCTTGTCTTTTGCTTTGCAAAAATTGCTTTCCGCTGGGTGAGCGATCAGTCCCGAGATGAACCTTGCGGGAGTGAAACGGTTTCGAATGCCGGTATCTGAATATCTTCCGAGCACCTGCCGTAGCGTCTCTCGCGAGCTTTGCAGAGTTCCGAGAGACGCTGTTTGTCCTTTTTCATCTTATTGGCTACTAATGAGCAGGCGTGGGAGGCGTAGGAGTGAGCAAAACGGCGCGTAGACCGCCAGTTTGTTTGTCGTACGCGTTGGCCACGATCTGCCCGTCGTCATTGATTGCTGCCGCGGAGGTGAGCCTATAGTTTCTTCCGGGCCCATACAGCAGCGTATTCAGGTCAACCATTCCGCCGGCTTTCCTCCAGAGAAAAGCCACTTGATGGAGAGGCATTCCCGGAGCTCCTGCGAGATAAGTGTAACCAACAACGTGGTCCGATTTGTTAATACCCAGAGCTACGCTGACGTCGCTATCGGTGCCCTTCAGCCCGAGCGATCCCAGATCGATCATGTTCTTGGTATTATGCAAGAAGGCATGAAAGCGCTCGCTGTTAGCTTCACGCGTGGAATAGCCAACGACGTGGTTGTAGGCGTTGATGGCCATGCCATAACTGGAGTGGCCACCCAGCACACCCAGGTCGCGCATTGTTCCACCAGTTGCAGACTTCTGATAGATAAACGCATGGGTCACCACGAACATGGCCGCAGTTTGGGCCGTGCCGGTGATGAACCCAGCCTCGTTGATCGCATTCGCCTGTGCGTATGCACCGCCGAGTGTTCCGAGGTCCTTCATACCGGTGTAGTAGGTCCATACAAAGGCCCGGCTGTCGCTGCCATCGCGCGTCGCACCGGAGAATCCAACCACCTGTCCTGCTCCGTTAGCGGCGTTAGCTCGGCTGTACACCTGGCCTTTCATAACCCCGAGCTCCTTCGCGATTCCGCCACTGAACATGGCAGCGTGGCTTCTGGATAACATTGCTGGGCCAAAGAAGGCGTCCCCGACTACCATGTTCGTGGAGCTGATACCGAATCCGCGGCTGTTGAAGCCGCCGGCATCCTCCATGAATTTGGTAAGGTAGTCGTATTTGAAGGCGCAACTGTGCGACCCACCATAACCTGTGCCCGCCACGTTCCCCTGGTTATTAAGCGCGACAACTTCGCTGGTTTCCATGCCTTTCACTACTCCGAGGTCTTCGACGCTATAGCCGACTTGTCCCCGTGCCGTTGTTATCCCGATGGCGAGACACGCCATCAGGCCAATTAAAATTACAGGTAATGTTTTCATTTTATCTTTCTCTCTTTCTTTGGTTGAGGTTTGTGTTCCCCTTTTTTCCATGCCTTAACCGACTCCTGAATGCGCTAGGCGCTAAGCCGCAATTGCTTTTTGCTTTGCATAACTTGCTCTCCCGGAGCAAAGCGAGGCAGGTACAGCACGTTTACGAAGTCAGACCCCGCAAAGACGATCGCCATGTTACTGCGATTTGTGGTGCTAGTTGCTCCCCCTTTACGGTGACGACCCGGAATGAGAGTTGGCAACCTCGCGGAAAAGTTTCCGTACTTCGCGATCGATCACGCGAGGTTTTAGAGTCGATCACTGGACGACTATCTGATCGTTGCACTCGCTGCGGCGAGCTGTTCTCTCACCTTTTGCAAGCCAGCAGTAAGCGCTTCAATTTGCTTTTGCTGGCGCGCGACGGTCGCTTGGAAGTCTTTCTTTAGCTGTGCAATTGTCGCATCTTGCTCCTGCATCTTGCCGTGCTCTTTGAGGAACTCGCTGAGCAACGTTGCGTTCGCCGCCTCGTAGCCTCCGGTGTAGATGTCACCTTTTCCGACGCGCACGGCTACGTTCGAGTGCGCCTTGGCTACTTCCTCGGCAATCAGTCCAAACTGCGTATTGCAGATCGGTTTCCACTGTTCAATCAAATCCTTCTCGAGCGTGAAACGAGCCTTCTCTTCAGTGATTATACTGACATGTATATGAGTGGCGCCATTCTGATCGACACATTCTTGTTGCTCGAGATTCGCAAGACGGACGTTTACGTTTTCCGTTTGTCGAATGTAAATGGGAACCCATTTATGAGGCGCTGTTTCCCTGGCGTAAATGTAGATTCCCGGACATGGCTCGTTAAACTTGGTTTCGCGAGGGTAAATCCAAAATCTGTGGCTGCTGCCCGCTTTGTCTTTCCAATAAATTACAGGGGATTTGTTCATCTGTTTCGCATTCTAAGGCGCGTGCCACGTGCTTCCGCCGACATTTGATGTGCGACTCCCGGGCGCGCGCCGCAGCGTCTCTCGCCAACTTTGCGGAGTTTCGAGAGACGCTGTTTGTCCGTTTTCATGTTAGTAACAACTACAACACAACACTATTTCACTGGCGTTAGTAAAACAGCGTGCACACCACCGTTCTGTGTATCGTAAGCATTCGCTACGATCTGCCCGTTGTCGTTAATTCCGGCCGCTGACACGAGCAGGTAGTTTTTCCCGGTCTCATTGACCAATTTGTTTAGGTTAACCATCTTGCCGCCGCCGTAGCCATCTCGACTCCAGACGAAGGCCACTTGCTGGGTGGGCATATCGCCGACCGTCGGCAGATAGGTGTAACCAACAACTTGGTCCCAATTATTAACAGCCAGAGCTACGCTGACGTCGTTATCCCTGTTTCCTGTTCCGCCGAGCGATCCGAGATCGATCATCTTGGCGCCATTGTACAAGAATGCGTGAACACGCTCGTCATTGGCTGTGATGGTCGAATACCCGGCGACATGTTTGTAGCTGTTAATGGCCATGCCATAACTGGAACGGCCACCAAGCGCACCAAGGTCGATCATTGAGGAATGACGCCGAAACGGCGCCTCCGGCACTCGATAAATAAACGCGTGGGTCGTCACCAGGGCGCTCATACGTTGCGTTTCGGATGCGCCGGTGATGTAACCACCGTCATTGATCGCGTATGCCTGTGCGTATGCGCCGCCCAGCGTGCCGAGGTCAATCATTCCGATTTGACTGCTCCACACGAAGGCTCGACTCTCGAGGCTGTCGCGCTCGCGACCTGAGAAGCCAACCACCTGGCCCATGGCGTTGACGCCATTGGCTCGGCTGTACAGCTGGCCTTTCAAAATTCCGAGGTCGAACGGAACTCCACCTTTAAACATAGCAGCGTGGCTTATTGCCATCGGGCCAGTAAAAAAGAAGTTGTCCCCCACTACTAGGTTCGTGGAGCTGATGCCGAATCCGCGGCTGTTGAGGCCGCCGGCATCCCCCATGAACTTGTAAGAGTAGTGGAAGGCACATGTCTCCTGCCCTTTGTAAGCCGTGCCCGCTACATTCGCCTGGAAGTTAATCCCGGCAGCTTCGCTGTATTCCATCCCTTTAACCACTCCGAGGTCTTCAAGACTATAGCTTGCTTGTCCTCGCGCTGTTGATATCCCGATGGCAAGGCACGCCACCAGGCCAATCAGAATTGCTGGTAATGTTTTCATTCTTTTCTCTCTCTTTCTTTGTTGAGGTTTGTGTTCCCTTTTTCCATGCCTTAACCGACTCGTGTTTGTGATGACGCGCTAAGCCGCAATTGCCTTTTCCTTTGCAAAACTTGTTCAGGTCCGAAACGCCCGTTTTTCTTGTTAGGCCAAAATCGGGTGAGTAATTGACAATAAAAGAACAGCAGAACCGTTCATCGACCACTAGGTCGTCAAGGGGATAATAAAGATGTTATCAGCAGCCGAATTTCAAAGCGCGAGCTCGAGAAACCGAGCCGAACCCGTAGAGGTTTGGAAAGCGCGCAAATTTATCGGGGAGCATTCGGATGAGGAACTCTCCCTGCTCAGAGTGGCAAAAGCAGTCAATATTCACCCGAATTATCTGAGCGAAAGATTCAAGCAGGTAACCGGGATGAACTTTGTCGAGTACGTCGCACACACCCGATTTGAAAAAGCATGCAGACTTTTAAATGACAGCGATCTGCGGATCAGTGAGATCGCGTTCGCCGTGGGATTTCAATCGCTGTCGCAGTTCAATCGCGTGTTCAAAAAGATCGGTGGAAAATCGCCAACGCAATTCCGTGCCGCAAATCGCGTCGTCCGTCGGCATCGGTAGAACTCCGATACTGACTAAGAAAAAACCTGAAGAAATGCGTTGTCACAATTTTTTGTTTCTGCGCATACTCCCGATTCGTGTGGCGTTCGAGGCTAACTCGATGGTTCTCCGGTAAGCGCGAAAGCTTGTTCTGGGGCGCAGGGGGAGCAGTTGCGCTGGCCGTAATTTTGCTTTCCTGCAGTACCACCAGTCGAACAATTGTCGCTCCGCCCAGCATTCCTGGTGCGGAGTTCGTTGGCTCAGAGGAATGCGCGACCTGTCATGAACAGATCGTGCGCGATTTCCGAACAGCCACTCACGCGCGACTGCAGACAAAAAAGGTGATCGTAAGTAAGAGCACCGCAAAAGGCGGCGGCGAAATTTCAAAACAGACCACCGACATGGGCTGCGAGTCTTGCCACGGACCGGGGAGTTTGCATGTCAAGGCCGGCGGCGGCGCCGGCACGATTGTCAACCCAAGAAAATCACCGGAAACTTGTTTCCAGTGTCACCTCGAAGTTCGCGCAGCGTTCGCATTGCCTCATCATCATCCGGTGCTCGAAGGCAAGATGAGCTGCGCCGATTGTCATGAGGTACACAAAGGTATCGCGGTTAAAGGCGCGCCGACCAACATCCAGCAGAAACTCAAAGCCGGCGGTTTTGCGTTCCTGAGCAAAAACGAGACCTGTTTCGAGTGTCACACGCAGCAGCGCGGCCCGTTTGTCTACGAGCATGAAGCGCTGCGACAAGGTTGCACCGTCTGCCATTCCCCACACGGCTCGGTTAACCAGCGCCTGCTGAACGAACGCAATGCGACGCTTTGTATTAAATGCCATTTCCAGGAGCAAAAATCACCCGGGCACATTTTCATTGGGGACGTCGACCATTCGAGCTTCCTCCAGCAGGGAACATGTTGGTCGGCGGGCTGCCATGAAGAACCGCACGGCTCCAATGTGACGCCGTTGCTTAGATATTGATCTGGATGTTATGAAGACCTCCTCTCGCAGATTCCTAGTGCTGGTTTTTGCGGGAACTTTAGCCGCGGCTGGCGCTCGGGGTGGTACGAGCGATCAGAAGACCGTCGCTACGGCCGTGGAAGAGCAACCCGAAGAATACAAAAACTGGATCGAACTCGCTATTGGCGGAGTGATCACGAGTGGCGATCGCGCGCAGTTCGAACAGGAACACCGATTACCGGGCGATCAGGTTTACGGTGGGATCCAGGATCTGCACTTCGAGGGAACTTTCGACAAAAACGGCGTGTTTTCGGTCGATGGCCATGCGCTTTGGGACTTCAACGATTACGATCTAACCCTGCAACTGGCGAAGCCGAATCTCGGCTACGTCAAGGCTGGGTACACGGAGTTCCGCAGTTGGTACGATGGCAACGCCGGATTCTTCCCGCACAATGATGTCTTCTTTGATCCGCCTTATCCCGAAATGCACATCGACCGGGGAGACGCTTGGATTGAACTTGGATTGCGCGCACCAAACTGGCCGGAGATCACGATGCGTTACGACCATGAATTCCGGTTTGGCCAGAAAGATTCGACAGTTTGGGGAGATACAAACCAGACCGGCTTGCTACCCCCATTCAGCTCAACCCGAAAAATTATTCCTTCTTTCCGCAACATCGATGAGAAGCGCGACATATTTTCGTTCGAGGCATCGAAAACTTTCGGCAACACCGATGTTTTGCTCGGGATGCGCTACGAGCATAACACCAACGATTACTCGCTAAACATGGAGCGCGGCGCCGGTCAGTTGCCACCCGCAGTGTCGCCTCCGGGCCAGCAGCGCAAGGTCACTCAGCAACAGAATGATGACGTCGATTTGTTTAGTGGGCATGGCATCACTGAGACGCGAATTACCGATAATTTCTGGTTCACCGCCGGCTACTCCTACACGACTTTAACTAACGATCTCTCAGGTACGCGTATTTTCGGAACGCACTGGGATTCCGCGTTTGGAGAGCCAGTTCCCACACTCGGCCAACGCGACCATGCCTTTATCGATTTAGCCGGAACTGCCCGGATTAGAGAAAATGTCTTTAATGCCAACCTGTTTTGGATGCCCTCGGAGAATCTCGCCATTTTGTCAGGGTTCCGATACACCCATGAGAATAATGACTCCGATTCGGCCTTTCTCGCCGAAGAACCGGTTCCGAACACCCCGCCATTTACTCCCCTCAATCCAGAGCGTGGATTCCACTATGGACCACCAATACCGGCGGAGGGCGCGAGGAACTCAGATTACAACCGCTTCGCCGAGAGACTCGA
>Ga0207697_10001172_pt1 | contig 14385 bp, 8 predicted proteins | sample KBSSwiS5withPhiX_FD_184293 | JGI IMG/M metagenome (GOLD analysis project Ga0207697, IMG submission 184293) | Switchgrass rhizosphere microbial communities from Kellogg Biological Station, Michigan, USA, with PhiX - S5 (SPAdes) (version 2) | ecosystem: Host-associated > Plants > Roots >... | reverse complement strand
CTTTGGAAAACTCCGGCGCAGTCAGGCGCCGCGCCCGGTCCGGGCGCTGCTGGCGCCGGCCCGGCATTCAGGGCAATGGCGGCGGCGCACGGATGGAGGGTGATCGAGTGCTCGCCGGAGCCTGGTCCCGGCGTACACCCCGGCATTGTCCTCGGCCGGCGCGGCGCCCTGATCAGGACTGGGTCCCCGCCCGTGGACTTCGTGCCGGATCTGGTCCCGGCCGAGGTCTTTGACCGCTTTTGCCGTGGGTTCAGTGCCGCACGGCGTACGCCGGCGACTCCCCCGCCGGCCATCCCGCGGCATTGCAGCCTGGCGGACGTCCTTCCCCTCGCGGCACAGGACATCTCCCGGCGCTGGTCCCGGAGCGGCGCGGAGGCCGGGCTGGGTACGCCCGTCGGCGCGGGGGTCCGGGGTGCCGTGCGGATCGACCTGAAGGCAGACGGTCCGCACTTCCTGGTCGCGGGGACCACGGGTTCCGGAAAGTCGGAGTTCTTGCGGACTCTTGCCGCCGGCCTCGCGGCCAGCCATCCGCCGGACCGGGTCAACTTGCTCTTCATAGATTTCAAGGGCGGCTCCGGCTTGGGCCCGCTCACCGGCCTCCCGCACTGCGTCGGCATGCTGACCGATCTGGGCGCTGCGCAGGTGGAGCGCACACTGGTTTCCCTGCGGGCCGAGATCCGCCGGAGGGAGGAACTGCTCGCCCGGGCCAGTGCCCCGGATCTCGCGGCCTACGAGGCGTCACCGGCTGCCGGACCGCCAGTCCCCACTCTGGTCATCATCGTTGACGAGTTCAGGGTCCTGGTGGACGAAGCGCCCGGCGCCCTCGCCGAGCTTATGAGGATTGCCGCCATCGGCCGGTCACTGGGGATCCACCTCATCATGGCCACCCAGCGCCCGCAGGGAGCCCTGAACGCCGACATCAGGGCCAATGTCACCACCTGCATCGCGCTCCGGGTCCAGTCCGGCCCCGAATCCTCCGACGTTATGGGCTCCGGGCTCGCGGCCGCGATTCCCATCGCACGCCCCGGGCGGGCGTTCCTGATCCGCGGTGCGCAAGCTCCGGAGGAATTCCAGACGGCCACCCTGACGCCCCGGGCCGACCCGCGGTCAGACGGGACGGTCACGGTTCGCACGGCCACGGACGAGCTGACCCGGCCACCGGCAGCCGCCGGTTTCCAGGCCGACGGCTCCGCCGCACGCGAAGCAGACGACGGCGCGGCCCCGGCACCGGTTCCGGCTCCGGCCCTGGCTCCGGCCCTGACCCCGGCGCAGGGGGCGGCGGCGCTGATCGACGCCGCTGCGGCCGTGTGGCAGGGTCTCGGCACACGAAGGCCCCGCCGGCCGGTGGCAGATCCGCTGCCCGCCCTGTTGCCGCACCCAGGTTCCGGGCCCGCCGGGCAGGACATGGTCCGGCTGGGGCGGGTGGACCTGCCGGAACTCCAACGCGTCACGGAGCTGGGCTGGAGTCCCGCCGGCCATGGGCATCTGGGCCTTGTCGGCGCTGAAACCGGCGCCGGGGACCGAATATTGGCCCTCGCAGTTGAGCAGCTTCTGGCCGGCAGGGTGGAGTCGCACCTGTACATACTTGACGCCGCCGGCGCTTTCAGCGGCGCCGCAGCGGAATCCCGGGTCGGCGCCGTAGCCGGCCTGCACGAATTGCGCCGGGCTGCCAGGGTGCTGCGGCGGGTCGCCGAAGAAGCCACGTCACGGCTGGGTGCGCCTGCGGGCCGGCCGCGGCCCGGGCTGGTTCTGGTGGTCAGCGGCTGGGGCGCCTGGGTTTCGGCATTCCGGTCCGGGCCGCTGGCCTGGGCAGAAGACCTCGTTCATGACATCGTGCGGGACGGTTCCCTGGCAGGGATCACTGTCCTCGTCTCCGGCGGGCGTGAGCTGGTGACCGCGAGGTTCTTCGCTGGCCTGCCCAACCGGATTTTCTTCCCTTTAGGCTCTACCGACGAAGGCCGCCTCGCATGGCCGCGGCTTCCGGCGCTGGAACCGGTCCCCGGCCGCGTGGCCGTGTTCGGCACCTTCGTTCCCACGCCTCTGGCGACCGGGCACGCCGCCCAGCTGTTCGAACCAGCGGCCGCGGGCGGGCCGCGTCCCACGAGTGGGGCCGTGTCGACGAGGCCCTTCCGGGTGGACGCGCTGCCCGGGTCGGTGACCGTGGACGAGGTGCTGGCCCGGTGCGGCTCCGGTCCATGGCGGAGGACTCGTGGGCCCGCTGCCGGGCCCGGCGCCATGCCCGGCCCGGCGGATGTCCCGGTCCCGGCGGTTGCTTTGGTCCTCGGGGTCGGCGGCGACGAACTGCGGCCGCAGGGGATTCAGTTGCCCTCCGGCGGCGTTCTCGCGGTCCTCGGCGGCCCCGGCTCGGGAAAAAGCACGCTGCTGGCTGCGCTGCCGGGGATGAACCCTGCTTGCGCCTGGCTCGCGCCACGGCCGGGAACCGCATCCGGCCAGTACTGGACCGGGCTCCACGCCAGCGCACTCGCGGGCACCTTGGACCGGACAGCGATTGCGCTCGCAGACGACGCCGATCTGCTCTCACCCGAGGCCAACAGGGCCTTGGCGTCCCTGAACAGCCTGGGCTGGAGGGTGATCCTCACCGCGGGATTTGGCCCGGGCTTTGGGCAACGGGTGGATCTCGCTGCCATCGCGCGCGGCCAGGGGCGGGCGGTCCTGATACGTCCGCGGGGGCTCATGGACAGTGAGCCGTTCGGGGTCCGGTTCGAACCGGAGCACAGTCCTCCGCCGGGACGCGCCGTCGTCATTTCCGACGGCCGCGCGACGCCGGTCCAGCTGGCTGCGCTCCGCCCGGCCGTCCGGCCGGAACTCCTCCGCGCCGACGGCGGCCCGGACCACATCTCCCCCGGGCGCGCCGCACGGGACGGACCTCTACAGGGCGGGAGGGGCTCCGGCTGCCCGTGAGGCGAACGCTATGACCCGCTTGTCGAACAGCAGCACGATCGCCGTCACAGCGGGGACCAGCATGGCCAGTCCGGCCAACGGATAGCCGCCGGTCAGGGTGGGGAAGCCAATGGTCAGCACGAAGATTTGGGCCACCAAGGCACCGGCCCGCGGCCAGCGGAACCCCCGCAGCAGGAAGCGTGCGACGGCAAAGAGCCACACGGAGAAGGCCAGCAGCAGGCAGAGCGTAAAGACGGCACCCCAAAAAGAGAGCACCGGCGCCCCGGTCAGAAGCTGGGTCCCGTACCAGACGGCCGCCACGAGCAGCGCCGTGGCTTCCAGTGCCACGACCACGGCGATGACAACAATTCCCCGAGGCCGCACAGGGCCACCGCCAGGGGCCTCGCCCGGATTCGGGAGCGAATTTGCTTCAGGAGGCCCGCCGGCATTTTCAGGGAGACTCTCACCGGGGGTTTCGCGGGGATTCTCACCGGGGTTTTCGCCGGCATTTTCACGGGGATCTTCAGGGTTCACAGGGGGCCTTGACACACTGGCACACTACCGGACATAGTCGACTAGATGTGAGGACGCCGCCACTGAATGTGATGCATCGCTCACGGTCTCGAGGCATCTTGGCCTCTATTACCCCTTGTTTACACAGCGTTAACATGACACGCTTAATCCAGATGACCGAGGGGGCCCCAATGGGCCCTTTTCTTATGAAGCCTCTAGTGAATAATTTCACAAAGGCATTTAACGAGTTCCCAGGAATGGAGTGACTGATCAGCATGGATTGGCGTAACCGCGCAGCCTGCCTTGACAAGGACCCGGAGCTGTTCTTCCCCGTAGGAAACACCGGCCCTGCCCTCCTGCAGATCGAGGAAGCGAAAAGTGTTTGCCGGCGCTGCCCGGTCGTGGACACCTGCCTGCAGTGGGCATTGGAGTCCGGCCAGGATGCCGGAGTGTGGGGCGGCATGAGCGAGGACGAGCGCCGCGCCCTCAAGCGCCGCGCAGCACGGGCACGGCGCGCCTCCTGATTCTGCTGCCCAAGCACCGATAGCTACGGTGCCGGCAACGATCGCACGACCCTGCAGCAATGGCCGCGGACCCACAGGTCCGCGGCCATTGCCCGTTTAAGCCGGTGCGCCCGGCATCAGTGCGGCGTCAGGCTGTCAGCGCGGCGTCAGGCTCAGGACAATCTGGACCGCGGTTCCCCCGCCGTCCCTTCCCTGCCAGTGGATGGTGCCACCAAGTTCACTCATGACCAGCGTGCGGACAATCTGCAGGCCCAGGCCCTCGACATACGGCGTATCCGGCAGTCCGACGCCGTCGTCCTCCACCGTCACGGTGAGAAGTTCATCCCCGTCCTCGCTCTCCGACCGGTCGGCGACGAGCCAGACAGTACCGGTGCGCCCCTCCAGCCCGTGCTCGACGGCGTTCGTGACCAGCTCGTTGATGACCAGGGCCAACGGGGTGGCGAAGTCGCTCGGCAGGTCGCCGAAGAGGCCGGAACGCTGTGTCTTGACCTGCTGCGAGGGCGAGGCGACCTCGGCAGAGAGCCGGAACTGGCGGCCGATGAGTTCGTCAAAATCAACGCTCTGGGTCAGGCCCTGCGAGAGCGTCTCATGCACGAGGGCAATAGTCGCCACCCGCCGCATGGCCTGCTCGAGCCCCTGCTTGGCCTCGTCGCTGACCATGCGCCGCGACTGCATCCGCAAGAGGGCGGCGACAGTCTGCAGGTTGTTCTTCACCCGGTGATGGATTTCCCGGATCGTGGCATCCTTGGTGACCAGCTCCATCTCCCGGCGGCGCAGCTCCGAGACGTCCCGGCACAGGACCAGGGCGCCGAACCGCTGCTGCTCGTCGCGCAGCGGGATCGCGCGCAGCGAAAGACTCACGCCGCGTGACTCGATTTCACTGCGCCACGGCATCCGGCCCGTGACGACGAGCGGCAGGGTTTCATCGACCATGCGCCGGTCCCGCAGAAGCCCGGCAGTGACCTCGGCGAGGGACCGGCCCTCGAGGGACTCGCCGTCGCCGAGGCGGCGGAACGCGGAGACCCCGTTGGGGCTGGCATACTGCACGATCCCCTCGGCGTCGAGCCTGATCAAACCGTCACCCACACGGGGCGCGCCGCGGCGCGAGCCTGTGGGCGACGCGAAGTCCGGCCACAGGCCCAGGGTGCCCATGCGCAGCAAATCGTAGGCGCATTGCCGGTACGTGAGCTCGAGCCGGGACGGCATCCGCGAACTCGACAGGTCCATATGGGAGGTCACGATCGCCAGGGTGCGGCCGTTGCGGACCATCGGGACCGCCTCGACCCGCAGGGCCATGTCGCTGCTCCAGTTGGTCTCGTTGGAGCGTTCGATCGCGCGGCTCTCCCACGCCTTGTCGACCAGCGGCTGAAGGTCCGACCGGATCCCCTCCCCCACGAAGTCGGCGTGGAACACCGTGTGCGTGGTGGAGGGGCGGACGTGGGCCAGTGCCACATAGCCGAACTCCGGGTGCGGAAACCACAGGGCCAGGTCGGCGAACGCGAGGTCGGCGACCATCTGCCAGTCGCCGACCAGGAGATGCAGCCATTCGGCATCCCCCGGGCCAAAATCAGCATGTTCCCTGATTGGGTCCGTAAAGATTGCCACAGCACCTCCATTTGCGACGCCAGGGACCGCTGCCCCTTAGCGTCGGACGATTGACCTCAAGAGCCTCAATGCTACCGACAGTGAGGCCATGTCATCGGCCTCGAGCGCATTGACCTCGTCAAACATTGACTTCGCCCGGCCCAGCTGCTCCGCGTTCTGGCCCTCCCAGACCGCAAGACGCTCCTCGGCGGGAGTCCCGGCCGGGGTGCACTCCAGCACCGCCGTCGTCATGTCCGAGACGGTGGAGTAGAGGTCATCGCGCAGGGCTGCGCGGGCCAAGGCCTGCCAGCGGTCCTCCCTCGGCAGCTTGGTGATGCGTTCGAGCAGGGAATCTGCATGGAAGCGGTTGAAGACCGTGTAGTACACATGGGCAATATCGGCCACGGATTCCTTGCTGCCGTGGACGATCTTGGCGATGTCCAGGAGCACGAAGCTCTCGAACAGTTCCGCCCAGCGGTGTGCCAGGTCTTCGGGAAGGTCCCAGCTGCGCGCCTTCTCCAGCCATTCGGCCACGCGGGCGCGGTCGTCGCCCCGGAGGTAGTCGAGCAGCCGGGCCCGCATGGGATCCATCAGCGGCTTGAATTCGGCCACGATCTCCGCGATCGGACGGGACGCCGAGCCTTGGCCGAGGAGCCACCGGACGGCGCGGTCCAGCAGCCGCCGGATGTCCAGGTGGACGGTGCTCCAGTGTTCGGTCGGGAACGACGCCGGCAGTTCGTTGAGTTCCTTGACCATGATGTCCAGCTCGTAGACCTCGCGGAGGGCCACGAACGCCTTGGCGACGGCGGCCTCCGTGGCCGAGGTTTCCTCGATGGCACGGAACGCGAAGGTGATGCCGCCGAGGTTGATCATGTCGTTGGCAACCACGGTCGCGATGATCTCGCGGCGCAGCGGGTGGGTGTCCAGTTCGGCGTCGAACCTCTCCCGCAACTGCTCCGGGAAGTAGGCCCGCAGCGTCATGCGGAACCACGGGTCATCGGCGAGGTCGCTGTCGCGCAAAGCCGTGGCAAGTTCGATCTTGGCGTAGGCGGCCAGGACCGACAGCTCCGGGGACGTCAGCCCCTGGCCCTGTTCCAGGCGCTCCCGCAGCGTGTCCGTGGTGGGCAGGGCCTCGAGGTCCCGCTTGAGGTCCGCCGACTTTTCCAGCCAGTCCATGAGCCGTTCGTAGCTCGGGCTCCATTCGGAGACCCGCATCCGGTCGTTGAGGAGCAGGATGTTCTGGTCGATGTTGTCCTCGAGCACCAGCCGGCCGACCTCGTCGGTCATAGAGGCCAGGAAGTCCGCACGCTCGGCGGGCTCAAGCTTGCCTGCCGCCACCATCCGGTCCACGAAGATCTTGATGTTGACCTCGTGGTCCGAGCAGTCGACGCCGGCCGAGTTGTCGATCGCGTCCGTGTTGAGGATGACGCCCTGCAGCGCGGCCTCGATGCGTCCGCGCTGGGTCATCCCCAGGTTTCCGCCTTCCCCAACCACCTTGACCCGCAGTTCGCGGCCGTCAACGCGGATGGAGTCATTGGCCTTGTCGCCGACCTCGGCATTCGTTTCGGTGCTGGCCTTGACGTAGGTGCCGATGCCGCCGTTGTAGAGCAGGTCGGCCGGGGCGAGGAGGATGGCGCGCAGGAGCTCCGGCGGGCTGAGTTCTGTGGTGCCCTCCGGGAGGCCGAGGGCGGTCCGGATCTGCGCGGACACGGGGATCGACTTGGCCTGCCGGGCAAAGACGCCGCCGCCTTCGCTGATGAGCGATTTGTCGTAGTCATCCCAGGAGGACCGGGGCAGTTCGAAGAGCCTCTGGCGTTCCGCGTAGGACGTTGCCTCGTTAGGGGTGGGGTCGAGGAAGATGTGCCGGTGGTCGAAGGCAGCCAGCAGGCGGATGTGCTTGGAGAGCAGCATGCCGTTGCCGAACACGTCGCCGGACATGTCACCCACGCCCACCACGGTGAAGGGCTCGGCCTGGGTGTCGAGGTCCAGTTCGCTGAAGTGGCGCTTGACCGACTCCCACGCGCCGCGGGCGGTGATGCCCATGGCCTTGTGGTCATAGCCGACGGAGCCGCCGGAGGCGAAGGCGTCGCCGAGCCAGAAGCCGTATTCGCCGGCCAGTCCGTTGGCGATGTCGGAGAAGGACGCCGTCCCCTTGTCGGCCGCGACCACAAGGTAGGAATCGTCGTCGTCATGGCGCACGACGTCGGCCGGGGGCCGGACGGTTTCGCCCTCGGGCGTCACGATCAGGTTGTCCGTGATGTCCAGGAGTCCGCGGATGAACGTTTTGTAGCTCTCAACACCTTCGGCCATCCAGGCGCTGCGGTCTGCCGCGGGGTCCGGGAGCTGCTTGGCGTAGAAGCCGCCCTTGGCGCCCGTCGGAACAATGACGGCGTTCTTGACGGTCTGCGCCTTCACCAGGCCCAGGATTTCAGTGCGGAAGTCCTCGCGCCGGTCCGACCAGCGCAGGCCGCCACGGGCCACCTTGCCGAAGCGCAGGTGCACGCCCTCGACCCGGGGCGAGTAGACCCAGATCTCGAACATCGGCCGCGGGAAGGGCAGGCCCTCGATCAGGGACGGATCCAGTTTGAAGCTCATGTGGGGCTTGTTCTGGAAGTAGTTCGTGCGGAGCGTGGCCTGGATCAGGTTCTTGAACGTGCGCAGCAGGCGGTCGGCGTCGAGGGTCGCGACCTGCTCGATCGCTGCATCCAGTCCGGCGAGGACCTCTACCTCCCTGAGCACGCGGTCGGAGTCGCTGAGCGCCGGGTCGAACCGTGCTGTGAACAGGGCGCTGAGTCCCCGGGTGACATCCGGGTTCGCCAGCAGGGTGTCAGCCAGGAATCCGAAGGAGTTGGTGTTGCCCATTTGGCGCATGTACTTGGCGTAAGCGCGCAGCACGACAACCTGGCGCCAGTGCATACCCTCCCGCAGCACCAGCCGGTCGAAGCTGTCGGATTCCACGGCGCCGGTCACGGCCGCGCCGAAGAACTCGCCCAGCAGCTGGCCGGTTGCTTGGGGATCCACGCCGGCGGGGTACTTGAGGCCGAGGTCGTAGAGGAAGAAGTCCCGGTGATCCGCGGTCTCGATCTCGAACGGGCGTTCGTCCAGGACCTCGAGGCCGAGGTTGTGGAAGTACGGCAGGATCTGGCTCAGGCTCTTCGGCTCCAGCATGTAGAGCTTGACCCGGGCGTCCTCTTCCAGTGTGGCTCCGGCGCCGTCGGGGAGGTACACGTGGACGCCGGGGTGCTCCTTGACGGCTTCGCCGGCCCGTTCGGCCGCGGCACCGTACTTTTCGAAGCGGTCGATGTCCTGCAGCGCGTCTTCGATCTCGTAGTCCACCCGGTACCCGGCCGGGAACGCCTCGGCCCAGACCGCTGCCAGTTCCTTGGCGCCATCCTCCTTGGTGCCGCCGTCGCCGCGGGCGCGCAGAACTTCGGAAATGCCTTCGCCCCAGGAACGGGCGGCCCGGACCAGGCGCTTCTCCAGTTCGTCGCTGTTGACGTTGCTGACGTCGGCGTCCTTGGGCAGCCGGATCCGGAAGAAGAGGCGGGCCAGAGCGGACTCTGTCATGCGCGCCTCGTAGTCGATGGAGACGGCGTTGAAGGTCTCCCGCAGTTCCTGCTCAATGCGCAGGCGGACGTTGGTGGTGTAGCGGTCGCGGGGCAGGTAGACGACGGCGGACATGAAGCGGCCGTAGATGTCGGGGCGGAGGAAGAGCCGCGTCCGGCGGCGTTCCTGCAGCCGCTGGATGCCGGTGGCGATGGCGGCGAGGTCCGGGATTTCGATCTGGAAGAGCTCATCGCGCGGATAGGTTTCAAGGATGCCCAGCAGATCCTTGCCCGAGTGCGAGTCCGGCGGGAAGCCGGCATCGCTGAGAACAGCGGCGACTTTCTCCCGGACCACAGGGATATCGCGGACGGAACCGGCGTAGGCGGTCGTGGCGAACAGGCCGATGAAGCGGCGTTCGCCGTTGACGTTGCCGGCGGCGTCGAAGCTCTTAACGCCGATGTAGTCCAGGTACGCCGGGCGGTGCACGGTTGAGCGGGAGTTCGCCTTCGTGATCACGAGTGCGCGCTTCTCGCGGGCCTTCTTCCGGCCGGCCTCGGTGAGGTGCTGGACCTGGCGGGTGTCCGCACCGGCGCGGAGCAGGCCGAGGCCGCTTTCCTCGCGCAGTTCCAGGACATCCTCGCCGGATTCGTTGACGAGGTCGTATTCGCGGTAGCCGAGGAAGGTGAAGTTCCCGTCATCGAGCCAGCGGAGCAGGTCCTGGGCCTGGCGCAGCTCGGCAATCTGCGCCCGGTTGGCCACCCGGTCCAGATCCGCGGAAATTTCAAGGGCTTTCGTGCGCATCTTCGGCCAGTCTTCGACGGCGGCGCGGACGTCGCCAAGCACGCGGGAGATTCCCTTGACCAGCTCCGCGCGCTTCTCCTCGTCGACGAGGTCGATCTCGACGGCGATCCAGGATTCCATGTGCGAGGCGTTGTCGCCCTCGGCGATCAGGTGGGAGAGGTTCGGCATGGCCGCCGTGTCACCGCTGGAGATGCCCAGGTGGGAGGGGACGCGGGCCACCTTGACGAGGTTGCCGGTCTCCCGGTTGCGGGTCACCACGAAAAGCGGGTGCAGCACGAGGTGGATGGGCGCGTTCTGCCGGACCAGTTCGGCGTTGACGGAGTCCACGAGGAAGGGCATATCGTCGGTGACGATGTACAGGACGCTGCAGTCTGCCTCGTCACGAAGGGCGATGTTTGCGATGCCCGGCTTCCGCGTCGCCGCGATCTGGCGGTGGGTTTCGGTCCTTGCCGTCAGGACTTCCTGGGGATAGGCCCGGAAATCCTCCTCCGCGAGGTGCTCGTAGTAATCCCCGAGGTAGCTTTCGCTGCTACCGATCGAGACGGGCTGATCCTCCACGCTGGACCCAGACGACATCGAAACGCCTCCATAAAAGAAGTTCACAGCCGCCTCTTTGCGGCCCTTACGTTGACCCTAACCCTTTGCCCGGCGTCGTGCTGTGGAAGAAAAGACAAAGGATTTCTTATTTCGCTGGGCAGGTGCACAAACCAAAATGGCGATCGCGTGCCTCAACTCGGATTCAGGGGCGGATTCGAGCAAAAGTGCCCCGGACAGAAGGGCGGCGTCGCTCGCCGCGGGGTCGGAGGGCAGGAACGCCGACAACGGCGCCGAGGGGCCGTACCGCTCCCAGGCGGCCCGCAGCTGGCGCTCGGGCGAGCGCCCAACGGCGGAGGTCCTGACCTTGTTCAGGACCACTTGCGGCGCCGCCTGCGGGACGGCCGCCTGAAGCTCGGCGAGGCCGCGGACGAGCCTCGGCACCCCGATGGAGTCCGCCGCCCCGACGGCAAAGACCGTGTCGGCCAGCTCCAGGCTTCGCAGGGTCGCGGCGTTTCGGCGCGGCGCGCCACTGTCAAAGCCAAGCTCGTCATCGGCTTCGAGGCAGAAGCCGGTGTCCACCACAGTGACATCCGCAATCTCCCGGGCCCGCTCCAGCACCAGCGTGAGGGCCGCGGCGCGCAGTTCCGTCCAGCGGTCCGCCCGCGTAATCCCGGTGAGCACCCGCAGCGCGCCGGCCTTGGTCGGCACGGTCGTGGCGATCCTGAGCAGGGCATCGGCGTCAAGCAAGCCCTGGTCTGCCAGCCGGCAGGCCTGGGCCAGCCCGGCGGCCTCGTCAAGCAGACCCAGGAGGGCGGCCACGCTGGCACCATAGCTGTCGGCGTCGACCAGCAGCACGGAATGGCCTTCCGCGGCCAGCTCCCCGGCGATGTTGGCGGCCACCAGGGTCCGGCCCGGCGCCCCGGCCGGACCCCAGACCGCAATGATCCGGCCCTTCGCGCCTGGGCTTGCGGTGACGGTTTGCGCCCCGGAAGACCGCGGCACCTGCCCTGCGGCGGCGACGGACGCGGCGCCGTCCCCCGCGGCCGGCCCCGGCCCCGCTCCGGTGCCACTGAGCTGCGCCACCGCTGCGGAAATCCGCGCCGCCAGGGCCGCGGCGTCAACGGCCCGGGCTTCCGCTGCCACGCCAATGGTCCGCAGGCGGACAGTTTCCTCCGGATTGTCGGTCAAGGCGATGACGACGACGCCGACGGCGGACAGCCGGTCCACCAGCGAGGCCGTCAGCTCTTCGCTGCCGGCCGCTACGACGGCGGCGCGGGCCAACCCGCTCTGGCAGGCGGCCAGCAGTTCCGCCAGCTCGCTGCACCGCCGGACAACGGACACGGGCCCGTGCAGCCGCTCCAGTCCGCCGACCAGGTCATCGCGGGAGTCCCCCACAGTCACCACGGGAATGCTCATCGCGAGGTACCGCCCGGGTTCCACACGACCGCGATCTTTGCTTTGTTGGCCTGGGCCCCCAGCAACTTGGGCATCTGGGCGTCGGGGACGAGCACCATGACCACCGTGGAACGGGAGGAGCCCAGGGCTGTGCTGCCCGGGGTGATCTGGGCAATTTCGGCGCCGGAGAGGAGCAGGGAGGGCTCGCTGAAGCCGTTGCGGGTATCCGGCAACGCCACCCAGACATCCACGCGCGAGCCCGCCACGGCCTGGTCGGGAAGGGTCTCCTCGACGGTGACGGCCACGGGCTTGCGGTCCAGCCCGTCGAGCTGCCCGACACTCTCACGCGGCAGCAGCTGGTCCTTACCGATCCGCTGCACGGCCACAAGTCCGGCATCCAGGCCGGACTCCGGGGTCAGGTAGCGCTGTTCCACCTCGCCGAGCCGCACCTTGACCCGGTGCAGCTTGTCGGTTGTCAGCGTCTCACCGACGGCGATCGGCTCCCGCGCTGCGTACGCTTCCGTGGTCTGGTCCGCGGCACCGACCAGCGAGACCACGCCGACCACGGATGCCAGGACCAGCAGGATTCCGACGAGAAGCCGGGGGTCTTTCCAGGACGGCCTTTTCAAACGGGCCCCTTCGGCTGCCGCGCTTCCACTCATGCGTCCGCTCCCCCTGTCGTCGCCGTCCATTCCCGGATGCCGGGCACCCCTATTGTTGCGCCCGGGCCGCCCGGGTGGAAGATCCGGGGCCAAACAGGCACAAACTGTGGATAACGGCACCAGTAGGCCTCAACGGTGGCAAAATGGATTCATGCCCCGATTCCTGACTCTCGCTGACGTTGCCGAGCAGCTCCAGATCAACTCTCCGGCCGCCTACGCGCTCGTTCGCAGCGGCGAGCTGAAGGCAATCCAGGTGGGTGGACGCGGCCAGTGGCGCGTCGAGGAGAAGATGCTCGAGCAGTACATCCAGGAGCGCTATGCCGAGGCCAGCCGCATGATCGAAGAGGCCAAGGCGAAGTCCGCCGGAAGCTGAACCTGGCGGGCTGATTAGCCGCCCGCGGCAGCAACGGACCTGATGCCCGCGAGGGCGCCGAAGGGGATGGCAATCACCTGCCGGGCGTTCGCCGAAGGCCGTTCCCCGCCGTCCCGTGTCACGGCCAGGTCCAGGAAGTCCCTGCCGACCGTGTCGATGATGCCGTGGAGCCCCGCGTCTGCCCTCCCGTGACCGGCAAATATCGTCACCCGTGCACGGTTCCTGGCGAGTCCCCGGAGGGCGCTGCCCAAACCGAGCCGCCGGCGGACGATTGACGGTTCGGAGACCGCCACCCGCGAAAGACCCCCAAAGTGCGCGGCCGCGGCGTAGGGAATGAGTACCTGGTGTTGGGGCTCATCAAGGACCAGGGCCTCGCTGCCCGCGTGGCTCAACACTCCCTCGAACGCCCGCCCCGAAGACAAATGCACGCGGATACTGAGCCCGAGGGACCCGCGGAGCCGGTCCGCGAGCTGCACTCCCGCAGAGTCCACGAGTGCACGCTCGGCTATTTCAGCCTCTAATTCCAGCCGCTGGCGCGCGGCCAGCTGTGCCTCCATGTCCTCAAACAAGGCGTCCCACCGCATGGCGCCAGCGTAGGCGGCCCTCCCGGACTGGTCAATCCGAGGCCTCCCCTATCCACAGGCTCGGACTGCGTCTAGACAAGCGGGGCTCAACAGGATCAGACTTCATTAAAAGGCCTTAAAAATTATCAAATGATATCAAACACCATCAAACGATATTAATTTCGACTGGAGGAACAGCCCATGGACCGGACAGCGACGCCTCAACCCGGGGACCGGCCCCTGCCCGTCCCCCTGCCCAGACAAACAGTTCGGGCCGACGCCGCCATGGCCGCCGCCATCCTGCTGCTCGGGATCTTCCTCGCAGCTACGGGAAGTTTCCTGATTCAGCGCTGGCAGTCCGGTTCGGCACACCGGCAGTCGCTGTCCTTCGAGGACCAGCTCGGGATCGTGGCAAATACGGCCGGGCTGATTGTCATCACCTGGTGGGTGATGTCGCTCGCTTTCGCCGTCGCGGCGGCACTGCTGGACCGCCTCGGCAGGACCCGCGCGGCGGCCGCCACGGGCCGGTTCAGCCCGGCGTTCATGCGGCGGCTGGTGCTCGCCGCCGTCGGACTGCAGCTGCTGACGGCGCCGCTGGCCAGCGCGGCCACTGCGCCTGGCGGGCCCGGACCGGAAAGACCCGGTCCGGCAGCGGTATCGGCATCCTGGACTCCGTCACCCGGGGAGGCCTTGGCACCGGAGCCACAAGGGCCGGGAGCCGGTTCCGCGCTGGATCCGCGGTGGAAGCCGCTGAGCCCGATCGTGGATGCCGGGCCCCTGGCCGCACGCCATGTGCGCACACAGGACTTCCCCGGCGCCCGCAGGGAGGTCACGGTCCGGTCCGGCGATTCGCTGTGGAGCATCGCCGCGGCGGCGCTGGGGCCGTTGGCTTCCGACGCCGACATCGCCAGAGAGTGGCCCCGGCTCTATGCGGGCAACCGCGACGCTATCGGAGCCGACCCGCACCTCCTGCGGCCCGGACAGGT
>Ga0207697_10001169_pt1 | contig 14407 bp, 10 predicted proteins | sample KBSSwiS5withPhiX_FD_184293 | JGI IMG/M metagenome (GOLD analysis project Ga0207697, IMG submission 184293) | Switchgrass rhizosphere microbial communities from Kellogg Biological Station, Michigan, USA, with PhiX - S5 (SPAdes) (version 2) | ecosystem: Host-associated > Plants > Roots >... | reverse complement strand
TTAAACGTGAAACGTCCGCTTCCGCTTTATGGAATTTTGATTCAGCCCGGATATTACGATTACGGCAACAAGGAACCCTGGCTGAAAAATAATCGCGTTGCAGCGCTCGAGGTCACACTGAATGACGAGCGAACGTTCACTGAAACCATTCCTGACGAAATATTCCAAAGACCATATCTGATCCGCGTGCGGGATTACACAAAACCGGTTACCAAAATCAAGATGGTGATTAAGGGCGTGCACCGCGGCACCCAATTTCGCGACACGTGCATTTCACTCGTTAAGTTGCGCGCACCGCTTGGCAAGAAACCTGAAGTTCATGGAGCGCGATGAACTAGTCTCGCTCAGCTGTATTTGATCAACTCTTCACCCTGACACCTCACTAAAATGAAAAATCTATGGCTTGTCGTCGCATTATTTGTCGGTGCCGGACCAACTCTTTTTGGCAATGGCGGAGCCTGGCAAACGGGAGTCCACGCAACCGGTAACGTCAGCGCTTCAAACCAAAAGCAGCATACCGACGTCACGATCGAAAACGAAACGGTCAAGATCGATCTGAATCGGGAGTACGCAGCGGTGGATGTGCATTATCGCATGCGCAACACCGGTCCAAAGGTGCAACAGGATTTCTTTTTTCCGGTCGAGCGCTGGGCAGACGAATCCGACAACGATGACAAGCCCAGCGACGTCGATCATTATCGAATCAGCGTTGACGGAGAGGAGCTGGCAGCAACGGACGTGCCCGGACCGAAAAGCGAAGCCGCTGAGAAAATTTCGGGCCAGTTGTTCGAAGATCCCGTTTATACGATCAAGTCATGGAAAAAATCGGTGATTCCGTTTGAGCGAAATCAAATGCGCGACGTGGCAATTCATTACCAGGCACGATACGCCGAGCACGACGAAGGGGTGTCGGATGATATACACATGAGTAACGCGACGTTCGCATACTCGCTCTCGCCTGCGGCGACGTGGAAAGGACCGATTGGCAAAGGAAAAATCGAGATCAACGTCCTGCATCCGGAACCCGAAGACGTTTCAATCGAAAAACCGAAAAAACGGTTCCGCAAAGTCAGCGATACGCATTACGAGTGGGCGTTTGAAAACTTGAAGCCGAAACTGGGCGATGACATCCGGATCATTGCACATTCAAAATACGATTCGTATACGACACGTTATTCCCAAGACGATGGCGAGAGACGCGACTCGTATATTCTTCGCGGCCACAAGTATTTTCTCGATCACTTCGACTACGATGCGACTGCCAGCTCGACCCTCCCGCCGAAGGGCGAAGACCACTACGAGATCGAAAACATCAAAGGCAGCGCAGACAAAGGATTACCATGGGCTGAAGGGACCGATGGAGACGGTATCGGTGAAAACATCACGTTAAACGTAAAACGTCCTTTGCCGCTCTACGGCATCCTGATCCGACCGGGATACCGGGAGGACGGAAGCGACAAAAAGAATAACCGCCTGGCTGCGCTTGAGATTACGTTGAATGACGAGCAAACGTTCACCGAAACGATCCCCGACGAGAGTTTCCGGGATCCGTACCTCATTCGGGTGCGCGATTACGCGAAGCCCATCAGCAAAATTAAGCTCGTGATCAAGGGCGCGCATCAGGGGACACAATCCCGGGACACATCCATTGCCCTGGTCGAGTTGCGCGCGCCGCTGGCGAAAAAGCCCCAGGTTCAACACTCGCGATGAACCCGAGTGCGCTGGTGTTCGTCTGCGCGGCGCTGCTCACCGCCGTACAGGCCGCAGACGCGCGCGCCGGCGTTTTGCCTATCTATATCGAGGACAATCACGCGGGAACGTTTTATTGGTTGGCCCAAAATATCGATCTCGATCAATCGTACACGCTTGTTCTTTTCGATGCGCACAGCGACGCCTCCGGTATCTTCGATTCCGACAAAATTCGCGACGCGCTGAGGGACGTCGCATCGAATGAGGCTCGACAAGAACTGCTCGATCGGTGGCGCAGCAAAGGCACGGTCCAATGCTTCAGCTGGATCGAGCCGCTTATGCCGGCGCCGATTGAGAAAGTCATTTGGGTGCCGGCCGAGAAACTTTCGGCCTCTCAAATTCGCGAACGCCGAGAGGAAGCAACGGCGTTCCTCGACGGTCATCTCGAAGCAGCGCCGCGGAAATCGGGATCATTACAAGAGGCATACGTCGTCTCCGATTTCAAAAGGCTTGAGAAGCAACTCGATCCAAATCGGGCGCTGATTGTCACAATCGATCTCGATTACTTCGCCGGAGTGGCGGATGCGGAGCGGGAACGAGCGTTCGCCCGGATTTGGAATTTCGTCATTGGGCGGCCAAATCTCCGCGCGATCACATTCGCAATCTCGCGTCCATATTTGAAGAGCGAAGACGACGCGGATCGGTTGTTAAAGTTGGCGTTAACGTCGGCGCTTTCGCTGCCCACGGCACAAATCGAATTCGAGCCGTTTCTCACTGTGGGCAACGATCAATCGGAGCTCGCCAAGAAACTAATGTTGAAAGGCGAGAAGCCGCCGTCATTCAACATCGCCCAAGCGCCGCAGGAACTTCGAGCCCGAATGTTGTCTGAACGCCAGCGCATTTCCGTCTCGCAGGATAGCGCGCGTTGGGAGCAATTGTTGTGCACCTGGAACGACGAAGCACCGCAAGTGCATCTTGAAGTCAAAAATCGCGAGCCTTGCACAGATAATGTTTGGCGCGTTCCAGCCGAGGAATCCGCCGATGTCGAATTGGTGGTCGAGCCTTGGACCGCGAAACCAGAAAAAATCGAATGGTTTGCGCTAACGCCAAAATTTTGGCGCTGCAACCTGACCGATTTATCGGCCGATCAAGTTGGCTTTGTCGCGAACGCCGCACCGCGTCCTGCGTGGAACGAGCTTGCGATTAATTGTCACGATTCTGTTCTACCGATTGCGAAGATCGAGAATTTGTTCGATCGACAATTGCATTGTGGTTCGGTGCGTTTGCGAGCCCGGGCCGTGTTCGATGGAAGAGTTCGCGAAACGCCCGTGATGGAATTGCGGAGATTCGTCGGCAGCGGTTTTCGTGCGGCCATTACCGAGCAATTTGGTCTCCCCTATCTCTTCGGTAGCGGCGAATTGTCAGAAGCTTCGAATACCGGACCGGAAACCAATCTCGGCGCCGATTGCGCAAACTTTGTCCTTTACGCCTTACGCAGGCAGGGCCATCGCATCCCATGGTCGGACCCGAAGCGACTGCGTAAGCATGTTGATCTTGTCGCGCGATCAGCGACGCCAGGTACACCGAGAATCACAGCAGAGGATTTGCAACGTGGCACAATCATTCATCTGGGGACACATGTCGCTGCAATTATCGATGATCGGGAACCGATCGGCGTTGTCGATGAAAACGACCTCGTGGCACACCAACTCCCTGGCGCTCCGGAACTGGTGACACTCGGCGAGCTCCTGAGGGAACGTGGAAAGAATCGTTTCGATTTGTATCACGTCCCGCCAGCAAAATCTGCGGCTAGATTGATTTTCGGTGGCGACGTCATGCTTGGTCGCAGTTGCGCAGCAAAGATCCAAAACGGCACGGATCCGTTTGTAGGTATTTCGTCGCTGATTCGTCAGGCGTCATTCGCTGCGGCAAACCTGGAATGTACGATTTCGAATCTCGGTGAGTCCACGAATCGATATGCGTTCCGCGCTCTGGCACAATCGGCGCAATTGCTCCGCCGAGCTGGCTTTGATGCAATGGGCCTGGCAAATAACCATTCGCTCGATTTTGGCCCGGTCGCATTGCGCGATTCCGCAGCGCACCTGCTTCGAGAGGAAATTGAACCAGTCGGAGTTGAAACACCAACCAGGAAGGCTTGCGATCCGAGCTTTTTCTCTCTGCCCGATGGAAAAAAAATCGCTCTGCTTGCGATCAGCGCTTTTGGTCAAGACTCCGAGATCGCCACCGAATCGCATCGTGCTGAGCTGAAAATTGCAATTGGGAATGCGCGGTCGTGCGCCGATTTAATCGTTTGCCTTGTTCACTGGGGAACTGAAAACAGCGAACGAGTCACTGACGAACAGCGCGAGCTGGCCCGATGGCTAATTAATCGTGGCGTAGATCTCGTCGTTGGCTCGCACCCACATTGTGTGCAACCGCTCGATTCTTATCACGCCCGTCCAATTGCGTATTCGCTCGGCAATCTCGTCTTCGACGGCGCGCCAACGGTCGCTTCCTGGAATCGCGGCGCCTTACTCGAGGTCGGTTTAAATGAAGATGCGAAAATTTCATCGGTGTCTTTGATCCCGGTAGTTCTTGAAGAGGGTCTTCCGCGCGTGGAAGTCACCGAGAGGAATCGTTTCGGCAGTCGTTGATCCACAAGGAGCGACGGCTTGGGCAGCCGTCGATTTAGCGTGACGGCTGGGAAGCCGTCACTCCTTGATATCTTGTCATCGCGCGCGACCTGCGTGAAAATCAACGATCCATGGCTCTGCGATTGCCGAAACAGGATTATCAGGACATTGAGCGTGTCATCGAGCTGGATTTTGTGCGTGCAACTGAAGCAGCAGCGCTGAACTCGTTGCGCTGGCTCGGGCGCGGCGACAAGGAAGCAGCCGACGCGGCAGCCAGCGACGCCATCCGCGGCATGTTCGATCTGATGAACATCTGCGGCGAAGTAGTGATCGGCGAGGGAATCAAGGATGAAGCGCCGGGCATTTTTAAAGGCGAACAACTCGGCACGTGGTATCCCGGTTCGCCGGAATTTCACATTGCCATCGATCCGATTGACGGCACGACGAACATTTCGAAGGGCGCGCCCAATTCGATCAGTTGCATTGCGGCAGCGAGCCCTGAGGAAGGCGTGAAGGTGGCACTCCGCGACATTCCTTCGTTTTACATGTCGAAGCTGGCATATGGACCGCGCGTGATCGAATACATGAAAAAACGCGGCGATTCGCTTCACCTCGACATGCCGATCGCGGAAATGCTGGCAATTGTTGCGCACGCGGTGAACAAGCGCGTGCAGGATGTGGCGGTGATGATGTTGGACCGGCCGCGTCACAAAGAAATCGTGGAACAGATTCGCGCCGCAGGCGCTTCGTTGCGGATGATCGGCGACGGCGACATCGCCGCGGCTATCGCGCCGTCGTTACCCGAGCCGGATGTCGATCTTTATATGGGCATCGGTGGTGCGCCCGAAGCAGTGCTGGCGGCGGCGGCGATCAAATGCCTCGGTGGTGACATGCAATGCAGAATGTGGCCGCGCGACGAAAAGGAGCGAAAAAGCCTGGTTGCCAACGGCTACGAAAAGGATCTGGACCGCATATATGCCGCGGACGATCTGGCGAAAGGGCAGAACATCATTTTCTGCGCAACCGGGATCAGCGACAGCGCGCTTCTTCAGGGCGTGCGAGCGCGCGGCGGCGTCACGGCAGTCACTCACTCAATCCTCATGCGAGCGAAGAGCAAAACGGTACGTTTTATTCGAGCCCGGCACGACCTGCAGATTAAGACAATCCGGCTTCGGTCGGACAATCGCGAACACATCCTTTGAGGATCAAGGAGGGACGGTCCGCCACCACGACCGATTCGCCGTGGCGAACTTAGGCAGCCCCGAAAGCGTTCGGGGCTGGGAAGCCGTCGTTCCTTGGCGCTTACGCCTGCTTTTGCGTTTTGAGCACTTTGATTGCGTCGCGTAACTCGGCAGCGCGCTCGTAAAGTTCTTTTGCGATCGCCGTTTCCATTTCGCGCTGCATGACCTCGAGCTTCGAGAGCGGGCGTTTCGATTTTACTTCGTCAAGCCACTCGTCAAGAAAAGCGATCTCCGCGCTTTTGGACACCAGCTCCGGAAAGTTCGACTGTTGCAAGAAATCCACAATCGCTTCGCGACCGCGCTCAATTTCCCCTATGGCGTCGGCAAATTTTCCTTGAGCAAGAAAGATGGAAGCCTTGGCGCGCGTATTCATCATGAGCACGTAGGGCCGAAACTGTTGCAGACCCCAGGAGAAATCCTCGCGATCCGTGTGCTCGTTAACGAAAGTAAAAAGGTCGAGATTCCGCTGCGTATCGCGAACTACGCCTTCGAAATCGTTAATCTGAAAAAGGCTCAGATACCGATGATAATATTGGATGCCCTCCTGTTGCAGCTCCGCGCATTGCTCGGGAGTAAGCTCATAAGCCTCGCCTTTCTGTTCGGCCCGGGTCGCGCGCTTCCGATGGTATTCCAGGAGCGACTCGCAATTGTGCGGACGCCGGCCATCGGGTCGTCCGGTGATTTCCATTTGCAACAAACCGAGATCGACGCGCAGTTGCAATTTTTCGCGACCGTCGAGCCCGGTGATTTTGCGCACCTTAACGGTGCCGCTCTCGTAGGGCCAGTCCTTCAGAATGGTGTTGAGATCCAAGCTCATCGTACAAAACATCCAACATTCACTGTTCGCTTGTCAATAACTTCGCGGTTGGGCGGGGGTGCGGATGAGCTAATCGTTGCACAAATTTTTCACTAGTCACTACATACTCCTGATTTAGCATTCCCGCGATGGAAGATTCGATCGACGCGTTCATTCGTTTTCTCGCAGTCGAGCGGGGTCTTTCTGAAAATTATCAGCTTTCCACCCACAGATCGCTGAGCGAATTCGCGCAATGGTGCAGGGCGAAGAAGAAAATCACTCACCCGCGTGGTGTGGCTCTGCCGATGATGAGCGAGTATCTTGCCGATCGCAAACGCGCCGGACTTTCGGCTTCTTCGATTAAGCTGGTCGTGGTTGCGCTCAAGATTTTTTTCCGGTTTCTCGCAGCCAAAAGAATCATAGAGCGTGATCCGACCGAGGCATTGGCACTGCCTCGGATAGAGCGCTACCTCCCCGAAACGCTGAACGAATTGCAAGTGGAGCAGTTCCTGGAAAAAATCGACACCAAAGCCCTTCATGGTTTACGCGATCGGGCGATGATCGAGCTGCTTTACGCAAGCGGGCTGCGCATTTCGGAGCTGGCAAATGCGCGACTGGAGGATTTCAATTTCGAGCAGCGCATCGTGCGCGCCACAGGCAAGGGAAACAAGACCCGTCTGGTGCCCGTTGGACGAAAAGCATGCGAAGCCCTGGCGGCATATCTCTCTGCCGAGCGACCAAAACTGGTGAAGCCGCGTACCAGCAGCGAAATTTTTCTCTCCGAACGAGGAACGAAATTAACTACAGCGCGGATTTGGCAAATCGTTAAAAAGCACGCGCAGCGCGCCGGACTGGAACAAAACGTTTATCCTCACCTTCTGCGGCACAGCTTCGCAACGCATCTGCTCAGCAACGGCGCGGATCTTCGAATCATCCAGGAGATGCTGGGGCACGCGGACATATCGACGACCCAGGTTTATACTCATGTCGATCAACAGCGGCTCAAGGCTGTGCATCGCCAATTTCATCCGCGCGCGTAGCGGGTGAAACGACGCTGACCGGCGGGTTCTGAGCCGGGATTTGTGTTGAACGCCCATCGACCATCGAGTATCCAGCATCCACTTGTCGTGAGGCAGCTATCTTCATGAAGCGAATTCTGTTCCTATTAATCGGTCTGGCCGTCGCTGCATATGCCGGTTGGTACTACTTGCAATTTTCGCAACGAGTTTCCAGCGCTCCCGCGGCTGCGCTTCTGCCGCGCGAGACGATTTTTGTAGCGCAAATCCCAGACTTCAACCGCGCTCACGATGAATGGCAGCACTGCGACATTTATCAGCTGTACCGGGAGCCTGCGGTGCAGGATTTTTTGCGCAAGCCACTGGGCAACACTTCAAAAACGGATGCGGTATCTCAAACACTACTGGAAATCGAACAGCTCGCACCCAAGAACGCCTTCGTCGCGCTGACCTCTATCGATAATAACAATCCAAAAGTTGTCGGCGGCTTTCATTTTCGCGGCAGCCAGGAAGAAGCCGAGCGAATCATTGATAAATGGCGCTCGAAATTAATGGGGCAAAATTCAAGCCCCCAGCGCGAGAAAGTACAATATCAAGGCCACGAAATCGAGGTGACCAAAACGGGTTCGTTCACTATCGAGACCGCCTATGATCCTCCCTGGTTTTTCGTAGCGACAGATGCGACGGACATGCAGTCGCTGCTCGATCGTGCCGATCGCCGTTCATCCAATCCAGACAACAGGCTCGACAAGGACGAGACGTATCGTACAGCCATTTCGCGTCGCCTCTCTAACGACGTGGGATTCTTTTATCTGCAGCCAAAGACGTTTTCGCAGCGACTCGCGGCGTTGCGCGCTGCTGTCGGGTCAACCCCGGCTCCAGGTGACGGCACGATGCTCGAGAAAATGCGCTGCATTACGGGCTCGATGCGATTCGAGAATGGAAAAATACACGACGCGCTTTTCCTGGGGATGCCGAAGCTGGACCAGAACACAACGCTCACACGCTCGTCGCTGTCTCTTGGTACGAAAGAGACCTTCTTTTACCTCGCGATGCTACTTAATCTCGGAGAAAGAATGGACACTCTCAACCAGGCGGCGGCCTTTGCGGGTACGAAGATTTTTCAGGCGCTCAGCGATAGCGGGATCACTGCTGCTGATTGGAAAGCGGCATTCGGCATCGAACTCGGATCTTTGGCTACCTGGCCTTCAAGTGCGCGTTGGCCTTCGCTGCTTGTGACCATACCGGTGACTGACGCGACCAAATCACGACAGATCGTGGAAACGCTCGTACGGGCCGATGAAGAAGGGTCGTGGACAGCTACCGAGAAAGATGGCATCAGCTACCTTTCGAAACAAACTGCTGCCAGCTTTGTCGCCATCACTCCTACGATCGCTTTGTCTGATCGGGTTCTGATCGCTGGTTTGGATCCCACGTCTGTGGAAGAGGCAATTAAGCGCGCACGTGGAAGCTCGTCTGAACTTGCAGGCTCTCAAACTTACAAGGCAGCCGAACGCCTGCTTCCAGCGCCCACGAACTTTTTTGCCTACATCGATCCGGCGCAGTTGTATTCGCGGCTCGACGCTTCGCTGCGGCCGATGTTGTTAATGGCTGCGGCATTTGTCCCGGCCGTTGCTAGCTCGATCGACCCCACCAAACTCCCAGCGCCGGAAGTTATCACAAAACATCTGAGCCCTATTGTCTCGTCGCAGCGATACGACGGCGACGGGTATGTGGTTGAGTCAATCGGACCCATTACTTTGGACCAATTGGGCATAGGCGTTGCCATTTCCAGCAGTTTCGGAGCGGCGGCTGCGCGGAAGACAGGTTTGGGCGCCCCTGCCACAGCGCTTCCCCCAGCTCCGAGTCCATCTCCGACGCCGTGAAATTGCGGAATTTTGGCGGCCCGCCCGTTCAGAACCTGCCAAATTCCGAACCTAGGCCGCCCTGCTGTGCCATTCCGGCACGGCTTGAGTTTCCCTAACGAAAGCGAAGAAAACTGCTGCAATTTTTGAAAAATCTGCTATCATTGCTGCCCTTATGGCTATTCTAAAGAAAAATGCATTCTCCCGTCGTGTCCCGGATCTGGTAACCGAGGAGCTGGTTGCTGTCCTCTCTAGGCGGTCTCAGTTCGAGTTCAAGCAGCTCTTCGATATCGTGCACGAGAATCTTCGGGCGCGAAATGCTGCCAGCGGCGGCGAGGAAATGCTGCGGCTGCGAGCCTACGAGAAGTTGCAAAACCTCGTGGCGCGCGGTGCGGTCAAAAAGAATGGCAAGAAATACAAGGGCTTGCCGTCGGCTCTGGCTCAGGCGATTGCACAACAGAATGGTCATCTGGCCGGCGTAAAGTAAGCCGGTTTTTTCAGGACGAACTGGCTTCAGGCCAAATTCACGGATGCTGCGCGACTATTTGCCGGTGCTCCTGCAAATCATTGTTGTCGCGCTGTTTGCCGTTTCAGCACTGCTCGTCAGCATCCTGGTGGGCAAACGCGGAAGACGCACGCGAGCAAAAGACACCGCGTATGAATGCGGGATGATTCCGCAGGGCGAACGACAGCCACGGTTTAGCGTTAAGTTTTATGTCGTGGCAATGCTCTTCATCCTGTTCGATCTCGAGATTGTGTTTATGTATCCCTGGGCGGTCGTTTACCGCGACGCGATCAAGCAAGGCAGCGCGATTTTCTGGAGCATGCTCAGCTTTATTACGATCCTGATGGTCGGCTACGTGTACGCCCTCAAAAAAGGCGCGCTCGATTTTAGAAAATAACGCCTCCGAGCCTTGCCTCGGCGACGTCCGATTCGTTACATCCTACGCGATGCACGTACTGCAGGGATCCACGCACGACAACGCTGGCGCTTCCGAGCACCTTCTGCCGCACGACACCACTCCGGACGATGTGGAATTGAGCATCGTTATTCCGGCGATGAACGAGGAAATCACCGTGGGGGAATTCATGGAATGGTGCAAGGAAGGCATTGAGCGCGCCGGCGTGACCGCACAGATCCTCATCGTCGACAGTTCGACTGACAATACGCCGAAGATTGTGCTTGAACACGGCGGCGAGGTTTTACGCGTTCCGAAGCGGGGAGTCGGTAGCGCGTACTTGGACTCACTTCCGTACATCCGTGGAAAATGGATTTTGATGGGTGACGCCGACCTAACTTACGATTTTCGCGAGATCGCTCCGTTCGTGGAGGAATTCCGGAAAGGTGCGGAGTTCATCATGGGCAGCCGGTTTCGAGGCAGCATCGAAAAAGACGCGATGCCAAAATTGCACCGTTACTTCGGCACACCTCTCACGAACTGGATTTTGAACCGGATTTATCGCAGCAACTTTTCCGACATCCATTGCGGAATACGCGGCGTGACCCGTGAAGCATTGGACAGAATCAACATCACGTCGCGGGGCTGGGAATACGCAAGCGAAATGGTGCTGAAGGCGGCGCGACTAAACCTCATCAGTTCGGAAGTGCCGATCAAATTTTACAAGGATCGTGAAGGACGATTGAGTCACCACTTGCGCGTGGGCTGGCGATCACCGTGGCTCGCCGGTTGGGTCAACCTCAAAGTGATGCTGGTTTACGCGGCAGATTCATTTCTGCTCAAAGCGGGCGCTGCGCTTCTGATAATTGGTTTAGTGCTTTCCCTGGGCCTGGCAGCCGGACCGGTGCGAATTGGAAGAATTGGATTTAGCCTGCACTGGATGCTGCTGGGAGTGACGTGCGCGACTTTAGGTTACAGCTCAATCCAAATCGGAGTTCTTGCGCGCGTCATGCACGGATTAAAACCTCGATTCGTGGAGCGGCTCGAAAAAATCATGACTTTTGACCGTGGGATGATCGTATCCGCAGCTCTCAGCGTCATTGGGTTGGTGCTTCTTGGGAATCTGACCTATCACTATTTGAAACGTGGGCTGGAACTCGAAGCGATTTCGCATCCTGCCATTCTTGGCCTTCTGCTGGTTATTCTCGGATTTCAAACATTTGGCTTTACGCTGTTGATGGAAGTGGCAAAACGCGTCATTTCAAGATCCCGGTAGTGAGATAGAGGCGATTGCGGTATCACACGTTCGGTTTGAATTCTTTGCAGCTGCTAAGAGGGACGATGCCGACGCAGCGTAACTAGCGAAATTGGTCTCACCCTCGACTGATCAGATTTCAATCGGCATTATATTAGTTCCTGTGGAGACAACTGACGGCAACCGGGCGCCGAATCTTCTACCCGTGACTCTTGTTCTCACGGTGGTCTTCTGGTTGTTCACCATGACCGGCGGCGGCGACATTTTTGTTAAAGAAGTGCTCGGGGGCGCCTACGACTCGCAGGCGGAACACTTTTTGCGAGGCGACGTGGGGGTCGATTCAGACGCCATCGCACATGAAACGATGATCGTGGACGGCAAAGTGCGGATGTACTTTGGACCGTTCCCTGCGCTGCTTCGCATTCCACTGAATTTCATCTATTCGCCGGGGCACGGTAAATGGTCGCGGATCTCAGGATTTTGCGCGGGAACCATCGCGCTGTTTGCATTTGCGGGGCTGGTGCAAACAGCTTTGCGTTCATCACCGCTTTCGTCGCGCGCGCGTAACTGGATCGGTAACGCCTGCGTCGTGGGGTTCGCGCTTGGCTCACCGTTGCTGTTGTTGCTGGGCAATCTGTCCATCTACGACGAAGCAATTATCTGGGGATTCGCGTGGTCCCTCGCTGCGCTCTATTTTGCGTGGCGATCTCGAATAACTGAGGGCGCAGTTTTAACGCGCTCATTGCTTGCGTTTTCGTTTTGCGCCGGCGCGGCTCTCCTTTCGCGGGCGACGTTCGCCGCGCCTTTCGTCCTGATTGCGCCACTACTTGCGATTCGCCTGTTCCACCGACAGCCCATCCGGAATATGACCGCGCTGTTTCTGCCGCTCGGAGCTGCACTCGCTTTCTATCTGTTTCTTAGCTACGCGAAATTCGGTGACTTCAGCGGCATGCCCATGAAGTACAACATCAATCCGATCCAACGTGACTTCGCTGTAAAGCATGGACTTTTTCGCATCGAACGTGTTCCTTACAGTTTTGCGGACTATTTCGTTTTGCGAAGTCCAAAACTGCAGCGCGATGCTCCGTTTTTCAAAGCGAACCGGACAGACTACTACGCCAATGAGGCTCTTTATGTAATGCCTTTTACCGAGACATACTCTTCGCTCCTGTGGTCGTCGTCGTGGATTCTGCTCGGAGCTGTTATCGGCATGGTGATGCTACTGCGCCCCGGAGGCGCTGACGGTGTGGAACGCGCGATCGCCGCGATTTTTCTGGTTCAGGTCATCCCGATTCTGTCTTTCATGGGATTGTGCCAACGGTACATTGCAGACCTGTTTCCATTTCTCGTCTTCGCTTTTCTGATCTTTCTGCGGCAGGGCAAAATTGCATTCCAGTTGCGCTATTTGCTGTACGGACTGGTTCTCATTTCGTTGATGATCAACTCATTGACGACCGTTTCGTGGCTCGTAGAAGCAGATATGAACGTGCCAGCCGAAACTCGGGCCAAATGGGATCAGATTCTGGGCAGAGCGTCACGAAGTTAACCAACCTACGGAGCGCTGGACAAGCCGCTCCGGTTTTTCCATGTTGGCGTTTCCGAAATGATCATCACGCGTTCTCCATTGCGAATCTCGCTCGGCGGCGGCGGGACTGATCTGCCTTCGTATTATCGGAAACACGGAGGATCTCTAATGGCTGCGGCAATCGACAAGTACATTTACATCACTGTTCATCGCCGGTTTGTAGATGGCTTTTTGTTGAAGTACGCCCAACTCGAGGAGGTAGCCAGCATCGACGAAATTAAACACCCGATTATCAGGGAAGCACTCAAACTAGCTGGCGTACAGGAAAGGAACCTTGAGATCGCAAGCATGGCCGATATCCCGGCCGGGACGGGGCTCGGCTCCTCTGGGAGTTTCACAACTGCGCTGCTTAAAGCCCTGCATGCGTTGCGCAAGAATCTTGTGCACCCGTCTGAATTGGCCGAGCAGGCCTGTAGTATCGAGATCGAAAAACTGCGCGAACCGGTAGGTAAACAAGACCAGTATATTTCGGCATATGGGGGGATCACTTGTTTTGAGTTTCTGCCAGATGGCAGCGTCAAGGCATCGCCGCTCAACGTCTCTGAAGAAACCTTGTTGGAGCTGGAGGATAATTTGTTGCTGTTTTTTACAGGCTATGCGCGCTCAGCCTCAAAAATCTTGCAGGAACAAGATGATAAAAGTACGCGATCAGATGAAGCGATGCTGGAAAACCTGAATTTCGTAAAAGAACTGGGACGCCAAAGTCAGCGCGCGTTGGAAGGCAATAATCTTCGCGAATTCGCGCGCTTGATGGACGTTCACTGGCAACGGAAAAAGGAACGCTCGGCAATCATGAGCAACGACTTTATCAACGACTCTTATGATTTCGCGATGGCGAACGGCGCCGTGGGCGGAAAACTAATCGGTGCTGGCGGCGGCGGTTTTCTCATGTTCTACGCTGAGGATAAGGCCCACCTGCGTGATGCAATGCGCCAGAAAGGATTGACGGAAGTGCGTTTCCGATTTGAGCCCGAGGGCACAAAGATCCTCATTCAATGACGGCGCGAAGGAGAGACATCGACCTGGCGAACTGGCCCGTGGCCATTCTCGCTGGCGGCCTTGCCACGCGCCTCCGACCGACAACTAACAACATTCCGAAGGCGCTGTTGAACGTGGCTGGCGAACCATTCGTCGTCCACCAGTTGCGGCTGCTGCGTTCCGAAGGCTTTCGTAAGATCGTACTGTGCGTTGGCCATCTGGGGGAGTTGATCGAGGCAAAAATTGGCGACGGAAAACGACTTGATTTGCAAATTGATTATTCGTTCGATGGACCAACGCTTCTCGGAACGGGCGGTGCGCTGAAGCACGCCATTTCGCAGCTCGGCGAGCGCTTTCTGGCAATTTACGGAGACTCGTACATGCCGATCGATCACGCCGCGGTCGTAGAAGCTTTCGTTCGGAGCGAGAAACCGGCTTTGATGACAGTGT
>Ga0207697_10001167_pt1 | contig 14410 bp, 16 predicted proteins | sample KBSSwiS5withPhiX_FD_184293 | JGI IMG/M metagenome (GOLD analysis project Ga0207697, IMG submission 184293) | Switchgrass rhizosphere microbial communities from Kellogg Biological Station, Michigan, USA, with PhiX - S5 (SPAdes) (version 2) | ecosystem: Host-associated > Plants > Roots >... | reverse complement strand
CCGTCCGCGTTGGTCGGATCGTCGAGACTCAGCGTGACGAGCCGTTACTTCGCCAGGCGCACCACGAAATCCGGCGCCGGCGGAGCGAAGCCGGCAGTGACCGCGTATAGCGAATTGCCGAACTCAGCGATCGTGGTCGGCACCTTCGTCGCCGGGTTCGAGGCGAACGGCTCGGTGATGGTGCGCGTCACCGCCCCGGAGAAATGGTCCGGTGACAGCTCCACCACGGCGATTTGATTTTTGAAGTTCTGCGCCACGTACAGCGTGTTCCCGTCGAGCAGCAGACCGTCGCCACTGCAGACGTTGCCTCCTGCGAGATCGATCGGGACCACCGTGTATGTCGCCGTATCGATTCGATAGAGTTGGCCTTCGCTGGTGTGGACCACGATCAAATGCTTTCCGCTCGGATCGGCGGCGATCCCGTTGCTTCTAATCGCGGGCACGGGCGGCGGGCCTATGCAACCGCCGGTCGAGCCAAAGTTCGCCGGCAGCGCAATCGGCTCGAAGCCTGCCGACAGCTCGCCATGAGGCCCGATGCCCACGCGGTAGAGCGAAGCGACGATCGCATCCGTGAAGTAGGCCGCATCCCGGGTCACGATGACGTCGTTAATCCCTGTTGTTTGGGGTGACGGGGCGGGTGGCGACGGCAGTTGGAATTGGTAGGACGCGACCTGTTCTCCAGACGCCGCGTCATACACCGTTCCTCGGCCACTCGGACCGCCAGCTACAAAGAGAAGATGGCTGCGCGCGTCATACTTCAAGCCGACTGCGGGTCTTCCGGTCGGCGCCACAAGTTGGGCAAACTCTCCAGTCCGCAGGTTGCCGACAAGAATTTGGCCGAGCGTCGGTGCGGTGAGCGAACCCGCATAGAACGTCGAGCCTGTCCCGACGGCGATCCCCTCTGGGCCAAAGCCGGCCGGTAGTGGAATCAGGTCGGGGAAGGGAGCCGCATCACTCGCCGCTCGGACCGCGGGCGCCGCGGACGGAAGAATCGGAGAACCTTGGACTGTGTATGCGACGACGATGAACAGTGCGACGGCGAAGGCATGTTTACGCATGGCAACCTCCTGTCATTCATGGGTTGCTCGGTGCAACTGCTTGTGCACTGCGGAGGCCACGCCGCTCCAGACAAGTGCGCCTGTCAACATGGCCTTGGCGCGTACAAGTCCCGAACGCAACGCATCATACATCTCTGGTGATACACCTCGGAAAGACGTATAACTCCATTCTGCTCTGTGGTGATGCCGTGCGACGTGGCCGCGGCAACGCAAAAATATGCTGCGATGCGGCGCACATGCGAGGTTGGGCGCCGGATACGCGAGGGCCGCATTGATGTCGTCGGGCTGAGTCCTATTGTCGTAGATCACAACCTGGTGAGATCCCCCGACGACAAAATCTACGGCTCCTCCTGCTTGTATTGTGACGTCATTGGGTATCAGCACGTGCGTGTTGCGGTTCCCCGGATTGGCTACTCTCATCCGGTCCACGGTTGAATCAGCCGGCCATTGCCCAAAGCTGACCGTCGCTTCCGCCAGCGGGCCAGAAACAGGTTTGTCGGAGTGGCCATGTGAGTCCGCATCCTGCGGCGTGTGCGCTTCGGTTTCGGATTTAGTTGCCAAACTCATAGCCGCCGTAACGCCGCCGGCAGTGACCAGCAATAGATCCCTTCTCGTAGTCCTTCCCATACGATCCCTCCTTAAGGGCGTGACAAACGAATATCACATCGACGTCATATGAGTCGCTGAGTTAGCTTCGCCCGTTTTGAGTTCATCGACGTGCACGACCGCACCGCCGCCGTGGCCAACGCGATCCCTCGCGGCATCATCCGCATCGAGTGACGCTGCACGCCTCCTTTCGCTCTGAGCAAGATGTTCGTGGGCCGTCTGACATCCGCGCTAAAGCGAAGGGCCGAGATCGTCAGCAGCGCCGTGTGGCGGTCTGTTCATGACAGGTTCAGGCTCCGATCGCTATTCGGCGCGCATCGCTTTCCGGGTAGGGGTATTCCATGTGCCGGGCGGTCGCTCTTGCGACATCCTCGCCGAAGTAGTGCGCCACGACTGTGAGCGACATGTCGATGCCCGCCGAGATGCCGGCAGACGTAAACACGCGGCCATCCTTTACGAAGTGCTTGCCGTACTCGACCGTCACCGACGGCAAGGAATCACGCATCCAATCGAGCGCGCGCCAGTGAGTGGTTGCGTGCAACCCGTCCAGAAGGCCCGCCTCGCCCAGCAGCATCGAGCCGGTGCAAACTGCAGTCACAGTTTCCGCCTGAGCGGCGCGGGCGCGAAGCCAATCGAGCATCCTTGGATTCTTCAACTCATTGCGGGCCCCCAACCCCCCGGGAGAAAGGATGATGTCGAGGTGTGGGCAGTTTTCGAATGTGTAGTGCGGCAACACTTTCATGCCGCCCGTTGTCGTGACTGGGGCTGAACGCTCTGCAATCAACAGTACGTCAAAAGGTGAGGGTTCTTCGCGACGCTTCTCCTCGTTCACTCGCGTTGCGGAGAACACCTCGAACGGCCCGCAAAAGTCGAGAACTTCGACGTCCTCGAACACGACGATGCCAACACGTTTTCTTTCCATCTGACATCCATTCGCCGCTATCGGGAGCCGAATGCGACGCATCTTATATCGTGCGATGCGCCCTGAACGATGCGTTGTCTGCGGCCCAGGACCTAACGGAACGTTTCGATGAGGTGCCGGTAGTTCTCAGACGTAAGATGAGGTGGCACCCAAACAATGGAGGACTCATGACGCGGATTCTGCTGCTAGGCTACGAGCCGGAGACTGTGGATTTTTCTGACCCTGCTTTGCCACCAGGTATGACAGTTGAGAAGGTGCACGCTGGCATCGCGGTTGCGCTGAAGCAGTTCACTGAGCGCGGATGGGAGTCTGACGTTTGTTACATCCGGCCCGATGAAACCGCTGGGCCTACCGTGGAACGTCAGTTAGGTTCGACGCGCTACGATTGTGTTGTCATCGGAGCCGGCGTCCGCTTGCCGCCCCGGGGCCTTGCATTATTCGAAGTTGTCATCAACGCGGTTCGTAAAGCTGCCCCAGGCGCGGCGATTGCCTTCAATACGCGGCCGGATGATAGCGCCGATGCTGCCGCCCGAGGGTTGGCGCTCTAGCCGCAGTGCAGCGCTCGCTGCGCCGGCTGCGGCTCGAGCAAGTGGCCGGCGTCGTGTCCAGCACTTTGTTGGGCCGTTTCTTATCGACTGCCCGGTTCCAGCTTGGGGAAAATGATCGGAAGTACCGGTTCAGCCGTGAACATACATCTTGCGTTGTGGCCGCAGAGGGCGACGACGATGGTTCGTTGCCGTCCCGCGTATTTGTCCTTCAAGTACTTGTCATAAGCCAGCGCCCGAGCCAGCCGCGTCGGCCCCTGCACTAACTCATCGCGCAGGCATTGCAGTAGTTTGGTCACAGACACCTCCTGTGACCGAGCACCCTACCCTGCTACGAGTTACCCCGTTGCCCGTCGGCCGCCGCGCCAGCGGCTTCGTTCAAGTCGCCAAATGAGACTTAAACCACGCACAGAGAGGACGTCGGGCAGCACGGGGCAAGGTGACTGAACCGCCGACTCGGTCCGGACCGAGTTCGACCAGCCCGAGAAGTCGCGGCACTCACGCACGACGGGTGGCTCCTGCGTACCGAACCATCGGTCCGACTCATACTGATTGTGGGCCCGACATCGCAACTAAATGTTATCGACTGTGGCCGCTCCGCTATCCGCAAACGGCACCGCGTGATGAAACTCGAGGAACCCGCGCTCCGTGCATCGTCCCAGCGTACCCATGAACGCGCACTGGCCGTTGTCGCGCGTCCAGACGGCCCGGCGCACCGCTGACGGGATTCGCCCTGAGTCAGACGTCGTGCCGCGCGGTCGCTGGGGTCGCGACACAGACGCAAGTGTGGTCTTCTCCAGGTGCTGCAGCAGCATCGTCAACCCTCGTTCGAACACGATTGCCACATCCCCATCGGGGCACGAATGGCGCATCAGATCCTGCACACGCCGCAACTTCTCGAACACCTCTTTGGTGACGGTGAACTGCACCTTGTAGCGCTCGGCCGCAAGCGGCGTGACGCGTGCCGGCGCCAGATTCGACTCGGTCCTCCCGGGCGCGGGCGAGACCGTCGTCAATAGGAGTGTCAATGCCTGTTTGGCGGAGGATGGCTGCACGATCTCAGGCGGACGTTCTGACTTGGGTGATGGCAGCTTCCGTACGACACTCGGAACGGCAGGCTGCGGTCGAAGCGCGGCAACCAGATGCTCGACGTCGCGCTTGCTCTTGTGCCGGGCAGTTTCGACGAGGTGCAGGTAGTTCTCCGACGTGAGATGAGGCGCCAGCAGGCCCATTGTGGTCAGGGTCAGGTCACCTGTCTCGAGCCGTTCCAGCAACACCGGATACTTGCGCACGACGCGGGCCGCCTCGATACGGCCATACGCGGCGTGCTCTGATAAGTGCAGGACCTGAGTGCAATAGGTGAAGAGCGAGGAATATCCCTCAGCCAGGTAGAGTCTCCGCTGGTCCAGTTCTACGAGCGACGCAATCAGACGCACCGTCGCGCGGCGTTCGTCGGTCGCGAGTCGGTGCACGGCCGCGAGGAGATCACCATCGGAGAGATCCGCAAAAGCCTGAGCACTCGTTGTCATTTCACGCCTATATCACGTGATGTTTCGAGTCTCTGAGACTCGCGGCACGCGTCGATCGATCGTGCGATCGACGGATCAATAGGTTCGCTGGGAGAACGTGATCCATGGGCGAGCCAATGGCCGCATCGAGTGGCTTCCACTCGCGGCCCGCACTGGAGCCAAAGGCAATCTGAAAACGTGTCAAGTAATTTGTGTTCCGATTCACCGCGTGGTGTTGCACATCTCCGCATCGGGCGGTGAGCCCGTTCCTATCACTCGGCTCGATCGTGTGCCGGCAGTAAGCCACCGATTCCCCCGAGTTTCTTCCCGATGGCCGCCATTTCCTGCTCTATGTGCTGGGAATTCCGGAAAGGGCTGGTATCTATCTGGGTCGCTCGACGGCGACAAGCCGAAGCGGTTGAGTGCCTCAAACACAGCAGGGGGTGTATCTGGCACAGGGTTGGAGTGCGGGGGCTGCAGGCCCGAGCGGACGTGTTGGGTAAAGGCTCGATCGCCTTCATGCGGGGGACGACCTTGATCGCCCAGTCGCTCGACGTCGATCGTAGGGAGCTGACTGGGGAACCCATTCGCGTCGCGGACCCAGTGGGAACGATGAACGAGGGCGCGGAGGCTTCTCCGTATCGGCCGCCGGTCATCTCGCGTATCGCGTGGGCACCGTTAACCGTGCGCGGTTACCAATCACGTTGAGAGTTATCTGACAACGCGGTCACGCATCCGAATCACCGAACGTATAGCACCACGCCTCGCCCTCGAGCACGGTCGTGCCGTCGTCACGCCTGATCTGCACGCGCAGTTGCGTCACTGGTTTCGAAGGATGAACCGAAATGACCTCGGCTTCGGCAGTGATGGTGTCGCCGATGTACACAGGAGCGGTGAACTTCCAGTTCTGGCTCAGGAACACCGTCCCGGGCCCCGGCATGTCCATCGCGACGAGCGCGTGCAGCAGCCCGGTGGTGAGCCCGCCCTGCACGACCAGCCGGCCGAACTTCGTGCGCTCGGCGAATGCGGCATCGAAATGCAGCGGGTTGCGGTCGCCGGAGATTTCCGCGAATTGATTGACGTGCTCGGCCGTGAGCGTCAGGCTACGTGAGGCTCGCTGGCCGACAGTGATCGACATGTGAATGGCTCCAGCGCGGCGAGCGCGCGCACCTCCCGCGACATTTCGCCGCTGAACGCGCGATGCAGCGACTGCACTTCCTCGTCGGTCCAGGCAAACGACGCAATCTCGTCAGTGATCTCGAACAGACGGCGCGAGAGATCGTGCCGTGTCACGTCGTACTCCGCAAGCGCTGTGCTCGTGCCTCGCGCGATTGCGCGCGCCAGCAGCTCCGCATCGCGCAACGCGTCGGTGATGCCGTGAGCGGTGAGCGGATCCTTGAAGTACGCGGCATCGCCGACGAGCGCCCACCCAGGTCCATACCCGCGTTTGATGAAGCCGAGCTGCCCGCCAAATCCTCTCACGGGCTCGACCCGGCGCGCACCGTCGAGCCGCGCATCGAACACCGCCGATGAATCGCGTATCAACCGGCGGTATGCGGCCACGACGTCGCCGCGAATCTCGGTGCGAAATCGTTCTGCCGGCACCGACGCGAACACACATGCGGCGCCATCATTCGTCGGAATGACACCGATACTAGCCCGGGTCCGGAACCGCCAGTAATACTCATCGCCCGGAAGCTGTTCCCAGTAACTGTAAAGGACCCCCGTCGAGTGCCGTCCCTGGACGATGCATGGGGCAGCAACGCGCTGAGCGATCGTTGAATGCAGTCCGTCGGCGCCGATGACGATGTCAGCTTCGATGTTCCAGCGTGTGCCGCCTGACGTTGCAGTGATTCCACGCACACGTCCGTCCGCATCGGCAATCACATCGTCGACACGCACACGGTAGTGGACCTCGGCTCCGCTCTGGACAGCGGCGTCAACCAGGACCCGGTCGAGTAGCGCTCGCCGCGGTGCGTACAACGCGCCGATACCGTACCTCGGCTCAATCGGTACGGTGACATCCTGCTCGCGGTAGCTGAATGTGGTGGAGCGGACTGGCGGCGTGCCTGCTGCCACGATGCTGGGCAGAAGTCCCCAGCGATGCAGCTGCAGAACGGCGCCTCGCATCAGCGCATGGGTCGAAAGCGTGTCAGAGCCGTACACGCCTTTATCGACAAGCATCACGCGGGCGCCCGCGCGGGCGAGCAACAGCGCGGTCGCTGCGCCTGCGCAGCGGGCTCCGACGATTACGGCATCGACCTTCATAACGTACCTACCTCAGGCCGCCCGCGTGCTGCACAGCGACCTCGCGATATGCCCCGCTAGTGCCCGCGCGTCGTGACCGACACCGTCGATGAAGCTGGAGTTGCGCCGGCATTGAAAATTCATCCCGAGCACGTAGAGCCCGCGCTCTGGAGTTATGCCCGCTGTATGAATGATTTCACCGTCACCACCGAGCACCGGCACGCGCAACCACGGATAGGCGCGTCGATAGCCCGTCGCCCAAATCACAGTGGTGATGCGCTCGCTGTTCAGGTCCAGATGGCCCGGCGTCTTGCCAGCGAGTGGCCAGGTCGGCTTGAAGGGTGGGCGCGGTGCGGCAGCAACGCCGCTTTGCACAATGAACTCATCGATGCGTGCGAGCACATCGGCCATCTTGATGTCCGCCGCAGCCGTCGTGGCGACGAGATCATCGCCGAGACCGATGCGAGAGCCATCCACGTCGCGGATCCTGCCCACCAGTCGAACACCGCGTTCGTGCAGTACTGCCAGGTCGAGGGACGCGTGATCCGAACGCCCAACCAGTTGTAACGACGGTTGGCGGCGTGAGCGCGCGATGTCCCGAACACCGTGGGTTCCCTGGCTCAGCGCCCCGAGCTGGTCCAGCCACCACAGGATGTCGCGCCCACGATAGTTGCGCGGCAATCTCGTGTGGCGGCCCACTGCGAGCGTGACCTGCCGCCCGGAACGTTGAATTTCGTCCGCGATCTGCACGCCACTCGACGAAGCGCCGACGACGAGAACCCCCCCGGCTGGCAGCTGTTCCGGGCGTCGGTAGTCGGGAGTTGCAATCTGCAAAATAGATGGCGCGACTCTGCCGCTCGCCGCGGGAACAAAAGGCAGGTCACAGTATCCGGTCGCCACGACCACCGAGGAGGAGGACCACTCGCCGCAGTTGGTGACAACGCGGAAGCCATTCCCTGATCGCTCGAGGCTCTGCACCGACGTTCCCGTCACGATTGGCGCCGCCGACGAGGACGCGTATCGCTCGAAGAAACCAATCAGCTCCGGGATCGACATGAATCCGTCCGGATCGTTGCCGTCGTACTGGAATCCGGGAAGCCGAGTCATCCAGTTCGGCGTCAACAAATGCAGAGAGTCCCAGCTGTGACTGCGCCATCGCTGCGCGACCTTCCCGCGCTCGAGCACGGCGTGTTCGATACCGAGCTCGGACAGGCAGTAGCTCATGGCGAGCCCTGCCTGTCCCCCGCCGATAACGATGGTCGTGGTATGCGGCACGATGCGCCTCAACGAGTGTTGACGGTGACTTCGACCGGCACGCCGTTGGTCAGCACATCGAAGACCGCCGAGCGCGCGCGCGACTGTTCGACGATCTGGCGGAGCTTCTCCGGCGGCGCGTCACCGGCGATCGTGAAGTTGATGCGGATGCGTTCGTAGCCGTTGCGAACTTCGTCGGAGAGTCCGAGGATGCCTCTGAGATCGATATCACCCTCCACCTGCGACTCCACTGACGTCAACGTGACTCCCCGGGCCGCGGCGATGTTGCCGATGCCGGCCGTGATGCACGAAGCCAGCCCGTGCAGGAGAAATTCGATCGGCGTGGGACCCCGATCCTGGCCGACGAGCACGGCTGGATGATCGGCACCGTAGCGGAAGGTGGTCTGATGTTGGTGCTCGCCTCCCGCGCCCGAGAACGATTCAACCTGCGATTCGCTGTAGGTGCCATTCACCCAGCGGCTGCTGGCGCGGAACTGGAACTTGGCAAGCGCCGGCATTTCCTTGACGGCGTTGATGGTGGCGAGCAAGTTGGGCGTGTCCACGCCGTTACGCGGTTCTCGTGGCGCCCGGGTTGTTGCGACGGTAGTTGCTGACATCTTGGGTCTCCTTTCGACGCCATTGCGGCGGCGGCTCATCTCGAATTGACTCGCTCGATTGCGTGCCCCGTCGTCTGTGCTGCAGGCAGTTGTCATCGAGCCCGCCTGCTTCGGGAGCAACCGGAATGCCCGCTGGCGCGCGGCGCCAAGCCACTGTGATTTCAGCTACTTGCCACGACAAGGGACTGTCGAAGCGTGATTGGAGGTGTCGAAAATTGGGCGGTTCGACAGCCGAGTCGCCGCCGGCTTGTCTTACTTGTTTGCCTCGCGGATGCGCGTGGTGAACTGATCGAGGTATTCGAGCACGCTCTTCAATACTCCGTCGGCGTGCGCCGCAGGGGAGCCGCCGGCGAGACCGCCTTTGTGCAGCAACTCCGCCTGCAGCAGCACCGGTGAGGATGTGTGCGGGAGTTTCGCCGCCGAGTGCGAGTAAAGCGTCACGTCGTACCGGGACACACACAGGGCTGACGAGGCGGTCACGGTGTTGATGTTCACGTACAGATACGTGTCATCGTCGGAGTACCGAATGATGCGCAGGCCCGCGTCGGTCAGCCGCTTCGTGACGGCCGCCTCGACAGCTTCTTCTTTCAATCCACACTTGGCTGCATCCGGACCGATGCCTTCGACCACAACACCAAGTCGAGTCAGGCCCTTGAGGGAGGCATCAGGCCGTTGATCAATCCCTGTGGGGGATGGCGTGGATGATGGCGTGGATGATGGTGGCGACGTTGGCGCCGGCGGAGCAGCGGCGGGCTGCGCAGCAGCGACGGCAGCAGGCGAGACGGACGAGGCCGCCCTCACGTAGACACGCCTCACCCTATCCCCGACTGCCCTGCCCTCGATGAACTCGACGTCCACGACCAACGACATCCGGTTCTGGTCCAACGAATACGTGTAGCGGATCAGCCGCCCGTTCTGGACCTCATACGCGATCGTCAGCCGGCTCTCGTCCCACGACGAATTCGTGATCGCCGTGATCGGACCCACCTTCACCGCCTGGTCGCGCCGGCCAGGCTGAACGGTCCTGGGCGCCCCTGGATCGGGTGTGATCGTGACGATCGCAGGGGTGACATCGATCGTGAGTCGATCGGGAGGCAGGCGCACCTCGTCGGTGAGGAAGCGAACTCGGGTCGCGTCCTCCTGCGTTTCACTCTGAACGCGACGGCTGCGCTCGGCGCCGGTTGGCCGCTCCGGTTGCGGCGGCAGGAAGCTGGCGCTGAAGCCGAGCTCTTGCGGGAACTGACTCAATTGACGATTGAGCGCCCAGGAACCAGCGAGGTCGGTTGGGCTCTGCGCCCGCACCGGCGCTCCGCCCAGCATAAACAGCGCGGCGAGTGCGACCGAAAGCGTCGCGCGCGACGAGGTCATGATCGATTCTACGTCGGGCGTGACGCCGCAGATACCCACTGTGTACGAACCTGGCAACGACGTCTCTCTGCCGACGGTCATACGAGAGGTCAAGCCCACCTACACATTGGAGGCCGCGGCACAGGCCCGCATTCAAGTCGCATCATTCGGCCTCGCCTGATTCCGGTGACGTCTGGCGGCAATCGGTCATCAAATCGGCGTTTATCGCGAGCGATCCATTCGCACGAAGGACAGCATCTCGGCGTCGTACATCACACCACGCAATAGCAGTCGGCGGCGCAGCATTCCTTCGTGCTGCGCTCCCGCACGTTCAGCCGTTCGTACGCTCGCAAGATTAGTTGTTGCAACCACGACTTCTAAGCGTGCCAGATCCGTGTTTTCCCAGGCCCATGAAACGAGGAGTCGTACTGCCGCAGTCGCGACGCCTTTCCGGGCCGCACTCGTGCGAACCCAGTACCCCCAATTTGCCCGCCGATTCAGGACATCGAACTGATTGAGACCACATCCGCCCAAGTAGCGCTCCGCATAGCCAACAATCGCAAACTCGAACGCCGTTCTCGTCTGAAACGCTGTGACCTGCGCTTCAATCCACGCGCGTTGCTCACTTTCCGTCAGGCCGGGATAGCACCAAGGCATGAACGGTTCGACCCGTTGCACCGACTCCATCGCCGCTTCGTATACCGCGCGAACGTCGGACAAACGATACGGACGTATCGCGATCGCACCGATTGCGGTCATTGAAGACAATCGTACGGTCGTACCTGCCAGGACTTGCTCATTCCCCTCGGGTCAATCAAAGCGATTGAGGCCGGATTTGACATACATAGAACTGCAATGTATACGACTCCTACGTATGGATGTAGGCAAGGACCTTGTTGCAGCTTCCGCGACCCCGCTCGTACTCGCCATCCTTGCCGAAGGCGATAGTTACGGCTACGCAATCATCAAGCGCGTCGCCGAGTTGTCCGGCGGGCACCTGCAATGGACGGACGGCATGCTGTATCCGGTGCTCCATCGCCTCGAACGCCAAGGTTATGTGGCGGCGAAGTGGGACGCGTCCGAGGGTGGCCGTAGGCGTAAGTACTACCGGATCACGAAGGAAGGCCGGGCGGAACTCGCGAGCCAGCGTCAACAGTGGAAGGCCGTTGACGGCACACTCCGCGGCATCTGGATGCAGGCGTGCGCCGTATGACGACCTTCGCCGATCAGCCGCTCGAAGACCAAATCGCCGAGTGGCGCGCATACGTGTGCCGCCGGAAGGCCCTTCACAGCCCCGACGTGGAGGAACTCGAGGGACATCTTCGCGACCAGCTGGTGGCGCTGACCCAGGCGGGGCTGACAGGGGATGAAGCGTTCCTGGTCGCGGTCAAGCGCATGGGCAGCCTCGACGCGCTGTCGCGCGAGTTCGCACGCGCGCATTCCGAGAGGCTGTGGAAGCAACTGGTCATCGCGCCGGAGACTGACGTCCCGACAAACACCAGACGCGACGAGCTCGTCGTCGTCTTGAGCCTCGCCGCCGCCGCGGCGGTCGCCACCAAGGTGCCGGCGCTCTTCGGCCACGCGATCAACACGAACGAAGATTTCCCCCTCTTCTACGGGAGGAACGCTAGCCTCTTTGTCTTTCCGCTGCTCACGGTTTACTTCATGTGGAAACGCCGGTCTGACCGTGTCCGCGGTCTCTGGTTGGCGTTAGCGTTCGCAGCGGGGGCTGTCCTGGCCAACGTGTTCCCGTTTCCGAGCCGCAGTGATACCGAAGTGCTGACCGTGCTCCACTTGCCAATCGCTCTCTGGCTCATCGTGGGGTTCGCGTACCTCGGGGGGCGATGGTTCCACGACGGCGGGCGCATGAACTTCGTCCGGTTCTCCGGCGAACTCGCGATTTACTACGTACTCATCGCGCTCGGCGGGTTTGTCGCGATCTTATTTACGTTCACGATGTTCCGAGCCATCGACGTGAAACCTGACTGGTTCGTCGGAGGGTGGCTGATCCCGTGCGGGGCGGCGGGAGCTGTCGTCATCGCATCCTGGCTGGTCGAGGCGAAGCAGAGCGTCATCGAGAACATGGCGCCGGTGCTGACCAGAGTGTTCACACCGCTATTCACGATGCTGCTCCTCCTCTTTCTGGCGACGATGGTGTGGACCGGCAGCCCAATCAACGTCAAGCGGGAGGTGCTTATCGGCTTCGACCTTCTGCTGGCCGTCGTAGTCGGACTCGTACTGTTCTCCGCGTCCGCGCGCGACCCGCAGGCCCCACCCAACTTCTTCGATGGTCTACAGCTGGCGCTCGTGGTCAGCGCGCTCGTGGTCGACGGGGTGGCGCTCTATGCGATCGCCGCTCGCATTTCTGAATTCGGCTTGTCGCCCAACCGGATGGCGGCTCTCGGCGAGAACATCATCCTGCTCGCCAACCTGACGTGGTCGGCGTGGCTGTACGCGCGCTTCCTACGTCACCGGAGCTCGTTTGCCATGCTCGAGCGTTGGCAGATTGCGTACCTGCCCGTGTTTTCCGTCTGGGCGGCGGTGGTGGTTCTCGTGTTTCCACCTCTGTTCGGGTACCGCTAAACCAGGAGCCTTCAATGAAACGCGCTGACGTCCTGTTTGTTCCGGGGGTTGTCGTCGTCGTGGTGGGATTGGCGATAGGCCTGTCACGGCCGATTGGGCTTCGCGCGCAGGTCCAGACGTCCCAACGCCGGCCGAGCTTCGAGGTTGTGTCGGTCAAACGCAACCTGTCGGACGAACGCCGTAATTTCAGTGCGCGGCCGGGCGGTCGTTTGGTCGTCACGAACATGACAGTAAAGGACCTGATCGCCGCAGCGTTCGGGATGGCCGACATACAAGCGCTGATACCAGAACGCATTCTCGGTGGGCCGGATTGGATCGATTCCGAACGCTACAACATTGACGCGAAGGCGAGCGCGGAATTTCAATTTGCGCCAGGTGGTCCACCCCAGGAAGCGCTTGTGATGCTGCGCTCGCTCCTCGAAGAGCGATTCAAGCTGATAGCGCACCGCGAGGCGCGCGAGATGGCGATCTTCGAGCTTGTAGTTGCGAGGAAGGACGGACGGCTCGGACCGGGCCTCCAAAAGTCCAGCGTCGACTGCGACGCGCTGCTCGCAGGTGGTCGAGCCGTCCCGCCACCTCCGCGCCAGCCGAACGAGCCGCCGCCATGTCGTCTGATGGGTGGCCCTGCCCGCACTATCGCCGCCGGCGTGACTATGCAGCAACTCGCCGCCCATCTGTCCAACCATTTGGGGCGGTTCGTCGTCGACAAAACGGGTCTGACGGAACGGTTCGATTTCAACATGGGGTGGACGCCGGACCGGCTGCCGACGTCGGCGCCGCCGCCTGGTATTCCGCCGGTCGACCCGAACGGTCCGCCGCTCGTCACAGCGTTGCAGGAACAGCTTGGTCTCAAAGTCGAGGCCGCCCAGGGGCCAGTGGACGTGCTCGTTATCGACAGCGTAGAGCATCCGAATCCGGATTAAGAGCCGCTCACAACTTACGCTGGCATAAGTGCTCCGGCGGCATCGTGTCCTCGTGTCTCGCCCGCACCGGTGTTACAGCGATGTTCTCTCGGAGCGAATGATTCCCGCTCGCAGCATGCGCAAACCTGTCGCCAGTGCACCAGCGGTCGCTAACGAGTAGCCAAGTGTTTTTCGCTGCAACGGCGTTCGCTGGTGCTCGACGACGTGAGGTTGCCGGCGCGCGCGGAAGGCACGATCAAGGTATTGGACTTGGGGCTCGCGAAGGCAATGGACTGCGCCGTTGATCGTTACTAGCGGTCGGCGATGACCAGCGCCGGGAGGGACGCGAGAGCGGCCCGACGCGGCGTCTGGTCCATCGCCATGTAGGCCGTTTTCGTGAACGCGCTCCCAACCGTTTCATCGCAAGGCTCCGAGCACCCGTTGGACGGCCGACACGATAAGAGCCGGATCCTCTCGAGGAATCGTATGAGTCGTATTGTTCGCCACCATGAGGGTGCCATGAGGCGATGCCAGGACCCATTCGCTCAGAACCCGCAGTCGATAACGTAGGTCGGCTTGAAAGTGCTGCTGGAGATCGAACGGGACCGTGAGCGGCACCGCGAAGTACTTCGCCGCCACGACCACCACCATGGGCACGGCCGGAATCTGACGAAGGTCTCGATCGGCCAGATCCCGTTTCAGCAGCTCGCGCATTACCTGATTCTCGGCTTGGACCGCGGGGGATGCCCGCGCCAACAGGGCAGCGAAGCTTGACCAATAGGACTCGAAGCCCACACGCCCGGCGCCGACCGCCTCGAATG
>Ga0207697_10001165_pt1 | contig 14430 bp, 13 predicted proteins | sample KBSSwiS5withPhiX_FD_184293 | JGI IMG/M metagenome (GOLD analysis project Ga0207697, IMG submission 184293) | Switchgrass rhizosphere microbial communities from Kellogg Biological Station, Michigan, USA, with PhiX - S5 (SPAdes) (version 2) | ecosystem: Host-associated > Plants > Roots >... | reverse complement strand
TATGAGCAGTAACTGGGATGAAGTCGTAACAAGGTAGCCGTAGGGGAACCTGCGGCTGGATCACCTCCTTTCTAAGGAGAAAGGCCGAAGGAAAGTGAAAAGGAGAAAGTTTAAAGTAGAAAAAGTTTTCTACCTTCTTTCGAATTTCTACTTTGCTTTGGCATAGGTCGACGGCTAAATCCTTTGGGTGAATCAATTGATCATCCAATGGGACATGCCGTAAAGACTTTGGAGCGCGAAAGCGCCTCAAAGCTCAAAGAAAACGACGGTAACGCACAATTCAGTCTTTGCTGCTGCTAACTGCACATCGACTAAATGCCGGATCGCGAGTGAAGCGCGATCCGGCATTTCCTTTTCTGTAAACAAATCGCCATCTCACAGAGACGGCCTACAATTGAAGGCCGTCTGTGTCGGACGCCGTTCTTTCTTTGTAGCGGCGATCTATGACCGCCGAGATCTTCGCTCTGGGTAGCGCACCCGTCTCGGGTTCGCGGACTTTTTATCAGAAAAATATTTCCAGCGAAACTTCGATGCCGGAAACTATCTTCAAATTCTGGAGAGCGAGGGATTTCGCTCCCGCTAGTGCATCCCATAGTCTAAAGATGCTTCTTGATGAACGCCCGGCCTGAAGAGGATTTGAAATAGCGTTCGAGTTTGGCGTCGCTCCGCGTCGACAGTGCTCTGCAGAATGTATACATAGCAAAAGCTTTTCATCCGAGGTTTGGCTTGCCGAGTCGCAGCTCGCCACGTGTGCCTAGCAAGGTGAAGATTGTCCGCCTTCGCCAAGGCTACGGCGCGACAGTCTTCGTTCTCCTCTTACGAGGCGAGCGAAGACTGGAGGCAAGGGGATTCGAACCCCTGACTTCCAGCTTGCAAAGCTGGCGCTCTACCAACTGAGCTATGCCCCCGTGAGAAGTCCGAGCCGGACGGGCATTAGGGTAGATGGAACACGGGAGATTGCAATCCGGGGGGCGGCCCTTCGCGGGTTAGGAACGCCTCCCTTTCATTTGCGGATTTTTCTTGATTAAAGGTTGTTTGCTGAGGTGTCGGAATCAACATCCGATATCTACAGTTTCGACTAATTTCGTGTAAACTAGCCGGTGCTTGCGCCGCCCGAATCAACACACTGCGCTGCAAGCGCATTACGGAAGATCACTCTGCGCCTTATCCCATTTCTCTTTCTCCTTTACATTGTGGCCTGGCTCGACCGGGTCAACGTCGGTTTCGCCGCCCTGCAGATGAATTCCGACCTGCAATTCAGCGCGGCTGTTTTCGGATTCGGTTCCGGAGTGTTCTTTCTCGGCTATTGCCTCTTTGAGGTGCCAAGCAACCTCATTCTCGATCGCGTCGGCGCGCGGCTCTGGATCGCGCGAATCATGGTTAGCTGGGGCGTTATTTCGGTCGCGATGATGTTTGTTCGAACATCTGTCACTTTCTACCTTCTGAGGTTTTTGCTAGGAGTCGCCGAAGCCGGATTTTTCCCGGGAATCATCTACTACCTAAGCGGATGGTATCCCAGGGCACAACGAGCACGCGCCATTGCCGCATTCATGGCAGCAATTCCTGTCACCGGTTTAATTGGGGGACCGCTATCCGGAGCGCTGCTCGGTCTGAACGGAGTGCATGGACTCGCGGGCTGGCAGTGGCTCTTTCTTTGCGAAGGACTTCCTGCCATCATCCTCGGCGCGACCGTGCCGTTTTACCTGATCGATAAACCCGAACAAGCGACCTGGCTTTCCGCGGCTGAACGCGAATGGCTTGTCACTGAGCTGGCGCGCGAGCGGACGACATGCATCGAGAGACACTCCGGAGCATTGCTGGCGGCATTGACCAACGGAACTATCTGGCGACTTGGAATCATCTTCCTCCTCACGGCCATGGGATTTTACGGCTACTCCTTCTGGGCACCTTTAGTCATCAAGTCACTGACTAACAGCAGCAATCTCACGGTCGGTTTAATTTTGGCTGCCATCAGTGCCGGCACAATCGTTTGCATGCAGTTGAACGGCGCGCATTCCGATCGAACCGGTGAACATGCTTTGCATGTAGCAGTTCCACTGCTACTGACGGCTGCGGGTTTTGCTGGTTGCGCGCTGCTGCGACAGCCGGCCGCTGCAATCGTGTCGCTGGCGCTCGTTCCGATAGGGCACTGTGGCGCTTATGGCCCATTCTGGTCGATCCCATCGCGATTTCTTACCGGAATCGCTGCGGCAGGCGGAATCGCGCTGGTAACCACAATCGCGAATGTAGGCGGCTTTCTCGGTCCGGCAGTCATCGGAGTATTGAAAGAGCGAACCGGCACTCACACAGCGGCATTTCTTCTACTCGCTGTATTAGGATTGCTGGCCGCGTTTTTGGCCTTTCAGCTCCGTAATGCCGACGTTCTGAGCAGATCGGGCGTTTCGCATGCGCGTTCGAACGCGTAACTTGTGGGCAGATGAATCTGCTCGTTAGCGCCTACTGCCGATGTATCGGATAAACGCATGCCCCAAGCCGGCGCTCGCAAAATGTTGATTGCGCTTGGGTAGGTGAAACTGGAATCTTTCCCGCGCCATGCTTCGATTATCTTCGCTTAAGTCTTTTCTCTTTCTTTCCTTCGTCGCCTTCGTCGTCACTCTTCCGGCCCAGACCCCGGCCAAGCCGCAATATGGCGCGTGGGGATTTGACCTGGCCGGCGCGGACACAAAAACGAAGCCAGGCGACGATTTCTTCCGTTATGCCAATGGAACCTGGATCGACAAAACTCAGATCCCGCCGGACAAGCCGGCCTATTCTTTGCGCCTGGCTATGACTGATCTGACCGAACAGCGCTTGCACGAGATGATGGAAACGCTGGCCGCGAAAGATGTGACCAATCCCTCGACATTAGAGGAGAAAGTCGCCGCATTTTATGGCTCGTTCATGGACGAGGCGCGCATCGAACAACTCGGTGCCAAACCCATCGAGAGTGTCTTGTCTGAGATAAAGAAGGCGGAGACGCGCGATGATCTTGCGGCCTTGATGGGGCGCGAGTCGCTGGACTACGAATCCGCTCTCTTTTCCTATGGTATCGACGTCGATCTGAAAGATCCGAGTAAATATGCGTTCTATTTGAGGCAGGCGGGGCTGGGCTTGCCGGATCGAGGTTATTATCTGAAACCAGAGTTCGAAAAGCAGAAGTCTGCCTATCAAACGTATGTGACTACACTGCTTAAGCTCGTGGCCTGGCCGGAAGCTGAGGCACGTGCGCGAGACGTTGTCGATTTTGAAACCAAGATTGCGGATGCGAGCTGGACGAAAGCCGAGCAGCGCAATTTGGATGCAATTTATAATCCCATGACGGTTGATGAGCTGGCAAAGTTCACGCCTGGCTTCAACTGGAAGGGCTTTTTGGGTGCAACAAGAATGGACAACTTGACGCGCGTGGTCATCGCGGAGAAAAGCGCGTTTCCGAAACTAGCCGAGATCTACTCCAAGACGCCACTCGAGACTATTCGAGCATGGCACGCCTTCCACATTGCGGATAACGCCGCGCCTTATCTATCGAAGGCTTTCACCGCTGCCTACTTTGAGTTGCATGGGAAAACGCTCTCCGGTCAAAAGGAACAACAAGCCCGATGGAAACGCGCCATTACCACGGTCGGCGGTGGTGATTTCGGTGTGGGTGACCGCTTCGGAACATTCGGCACCATGGGTTTCGGAGTGGGACAGCTCTTTTCGGCCAAGTATTTTCCGCCAGAAGCAAGAGCCAAGATTCAGGAACTGGTGGCAAACCTGATGGCTGCTTATCGAGCGCGCATCCAGAAGCTCGATTGGATGGATGACAAAACCAAAGAGCAAGCCTTACAAAAGCTCGACACCTATACTATTAAGGTCGGTTACCCGAATCACACGCGCGACTATTCGAAGCTGGTGGTGCGAAAAGACGATCTGATTGGAAATGTCCGGCGGGCGGCCGAGGCGGACTGGGATTTCTATAGCGGGCGCTTCAACGGTCCGGTGGACAAGGCGGATTGGGGCATGACGCCGCAAACTAACGATGCTTATAATGGTTCATTGCGCGATATTGTTTTCCCTGCTGGAATTTTGCAACCCCCGATCTTCGATCCGAATGCCGATCCTGCGATCAATTACGGGGCGGCCGGGGGCGTGATTGGACATGAGTTAACCCATGGCTTCGACGATCAGGGGCGTAAAATCGACGCCTCGGGCGCGCTGCGCGATTGGTGGTTGCCGAAGGATGCAGAGACTTTCAAGGCGCGCGCCGAGGTTCTCGGCACGCAATACTCGCAATACGAACCGCTGCCCGGCGTGAAAGTAAATGGCGAATTAACTATGGGCGAAAATATTGCGGATTTGGGAGGGCTCACCCTCGCGCTCGATGCCTATCGGCGATCGCTCGCAGGGAAACCGGCGCCGGTGCTCGACGGGTTCAGCGGCGAACAGCGCGTCTTTCTGGGCTGGGCCCAGGCATGGCGTGGCAAAGCCTCCGATGATTATGTGCGCAAACAGGTGGTGAGCGATCCGCATTCTCCTCGTCAATTCCGCGTGATTGGTCCGGCCCGGAATATCGACAGCTGGTATGATGCATTCAAAGTGCAGGCCAGCGATAAAAAATTTGTCGCGCCCGAAAACCGGGTTCGAATCTGGTAAACGCGCGAGCTACTATTTTTTTTGCTTTTCCAAATCAGCCCGGTTCAAATCCAGATTCGCTTGAGGAATTACTTTGGTCTGCGAAAAGTTTTTCTTCAAAGGATTAACAAAAGCCGAAGCCTTACCTACAATGACCAGGCTGGACGGTGGCGCGAGATATTTCTCAGCGAACGCTGTTACATCCTTTGTCGTTACCGCATTGATCGCAGGAATAAACTTGTCCAAAGTTTCAAGCGGCAAATTATAAACCGCCAAACCCGCAATCTGACTCGCGAATCCCAAGTCAGTTTCGAGGCTTCGCGCGTAGTTGCCAGTAAGCAGTGCTTGTCGCGACTTTAGTTCATCTCCCTGCACGGGATCTGTTTCCAATCGTTTCAGCTCGGTCTGCAATAGTGATGCAACTTCAGCGGCCGATTCGTTCTTGGTTTGAGCGGAAGCGATAAATGCGCCTGCATCGCGACGGACATCGAGCGAGCTCCTGGCCCCATAACTGAGACCGCGTTTGATCCGGATCTCTCGATTTAATCGGGAGGCGAAACCATTGCCAAGCGCAGCATTCGCAACCAGCCCTGAATAATAGTCCGGCGAATCGCGTTTAATCGCCGGTTTGGTTACGCTGACTGAAGCCTGACCGGCTTCTGGCATATCGACTACTACGCTGTCTGGTTTCCAGGTTCCTGTGGCAGCGCGCATAGGGCGGGGGCCCCCTTGATTCGCCTTCCAGTCCCCGAAAAACTTTTCAGCGTACTCTTTCCCTTTTTCCAGGGTCACGTTACCCGAAAAGATCAAGGCCGCGTTATCCGGTCGGTAGTAGGTCTGGTAGAATTTCACGATGTCCGCCCGTTGGATTGCGGGCAATGTCTCCGGCGTGCCTCCGGCGGCGTGACCATATTCGCCATCTCCGTAGACAACCCGCCCCATAACATAGGATGCGACTGAGCCTGGTTGTTGCAAAGCGACGCGCAAGCCGTCGAGTGACTGCTTTTTTAATCGATCGATCTCTTCTTCCTTAAAAGCAGGATGTAAAGCTACGTCCGCTAAAATAGTTAAAGCTGGTTCAGCTTTGCTCGACATAACCAGGACACCCGCATTCGAGTTATCCGAAACACCGGACGAAAAAATTGTGCCGCCTAACGATTCAATTGCACTGGCAATCTCCGGGGCCGACATCTTTTCGGTGCCTTTGGTGAGCAACGAACCAGTCAAGCTTGCCGTTCCCGCAAGGTTGTTGGGATCAGCCTCCGATCCGTTTCGGATAATTAATTCCACCGCCAGCAACGGTAGACTTGGGCGTTCCGCTACAATTACGCGCAGGCCGTTTTCGAGCTTTGCTTCCTTCGGATGAGTAAAACTCCCCGAATGCGGCGCAGCCGGTGATGGGGCGGTATCGACACCGCCAATGGCGAAGGAGGGTTGTCCTGGCGTAAAGCAAAACAGCGCCAGCAACAGATAAACTTGTTTGTTTCTCACGGCTTCTTCGTGTCTTCCGGTTTGCCGGCTTCTTTCTTTGCGTCAGGCAAATACTCGATCATGATCTGCTTTTTTCCTGCTAGATATTTGCTCAATACATCCTTGACTTCGCTGGTAGTTACTGCCTGATACCTCGCCAAATCGGTATTGATGTGATTAGGATCGCGGTAGATCACCGCTGCTTCGCCCAAGGCACTTGCTTTGCCATTGTTAGTCTCCCTCTCCATCAGCTTCCCTGTTAGAAAGCGGTTCTTCGCTTTGTCCAACTCCGCTTCGGTCACGCCGTCCCTCAGGATTTTCTCAATCTGATCATTCAATGACTTCTCGGCCTCGGGCAGCGATTTGCCGCTGGCCACAATGACACGAAATGTCAATAGCCCCAGGTCTTCTCGAAGATCGGCGTCGAAGGAGGCGCGCTGGGCCACTTGTTGTTCATAAACGAGCGACTGATAAAGGCGCGACGATTGGCCGCCCGATAAAATTTCGTCTGCCAAATCCAATGCTGGCTCATCTTTACTGCGAACCGAAGGCGCCAGATAAGTCACGGCGAACGCTGGCAATGGGGCTTTGGCACTGGACAAAACTTCGTGCCTATCCTCTTTACGCGGAGGTTCAACGACGGCCACACGCGGAATCTTCGTTGTCGGCTTGGGGATCGGACCGAAGTATTTTTTGGTCCAGGTTTCGAGGTCACTCGCCTTAAAATCGCCAACTACAACTAATGTTGCATTGTCCGGTCGATAGAAGGTCGAATGAAACGCTTTTACCTCTGGTAGTTGCGCCGCGTCGAGCTCTGTAATATTGCCGATGCTCGGACGTTTGTAAGGATGGGCGGCAAACGACTCTTGATCGATCGCTAACGAGAATTCGCCATAAGGATTGGCCAGGATGCGCTGACGATATTCTTCCTTCACCACGTCCCGCTCTGAATTGAAGTTCGCATCATTGAGGGCCAGGGAAGACATCCGTTCCGCTTCCGCCCAAAGGACCGGTTCCAGGTAGTTTGAAGGAACAACTTCATGGTAAACGGTCACGTCCGGCGCGGTATAGGCGTTGTTCTCTCCACCGACGTTTTCGGTCAATTCCTCAAAGGTGTTCGGGGTCAGGTGCTCGTTGCCCTTAAACATCATGTGCTCGAACAAATGTGCGAACCCACTGCGTCCATCGGGATCATCTTTGGACCCGACGTGGTACCAAACCTGGACAGCGACCGTTGGACTGGAATGATCCTCGATCGAGTAAATCTCCAGACCATTTTGCAGGTTGGTGTGATTGAAAGACAACTTCTTGATCTCGGCTTCGGGCTCTCGCACGAGACCTGAAGCCACTAAGGTCAAGCAAGCGGAAAAAAGAACGAGAAGCCGGCCGGCGCGCACAGAGCGCAAACCTTAGGGAAAGATTCTCTTTCGACAACCATTTTCGCGACTGAATCGAAGGTAGCGGACTGCCCGGATTGGCAGCGCGAGTGAGTTATTCTTCGCTTCGACGCATTAATGGTTGGCGTTTTTGCCGCTTGGATTTCGGTCAACTATCCGCGCGCCTGGTATGGTAGCCGCTGGTTTGTTGGCGCGCTAGGCGTCGTCATCTTGTTTGTCACATACGGCAGCCTTTGGCGGATCACCGATCATCATTTAGAATGGAGCGCCGATTCTTATTTCGCGCGAACATACGCTCTCTATCTCGTTCACTTCCCGTTTTTCCAGGTGGTGGCGAAGTACACGCCAGCGAGGTGAACCAGTTCATTCGTTCAAAGCATGGCAGTTACGTCTTTGCAATTCGCCGCTGTAATCGGGATCAGTGCGCTGCTATATCGCTATTATGAATCGCGCTGCACCCATCTGCGCGAATGCGTGGCTCCGGCAGTAGCGCGATTGCTGCGCAGAACGTAACAGCTTGAGCAAATCAATTCCGGACTCCCGATCGCGGGCAAATACTGTAGGGCGGCGATCTTCGCCGCCGTTTCCTTTCCTTGGCGGCAAGGACGCGCTACAACGCTGTTTTGTTCCGAGACGCCAAGACGTTTCACCCATCGCGCAGTTCACGCTGCTTGCTCGTGCGAAATTCGTCCACAGACGGGACAATTAAGCTTGCCGTCCAGGTCTGTCGCGACCAGCTCCGGCGGCCAGCAGCGGGGACACAGACTGAATCCTAATTCGCCGCCAAGCGTCGCCTGGGCCATGCGCAGATCGTTTTCGGCTTCGCAAAGAAACTTTCCCAGCCGAGCCGGCGCATCTCCCGTAGCCGAGAGGATTTCTCGCGCGGCGCGAACTTTTTCAGAAACCACTGTGATTGAAAGGAGCGCAGAATGTAGAGCGTCAATGTCCATGATAATACATTAAACGCCTCCCGTGACGATTCGGTTGCAGTTGTGTGCCGATTTTGTGAAATCGCAGATCTGAGGTGCTGGATCCCAAGGGATAGGAGCGGCACTGAGCCCCTCCCTCTTTCGAGAGTGGGCCTGACTGGGCTCGAACCAGTGACCCTGCGCTTATCAAGCGCATGCTCTAACCAACTGAGCTACAGGCCCGCTTCGCGGAGGTGAAAAGTGATCGGTGATCAGGGAATGGTCAAGCGGGATGCGCGAACGAGTCCCTCAAGTCGCTATTCCTTTGGTACCCGTCCATCGCAGCGCAGCAGGCTAACAGCCCGTTGGGCGCACAGACTAGAAAGTCTGCGTTCCGAACCAGCCACGTCCGGCATGTCGCGGAACGCAGGCCTTCCTGTTGTGCGCCAAACGGGCATTCCTCCCTTTTCTTCCGCGATCGAATGCGAGCGCTCCTTGCTTTGGTGCCGAGATCAGGAGCGGCTTGGAATTATGCGACGTGTCGCGATCGACCAATACAGGATTACCGCCAACATTGCGCCACAGATGTCGATCATTACGTCGCGCAGTGAGGCCGTTCGTGATGGAACGAAAGACTGATGAAATTCATCGGTTGCGGCATAAGCCGCACAGAGCAGTAGCACGAGCCCCGCGGAAAGTGCCCTCCGTCCTTTCAATGCCGTATGGACAAAGGCGCGATACAACAGCACCGCGAGGATGGCATATTCCGATACATGCGCGAGCTTGCGCATAAAAAATTGGACCCGCAAAACGGTGAAGGGCGAAATTGTGGGAAAAAGCCAGTGTAAGAGAGGCCCAATAATACGCGAAGTATGTTCGGCTGACATCAAATCAGTCGATCCAATGAAAATGAGGGCCAACCAAATTATGATCGGCAACCAGTATCGAAGAAATGCTTTCAAATAAGGAATGTTAACCCGCGCAGTCCTGTTCGACAATTTACCCTGTTATCGGTTCAATAATTGAAGACGGTTGATGTTTGACGTTTGATGTTTGATGGAGGGCGTGATGGGGGGCTCCGATTCACCGGTCTTGTTCAAACCGATTTTCAAGGAAAGGATTTGGGGTGGCCATAACCTTGCCGCGTCGTTTGGCAAGAAATTGCCTGCCAACAAACGAATTGGCGAGTCATGGGAGATCGTCGATCGACCCGAAGCCCAAAGTATCGTGCGCGAAGGTCCGTTGGCCGGCCGATCGCTTCACGATCTCTGGGTTAACTTTCGCGAAAAGCTATTTGGCGTGGTGCCCGATGCCCCGCGTTTTCCGCTGCTGATTAAACTGCTTGATGCGCAGGAGAAGTTGTCGCTGCAAGTCCATCCGCCGCCAGAAATCGCAGAATCGTTAGGTGGCGAAGCCAAAACCGAATTTTGGTATGTTTTTGCGGCGGAGCCGAATGCCGAAATTTTCGTTGGGCTCCGAAAATCGATGACGCGCGATCAATTCGAGGACGCCCTTCATTCCGGAACTGTCGCCGATTGTGTTCACGCGATCCGGATGAAGAACGGTGACGCCATGTTCCTGCCTTCCGGGAGATTTCACGCCATCGGCGCCGGAAACATCTTAGTCGAGGTCCAGCAAAACAGCGACACCACTTATCGCGTTTTCGATTGGAACCGAGTCGATGATCAGGGGGAGCGGCGACAACTTCATGTGGATCAGGCGTTGCAATGCATCGATTTCAATGACGTGGCTCCCGAGCCGATTACACCAAGCGGTGAATTACTGGTGCGACATGAACTCTTCGAAGTGCAGAAATGGAGTCTCGATGTTCAGCGTGCGATCGCGCCGCTCGGGCAATTTGCCATTGTTTTGTGCTTAACCGGCGCGCTCCGATGCGCCGGTGTCGATTTCACGCCGGGTGAGTTCTTTCTCGTGCCGGCTTCGTTACAAGAACGAATGATCTATCCGCGCGGCGGAGGCGCATCGCTTCTGCGCGTCACGATTCCGATCTAAAAAATGGAGGGACATGCTCTGTCATTTCCCAGTATTCGGGACGTGACAGAGCGCGTCCCTCCAGCGGCGCTCCAATCTCGGTCACCCCAGCGCAGTCGTTGTGAATCGTTGGAACGTTGACACGATGATTCATTTCGGTGTCGTGCTCGAAGCCAACCGCCGCAGGTATTGGAAACTGTAAATCCCAGTGTTGTGTCCATCGTGCCAGCGCGGTTGCAGTGCGTAACCGCCGACGACAACGAAACTGTCGAGCTGAAAGCTGGCGTCGGTATGACTGACCTCCGGTCGCAAGACATTTCCGAGCACATCCGGCTCGCCGCCACAAGCCGCGCACGGACACGCGCGACGGATTAGCTCAAGGTTGAGATACGATTCGCCGCCATCGCTCCATTGAATCGCCAACTCGTTACCGATTTGCTGAATATTTGTCGGTGCCAAAGCCATTGAGTAAGTTTAGCAGGATGCCGCCGGAATACAGACTTTTTAGCCTGTGCGCCCAGCGGCTGCGGCGAAGTTCAGCGGACAAAATGTCCGCTGTCGCGCAGGCTACAAGTCCGTGTTCCTTCGCTTTCGTTCACCGAAAATGGCGGTGCCGACCCGGACAAGCGTCGCGCCTTCTTCCACTGCAACGCTGTAATCATTTGTCATTCCCATCGAAAGATGCGGCAAGTTCACCTTGAATTGTTGTTCCAGCGCATCACGTAGCTCGCGAAGCTCGACAAAGTATTTACGCGAAGTCTCCGCCTCCTCCGCCAGCGGCGGAATACACATCAAACCTTCGATGGACAGTCGCGGCAGCAAGAGGAGCGATTCCAACGCGGCTCGCAGCGTAGTGGCTTTAAACCCAAACTTGCTTCCTTCACCGGCGACATTTAGTTCCAGGAGGATTCGCGGATGCAGTCCATCCTCATGGGCGATGCGATCAATCGCCTGCGCGAGCTCGAGGCTATCGACGCTATGTATCATTTCAAACAAAGGGAGCGCATGACGGATTTTGTTCTTCTGAAGATGACCGATTAAATGCCAGCGAATGTTCGATGGTAACAAAGGGATTTTGGCGCGAGCTTCCTGTACTTTGCTCTCGCCGAAAACAAGCTGACCGGCATCGACTGCTTCGCGCACAATCTCGGTGGGATGGGTCTTGGTAACAGCAATCAGCTCAATGTCGGTCACCTTTCTTCCGGAGACTTGCGCCGCTTGTGCGATCTCATTCTTCACGCGGTTAAGGTTTGCTTCGATATTCATCATGGCTTCCATTCAGAACAATTCCAGCGGCGCAATTTCTCGAGCCTGCTGATTGTCGCCGCCATTGACCTGGACATTACCAGGCTTTTTCTTGCCACTGCGATAGAGTTGTTTGCGCCCACCGAGATTGCTCAACCACTAAACGATTAATCGCAATTCAGGTATTTCCAATTCCGCGGTTTCCGTTGGGCCATTCAGGCGATGGCCGTTTGTAACTGTTTCGAGCGAGTTCTTCTAGCTTGGCTGGATCGATGGATCACGGTCTACGCTCGGAATGGCAAACCCCCGCGGTCGTCCCGGCCTTCGATTGGATACGATCCCCCCGGCGACAGTTCGAGATATCGTTGGGCGCCGCGCTAGCAACAAGAACTCGCGGTTCGGCCCGGGTTCGAAGCCCGGAAATGATCTCCGATTTTCCGCGGGTAATGAGCGAAATCAGGAGATTGTTTTTGGCAATTGGCATCTTGTTGTTGGCAACAGGAGACGGCGGGGCCGAGCGGATTAATCAGGAAGGACGAATTCTTGGTCCAGCGCCGCAGGTTGCAAGGCCTACTCTATTCAATACCCCGGAAGCCGACGCGGTTGTTTCGGCGATGCAAATCATGCCCGTGACCAATCCGTGGAATTAAGATATTTCGCAGCGCCCGCGTCTGGCCAATTCCGCCGCCATGATCGCGCAAATCAAAAGCGATCTTTCGCCCACGCGTCAGAACTTACGTGCCTTTTACGAAATGAATTATGTGCTCGTGCCGGGACAATCAGCCGCGGCTAACGATTCCTTTTCTCGATTACCCGGACGAATCAGATCTCGATGGCGGCATGTTTCCTAACGGGAATTATCCGATCCCTCCAAACATGCCGATTGAATCCTGGCCCAAGGGCACGGGCAGTCTGAGTCTCTTGCAATGGCAAATGGATGTGAACAACAATGGCGGCGACCGACACGGTATCATGGTTGCGCCGGGTTTGGGATCGTTTTGGGAAACGTGGCAGATGAAATTGACGCAAAGCGACTGGCAGGCTTCGAATGGTGCGAAGTTCGATCTGAATGCAAACGCATTGCGACCGGCTGGTTGGACTTCGGGGGACGCCGCAGGGTTGCCGATGTTCCCGGCAGTGCCGCGTTTCGACGAATGCGAGCGCGGAATGGTCGAGCACGCAATGCGGCTTGCCGTAGCGAAGACGCGCCGGGAATATATTTATCCCGCGGTGCATTATGCCTCATCTATTCCAGCTAGTTCGACAAACTATCCCGCGATGGGTCAGCGGTTGCGCTTGAAGGCGAGCGTCGTCATTCCAAGTAACTGGACAACCGAAGAAAAGGCTATCTTGCTCGGGCTAAAGAAATCTTTGCGATCTCAGCACGAGCAGACATGGCCGCGTGAAGCGGTGCAAAACCGTCAGGTCCTCTTTCGTTGGGGGTTGGCACCCCGAGACAGTTCCTCTTTCAGGGCCTCGGGCGTCGCCGTTTGATACCGCGCGTGTAAGGGGCGAGGACTGCCAAACCGATTGGAGACGGCCCTGCGCAAAACTAAAAGCGCAAAAACACAAGTTCCAAACCGCAAAGAGAGTAATAGCAAGTCTCAAAGTTCGCATTAGGACCGGGTCAATCCTCATTATTTGCACTCTGCGGATTGTTTCAATCTGGCAATTAAGCCGGAACGCGCAGCCTAGAGCTTGACTGAGCGTTTGCTGGCTGGCGAACCCGGTGAACTATGTTTGATTGGCCGAAGAATCGATGCGCCCACCTAATCTGCTCGTACTTCTCCCGGATCAGCAGAGAACCGATACCATTGCTTGCTACGGGGGAACAAAGGTTCATGCTCCGGCCCTGAACAAACTGGCTTCCGAGTCGGTCATCTTCGAGCGTGCCTATGTGACCCAGCCAATTTGCACGCCCTCCCGCGCATCCTTGCTTAGTGGTTTATGGCCGCATACTACTGGTTGCACCAGGAACAGCGTTACGCTGGAACAGCGCTTTTCTACCTTCGCCGAACTACTAGAGATTAAAGATTATCACTGTGCTTACATGGGCAAGTGGCATCTCGGCGGAGATGCCTCCGCTCAACGCGGCTTTCGCGATTGGGTTTCGACTGAAGATGTGAGCGACTATAGCCGTTTTCTTATCAGCCATGGGATAGCTCCGGACCGCCCGAGCAATGCCTTCTCGCGCCGTTTGATTAGCACGCTTCCTCTCGAGCTATCGAAGCCAAAATTTCTGGAAGATCATGCCTGCCAGTTTATCGAGCGGCATCGTCGTGATCCATTTGTTCTCTTTGTCGCTTTCGTCGAGCCGCACACACCTTACAACGGCCCGCTCAACGAGGAACATTCGCTTGCTGAAGTGGATCTTGATCAAACCGCACTGACTCCGCCGACGGATGAGGTCCCTTTGCGGTACCGTCTGATCCGCGAGCGACAACACGCACACGCGATACTTGATCGAGCGCGTCTGCCGCAACTTTACTATGCTGGTATCACTCCAGAAGAATACCGAGGGATCAAACAGCGATACCTCGGCCTGGTAACGCTGGTGGATCGAAGTATTGGCGCGATCCTTGGCTCTCTGGAGCAGTTCGGCTTAATGGACGAGACGATTATCGTGCACACGAGCGACCATGGTGACTGCCTCGGCGCACATCAGCTTTTTGGAAAGGAAGTGATGTTCGAAGAAGCAGCGCGGGTGCCTTATCTGATTCGGATGCTTGGGCAGCGTCGCAGCATGAGAATCAATCAATCCATCAGTCATATCGATTTTTTGCCGACACTGTTGGAGTTGCTTGGGC
>Ga0207697_10001164_pt1 | contig 14434 bp, 6 predicted proteins | sample KBSSwiS5withPhiX_FD_184293 | JGI IMG/M metagenome (GOLD analysis project Ga0207697, IMG submission 184293) | Switchgrass rhizosphere microbial communities from Kellogg Biological Station, Michigan, USA, with PhiX - S5 (SPAdes) (version 2) | ecosystem: Host-associated > Plants > Roots >... | reverse complement strand
GCGGCGTAGTTTCAGTCGCGCAATCCCGGAATGTGCGCGTAGCCAACGAATCGCGGGTGCACGTTACCATCTTCAGCCTCATCTTTGTCCGCGCGCGGCATTTTGAAATCGAACACGCTCACGCCGAATCGCTGCTGACTCTGATAAGTCCGGCCGTCACTCGCACCCACCATGACGCGGGCACCGGTTTTCTTCTCGCGTCCAAGGTAGATCATGGCGTGCGTGATCGGTGGATCGCGCTGGATCGCATAAGTACCGGTCCAGAAGAGCAAGTCGCCCGGTTTTAGATTATCGAATTCAAAGGAATCCTCTTTCCGACTCACCACCGGCTCGAATTTCCCAGCTCGTCGCACCCAGATGTATTGCTCGCTGGAGTCACGCGGCACGCCCTCCACGCCGTTTTGTTTGAGCACGAAATAGACAAAGCCTGAGCAATCCATCCCACCGTTATCTGGATCGGCTGAGCCGTACTTGTAATCCAGATTGCGTGTCGTGAGTTCGAGTGCCGAATTGAGAAGTTGCTGCACTTTTGGCGGATAATTCTCGAAACCAGTGATCGCTTCCGGTGACAACGTCGCGTTCGGCGCGCCACGCTTTCCTTTTTCAGGAGTTGCCGTGGCGGTTGACGAAAGAGAAGGGGTCGGTGTTGGCGGTTGAGGTGGCGTCTCGCTCGGCTCCGGCTTTGGCGAAGATTTCTTTTTTGCCTTCGACGACGGAGACGCGCTTGGCGACGAAGAGACGGATTTCTTTTTGGGCGACGAAGTCGGCGAAGGCGACGCCGATTCTTTTTTTGCGGTCGTAGATTTTTTCCGTTTGTGTGGTGTAGGAGTTGGCGTCGGCGTGGAAAAAATCGTTTTGATTTTTTCACCGACGGATTCTTCCGCGGCTAACGGCGGTGCAATTGTCGCCGATAAGATTAGAACCGACGCCAGAAACGTCGAGAGTTTAAGGATAGTGGGCCGGGATTCCTCGACTCCCCTGCGCTTCGTTCGAGCTAACATTCAAGCGTCGATTTCCTTCAGCACTGCTTTATTGATCCGGATTCCGGCATCGAGGTTTTCCAGCGGAAAATTCTCGTTCGGCGAGTGCGCGCGGCAGTCAGGCAAAGCGAGTCCGAGGAGGAGCGTCTCCGCACCAAGAATGTTACGGAAATCCGACACGATCGGAATGCTCCCGCCTTCGCGAATCAGGACCGGATCGCGTTCGAACGCTTTCTTGAGTGCCCGCTGCGCTGCCTCACCATATTTCGAATGCGGATCGGTCAGATACCAGGGACCGGCATGCCCAGCGGCCATGTCGAGCTTCACCCCGGGCGGGCAATTTTTCTGCAAATGTTCCTGCGCCAACGCGATGATCTTGTCGCCGTCTTGGTTCGGGACGAGACGGAGAGTGAGCTTGGCCATCGCCTCGCGTCCAATTACCGTCTTGGTCCCCTGCCCCTGGTAACCGCCGCCAAATCCATTGATCTCCGCTGTCGGGCGCGCCCAAATCCGCTCCATCGTTGAAAAACCTTTCTCGCCAAATAATTCCGGGACGCCGGTCTCTTTCAGGATTTCTTCATCGATGTTCACTGGAATTTTGCGCCACATTTCACGCTCCCAATCTTCCAACGGCAACACGTCATCATAAAAACCCGGGATGGCAATGTGCCCAGTCGCGTCATGCAAAGTGGCGAGCAAGCGAGCCATGGCCGTGAGCGGATTCGCGACCGCGCCGCCATAAATTCCCGAGTGTAAATCCATTTGGGGGCCGGTGATTTTCAATTCCAACCCTGCCACACCGCGTAACCCGTAGCTCATCGTCGGAACACCACGCGAAATCATCCCGGTATCGGAAACGACCACGACCTCCGGCTTTAACGCAGCCCGGTTCTGTGAAAGAAAGTTGCCGAGGTTGCCGCTGCCAATTTCTTCCTCTCCTTCGATGACAAAATGCAAATTGACCGGGAGATCACCGGCCGCCTCGATTTGCTCCTGCACTCCGAGAATGTGTGAAAGGATCTGACCTTTGTTGTCGGTCGCGCCGCGGGCGAAGACGTAACCATTTTTCAAAACCGGTTCGAATGGCGGTGAATCCCAGAGCCGCACCGGATCGGGCGGCTGGACGTCGTAATGACCGTAGATCAAAACGGTGCGGCGGCCTGCTTTTTGTTTGTTGTGCGCCCAAACCACCGGATGCCCAGGGGTGGGACAAAGTTTGGCGGACAAACCGATCTTGGTCAGTTTTTCCACCAGCCAATGCCCGCACTCAGTTACCTTTTCCGTGTATTGATCGTCGGTCGAGATGCTGGGGAAGCGGAGAAACTGATAAAAATCTTCGAGATGACTTGCGCGCATGGGTGGACGGTAGCGACGCAAAAGCGTTTGTCATCCCAAGGGGCGTCCTCCCCCTCGCCGTAGCTTTATGCGAAGGTGGGAGAGACTCCCGCGGCAAAACTTTAAAAGTAACGGGCGTCCCCTATCCGGAAAGACTTATAGTTGATCGCACTTTATTCGAACCTGTGTGTGCAATGACTATCGAGAAGTCCTTCGCATTCGCTCGGGATGACAGCAGTGCTAGCATGAACACATGGTCGTATCGCTCCGTTCCGCTGTCGTTTGTCTCCTCGTGATTGCATGCTTCGGGATTTCGTTCGGCCAAATCGATCGCATCACCGGAAAACCCTTTGCCACGCGCTCGGAAGTCCTGGCCCGGCACGGAATGGTTTGCACGAGCGTGCCCGCAGCCACGCAAGTCGGGCTCGACATCTTGAAGCGCGGCGGTAACGCGGTCGATGCTGCGATCGCGGCCAACGCCACCCTTGGCTTGATGGAACCGGTTTCAAACGGTATCGGCGGCGACCTTTTTGCCATCGTTTACAGCGCGAAAGAAGACAAACTTTACGGCATCAATGGCAGCGGCCGCTCTCCGCTCGGTTTGAGCTATGAACAAATGAGAGCGGAGCTCGACAAGTTGCATCGCAAAACGATTCCGCCGCGCGGCATGCTACCGATCAGTGTGCCGGGAACAGTGGATGCATGGAGCGAATTGCATAAGAAATTCGGCAAACTCAAGTTCAGTGACGACCTGGCGCCGGCCGTGAAATATGCCGAAGAAGGCTTTCCGGTGACCGAGCTGATTGCCTTTTATTGGCACTTTGGACCGGAAGTTTACAAAGACCTGCCCGGCGGTTTTCTCGAAACTTATACCCTCGATGGTAAGGGGCGGACGCCGGCAAAAGGAGACATTTTCAAAAATCCCGCGTTGGCAAAAACACTGCGATTGATCGGAGAAAAAGGTCGTGATGCTTTTTACAAGAGCGAAGTCGCAGACAAGATCGACAAGTTCATGCAGGAAAACGGCGGCTATCTGCGCAAAGCAGATTTTGAGAAGCACGCTTCGACATGGGTCGATCCGGTCTCGACGAACTACCGCGGCTACAATGTGTTTGAGCTACCGCCGAATGGACAGGGCATCGCGACCCTCCAGATCTTAAACATTTTGGAAGGTTTCGATCTCAAATCGATGAGTCGGAACTCAGCGGAAACGCTGCACATCATGGTCGAAGCGAAAAAGATTGCGTGGGCGGATCGCGCCAAATTTTATGCCGACCCGGAGTTCGCGAAAATTCCGCTCGCCGGTTTGCTTTCGAAAGAATACGCAGCCGAACGGCGAAAGTTGATCGATCCCGGGCACGCGGCGAAGGCTGTAGAGGCAGGCATGCCGCCTGCCAACGGGGCTGGGTTGCAGCCGACGCGGGAGCCACGACAAGATTCTACCGCGACGCCAAAACGTTCCCCGGTCGACGATGGCGATACCATTTACATGTGCACGGCGGATGATGACGGTAATATGGTCTCGCTCATTCAGAGTAACTACCGCGGCATGGGCAGCGGGATTGTCGTACCGGGACTCGGTTTCATGTTTCAAGATCGTGGCGAGCTTTTCTCGATGGAGCCCGGCCATGCCAACGTCTACGCGCCGGGCAAACGTCCGTTTCACACCATCATTCCGGGATTCGTGATGAAGGATGGAAAACCGTGGGAAGCGTTCGGGGTGATGGGAGGCGGGATGCAACCGCAAGGACACGTCCAGGTCCTGACCAATCAGATCGATTTTGGTTTGAATGCGCAGGAAGCGGGCGACGCTTCACGCTGGCAGCATGAGGGAGATAATGAACCAACCGGCGAAAAAATGGAAAAAGGTGGCTACGTTGAAGTCGAGAGCGGAATCCCATATGAGATCGTCCGCGAACTGGAAAAACGCGGTCACGAGGTGCGCTTTGACGTAGGTGGCTACGGTGGCTACCAAGCCATCAAAGTAGAGCTGCATGATGGCCAGCGCGTTTACGTCGGAGCAAGCGAATCGCGCAAAGATGGTCAGGCCGCAGGTTATTGAACCTCGGAACGAATCGCGTCGGCATCCTAAAACGCTGAAAGCTTTGCCGTGTGGCATATCTCCTGCGCGCAGGCGATTCGATGTCTCCCGGTCGCATCACGGACCAATCTCATACCGGCCCTGCGCCCCCAGACCCGTTTTCCACCATCCGACTAGTTGGCTGCATCGCGGTCACCACAGCGATCTACTTCGTAACAGGCAAGTTAGCGCTTTTTCTCGCCATACCTCCCGGGTATGCGACCGCGGTCTGGCCAGCGGCCGGCCTCGCACTGGGCTGTCTCCTTCTATTTGGCAATAGCGCCTGGCCGGGCGTTATCATCGGATCTTTTCTCGTCAATTTTTGGACGTCCCTCGATACCGCAACATTTAACGCGATCATAAGATCGGTTGCGGTCCCGGCCTTTATCGGCGGAGGCGCAGCCCTGCAAGCCCTAACGGGGGCATTCCTGGTGCGCCGTTTCGTCGGTCTGCCAACAGCACTGGCCACTGAGAAGGAGGTCTTCCGTTTTTCGTTGGCGGCGACGGCGAGCTGCCTCATCACCCCTACGATCGCGGTAATGACCCTTTGGTTAGCGCGCCTTGTCTCTTCCGCCGATTTCTTAACAAACTGGGTCACGTGGTACGTGGGCGATTCAATCGGAACGCTGATCTTCGCCCCGCTGGTTTTGATCTGGACCTTTCGCACCGCGGACTGGCGTCGTAAGCTTTCCATTACCGTACCGATGGCCTTCACCCTTACCGTGGTGGTGGCTCTGTTTTTCCAGACCAACCGATGGGAACAAGGGCGGATCAAGATGGAGTTCGAGCAGCGGATCGGGAATCTCACCCAAAAACTCCAAAGCGATTTTGATGGTTATCTCGATGTCCTGCGCTCGATACAGAACTTTTTTGCAAGCTCACCCTCAGTGAGCCAGGGCAGTTTCCACTCGTTTGTGGCGAGAGACATCTCCGATCATCCGGAAATCCAATCGCTTTCTTGGGATGGACGGGTTCCCCAGTCGAAAGTATCAGCTTTTATCGAGGCGGCCCGCCGCGATGGGCTGGCAACTTTTCAACTGACCGAGCGCGATGCCCAGCAAAAACTGATTCCGGTAACCGCGCGTAATGAATACGTTGTCATCCGTTACATCGAGCCTCTGCTTGGAAACGAGAGGTCTCTTGGATTTGATATCGCGTCCGATCCGGTTCGGCGCGAAGCATTCGAGTGGGCAAGAGATAAGGGAGAAGCCCGCGCCACTAAACAAACTCAACTCATTCAGGACAAGGACACGGCTCCTGGCTTCGTGGTCTATCTGCCAATCTACACCAACGGCTTTTCTCACGATACGGTTGAAGAGCGTCAGCATCGGTTAGAAGGCTACGTCGCCGCAGTTTTTCGAATTGTGGATGTGATAGCTCAATCGCTCAAAGGGGTCGATCAAAAGGGCCTCCAACTGCGATTTTTCGATCAGGGCGCGGCCTCGACAACGCAGACTTTTTTCCAGAATTCAACCGAACGCGCGAAGCCGGCGGTCTTGCAAATGAAAACGAACATTGAAATGGCTGGACGGAAATGGTCATTGGAATCTTCCCTCTCGCCTGAGTATTTGCGGGCCCATCGCTCCTGGCAGTCTTGGAGCGTGCTCGCTGTCGGCCTGCTCTTCACCGGACTACTCGGCGCATTCCTGCTCGTCGTCACCGGACATCGCCAACGCGACGAGGTTTTGGTCGCGGAACGGACGCACGAGCTGGTCGCGGCTAACGCGATGCTACATCGCGAGATCGCTGAACGCTCCGTCGCTGAAAATGGACTGCGCGTTTCGGAAGCGAAACTTCGTTCTGTCACCCACTCTATCGGCGACGCGATTGTCTCGGCAGATGACAGTGGAAACATCGTTTTTTGGAATCCCGGAGCCGAAGCGATTTTTGGCTATAATGAAAGCGAGGCAATCGGCAAGCCCCTCAACACCATTATCCCGCAGCGCTACCACGGCCTCCACCGCGATACGATGGCACGCCTCAAAGTCGGAGGGGAAACACGCGTGGTCGGTAAATCAGTTGAGCTCGAGGGCCTGAGAAAGGATGGCGCCGAATTTCCGATCGAACTCACTCTTTCCTCGTGGAAAACGAACCAGGGCCAATTTTACACCGGAATCTTGCGCAACATCACCAGACGCAAACAAGCGGAAGACGCCCTCAAATCTAGCGAGTCGCGTTTAGCAGAAGCACAGAGAGTTGCACACGTCGGAAGCTGGGAATGGGACATAGTCACCAAACAAGTGTTCTGCTCGGAGGAACAGTACCGGTTATTTGGGTTCGCGCCGGACGAATTCCTGGCCAGTTACGATCGTTTCCTGGCCTCCGTTCACCAGGCGGACTGCAAGCGGGTGCGGAAATGGTTGAAGGAATTGGTCCGGGGCAATCCGTCCAGCGGGATCGAGGCCCGGATTATTTTGCCGAGCGGCGACATTCGGCTCCTGCATAGCCTGGCCCGGATCGTCGTCGACAATGCCGGAAAAGTAGTCCGGATTATTGGAACGTCTCAGGACATTACCGAGCGAAGCAAGGCCGATCAAAAATTCAAATCACTGCTCGAATCCGCTCCCGATGCCATTGTCATCGTCAACGGCGAGGGAACGATCGTGCTGGTGAATTCGCAGGCAGAAAAAATCTTCGGTTACCAGCGCGAGGAATTGCTTGGAAGAGAGATTGAAATTCTTGTGCCTGAACGTTTCCGTGGGAAGCATCCCGGTAATCCGCGGGGCCTTTTCAAGGATCCACGCAGCCGCCCGATGGGTGCCGGGTTGGAGTTGGCGGGGGCGCGCAAGGATGGGAAGGAGTTCCCGATTGAGATCAGCCTTAGCCCCCTCGAAACGGATGAGGGGATTCTGGCGATGGCAGCAATTCGCGATACCACTGATCGCAAACGCGCCGAGCGGGAGTTGCATACCGCCAAGGAAGAGGCAGAGCGAGCAAACAAGGCCAAAAGCGAATTTCTTTCCCGCATGAGCCACGAATTGCGGACGCCCCTAAATGCAATTCTTGGATTTGGTCAGCTCATTGAAAAACAGAGTCCGACCGGGACTCTTCGCACTCGGGCCGGCTATATCACCGGTGCCGGGCGTCACCTGCTAAATTTGATCAATGAAATCCTGGATATCAGCCGAATCGAAGCGGGGGCAATGCAGTTGTCCCTGGAGCCAGTTAATCTCGATGATGTTTTGCATGAAGCGCTCGATATCATGCGACCACTGGCGGCGGAGCGCGCCATCGAATTTACGGCACCTGTCCGAACCGACCGGCCGGTTTATGTTTTAGCCGACCTTCAGCGTTTCAAACAGGTTTTGCTCAACTTATTCTCGAACGCGGTAAAGTACAGTCCAGAAAAGGGCAAGGTTTCAATCTCTTATCGATCTTCCGGCGAGGGCGCGATGCGGATTGTGGTTAGCGACATGGGTTCTGGTATCGCCAGTGAGAAATTGTCACGGCTATTTACACCCTTTGACCGCCTGGGAGCAGAACAATCTGCGGTAGAGGGAACTGGTCTTGGCCTTGCGCTCTCTGCCCGTATCATACATGCGATGGGGGGCGGTATTGGTGCCAGCAGCGCAATCGGACGCGGCAGCACTTTTTGGGTCGATCTTCCTCGAGCCGAACCGCCTTCAGTTGCAGAGCCGGAACACAGTGAGGATGAACCCGCACTGAACCAGAACCTCGCTGCCGGCAAGCGCACCATCCTTTATATCGAGGACAATCTTTCCAATCTCAATCTCGTTCAGGAAATTCTTCGCCAGCAACCGCAGATCGAGCTGCTGAGCGCAATGCAGGGCCGGCTCGGTTTGGATCTGGCACGCAAACATTCACCCGATCTCATTCTTCTGGACATACATCTGCCTGATTTGAACGGATGGGACGTCTTTTCGCAACTGCGGGGCGAGGTAACGACGCGAGACATCCCGGTCATTATCATTAGTGCTGACGCGACCGCTCGGCAGATTCAACAGTTCATGACAGCCGGTGCTCGCGATTACCTGACCAAACCATTTGATGTCACCAAATTTTCCCGAGTGATCGAAGAATCGGCCTGGCCATCAACCGATTCCAAAACGTTAATCCAAAAACCGAACAAAAGTCCTTTGGCGAGCGTGATCAGTTGACAGATGAAAACGCGCCCGAGAAAAGCGAACTAAAATCAACAAAGAAGGCTGACTCATACCAAATGAACACTACCCAATGGCAAAGCGACCTCGTAGCTTACGTGAAAATGAAGATCCTCATCGTGGACGACGAACCCACTAATGTCGCTCTTTTGGAGGATATGCTAAGCGAGCAGGGTTACACCCATCTGAAGTCAACGACTGATTCCCGCCGTGTCTCCGAACTTTGCCGCGAGTTCGATCCAGACTTGATCCTGCTCGATTTGTTCATGCCATATCTTGACGGATTCTCGGTTCTAGACTCCCTGCGTGCCGAGCGGAGTGAAGTCTACTTGCCAATCATTGTCCTCACGGCCGATGTTAACGAGGAAACGAAGCGCCGGGCCCTGCATTGTGGTGCAACCGATTTTCTGAACAAACCTTTGGATCACATCGAAGTGCTCCTGCGTATTCGCAATCTGCTCGAGACCCGGCGTATTCATCAGTTGCTCGATAATCGGCGCGCCGCTTTGGAAGAGGCAATCCAGGCGCGCACGTCAGAATTGCACGATGTGCAAGCCGCGTTTGTCGATTGTGCCAGACGGTTTCATCGTGTCTTGGAGGATGCCAAGGGTGGTTGAAACCAAACCCCGACTTTAGTTAAAGCTTTCTTTCGGGGCAGCTTGCTGCTTGTCTCCGTTCCCTGGACCGAGCACCATTCGCGGCATGGCTGACGACGCGACGCTATCGATCAAGCAAGCGGAACAGGTTGATCATCAACTTGTCCGCGGCATCGGAATTCCCGCGCTTACCGCCAACATTGTCAGCTCGACCATTGGCGCAGGAATTTTCGTGATTCCCGCCACGGTCGCGGCAGGACTGGGGCCGGCTGCGCCGCTGGCATTCATTTGCTGCGCAATCGCGATGGTTCTGTTCGTGACTTGTTTCGCCATCGCGGGTAGCCGTGTTTCGCTCACAGGGGGACTCTACGCCTATGTCGAGGTCGCGTTCGGGAAATACGTCGGCTTCCTCGCCGGCATGCTTTATTTTCTGACTGCGCTTGGAGCGGTTGCAGGGGTGGTTAACGTGCTCGCAAATTCAATCGCGCTGGTCATTCCATTTCTCGGCGGACCAGCGATGCGCATCGCCGTGATGCTTATAGTTTATGGCGTGCTCGTGTTTATCAACATTCGTGGTGTGCGCGAAGGCGCGAGCGCAGTCACGACGATCACGATCGCGAAACTTCTCCCGTTACTTCTGTTCATTGGCGTCGGAATCTTTTTCATTAATCCGCAAAATCTCAGCTGGCCCGGTTGGCCCGGCAGTAAAGCGTTAGGCGACAGTGTAATCTTGTTGATCTTCGCCTTTGTAGGAATCGAAGTAGCGTTGATTCCGAGCGGCGAAGTGAAAAATCCAGCGCGCACCGTTCCGCGCTCGGCGTATCTCGCGCTCGTAATCACCACCATCATCTACATTCTCATCCAGCTCGTGGCGCAGGGAACGCTCGGTGTCGATCTTGCCAACCACAAAGACGCGCCGCTCGCCGAAGCGGCCGCAAGATTTCTGGGCGATAGTGGCCGCATCGTTCTGCTCGCGGGCGCGACCATCTCCGCGTTCGGCTTCGTCACCAGTGACATCCTCAGTTCGCCGCGCATGATCTTCGCCTTTGGCCGCGACGGCGCGTTGCCAAAGTGGTTCGCGCACGTTCATCCGCGCTATCGCTCGCCCGACGTCGCTATCATCACGTACGCCGTGCTCGCCTTCGCCCTGTCCATCACCGGCACGTTCGAGAAACTGGCCGTGCTTTCCAACGTCGCCGTTCTCCTAATGTATCTGCTCTGCTGCGCCGCGTGCTGGTTTTTGGTGCAACGCGACGTTCGCGCCGACGGCGCGCAGCCCTTCAACTTTCCTGGAATGAAAATCGTGCCCGCACTCGCGATTGTCGCCATCATCTGGATTCTCACGCACGCAACCGCATGGGAATTTGAGGTAAATGGAATTGTGCTCGCGGTGGCGTCGGTTTTTTATTTCCTGCGAGCCAAGCTGCGTTCGACCTGAGACCCGTCCTGGAATTAGAGTCGCAAAGAGGCGGCTTCGCTTCGAACGCGCCGGCAGGGCCTTCCACCCCAAAATATGGTAGTTGGGCAGGAGCCCTCCACGCCGAATTGTGTAGATTTGCCTTGCGAGCGCGTTCTTGCGATTATATTCACCACAACCAGGCGCCTTGGCGCCGCCCGCCATTTTAATGCATCTTCAATCGCTCGAGCTCTTCGGCTTCAAGTCGTTCGCCGACAAAACAATCTTTAATTTTCACGAAGGCGTGACTGCCATTGTCGGCCCCAACGGCTGCGGGAAATCCAATGTTTGCGACGCCGTCCGCTGGGTTTTAGGCGAACAATCCGCCAAATCGCTTCGGGGCGGCGAGATGGCCGACGTCATTTTCAACGGCGCCGAGTCACGCAAGCCGCTCGGTTTTGCCGAAGTTTCGCTGAACTTCACCGAGTGCGGGGAGGAGCTTGGAGTCGAGTGGCACGAGGTGCGGGTAACGCGACGTATTTATCGCGATGGCAATTCCGAATATTTCTTAAACAAAACCGGATGCCGCTTAAAAGACATCCACAGCTTGTTCGCTGACACTGGCGTCGGGCGCGCCGCCTACTCCATCATGGAGCAAGGCAAGATCGACCTGATCCTGAGTTCGCGTCCGGAAGATCGACGCAGCGTTTTCGAAGAAGCAGCCGGGATCACCAAATACAAAACACAAAAGAAAGAAGCGCTCCGCAAGTTGGAGGCGACGGAAGCAAATCTGTTGCGCATCGGCGACATCATTAAGGAAGTGAAGCGCCAGATTGGTTCGCTGCAACGGCAGGCCGGCAAGGCGCGGCGATATCAGGCGCTGCATGCGGATCTGCAAGTGCTCGATACTCATTTCTCACACCGCAAACTGCAGAGCCTCGAGCAGGAACTCAGCGAATGCACCGGCGAGATCGCGCGGGTTTCGGAGGCCGAGCAAACGACGCGCGATCAGATTAATGATGGCGAAGCCCGCTTGGCCGCTGCGCGCCGCGGACTCGACGCCGCGGACGAAAAGATCACGGGCGCGCGGGCCAAGGTGCAGCAGCTCGAAAATGAGATCGCATCCCTTCGTCACCGGATCGAGTTCAACGAAAGACATGCCGTGGAGTTGCAGCAATGGATCGATCGCAGCCGCCGAGAGATCGAATCGGCGGAAATAAAATTGCATGAACAAAACGCGGAGATCGAATCCGCCAACGCACTGGTGGAGGAGACGGCCCGATTGCTTGAGCAAAAGAACCAACAACTCGAGCACTTGACGGCGGACGCCAGCAGGCGGCGCGAAGTTTTTCACGCCTCGGATCAGAAGCTGCGCGACGTTCAAATGAGTTTGTCGAAAGATGAAGTACGATCGGCCGCAATCGCGGAAGATTTGCGCGAATTACGCGAACGGCGCGATGCGACCGACCGCGATGCTGAGACGCGCCGTGCCAGGATTGCGGCAGCCGGCACCGGCCACAAAACATTACACGCCAAAGTCACAGAGGCGCGCGCCGCGACCGAAGGGGAACGACAAACGGTTGAGCAACTTTTCGCGCGTGTCCGTTCGCAGGAGGAAACGCTACGCCAGAACCAGAGCGCACTGGCCGAAGTCGAGAGAAAACTAGCCGCAATCGACCGCGCGATCGCCGAGAAAGAATCCCGTCACGAAGTTTTACGTCAACTCAATGAGGAAGGCGAGGGACTGGCACAAGGTTCGCAAGCGTTGTTGAAGAGTAAAGAATTTGAATTTGCCGGCGCACTGGCGGCCCAACTCGACGTTTCGCATGAACTTGTCCCGGCAATCGAAGCTGCGCTGGGCCGAAATCTTCATGCGCTGGTTTTGCGCGATAACGCGCGCGCAGCGGAAATAGTTTCCTATTTGAATCAACAGCAGCTGGGTCAGGCCGCACTTGTTCTCGAGCGAATCGACCATCGCGAACGTCCAGCTTCTAAAGATTTGCCGCAAAATGCGATCGGTTGGGCCGCTGATAAAGTGCGGACCCCCGTTCCGCTTGAGGCGTTGGTGAAGGGCTTGCTCCATAACGTCGCGTTGTTTGAAAATCTGGAGGACGCGTTAAATGCGATCGCGAAAAATTCAGAGATCGCAGCCACCACTTTGCGCGGCGAGTATATTTCACACGGCGGAATTCTCTTCGGCGGGAGTGGAAAGGTTAGGTCGGATTCGTTGCTTGAGCGCAAAGCGCGGATCGACGCGATCGCGAGGGAGCTGATCGATTTGAAACGCGAACAGGCCGCGGTGGAGCAGCGGCGGGTTGCGGCGGAATCACAAATCGCCGGGGGCACGACGGCACTGGAAAAGGTAGTCGGCTTACATCGGGAAGCGCAAGCCACGCAAACCGCATCAGTCTCAAAAATTTCGGAACTGGAACGCGAACAGCAGTCCGCGGAGCGCGAACTAGAGTCGCTGGAATTCGAACGCGCAACCCTCGAGCGACAAATCGCATCGGCAGACGCTCAGATTCAACAACTCAAGGAACAAGGCGCACAGCTCGAAGGAAAAATCGCCGGCGACCGCGGCGAGATCGCGCTTTTGGAAGCGCAACGAAACGAAGCATTGCGCCAGGAAGAAGATGCGAGTGCGCTTCTGGCAGAGTTGCGCATCGCCGCGGCGACACATGAGCAGAAACATCAGAATTTGCTGGCGCAGCGCGCACCCATGCTGGCGCGCCAAATCGAGCTGGCGGAATTGATGGCGACGCGACGGGCCGATATTGAGAATTACGAAGCGCGATTGGTCGCGCAGGCAGCGGAAGACGACGCGGCGAGGAATGCAATCGAACAGCAGAGACAGGAATGCACACGGCGCGAAGCGGAGATTTGGAAATTGGTGGCCGAACGCGCCAGCCAGTTGGAAACGATCAACTCCGATGAAGCCAATCTGCGAGCCGTCCGTGATCGTTTAAGCGAATTACAGGAGAAACGCGGAACGCATTCCGTGCGGCAGACGCAATTGCAGCTTCAGATCGAGCATCTGGCCGAGCATGTGATGGAACGTTACCGGATTGATTTGCGCCTGTTCGAGCCCGACACGCAGGCGCACGAAAGAGTTCTGCATGCGCAGCTCAAGCGCGCGACGCGCCCCGAATCTGTAGCCGCGGTTGCAGGAAGCGGCGATGAATTACGCCACGAAAAGCCGCGACTCGCGGCAGCAGCTACTGAAGAAGATCAGCAAAAACTCATTGCCGATCTCACGCGTCAGCTCGAAAACATGGGCCCGGTAAATCTCGAGGCTGTCCAGGAATACGACGAACTAGAGGAGCGCTACCGTTTTCTGGAGACGCAGAATACCGACCTGACGAATTCGCGGCGTGAATTACTGGATGTCATCGCCCGGATCAATTCGACCACGAAGGAACTTTTCGCCGAAACATTCGCGCAGGTGCGAGCAAATTTCCGCGAGATGTTTGCCGAGCTTTTCGGGGGCGGCCGCGCCGATCTGCAATTAATGGATGAGAACGATGCACTCAATTGCGGAATCGAAATCATCGCGAAGCCGCCAGGCAAACAATTACAAAGCATCTCGCTTTTGAGCGGAGGCGAGCGGACGATGACAGCCGTCGCGCTTTTGTTTGCCATTTACATGGTGCGGCCGAGTCCGTTTTGCGTGCTCGATGAAATGGATGCGCCACTCGATGAATCCAACATCAATCGCTTTATCAAGGTGCTGGAGCGGTTCGTCTCGCAAAGCCAGTTCATCATCATCACCCACAACAAGCGTACCATTGCCAAGGCCGATATTCTTTACGGCGTGACGATGGAAGAACGCGGGGTAAGCAAACTGGTAGGAATGAAAATGACCCCGCCACGAAAGGCGGAAGCGAACGGCGCGAGCGCGCGGCTGGAAGACCCGACGCAGCGACATT
>Ga0207697_10001159_pt1 | contig 14491 bp, 14 predicted proteins | sample KBSSwiS5withPhiX_FD_184293 | JGI IMG/M metagenome (GOLD analysis project Ga0207697, IMG submission 184293) | Switchgrass rhizosphere microbial communities from Kellogg Biological Station, Michigan, USA, with PhiX - S5 (SPAdes) (version 2) | ecosystem: Host-associated > Plants > Roots >... | reverse complement strand
TTTTCGATCTTGAGAAACTTCTGGTAAAGCGGGAGCAGATGCGGCGATTCAGCGCCGGGCGCGGACCCCAGCTCACGCCGAGCGTGCGCCAGAACTTTTTCCTGATGGTCGGACACCTGGAGGAATCTAAATTTAAAATCCAAATCTCGAAATCCGAAACGGATTCGAAAGATCAGAAATTAAGAAAAAACGAAAACGGCTTTTCCGAAAGGACTGATATTTCCGGTATTCGGAGAAATTGGACTCTTATTTCCGATTTCGATATTTTGCTTTGTCGGGTAGGCGCTTCGCCTGCCCGGGTCTTGAGTCGGGGACAGGCCTGGCGCTCGCCCTACAACTGGATTTCATACCTCCGCATTTTGTTGTAAAGCGTGGGCCGCTGGATGCCGAGCAACTCGGCCGCTTTCTTTTTGTTCCCGTGGCATTGGGCGAGCGCGTCGAGAATCGCGTTGCGCTCCATGGTGGACAGGCTGCGTGCCGCGCTATGTGTTTGCCTGGCGGCGCGCTCGGTTTTTTGCAGGGGGATTGGCAGCTGCACTTCGGCCGGCAATTCCTTTACCGTGATCTGGTCCTGGCGGGCGAGGACGACGGCGTACTCCATCGCGTTTTGCAACTCGCGCACATTTCCCGGCCAGCCGTAGTCGAGCAGCTTCTGAAACGCTTCCGGGGAAATCGCCGGTTCCGCTTTTCCAAGCTGCTGCGCGAAACTTTTCACGAACGTGGCGACCAGCGGTGGGATGTCCTCTTTCCGCTCTCGCAGCGGCGGCAATTCGATCTGGAAAGTATTGAGCCGATAATAGAGATCGGAGCGGAGGCGGTTCTCGACAAGCGCCTGGTGGACCGGGCGATTGGTCGCCGCGACGACCCGGAAATCGGCTTTCAGTGTCTTTGTGCTGCCTAACGGTCGAAATTCCCGCTCCTGCAGGACGCGCAAAAAACGGGTTTGTAAGTCCGCCGGCATCTCGGAAATCTCGTCGAGGAAAAGCGTGCTACCCTCCGCTTCTGCGATCATCCCGCGGAAGTCGTTCGTCGCCCCGGTGAAGGCGCCCTTCATGTAGCCAAACAGTTCGCCTTCGATCATCGCTTGTGGAAAGGCCGAGCAATTAAGTTTCACCATCGGCTTCTCCGCTCGCCGGCTTCGGTTGTGAATCACGTTGGCGATCACTTCCTTGCCGACCCCGCTCTCCCCGGTAATGAGCACGTTGGCCTCGGAAGGCGCCATGGCCGTAATCAAATCGTCGATTTGCCGCATCACCTTGCTCTTGAAAACCGGCGCAACCCGCGTCTCCGCCTGCGCCAGGCGCTGTTTCAAATTTTTCGCCGTTTGCCGAAGCTCAATCGTCTCCCGCAGGAGCGCCTGTTTTTCCAATGCTTTCTCAACCAGGCTGAGCAGCTCCTCCGGAGCGTACGGTTTGCTGATAAAATGATATGCACCGCGCTTGATCGACTCGATCGCGTTGTTCAACGAATCGTGCGCCGTCAGAATGATCACCTGCGTGTCCGGATGGTCGACCTTGATTTGTTCGAGCATTTGCAGGCCATCCGCGTCCGGCAGTTGCAGGTCGAGAAGGACGAGGGCAGTCGGTTTGCTCTGGAGCAAACGCATTCCGGTGGAGGCGTTGGCCGCCACCTCCGGATGGTAACCGTGCCGCCCTAACAATGCCTCGAGCGTCATCAGAATCGGGCGCTCGTCATCGATGATGAGAATGCGTCTGTTTTCGGTGGTCATCAAAGGCTCCGGCTGCAGCGGAGGCCCGCTACCGGCTTAAGCCACGAGGATAGGCAGCGAGACCGTCGTGACCAGGGAAGAGGCGGCTGAATCAAATTGAGCGCGGAGCGTGCCATGATGCGCCTCAAAAATACTGCGTGCCCGAAAGAGGCCAAGACCATAATGCCCGCTTCGAATCTGGCGGAGCGGACGTCCGCCCCAATTTTCCGTTTCCCCATCGAACTTTGTCTTTGGTTCGCACAAAATAAATTCGATCGATTCACCCTCGCGGCGTGACTCGAAAACGAGGGCGCCTTCGCCACGCTCGTGCGCGGCGGCGTTGCAAAACAGCTCCAGGAATGCTTCTTGCAGGAGATGCGGATCGATCTCAAGAGCTTCCTCGCCTAACGAACTCTTCCATTCCACTTCTGCCGCCAGCTCCGGCTCCTCAAGCCCCAGCTTGGCCCGCAGATCCTCGAAAAATTCCGCCGCGAGATAACGCATCGGGTTGGGGCGGATTCCGGCCAGCGACGCGGAAAGTCGGTGCAAGTGGGCGCACAAATCCCCCGTCATCTCGCGCAGTCGCTTGATCTCACTACCGGCTTCAGGTTCTCGGACGATCTCACTCAAACAAGCCAACTGCAGCTCGATCGCGTTGAGATGATTGCGCAGATCGTGGTTCACTTGGCTGACGAATTTCCTCAACTCCGTCCACGATATGATTGGCTCAGCTTGCACGTTGGGAGAGCCGCGCGTCGCCCTGCGCTGGCGGAGCGAATCTAGGCGATGAAACGAAGAGCGCTACTTGATCCGTAAAAATTCTTCGGTCCCTGGCTCATCGCCTTTGGTTTCAAGCGACGTCTCGTTGGCCGCCAGGTGTCGCAGCACGTGGTAGACTTCTTCCGGATCGGCGTCGATCGCGTGCGCAATCGCCTCTGCGGTTTTGCCGGAGGCTGAAAGTTGAGCCAGCACCCTGGGCTGCAACTGCAGAATTCGCGTGGCCGCTTTTTTCCCCGCTTCCACCCCAGGCTGATGGTAGGCGTTCACGTGTACGAGCGAGCCGTAAAACCCAACCGCGCGTTCGTAGAGTGCGATCAGCGCGCCGACGTGAAATGCGTCGACCTGTGGAATGCTGAGTGTGATCGAATCGCGCTCGCCTTCGTAGAGAGCCGCGCGGGTGCCACGGAGGAATCCCTGCAAGTAGTCTCCGCTCGTCACGCCTTCCTCGACCTCGAATTTTTCCGCTATACGATCCTTCTGCACCTCGATGAAGGTCGCAAAAAAATTCGGCAATCCATCACGCAATTGCTGGACGTAGGCGTGCTGGTCGGTCGAGCCCTTGTTGCCGTAAACCGCGATGCCCTGGTGAACCACGTTGCCGTCGAGATCCTTTTCTTTGCCTAACGACTCCATGACGAGCTGTTGCAGGTATTTGCTGAAGAGCGCGAGCCGATCCTTGTAGGGCAGGATGACCATGTCCTTCTTTCCCTGGCCGTCGCCGGCATAGAACCACATCAAGGCAAGCAGCATCGCTGCGTTCTTGTCGCGCTCGGGTACACGCGTGTGCGCGTCCATCGCCGCCGCGCCGGCGAGAAGACGCTCCGTGTCGAGGCCTTGGAGCGCTGCGGGCAGAAGTCCGACCGTACTCATCACCGAAGTGCGGCCGCCGATCGAATCGAACATCGGAAATCGCGCCAGCCAGCCGTTGGTCTCAGCGTATTGATCCAGTTCGCTACCTCCACCCGTCACCGCGATCGCATGCTTTCTAAAATCCAGTCCCGCCTGATCAAAGCGCGCTTTCGCTTCGAGCATTCCGTTGCGCGTTTCCTTGGTTCCGCCGGATTTCGAAATCACGACGACGAGCGTGTGATCGAGCCCAGACCCGATCTTGCCCAACACGCGGTCGAAACCGTCCGGATCCGTGTTATCGAAGAAGAAGACGTCCATCTGATCCCTTGACGACCCGAGTGCGTCCGCGATGAATTGCGGCCCGAGCGCCGAACCTCCGATTCCGATGAGCAGAAGGTGCTCGAAAGGCCTGCCGCTCGGCGCCGCGATCCGGCCAACGTGCACATCCGAGGCGAATTTATGGATGCGCGCGTTGGTCTCCTCGATATCCCCGCGCAGCTCATCGTTAGGCGCGAGCTGCGGATTGCGTAGCCAGTAGTGACCGACCATCCGGTTTTCATCCGGGTTGGCGATTCCGCCGGCTTCGAGATCGCCCATCGCGGCGAACGCTTTCTCGACCTTCGGCTCCATCTTTTCGAGGAAGCCATCGGGAAAGCGCATCCGGCTGATATCGAGCGAAAACCCGAGATCATCATAGTAGAGGTAAAACTGCTGAAATCGCTGCCAAAGAAAGTTCGTAGCCATGGCGGCAGAATAACGGATGGGCGACCGCTGTGTCGTCCCGAATTTTGACCCTGCGGCTAGCCGTTGTCCTCGCCGCCGCCGCTTCCCGTTTCTTCGTGCTCGCGATGTTCGCGTTCCTCGCGCTCTTTCTCTTCCTGGCTTTGCTTCTTGTCGTCCTCCCAACCGATCTTCCGGCCTTTGTTTTGCTCTTCGAGCCAGGCCATCAGCGGTTGGAAATAGTCCACCATCGCGCGGGTCGAAAGGTCTTCGCCGGTCGCCTCTTTGAGCACTTTGCGCCAGTCCTCCGTGCCTCCCTTCTCCAGGATGCCGTAAAGCCATTTTCCGACTTCCTTGTTGCCGGCGTAGTTACACGACTGGGGCGGCTGATGGAGAATTTTGCGCGCGATGTAATCGTGTAGTTGGAATTTCAGGACTGTTGCAACAGCATAGTTATAGTAATAGGCGGGCGCGTCGTTGACGTGTGTCTTGGTGGCATAGTCGGCCCACTTCTCGCCGCGCTTTTCCGGGGGTTCGACTCCCTGGAACTCACTCACGTAATTCCACCAGCGATCGTTCCAGTCGTCCGGTTCCAGCTGGTGCGCGTAGATGTCCGCCTCCCAATGCGTCATTGTCCCCGATGCGAAGAAAATAAATGGCACCGAGCGGGCCAGCGCGTCATCAAGGAGGAACGCCGTTTTGTCTGCCTTGAAGTCGGCCGGCAAAATTCCTTTGGCCTGCAAATAAGGCACCTGGCTCGAAGCCAGCGCGGCCAACTCGCCAATCCCTTCATGGAAACCAGGATTTGCTCCGATGCGGAGAAGCGGCGGCACTTCCGGCCGAGTGTAGGAGAGAAAATAATGGCCGTGCCCCAGTTCATGATGGGCGGTAAAGAACCATTCGGAGTTTGGCTCGATGCTCTGCAGTGAACGAATGTCATGATCGAGATCGATGTGGTAGCACCAGGCGTGAGTATTTTTCTTGCGGTCGCTGCCCTTCGGCACCGGATACAAATCCGACTTCACCCAGAAACTTCCTGGGAGCGGTTGGAAGCCAAGGCTGAGATAAAAATCTTCCGCGGTCTTTGCGATCCACTCTGCCGTCTTGCCCTTGAAATACGGATCGAGATCCGCCGCCTCCACCATCCCGGTCCAATTCTGCGCCCAACGATTGTTTAACCAATGCGCCGGGATCTTGTTCGGCACGGGCTGATGATATTTCTCCGCCAGCTTGTATTTCGCCCAGGTGTGGAGCTGCAGGTAGAGCGGACGCAGATCATGCATGAACTGGTCGTTCATCTTCACCATCTCGTCGGTCGTCATCCCGTAGCCTGCTACCTGGAGGGCAAAATAGTTGGGATAGTTCAGCTCGCCCGCCACGCCGTTGCGCAGATCACGCAGAACCATGAGGTTCTCACGCAGGGTCGGCCCGATTTCTTTGGACGCTTCCCAGACCGCTTTGCGTTTTGCGAGGTCGTTGCTCGAGCTGAGCAAATTATCGATTTCATTCGCTGTGATCGGGTTGCCGTCGAGCTTAAACTGGAAGCTGTTGAGGAACGATGCCTGGCGCGTCTCCGACTGGATGCGTCGCTCGACGAGCGAAGGATTGGTCATCGGGCCCTCGCCGGCGTTCAGCAGCACCTGGTTCAGCTCGCGCACGGTCAGCGGGTTCAGCTCTGCGCTGTGCCCGAGCAGTTCGCGCGCTTCGCGGATGACAGCGGGATTACCATTGAACGCGGCATAGGCTTTGCCGGCCGCCTCCGATGCGGCGTCGTGCGCCGGAGTTACATCCCGGACCGCGTCCCATTGCGCGATGCTGTTGACCTTGTAAAGCGCCTGATAGCACGAGTTGACGAGGGTGAGAAATTGATCGGCCCGACCTTGGATTGAGGAGTTGTTCTCAGCCGAGCCGGCCGTAACCGGTGAAGGCGAAGGCGCACCGAAGAGTGCAAGCGGAAGGATCGTTAGGGCGAGAGCGACATTGAGTGGTCGGAAGCAGCACATGGGCCGACATCTAATCCGCGCGGCGAGCCAGGGCAAGCGGGGAGGGACGACCGTTGTGTCGTACGCGTTTCCGAATTATCCGGAGACTGAACGGCACCCGTCCCTCCAGCGGCGCCGTTGGGCATTTTCGCCCTACATGTGCTCGATCACGTTATCGCCAAAGGCCGAACACTTGATCTCGGTTGCGCCTTCCATTAGTCGCGCAAAATCGTAGGTCACCCGTTTGCTCGCGATCGCACCGTTCAATCCCTTCAGAATTAAATCGGCCGCTTCCGTCCAGCCCATATACCGGAACATCATCTCGCCAGACAATATCACCGAGCCCGGATTCACCTTGTCCTGGTCCGCGTACTTCGGCGCCGTACCATGAGTCGCTTCGAAGACGGCATGCCCGGTGATGTAATTTATGTTTCCGCCCGGCGCGATGCCGATCCCGCCCACCTGCGCGGCGAGCGCGTCGCTGAGGTAATCGCCGTTCAGATTCAGCGTCGCGATGACGTCGAAATCCTCCGGGCGCGTCAGCACCTGCTGCAACGTAATGTCGGCGATTGCATCCTTGATCACAATCCCGGCGCCCGGTTTGCCTTCGGGAATCTTGCACCACGGTCCGCCATCGAGTTCCTCCGCGCCGAAGAAGGATTTCGCCACCGCGTAACCCCAATCGCGAAACGCGCCCTCGGTAAACTTCATGATGTTGCCCTTGTGGACCAGGGTCACACTCTTTCGTTTGTTTTGAATTGCGTAGCTGATCGCGCTGTGAATCAGGCGCACGCTGCCGGAATAGCTGACCGGCTTGATCCCCACGCCCACCCGCACATCGGTCGGGAAATCTTTCGCGCCGACCTCGTCCCAAAATTCTTTCGCCTTCGCTTCCGTGCCGAAGCGAATTTTCGCGAACGCCTTCGGGAAATCTTTCTCGAGAAAATCGAGCACCTTTTTCGCTTCCGGCGTGCCAGCAGCCCACTCGATGCCGGCGTAAATGTCTTCCGTGTTTTCGCGGAAGATCACCATGTCGACCTTCTCTGGCCTTTTCACGGGCGAGGGGACGCCCTGGAAATACTGCACCGGCCGCAGACAAACGAAGAGATCCAGCATCTGGCGGAGGGCGACATTGAGCGAACTGATTCCGCCGCCCACTGGCGTCGTTAGGGGACCCTTGATCCCGACCAGATATTCGCGAAACGCCGCCACCGTATCGTCCGGTAGCCAGTTATCGAATTTATCTTTCGCCGCCTGACCGGCGAAGACCTCAAACCACGAAATCTTTTTCTTCCCGCCGTAAGCCTTTTCGACCGCGGCATCCATCACCCGAACGCTCGCCGCCCAGATATCAGGCCCGGTTCCGTCGCCGCGGATGAACGGAATCACCGGATGATCCGGTACGGTCAGTTTTTCGGCACGGGTAATCTTGTCGCCGGCAGGCGGAGTGAGGTCTCTGTAAGGCATGGCCAGCAGTGTAGCGGCGGGCGTTCCGGCCGCAAGGGTGAGAGGTAGGGCATCCCTAGGGCAGGGAGTGTGTTTTTTGGGCAAGCGCGCCCTGCTTTGAAGGGGACGACCCGCGTCTCGTCCACTGTCAAGGTTGCCCAGGTACCAGTTCCGTCAGGGGGTTTTGGAGTGGAGGGCCGCGGAAAGGGGTCGACTTTAACTGGCCCCGCAGAGAAATGCATCAGTCCGCTCATGTCGAACAGCCGAGAGAGCCCGCATGACTGAGAGGTCAGAGAGCGTCGCGGTTTCCTCCGACGACCGAACAGGCCGTGGAGATGAGTTTGTCGCTCAGGATTCCGCCGCTTTGCGGGACAAAACACAAACGGCGGCCTGGCAATGAAGCGCCAGACCGCCGAAGTGATTTACAGAATGTTCGGACCTCTAGGTCAAAGCATTACGCTTGCTGTAGCGCCGCAAGAGCTCTGTTCCGGCCAGCGCCGCACCGAGGAGGATCGCCGTTGTCCCACCGTCTGGGACTGAGTTGCCACCTTCATTGAAGAGCGTCCAACCGGACAGGCCGTACCCGCCAGCCGTTGCCGGAATCGTGATACTGCCGGAGAGATCACCGATATACCACACTTCAGACCCATAGTTTGGGCCGTCGTATTTGGCGAAAAGGTATTGATAACCCGCGCCAATGTTGATGGTTGTGCTCGTGCCATTGAGCGCAAATACGGCGTCAGTCAACGGACCGAAGTTGTTGGTTGTGCGCGTGTAGGTTTGTCCGTCAGCCTGCTCGGTGGTGCCAAGAGCTTGATCGATGAGATGGTTGACATAGAGTGTCCTATCCGCATCACCCGATGGTATCCCGTAGTTAACGAACCCCAATTCATGGTTATCGTGAAGTAGGAGTGCGCTGGCTTTAGGAACCGCCCCCAAACAGACGCATGCGGCTGCGAGGACGACGAGGTATTTCAGTGTTTTCATATTATTCTAGTTAGTTGTCACTGAAGGTGAGCTAGGATCACATCCGTGAGCGCGATTGGGGTAAGCTAGGGCCGCGCCACTTCGAAAAGTCGATCCCGTTATTGGACAATTTTACGTTTGTAATAGCCTACTTAACAGGAAGTTATAAATCTTAATTTTTTCCAAAGAAATTTCTCAGAACCGGTTTTGGTTTGAGACAATTGTCAAGTTCTCCGACGTTTTTTAACTTAACCGGTTTGCACTTCTCAGCGCATCATGGGCACAAAGGCCCCCTTCTGGCACTACGCGAGCCGGTACACGATGCGCGCCTTATCCACGTCATAAGGCGACATTTGCAACCGCACCCGGTCGCCTGTCGTTAAGCGGATGAAGCGTTTCCGCATTTTGCCCGAGATATGGGCGAGCACAACGTGCTCATTGGCCAATTGCACCCGGAACATGGTGCCGGCCAATACGGCCATTACCTTGCCTTCGATCTCGATCGCTTTTCTTGGGTCTACAGCCATTGGGTTTGGAAGATAAGCAAAGCCGGCGCCCGAAATGGGCGCCGGCCCGCAAAATCAAAAACGGTCGATTAGCGACGGTTGCCGCCGGCGAATTGCCGCGGGCGTTCTTCACGGGCGCGCGCTTCGTTCACGGTGAGCGCACGGCCGGAGACTTCCTTGCCGTTGAGCGCCGCGATCGCAGCATTGGCGCCGGTCGCATCGGTGAACGTGACGAAGCCAAAGCCGCGGGAGCGGCCGGTTTCGCGATCGTTCAGGATAGCGACATCAGTAACGGTGCCGTGTTGCGCGAAGAGGTCGCGCAGATCGTTTTCAGTGGTCTCAAAAGAGAGATTTCCTACGTATAATTTCATTATGTGATTTTTGGAGCAATACCTGCGAGCTACAGAGCCGTTCCCGGGAATCGGGTTTCAGAATCACCAATGAGGAAACTCACCTGACGATCTACCGCACTACGAACCGAACAGAACTTATCCAAGAGCCGCTAGGTTCGTCTGCTTTTAGGAATAAGCAAGCGGGCGTGTTACGCAAAGATGGCGTTGCTGGCGGCGCGGTGGCGATCGACTCCGCGAGTAACGATGGAATGCCGCCCATCTCCTGATGCGAAGCCGGGACCGAAGTTCTGACTACGCCAAATCGCGATTGGCAGTTCATCCCCGATCCCTCATCCTTCCCATTCGTGCGAATCCATACGATTCTCGGCATTAATTTCTTTGGCGGGACATCGCGCGAAGCCGTCGACCAAATCTCGCGTAGCGGTGGGTTGCTCGTCGCGCCGGCGGCGCCCTCGCTGATCAACGTCTGCCGCGATGAAGAGTATCGGCAGGCGATTCTCGCTTCCGACCTCGCGATTGCCGACAGCGGCTTCATGGTAATGCTCTGGAAATTATTCACCGGCGAGACCGTTCCCCGCATTTCTGGCCTTGAGCACGTGAAGCGTTTGATCGAGCACGAATCCGTTCAACAACCGGGCGCCGTGCTCTGGGTCGTCGCGACAGGATCCTCTGGCGAAAGACTGCTCGCTTTTCTGCGGTCGGGGGAATACAAGCGCCTTCTTTGCTCAGGTATTCCGGTTTCTGAGGAAGACATCTTCGTCGCACCAAAATACGGACGGCCGGTCGGAGACGAAGCATTGCTGGGGATCGCCAGTCAAAACCGCCCGCGGCACATTGTGGTTGCGGTTGGAGGAGGGGTACAGGACAAGCTCGGCCAGTATCTTCTTGAGCGACTCGAATACCGGCCAGCGATTCATTGCATCGGCGCCGCGCTCGGATTTCTCACCGGCGACCAGGTGCGGATCCCAGACTGGGCCGACAAATACTACCTCGGCTGGTTTTTTCGCTCGCTCGCCCAGCCGAAAGTGTTCGTTCCGCGTTTCTGGAGCGCGCGGAAGCTTCCGTGGCTGATCTGGAAATACAGGGATCGGTTGCCGCCATTGGAAAATCAAAAGGGAGGAGCGGGGAGTGACAAATGACGAGTGTAGAGGCACCCGCGCGCTCGCTAAACTTTCAGAGTGTCGGTCATAGTTTAACGCTTCAATTCCGCCGTCCGTCAGTGCTGGTTGACTTGGCTGTTCCCAGGCGGGACGATTCACCCAATGACTTTGACCGCTGATGTGAGCCTCCTTTGTTCATTGAAGTGGTATTGTCTCCACACCGCGCCAAAGCAGGAAAATAAAGTCGCGCTTGTCTTGCAGCGTGAACTGGGTCTCGAAGTCTTTGCCCCGCGAATTCGCTTTCGACGGATGCGGGGCGGACAACCCCTTTGGGCGACGGAAGCGCTTTTCCCGGGCTACCTCTTTGCCCGCTTCGAATACTTCGAGCGTCGCCGGCAAATTAATGCTCTCCCCGGTGTGACAAGCATTGTGCATTTCGGTGAGCAAGTCGCCCATGTCGACGACGCGATCATGGCCGATCTGCGAGCCCTCGTTCGTGATAACGAGACGGTGGAAGTCACCGCCGATCCGCAACCCGGATCGGAAGTCGTCATCACAGGAGGCTCGCTCCGTGGCCTGCGGGTGTTGGTCACGCGAGTCATCCCGGCGCGGCAGCGAATCGCGATTCTGCTCGATCTGCTCGGGAGCCAGCGCGAAGTGGAGATCGAGCGCCACCGCGTCCTGCCAGTGAACCCGCGACAGGTGTAGCGGCGGCCATGTCGGTCGCGGGTCTAAATGTCGTCTCCAGCCCGTGGCGTCCCCTTGCGCAAAGCGGCGGCCGATCTGTGGGACCGATGCTAGGATGGGGGGATGAGGATTTTCCCTGCTGTGCTTGCCTTCCTGCCGCTGCTCAGTATGGCGACTGAGAATCCGGCTCCGCAATTCGATGCCCACGTCGCCGAACGTTTCGCTCGTCTCGCGCTTGCCTGCGTGGCCAAGGAATATCCGAACAAGATCAGCCACGTCTTGAATGGCGACGCGGATGTTGCGGCACCGCGGAAGTTGACGCCGGCTTTTTGCGGGTGTTACGACTGGCATTCGTCCGTCCATGGACATTGGTTGCTTGCGCGATTGGCGCGCACCTTTCCCGACGCCTCTTTTTCCCGGGAAGCCCGCGCTGCACTGGAGCGAAGCCTAACGAATGCGAACATCAAACAGGAGGTCGCATATCTCAACGGGAAGGGTCGGGCGAGTTTCGAACGACCTTACGGGCTTGTCTGGTTGCTCCAGTTGTGCGCCGAACTGCGCGAATGGAACGATCCGCTGGCGCGTGAGCTGTCGGCCAACTTGCGCCCGCTCGAGAATGTCGCGGTGGAACATTTGTCAAGCTGGCTGCCGAAACTTTCCCATCCGGTGCGCATCGGGGAGCATGACCAAACCGCTTTCGCGCTCGGACTGATGCTGGATTATTCGAGGGCGATCGGCAACCAAGCCTTTGCCAAATTGGTGGCGAACGCAGCCCGGAAGTTTTTTCTTGCCGACAAGAATTGCCCGCTCGCCTACGAACCTTCAGGGGAGGATTTTCTCTCGCCGTGTCTTGGAGAAGCGGACGTGATGCGGCGCATCTTTCCGCCTAACGAATTCGCAAAATGGCTCGGCGATTTTCTGCCGCAAGTTCCGACCGAGCCAAAGAGTGACTGGCTGCCGACAGTCGTTTCGTCCGACCCGGGCGACCCCAAGCTGGCGCATCTCGATGGCTTGAACCTGAGCCGCGCCTGGATGCTGGAGGGCATTCTCACAGGGCTGCCGCCAAATGATCCGCGGCGACCTGCCCTGGCGGCCGCGGCCGAGGCACACCGGCAAGCGGCCCTGATGGCGGTGACGGGCGAGCATTACGAAGGTGGGCACTGGCTCGGCAGCTTTGCCGTTTATCTCACCACGCAGCGCGGAATCGAGCGGAAGGAAAAAACAACTCGTTAGGCAAACCAATCGCCGATTCTTCCTCCCCGCGGCTCAGGGCTCGGGCAAGACGGCGATCGAGATCACACAGATTCTGCGATTTTGACAAAAATTTTGCCCCGCGAGGAATTACGATCCGCAAAAATGGCCGACTTGTTTGCCGCCTACGGGGGAGTATGCCAGTTCTATGAATGTTCAGAATGGCGATCCCTCACTGTAGAAGAGTCATTCATCAATTGCTGGTGGCCGCTCTCATTTTAACTGGCTCCGAATCCCTCTCATGGGCGGCGGAGCCGGCGCCGCCGAACCCACCGGGGCCATTCGTGGAGGAGACGGAAGCGTGGGCAATGCTTTTTCAGATGATGTCGCGGCTCCGCACCGCGGTAGCAAAGGGCGAATTTACGCTGATCGATCCGGAAGATCCGGTGGCAAGCGAAGCAGTCTCGTCGATGCTCAACGAGTTGGCGAAAACGCCGACACCACAGCGTGGTCTCTTGAAGGTGCAATGGATTCGTTTCGTGCGGGGCATCGCTGCCATGCACACAGCTTCCGACGCAGGGAAGGGCGACCTCGCTGCCGCGTTAATGAAGCGAGTCGAGACGGAGTTCGAGGCGCTGCAAAAAACCGCCGATCCCGAAATCTTAAAGGCGGCGCATAAGCTCGCGGAGCGTTTCACTTGCCCGATGCATCCGGATGTAATCGGCCGCAAGAATGAGGCGTGCCCGAAGTGCGGCATGCCGCTGGATCAACCGGTCGTGATTGTGCCTTCCTTTCTCGCCAGGGGCGCTGGGCAACATGCTGTGGTTGCGACGATCAGCACCGATGCCCCGCTCGAGCCGGGGAAACTCGCGCACGCTATCCTCCACCTTCGGCGCACGATGATGGATCACCCTGTCACGTTAGATCAATTGATCGAGACTCATTCCAAGAAGATTCACCTGTTGATCGTCGATCAGAGTTTGATCGACTATCATCATGAGCACCCACAACCGACGGATACTCCCGGTGATTACGTGTTTGAATTTACCCCCACGAAGCCCGGTGCGTATTACGTCTGGGCTGACTTGCGACCGCTTCCGCTCGGATTGCAGGAGTACGACAAGACTCTTATAGCTGGAACAGGGGAGTCAGAACCGGTCAGTGATAAAAACACTCGGTTGGTTGCTGACTCGGAGGGATTCCATTTCGAGTTGAGTCTTGAGAAGGGCGAGATCAAAGCCGGCGAGGTAACGAACGCAGGTTTGCGGGTTACGCGGGACGGCAAAGGGTTCACTCAACTTGAACCGGTAATGAATGCATTCGCCCATCTCGTTGGATTTCATGAAGACGGGGAAACGGTTCTGCACATGCACCCGATCGGTGCGCCCATCGTGAACGAGAGTGCTCGTGGCGGCCCGGTCCTGGAGTTTAAGATCTTCGCCACCAAGCCCGGCTTTACCCGGTTTTTTGCTCAGGTCCAGATTGATGGCCGGCAAGTGTTTGCGCCTTTCGACGTCCAAGTGTTGAAATGAAAACCTCCCTGGACTTCCGAGCGGGACGTCCGCGCCGCGTCGCGCATCGACCTTTGCTACTGCTACCAATCGTTCCGTTTGCACACGACTTTGTCTATTGCGCGGACGTGGCAGCCTCTTCGATCAGAGCTGCCACTTCCTTCGGCCTGGAGACGTAAACAGCGTGACTAGCGCCCGAGACTTCGACCTTATGGCTCTTGGCTCGCTCGGCATACCACCGCTCCAAGTCGGGATTGATGGTTCGATCTTTCGTCGCTACTAACATCCAACTCGGTTTGCGTTTCCACGCCGCTGTCGTGAGAACAGCTTTGAAATTGTCAGCTGCGTTGAACACCTGCGATCGCGCCATGAAAGCCGCCTGCTCAGCAGAAAGGTCGGCTGCGAAGTACTCATGAAACTGCGCGGGATCCAGGTATGTGAAACCGTCTGCCGTCTTCTTTATCGCAGTAGACGTGCTGAGGTCACTTGGGAAACGCTTTCCATTGTCGGCCTCATTCTCTCCCGCATCTGGCATGTGGGCCGCGACGTAGACCAATCCGACAACGGACGGATCCGTTCCCGCTTCGGTGATGACGGCGCCGCCATAACTGTGAGCCACAAGAATGCATGGTCCATCTTGCAGAGCGAGGATGCGCTTCGTCGCCGCCACATCTTCTTTGAACGATGTCTCC
>Ga0207697_10001158_pt1 | contig 14504 bp, 11 predicted proteins | sample KBSSwiS5withPhiX_FD_184293 | JGI IMG/M metagenome (GOLD analysis project Ga0207697, IMG submission 184293) | Switchgrass rhizosphere microbial communities from Kellogg Biological Station, Michigan, USA, with PhiX - S5 (SPAdes) (version 2) | ecosystem: Host-associated > Plants > Roots >... | reverse complement strand
GCGCATGCTGCTCGTGGTCAAACGCGGCCATCAAATCTTCGTCATGGCAGAAAAGTGCTCGCACCTCGGTGGGCCGCTTTCGGAAGGGGACTTTGACGGCGAAACGGTCACCTGCCCCTGGCATCAGTCGAAATTTGCGATTGAGGACGGCAGCGTCGTGGTCGGGCCGGCGGCTTATCGCCAACCCTGCTTTGAGGTACGAGTGCGAGATGGCCAGGTGGAAGCCCGCGCCCCGCGCGGAATGATCGCAAACCCGTACTAAGCCGCGGGAATCGGGTCGGTGGGAAGCGCTTGCGCGAAAAACCATCGCGTGGCATAGACACAACTCCCGGTTCCCATGGCTACCGTATCCCAAATCACAAACGACGCTGCGCTCGAGTCTCATCTTCTCTGGGACCAATACAAGAACACCATCATCGCCGTCGTCGCGGTTCTGCTGCTCGGCGCGATCGGATATGCCGGTTTTCAGTTCTATCATGCGCGGCGAGCGGCGGACGCGTCCGCGCTTTTGGCGGCGGCCAAATCGCCCCAGGATTATCAACAGGTGATCGATCGCTACCCCGGCAGCGGACCGGCAGCGAGTGCTTATCTTCTGCTCGGTGCGCAGCAGCGCGCGAAGAAGAACTATGCCGAGGCCAACACGACTCTGCACAAATTCATCGACCAATTTCCGAAACACGAGCTCATCACCACGGCATGGATGGGAGTGGCGGCGAACCTCGAGTCGTTAGGCAAAAACGACGAAGCGCTCAGCACCTACCAGCGGCTCGCGACTGAATACCCTCAGAGCTTCAATGCTCCGCTCGCGCTCCTCTCCCAGGTCCACTTCTTAAAAGCGAAAGGCAAGTTTGATGAAGCGCGCCGGATTTGCGAGACCATGCTCAGTCAATACCGCGACAGCGCTCTGATGAACGAAGCCTTGCGGGAGATGATGTCCTTGCCGAAGCCCGCTACTCCACCGGTCCCTGCGACCGCGCCGATGCCCGGGGCGGCGCCTGCTCAATCCGGGATTCCAATGGCCAGGCCTCCAGAAGCAGCAACGGCTGCACCGACTGCCGCGCCTTCCGCACCCACCGCGGCGCCTTCGGCGAAGCCGTAGCGATTTTTTCCCGATCAGACGGTGCGTTGCGACCAGATTCTGGGAGCGCGTGCGCCTCGCACGCACTTTTCGGCGCCTCGCCGGAAAGCCGTCCGTCGCAGCGTACGCGAATTGGCAAAAGACACTGGGAGAAAAGTTCGTCGCGGCGAGGGCGCCGCAACCAGCATGCGAGGCGCACGCGCTCCCCAGGCCACGGCAATTCTAGAGGGCACCCCGCCGTGGGTACCTAAGCAACGCTCCACGACGAAAACCGCCACCTGTCGTCCCCGCGGGACCCTGTTTGTTTTGCCATCGAGATCCTCAGCGCTAAAGCGCTGGGCTGTTTTCGATATTGACGAGCACAATAGCGGATGAATCCGCCCGGTTTTCTGTTTTGGTGCCAACACAGCGCCGCGTCGGGAGACGCGGCCACAACGGCGGGTTTGTCCCGACTGGCAGCCTAGCGTTGCCAGTGGAACTCATTAACGCGTAATCCGCACCGTAATTCTAAAGGGTTGCGCTATCTCGCATGGCCAACACTCGCCATTAGTTCGCATTCCACACCTTGCCACGTTGGCAACGTTGAATTTGAAAATAGCCCAGCGTTTCAAGGCTGGGCTCCCAAAGGTGCCAAGGCAAGTCCCGCCAAGGACGAAAGAGCCTATCGTTTCGAGAACTGGAACCGCTTGCGCGCGCCCGGTTGTCCGGACTTTTTGCGCTCCTTCATCCGCGGATCGCGTCTCAGCAATCCTTCGGCTTTTAGGGTACCGCGAAGATTCGCGTCCACCTGCAACAACGCGCGGGAAATCGCGAGCCGCGCAGCCCCAGCCTGACCGGTAGCACCGCCGCCACTCGTGTTGACCGAGATATCGTAAGCCTGCGCGAGTTTCACCACCTGTAACGGTGCCAACACCGTGTTCTGGAGCGGCACGGTCGGGAAATAATCCTCAAAGCTCTTGCCGTTGACATCGATCTTGCCGTTGCCCGGCATCATGCGAATGCGCGCGACCGCAGTTTTGCGGCGGCCGGTAGCGATAAATTCCTGTGTTTCAGCCATGAAAATATTTCGTTAGTCCAAAGCCACGGTTTGCGGCTGCTGCGCGGCATGCGGGTGATCCGCACCTTTGTAAACCTTCAGTTTCCGATAAACCGCCCGGCCTAGTTTCGTATGCGGAATCATTCCGCGGACGGCATGTTCCACCAGTAACTCGGGATGACGCGCCCGGCGCGACCGCGCGCTCTCGCTCTTGTGGCCGCCGACGAAGCCGGAAAAACTCATGAAGGTCTTTTGCTCTTCTTTCTTGCCCGTCAGGCGCACCTTTTCTGCATTGATGACAACCACAAAATCACCGGTGTCGACGTGCGGAGTGAGGATCGCTTTTTCCTTGCCGCGCAGAAGGTTGGCGGCTTTGACCGCGATGCGGCCAAGCACCTGATCTTCGGCGTCAATGATCCACCATTTGCGGTCGACCTCATTAGCTTTTGCGGAAAACGTTTTCATTACAGGACGGGTTGGGAGGGCGGGGAAATTAGTGGCGGGTTCGCCGAGTGTCAACCCTCGGCATTTCCAGTGCAAATGCCGCTCCTACTCTTGCTCATGCTCAATCCCGTAACGACGGTTTTGCGAAGCTGCTCACCATTCTAGCGATTCGAGCAAGAGCAAGAGCAGGAGAATGAGTATGATAAGAGGCGAGGAAAACCGCCTCTGGCCAACCTGCGTGCGCCGGTTTAAATATCGCGCTTCGACAATGCCAAAATCCGACGTTTCAAAATCCGCCATTAGCCCGCGCCGCTCCGAGGATTTTCCCGAGTGGTATCAGCAGGTCATTCGCGCGGCCGACATGGCCGAGTCGAGTGACGTGCGCGGTTGCATGGTGATCAAGCCATGGGGATACGGCATCTGGGAAAACATGCAGCGCAGCCTCGACGCCATGTTCAAGGCCACTGGACACACCAATGCTTATTTCCCGCTCTTTATTCCGCTCAGTTACATGCAGAAGGAGGCGGAGCACGTCGAAGGTTTTGCGAAAGAATGCGCCGTCGTGACGCATCATCGGCTGGAGTTAAACGCGGAGGGCAAGATGGTGCCGGCCAGTCCGCTGACCGAGCCCTTTGTCGTTAGGCCAACCTCGGAGACGATCATCGGCGCAAGCTACGCCAAGTGGGTTCAATCCTATCGCGACCTGCCGATTCTGATCAATCAATGGGCCAATGTCGTTCGTTGGGAAATGCGTCCTCGCCTCTTTCTTCGCACGACGGAATTTCTCTGGCAGGAAGGTCACACCGTGCACGAGACGGAAGCCGAGGCGCGCGCCGAAACGCAGCAAATGCTCGATGTTTACGCAACCTTTGCCCGTGATTACCTCGCCGTTCCAGTTTTCACCGGCGAGAAATCGGAGAGCGAACGCTTCCCTGGCGCCGTCCAGACACTTTGCATCGAAGCAATGGTGCAGGATCGAAAAGCAATCCAGGCGGGTACATCACATTTTCTCGGGCAAAACTTTTCGCGATCGAGCGGAATTCAGTTCCAGACGCGCGACGGCAAGCAGGAATTCGGCTGGACGACGAGTTGGGGCGTCAGCACACGAATGGTCGGCACCATCATCATGATGCATGCGGACGACGACGGACTCATCCTGCCTCCCCGCGTCGCACCGACCCATATCGTCATCATTCCAGTCACGCCCAAGCCTGAGACGCGCGACGCAGTTCTGGCGGCGGCGAATGAACTTGCCGCTCAACTGCGCTCCGTTAGTTGGCACGGAGGCGCCGTCCAAGTGTACGTCGACCAGCGCGATCTGGGAGGCGGAGTCAAAAATTGGGAATGGATCAAAAAAGGTGTGCCTTTGCGGGTTGAACTCGGACCGCGCGATCTCGAAAGCGGAAACGTTGCCGTCAGTCGACGTGATGGCTTTCCTGTTGGAGCCGGAGGCGCTGACCCCGGCAAAACATCCACCAAATCATTCCTCCCAAGCTCAGAATTCGTTAGGCAAGCTCCTCAGTTGCTCGACGCGATCCAGCAAAGCCTTTTCGACCGTGCCCTCGCCTTTCGCGATGCAAACACCCGCCGAATCGACACCAAGGAAGATTTTTACGAATTCTTCACTCCAAAGAATCCCGCGAAACCAGAGATTCACGGCGGATTCGCCCTGTCTCATTGGAATGGTTCGCGGGCGGTGGAAGAACAAATCAAAAAGGATCTGAAGGTAACAATTCGCTGCATTCCTTTCGACGATCCCGCGAATCCCCCCGAAACTGGTAAATGCATTATCACCGCCGAGCCCAGTCCGAGACGCGTCCTTTGGGCTAAGTCTTACTAGCTGTAACCCTACCCAGTCCTAGACAGCAACGCGCTGCGATTTCTGGGGAGCGCGTGCGCCCTCGCACGCTGGCGGCTTCGAAAGCTTTCGTGAGCCGCGAACTTTTCTACGAGTGCTCTTGGTGTTACACAAGGCCGCCATTCCCAACAGCACTGTCATCCTGAGCGTAGCGAATGGATCTCTGACTCTTGCCGTGTCGAAGCGCGGAGCGCGTCCTTGCGATTACAACAAAAGAAATGCCCCCGCACCCGAAAGTGCGAGGGCAAATCCCAAACAATCTATGATCCGATTAGTCGTGATCGATCTCGAAAATCTCGATCATGGCAATACCAGTCGAGTTATTCGCACCTGTGACCACCGCCGTGTAGGCACCCGGCTCTAGCCGCACCAGAATGCTGGCTTCCTTTGTGCTCGAAGGCTGAATGGCTGTTGCGATAATATCGTCCGAATTCGACTCACTCTGCCAGTCATCATTCGACCTCAACTGCGTTGCGCCACTCATCAGCTGCAGAACGGGATTCTCCAAAACTGGACTTACGCCCTGGCTCGCCAACGAAGGTCCAAGCGCGCGGACAAGAACAAGCTTTGGCCCGCCCGTGATGATGAAGCCGCCAATGAGCTGTCCCTGACCTGTGCTGACAAACCCACGGGTGGAAATGTTCGCGAGATGGTTCTCGGAAGATTCCTGAGGTGCGCGGAAGAAATAAGTCACACCCGACAGTGTGAAGTCACCCAGCATCGCACCATGACCGAAAGTCAGGTTACCGGTTACCGCCTCGCCGCTTAGAAAAGTAAGCGAAAAGGTAGCATTCGGATGATCGTCATTCAGGTCCTCATTGAAGTCCGACAAATCGTCCGCGTCCTGCCCGTGATCGTCACCCGGAGGGTCATCGTCTCCGTTCTTATCGGCACCGAGCGCCTGGGCTTTTAGCGCCGTCGCAGTGATGCTGCCAAATCCACCCAGCACATTGCTGCCGTCTTCAGCGATAAAGAAGATCTGGTTTTGCGAATCAACCACCATCTTGATCTCCAAACTGGCGCCATCAACACTTTGCGCCGTTCCGGTAAAACGTCCCGGCATATCGTCACTCGGACCGAAACTGCTGCCGCGAACGCCGGTTACCGTCTGACCTCCGATCGTGGCAGTCACCACGTCATCGTCAAACGCTTCGGGGTTATCGTCATCATGCACGGAACCGGTGATGGTGGCGCCATTGCTCGCGACCACCGAAAAGGTCCCGTCATCTGCGATGTCGCCGCCGGCAAAACTTGCCGCGGTCGCAGCTACATCAAAGACGTAGATGGAAATAGCGTGGTTACCCTGAACAAAGAAAACGGCCTTGCCGCCTCCCGTTAGGCTCGCTTCAAAAAAACCGCGATGGCTCTCCTCGCCGCGACCCGGTGCTGCAAAAGCCAACAGCAAACCAAGTATCAGTAATAACCGAACTTTGAACGTTTTCATGCCGCCCACCGTAGAGAGGGCGTTCGTAACTCGCGAACCGGCAATAGTTTCGCGCCTGTAACCTTCTCAAACTCGTTAGGGGATGGCAATCACGCAGGGCAGCGCCCTGCAAATTTCCTGGGAGCGGTCGCCGCGGCGATCAGGCGGAAGCGCCCCGCTTCCGCGAACTTTTCCTTCGTGTGCCTTTTAGTCCTTGAGTCCGCTCTGGCCGGCGACTTTCCGGCGAGGCGCCAGAAAGAGCGTGCGGGGCGCACGCGCTCCCCAGACGTAATTACGCCGCACTCCGTGAGTATCCATTACGCTTTGAAAACGGCATCGGCCTGTGCGCGCCAGACTAATCGAATCTCTGACTCAACCGACCTAACGCGAGCGCACCGAGCATCAAGCCGACATCCCGCAAAGCCACATCGAAATAGCCAGGGATGGCGAGGAGATTGCAAATGATGCCCAACAGCCATGCCGCAACCACATAGGCAAAGATACGCGGTTTGAAAGCAACACCCAGCCCCGCTACGATTTCGATCGCCCCAACCGCAAGCATGAATTCATGACCATGGCCGGCCAACATCCGATTGACCATCGGAGCGAGGTACTGATCCCAATTCACCAGCAGATGTAGAAATTTGTCCGCTCCGGCGGCGATCGGTGCGACGACGAAAGCGAAACGCAGAATTTGATATGCCTGCCGGGCATAATCCGCCGACTCGGTTTCGACGGTCCTGGTATGAGTTGAGCTTGCAGTTAACGTTGTCATAGCATTTACCTCTCTAAATCAGCATTCGGGCTAATAGCCTCTCGTGGTTGTTATCTTGTTGAGTTTGTTGCGGTATTTACTTCGACTGGATAATAAATCGTCGTATATTTACCGAAAGACCACATAAGCGGACTCCAAGAATAAGTAAAGCCCTTTGTTTCTTTATTCGAAATGGCTAAACTGACCAAATGAAACAAGACAGCGGGACCCGAGCGAAGATCCTGGACCTTTTGCGGGAGCGTGACTCGACCGTGCATCTGCTCGCAACGCAGCTTGGCCTGACTAAGCCCGGGGTGCGCGCCCACCTTTTCAAACTCGAGCGGGACGGCCTCGTGCAACGCGGCGGTTCCCAAAGCGGGACCCGCAAACCGCATGTCCTTTACGCGCTCACTCCGGATGCCGACCAGGCGTTCCCAAACGCATATCCTCTGCTCTTGCGGCAAGTGCTCCAAGTTTTGCGCGATCGCCTTGATCCGCGCGCCGTCTCCGCCTGCCTGAGGCAGGTAGGGAGGGAACTTGCGCAGGAAGCCGCGGCGGAAGCTCACGGAAAGAGCGCACCGGAGCGACGCCGGATCGCACTAAAAGTGCTCGCTGCCTTGGGTGGCGACGCGTCTGTGCTCACCACAAATGGAGCCGAATTCATCGAAGGCAAGGCATGCCCCCTGTCTGGAGTCACCGCGGCTCATCCAGAGGCTTGCGTGATAGCGCAAGCCGCTCTTGAAGAGATCATCGGACAACCCGTCCGAGAACATTGCGTGCGCGGTTCGCATCCACGCTGCCGCTTCCAGATTTTGAACGGAAATGAATGATTGCAGGTCAAAATCCGGCGTAGATAGCGCCTAATCAAAAGTAACAACAAGGTAACAAACGTGTTACTTTTTCAAAGTTGCTGGCGAACTTACGCGCATTACGATGCGGCAAATGAAATTCCGCATTCTGGCACTCGCATGGTTAGGCACGGCGACCCTTCTCGTCCTGTCGAGTATCATTTATCCGTCGAATAACCTGCTCGCGCAGCGGGGTAGTCGAAAGCAATTGGGGACGCCGTTTAGTTATCAAATCCTAACGGGCAGCCCGGAAGCACCACTCGACCTTCGTATTTTTACGACGGCCGTTAAGACCGACTCGAAAGGCGAAATCATCACCGGCCCGACGAGCGATCCGGAAAAGAATATAGTTGGCCCGGAAGACGCCGGCGAACGCGGCGGTTTGGAGCGTTATACCAAAATCATGTTCGGCGCGGGTTACATCGATGGCCGACCCGATCCTGGCACGCGCATCGATCCGAACAACCCGCAGGTAAGCAGCGGCAACCAGAAATGGCCCTTCCGCCCTCAGCCGTTTCGCAGTCAACCGCGCTCGCTTTCTATCACACCGGACGGCAAGAAGCTTTATGTCGCGCTTCCCGGACGCGAGGGTTACCCCGATTGGCGCATTGCTGTCGTCGACACAGCGACGCGTAAGGTCACCAAGTGGGTCGACCTTCGCCCGCCCGGAATGATCGGCGGAATGCGTCCGATCAGCGTTAAGATGGCGCCTATCAACACCGCGATCTCGGCCTCGCCCTATGCGGTTGTCCTCAATCAGTACGGCAATTTCGCGACGGTTGTAAACACGAGTAACGACACCATCCTGGGCGATTTCTTCATCGGCTCCTATGCCGAGAAAGCTCGTTTCAACGCCACTGGCACACGCCTGTATGTCACCGACCGCTATAAGGATGAAGTGCGAGCTTTCCGCGTCGATCCGGGTCCTAAGTTTGTCCAGATCGCGGAAATCCCGACCGGCAACAATGATCTCGAGCGGACCAACCCGCGGGACCTCGACCTCAGCGCCGACGGCAAGACTTTGTATGTTGCCAACACCCTCGGTCACACGATCGCGGCGATCGACGTGACCAATGATGCTAACAAACTGACCAAAGTTCTGCCGCTCGGCGGTCTTGCCACCGACGTCAAGATCAGCGGCAAATGGGGCATCGTTAGCGGACAGGAAACCAACAGTAAGTTGAACGGCCCTGAAACCGGTCACGGTCTGCCGACGCTGGATGCCAACGGTAACGCCATCAAGAATGACGGAAGCCTGCTTGGTTATACGCCAGTAATGAGCGACGCCACGAAAGCGACTACCTTCGATGACATCGGCAGTGAGATTAATGTCTTCGACACAACCACAAATCAGTTTGTTTATCGCTATGTGGACATGGGCCGCGATTTCTCGCAGCTCGTCGTTCCCGGGGACGTTGTAGATCTGAAGGATCACGCCGCCCCGCAGCGACTGATTCGCGGCAGCGGCCCTGAGCAGATGTTCGTCCGCAACAACCTGCTTTTCGTTAGCATGCTGCACTCGGACAAGGTCGAAGTTTTCAAGATCAATCAGAATCCAGCCGATGTCTCGGGCATTTTGACCCAGGCCGGGTTTGATTACACTGGGGGCATCACTCCGGAAGGCGTCGAGGTCTCACCGGACGGCAAAACCGTCTATGTCGCGAATCTTCAGACCGAAGATATCTCTTTCCTCGGCGTTGACACGAACGGTAAACTAACGAGACAAGGTTATCTCGCGGTCGGCGTGACCGACAAGACCCCGGATCCGACCAAGGGCAACAACGGCTCCAAGCTGTTCGCGACCGATGAAGAAGTGGGCTTCCGCTGGTTCTTCACTTCCGCCTACGCGGATGATCCGCCAATTGCCGGAAAGACCACAACGGGATTCGATCCGCAGAAGTCGTGCGGCTTCTGTCACTGGGACGGGCGGCAAGACGGCTGCCAATGGAACGTCGCGGCAAACGCACTCGGCGGCGTGAAAGTTTGCCCGCAAAACAAAGACATCTCGGATAACTGGCCGGAATGGTATGAAGGCCTGAACAATGATTTCATGGCTTACGCTTCGGCTTGCAACGGCGAGGTGCTCGGAGGTGAGCGGGACCCAATCGCCCTCTTCCCGCAGGCCGATCAGAAGGAGCGTTTTATCGCTCGCGATAATTATACGCTTACGAAGACGGAGGCCAATTCTAAGGCGATTGGACGTTCCGACCTAAGCGGCAGCGCTTACAAGGTCGGCTACTACGACATGGCTTATCTGCAAATTCTCTGGTCGCAGAATGACACCCGCCTTTTCCCGAATCCGCTTGCTCAGACCGGCACACAAGCCGAAGCGCTCCAGGTTGCGCGCGGCAAAACACTCTTCACGAACAAAGTCTCGGCGGGCGGCGCTGGCTGTGCTGATTGTCACCACAACGGCAACGTCCGCACGAACGGGCTCTTAGACGACACGTTCCAGGATTTCAACATCCATGAGCCCGGGGTCATCAGCGAAACCACTGTTGACGGCAAAGGACCATTCTATCGTCCGGAGAACGACTACTTCTTCACGGAGCTCGAGCCGCCACAGGATGTCGGCACGCCGCAAAACCTCAGCAGCCGTAACACCAAGCACCTCCGCGCGGTCTGGGATGCTGTCCCGCGTTATCTGCACCATGGCTTTGCTCACACTCTGCGCGAAGTCCTCCTCACGCCCGATTCGCCCGCGCTGAAACCGGGTGAGCGCGGATTCAACTTCCGCACCGTCCGCACCGACGAGGAACGTGCCACCGCGACGGATTTCCTTGGCGGCCCAGCGGTGGTCCTGCCGACCCAGGTGCCAATCACGGTGGCAGATACTACCGGATCGCTGGCGGGTGATGGTAAAGGACCTGTGTTCGTTAGTCTGGACAGCCCATTCAAGACTATGACCGATGGGACGTTCGAAATCGATCGTCTCGGTTCAAACAACGTTGCTCCGCTGCTCGTAGGCGGGCAGATCAATCCCGCGTTGGCAACGAATCACATCCAGGTCATAAAGGATACTCATGGGAAGACTTCACAGCTTAGCTCATCGGATATCGATGCGTTGGTTGCCTATCTGAAGTCATTGGAAAAATCTCCCACAAACTGAGGAAGACAGATTTGGGGGGGGCCCCGTCGGCTCCATAGGGCCGGCGGGGCGACTCCTTTTTGTCCGCGCACATAGCAAGTGCTGCGGGAGCCAGTTCCGTCGCACGCGCTGGCGCCTCCCAATGCTTTCGTCGGTCGCGATTTCCTGTTCGAGTTGCCCTCGCTTCATGGCCGCTCGGCTTTTTCTCTGTCACGCTTCGCGCGGTTGATCGCGCGGTTGAGTTTGAAAATAGGACAGCGTTTCAACGCTGGGCTTAGCAGAGATGTCAGGCGAGCCCCGCCAAGGACGAAAACCCGCCTGGCGTCCCTTCGGGACTTCTTTTATCTGCCATCGGGGAACCCCAGCGCTAAAGCGCTGGGCTATTTTCGGATTCGGGGAGCCCCCATCTATGCCTGCCGCGCCGTAGTCCTTACCAAGGGCCCGCCGAGCCGTAGCGTCCTGCGAAGGGCGTCGCTCGCCACACTCGCTCTGTGTTCTGACCTCTGATCTCTGATCCGCCAAAGGACGGATTCGCCGTGGCGAACCTCCGATCTCCGACCTCTCCTATTCAGAAGCTGACGCTAACGATTCACGCGCACCGATCACATACGTTTCGAGCGCGGCGCGATCATTAACCGCAAGGTGCGCTCGAGGCGCCATAACGTCGAGCCAGCGTCGCCATTCCGGAACCGAATAATTGGCGATGGTGCGTGCCACATGACATTCGGTGCAGCTCGTGGTGTAAATCTTTCGACCACGTTCGAGGGTCGCAAGATCCGCGCTCTGTCCATGTTTCGAACTCGCGGACACAGCACTTGCGGTCGGATATGCTTTCCTTGGGTCGCTCAGGTCACTTTGACAGCTCCCAAAGGGAAATAGACACGACAAACCGAGAGTGACCCACCGCACTGCACAAAGCTTCATTCGATCAGAAGCTAAACCCAAAAATCAACCGTGTCTGCACATCAACCTCGGAGGCAATGTTAGTCATCTGCACTAAAGGTGTTACCGTCGCCCACCAATTGCCATGCCGATAAGACATATTCGGCCCACCGTAGACAACTGAATCTTCCGCCTCTGACCAACCCGGGAGATCGATTTCATGCAAAAGCTCTGCGCCAACCAGGAAAGATGGAGAGATTTCATAACTCACTCCAAACGACTGCGAGAATTCCCCTCCGTGCTCTTCCAAATGCTCTCCCTCCCAGGCTGCCTCGAGGACGGCATTGTAGCCGAACACAAAGCGTCCAATGTTCTTCTGGAGAATCGCCTTCGATTCCAGTTCGAACTCCTCCGGCCCGCCAGTGATCTCGGCGTAAACGGCTGACCCGAGGAAATCGGTCGTTGGATTAGTCAGGTTATAGATCAACTCGATGGCGGAGGACTGATAGCTGAACCCGTGTTCGTTTGCATCGGGATCCTCCCGGTAACCCCAATTCGCAAGATAGACAGACGCCTGAAAATGATCCGTAATCCCAAACTCGATTTCGTGCCGAAAATCGACCGAATTAAAGCTGCGGTTCTCGCTCGGACTCGTCTTCCAGGTGACCCAATTCTCCAACTCGAAGGTGCCCGGCGCTGAGGTAGTCGCTTCGTAGACGTAAGTGAACCGGCGCGCCCCCGCCTCCGCGGGATCAACGGCGAAGAGCAGCATCGCCACCAGACATAAATTGAGGAGGTAGATCGGTTTAAACTGAAATTTTCGCATCTGCCGATCGTAGCAGGTGTTAGTGGGTCCGCTGCCGTGCCGTTGCCAATTTTTAGCGCCCAATTGCGCGGCGATTCGTTGAGATGGCAGAGTTGCCAGTTCCTCCGAACTCTGAACTGCGACATCTAACTTCTGAGCTCCGCACTCTGCCTTCTACTTTTCTCCTGCGCGGTTTTCGACGCGGCACAACAGGCTCGATACTCGAGCAGATCTCCTTCGTTGGACAAACCGCATGGACCGCAAGTCTTACACGGCTCGGAATTATTCTTGGCATTTCTTCAGCATAATACGGCCAAGAATTGGGTTATCGCCGAATCAATAACCAACGAATCACTCGGCTGGAACTAGATATAAGCAGGGAATAAACAACACTTATGAAAAAACAACTATTAACAGTAGCATTGGCGCTGGCGGCGCCGTTTGCGTTCGCGCAGACTTCCAGCACCACCACGACTACGACCACCACGACTGAAGGGACAGGGACAATTACGACCTACTCCCCAGGCCAGACTATCGTGCTCAAGGAAACAGCGGGCCCCCGGACTTATCGTTTCGGTAAGACTGTGACCTACGTGACGCGCAGTGGCAGAACCCTTGACGAGGACGCAGTTAAGACCCGAATCAAGGTCGGCGTTCCAGTGCGGGTTCACTACGTCGGTGAAGGCGACGCGATGATGGTTGATCGCGTAACTCTTGACGAAGATTGAGTGTCTTTCTCGCCCGCCCCAGCAATGATGGCGGCGCAGTTTCATGATGTGTGGCGGCCTTGTGCAAGGTCGCCACACAATCACGTTCACCTTCTGGAGCGAAGCGTGTCGCTTCCTGGCCAATCGAGAAGACCGCTGTCTTTGAAAATAGCCCAGCGTTTCAACCCTGGGCTCCGCGAGATGTCTGGGCAAGTCCTGCCTGGGACCAAAGAACCGCCCGTCGCCCCTTCGGGACTTTTCTTATTTGCCATCGCGGATCCCAGCGCTAAAGCGGTGGGCTATTGTCGCTTAACAATTCAGCGTTAACTACCCTTCGCAGGGTGTTTGGTCTTTTGCGCGGAACAAACCGCGTGGGATCGTAAGTCCTTTAGGCGGCTAAGGCCGAATCAGCTCGGCGGTACCGCTAACGAATGGTCGGCCGACTCCGCCCGTAATCAGAATTCTACCGTCGTTCAACATTGTGGCAGTGTGATTCTGGCGCGCCTCCGTCAGAGTACCGAAGGAGCTAAACTGGCCAGTAGCAGGATTGTAGATCTCCACTGAATCTAGCGCCTGCGCGATCCCGCCAAAGATGTCCGTGGCAACGACGGCGCCGCCAATGATGAGGACCTGACCGGTCAACGAACCCCACGCAGGATTCGATAAGAACACCGCTCTGTGCCGATAGCGCTCCAGGATGAGTTGTCCACTGGTGGTGAAAGATCGCGTGGGGCTTTGATAAACATCGGTTGGGGCCGGAATGGTTCGGCCACCAGTCTGGAGGACGCTTCCATCTGGCAGCAGGGTTGCTTCGTGCTCGGTGCGCCCCACGCTCATATCGGAAGTCTTGGTGAAACGGCCGGTAACCGGATTATAGGTTTCCGCCGTTGGCGTGCCCTCGTTAGGCTGATCGTCATTTGAAAGAGCGGCTCCTCCGGATACGAGGACAGTTCCATCCTGAAGAAGGACGGCGCGATGGCGTTTTCTGTGGAGGCGCATTGGTCCAGTTTCTATGAAAGTTTCGGTAACTGGATCGAAAAGCTCGGCCTTAGGCGTGGGCGTCCCACCATTCCGACCGGCCGCCACGAGGACTTTGCCGTCGTTGAGCAAAGTAGCGGTGAAAAGAGATCGACTCGTGGCCATGGAACCGACCTCACGAAACTGTCCCGTCGCGATATCATAGATCTCCGCGGTTCGGGTGTCATGCGTGATGGTCTTGCCGCCTGCGATCAGGACTCGTGCGGCGTCCTGAAGCAGAGTAGCAGTGTGACTCTTCCTCGCCAGAAAGAGAGAGCCGGTTAGCGAGAAGGTATTCCGCGCCGGGTTGAACAGTTCCGCCGAGGCCAGCCCTTCCGCATCCGTGCTTCCTGCCACTAACAGCACCTTTCCGTCAGGCAAAAGCGTGGCTGTATGTTCGTTGCGTCCGACATTCATATTGGCTACTGGAGTGAAGGCATGTGTGACAGGATCTACAACTTCCGCCGTCTGCAGGGTCCGGTTCCCGGTTACTCCCCCGGCGACGAAGACCGTGCCATCAGCTAGAAGTGTCGCGGTGTGACCCGACCGATCTTCGTTCATTTC
>Ga0207697_10001157_pt1 | contig 14504 bp, 27 predicted proteins | sample KBSSwiS5withPhiX_FD_184293 | JGI IMG/M metagenome (GOLD analysis project Ga0207697, IMG submission 184293) | Switchgrass rhizosphere microbial communities from Kellogg Biological Station, Michigan, USA, with PhiX - S5 (SPAdes) (version 2) | ecosystem: Host-associated > Plants > Roots >... | reverse complement strand
TCGCTGTCTCGCACGGTCTCGGCGACAAGTTCCGGCGTGAGCAACGCCAGTGCCGCGGTGGCAATCGGCGCATAGCTCAAATGCCACGGCTCGGGATGCACGCCGCCGTGATATTCGGCGTACGGACGATAAAACCCGAAGCGTCCGATATGGGCGTCGAGCCATACGTTGAGCGCATGGAATACGCCGCCTGGGGCGTATTCTTCCGGCACGAGCTTGTAGCGATAGCCGTCCGGCATCGCGGCACGGTCGATCACGTCGATATCGGTGCCCCAATGATGGCGGCTTGCGCCCGGCAGCGCGCTCCAGCACAGGATGCCCTCGACGAGCTCGCCGGGATTCAGGCTCGCGTGATCACGCACGTTGCCCTCCGCATCGTAGAGCGGCCTTTCCCCGCGATACTTCATGTTCCAGATGCGCAACTGCGCGCCGAAATCGCGAAACCCGCTCGCGATCGCGAGATCGATCCCCGCCCCGGCGGCCTCCGCCTTGAGCGCGAGAAACGGCTCCAGCACGTCGCGATGGATGGCGGCTCGCAAGTCGTCACGCTGCACGACGTGAGTCGTCGCCCGGCCGGTCAATTCGAGCTCGTTCAACATAAGCGCATTCTAAACCCGGGAGCTGATGCCAATAAAAAAGCCGGCACGAGGCCGGCTTTTCAAATGCTGCTCTTTTTTTATTATGCCGCCTTGGCAGGCGCTTCTTCTTTTTTATCCTCGGCTACCTCAGGACGGTCGATGAGTTCCACCACCGCCATGGGAGCGTTATCCCCCTTGCGAAATCCGAATTTCAGTATGCGCAGATAGCCGCCGTTGCGCGCGGCATAGCGCGGGCCGAGCTCGCCAAAGAGCTTGGTCACGATCTCGCGGTCGCGCAGGCGGTCGAACGCCAGCCGGCGATTCGCGAGCGACGGCGATTTGCCGAGCGTCAGCAGCGGTTCGGCGACGCGGCGCAACTCCTTTGCCTTGGGCAAAGTGGTCTTGATGACTTCGTGGCGCAAGAGCGACACGGTCATGTTGCGCAGCATGGCCAGACGGTGGCTGCTCGTGCGGTTGAGTTTTCTTAATCCGAGGCGGTGACGCATGATGAATCCTTTGTTATACCTTCTCGAGCCCGACGGGCGGCCAGTTTTCAAGCCGCATGCCGAGCGTCAGCCCGCGCGACGCGAGCACTTCCTTGATTTCGTTGAGCGACTTGCGGCCGAGGTTCGGCGTCTTCAGCAATTCGGTTTCGGTGCGTTGTATCAGGTCGCCGATGTAATAAATGTTTTCCGCTTTCAGGCAATTCGCGGAGCGCACGGTGAGCTCGAGATCGTCGACCGGCCGCAGCAGGATCGGGTCGATCTGTTGGGCTTTGGGCACCTCGATCTGGACCGGCGTGCCTTTCAAGTCGGCGAACACCACGAGCTGATCGACCAGGATGCGGGCCGCATAGCGGATCGCTTCTTCCGGCTCGATTGCGCCGTTGGTTTCGATGTCAATGATGAGCTTGTCGAGATCGGTGCGCTGTTCGACGCGCGCCGAATCGACCTGGTAGCTGACGCGACGCACGGGGCTGTACGACGCATCGAGCACGATGCTGCCGACTGCGCGGCTGACCGCGCCTTCGATCTGCTCGCCGCGGCTGGTACGCACTGCACCGGGCACGTAGCCGCGGCCGTGTTCGACCTTGATCTGCATGTCGAGCTTGCCGCCGGCAGTCAAATGCGCGATCACGTGATCGGGATTGACGATTTCGACGTCATGCATCGGCTCGATATCACCCGCGGTGACGACGCCTTCGCCCTGCTTCTTGAGCGTGAGCTCTGCCTCTTCGCGATTGTGCAGTTTCAGCACGATGCCTTTCAGGTTCAGCAGGATGTCGACCACGTCTTCCTGCACGCCGTCGATCGTCGAGTATTCGTGGAGCACGCCGCTCATCTTGACTTCAGTGGCGGCGAACCCGGGCATGGACGACAGCAAAATGCGGCGCAGCGCATTGCCGAGCGTGTGGCCGTAGCCGCGCTCGAAGGGTTCCATCGTGACTTTGGCATGGAACGGCGAAATGTTCTGCACGTCGATGATGCGAGGCTTAAGAAAAGTGCTGCTGGGCATGGCTTATTCCTCTAACGATTAAGGAAGCTCTGATGAAGCTCTTCTTCCTGTCACAGCTTCCCCGTTTCCGGGGGATCACAAGGGAGCAAACTCCCTTGATAAAAAATTCCTTATTTCGAGTACAGCTCGACCACCAGCGATTCATTGATGGTGGAGGGCAGGTCGCTGCGCTGCGGCATGGTCTTGAACGTACCCTTGAATGCCGCGGTATCGACTTCGAGCCATTCCGGATAACCGCGGCCGGACGTGGATTCGAGCGCCGCCTTGATGCGCAGATGTTCCTTGGCTTTGCCCGCGACTTCGACGACGTCGCCGGGGCGCAGCTGGTAAGACGGGATGTTGACGCGCTTGCCGTTCACGAGAATGCCGTTATGGCGCACGATCTGGCGCGCTTCCGAACGCGATGCGCCGAAGCCCATCTTGTAAGTGATGTTGTCCAGGCGCGACTCGAGCATCTGCAGCAATGCTTCGCCGGTGATGCCTTTTTTCTGCGACGCGCGGTGATAGATATTGCGGAACTGGCGCTCGAGCAGGCCGTAGATGCGGCGCAGCTTCTGCTTTTCGCGCAGCTGCACGCCGTAGCCCGACAGGCGGCTATTCTTCTGGCCGTGCTGGCCCGGCGGATAGTTGCGGCGCTCGATCGCGCACTTGTCGGTAAAGCACTTGTCGCCCTTGAGGAACAGCTTCTCGCCCTCGCGGCGGCATTGGCGGCATTTTGCGTCTAGATTTCTGGCCACAGCCGGTTCTCCTTAGATGCGACGCCGCTTCGGCGCGCGGCATCCGTTGTGCGGGACGGGCGTGACGTCGGCGATGCTCGTGATCTTGAAGCCAAGCGCATTCAATGCGCGCATGGCGGATTCGCGGCCCGGACCCGGGCCCTTGATGCGGACCTCGAGGTTCTTGACGCCGCATTCCTGCGCGAGCTTGCCCGCGTGCTCGCCGGCGATCTGCGCCGCGAACGGAGTGGACTTGCGCGAGCCCTTGAAACCGGCCGAGCCGCTGGTCGCCCATGACAACGCGTTGCCCTGGCGGTCGGTGATGGTGATGACGGTGTTGTTGAAGGACGCGTGAATGTGCGCGATGCCTTCCGCGACATTCTTTTTGACCTTCTTGCGAACCCGTGTGTTTGCCTTTGCCATTGAATATGCTTTCCGCTTTTATGCTGCGATCAGACCGTGACCGATTTTTGAATCTTCACCGCCGCTTTGCGCGGTCCCTTGCGCGTGCGCGCATTGGTGCGCGTGCGCTGGCCGCGCACCGGCAGCCCGCGGCGATGCCGCAAACCGCGCCACGTGCCCAGATCCATCAGGCGCTTGATGTTCATTGAAACTTCACGCCGCAAGTCGCCTTCGATCGCGAACTTCGCGACCTGCTCGCGCAGCTTCTCCATGTCGGTGTCCGACAGGTCCTTGATCTTGGACGTGTGCACGATGCCGGCCGACGCGCAGATCGCGCGTGCGCGGCTGCGGCCGACGCCATAAATCGCAGTCAGCGCGATTTCCGCATGCTGATGATTCGGAATGTTTACCCCACCAATACGGGCCATAATTTTCTATCCATTTCCGCTAAAAACGCGCGCTTAAATCAATTAAAAAACACGCTGAACCGATACCCGAAAATTCGAAAGCCGGCGATTATAACCTGTTCATTTGAATCAGTAAACGCGTCGTAATCCCTGGCGCTGTGCAATTACCGCCGATCAGCCTTGGCGTTGTTTATGCCGCGGGTCCTTGCAGATGACGCGCACTACCCGCTTCCTGCGGATGATCTTGCAGTTGCGGCAGATCTTTTTAACCGAAGCCAGTACTTTCATGGTTTTGCTCCTTAAGCCTGTTGCCCGTGCTACTTGGCCCGGAAAGTGATCCGGCACCGTGTCAAATCGTACGGCGAAACTTCCACCGTGACCTTGTCGCCCGGGAGGATGCGGATGTAGTGCATGCGCATCTTGCCGGAAATGTGGCCCAGAACCGTGTGGCCGTTTTCCAGCTTTACCCGGAATGTTGCGTTGGGCAGGGTTTCGACTATCGTCCCCTGCATTTCTATGGTTTCTTCTTTCGCCATTAACGAGTCGGAAACACGCCGCCCTTGAAATTCGCCTTTTTAAGGAGGCTTTCATACTGGTGACTCATCGCATACGCCTGCACCTGCGCCATGAAGTCCATCGTCACGACGACGATGATCAACAGGCTCGTCCCGCCGAAATAAAACGGCACTTTCTTCCAGACGATCAGAAACTCGGGCAACAAGCACACGAGCGTCACGTAGACCGAGCCAACCAGCGTCAGGCGCAGCATGATTTTTTCGATGTAGCGCGCGGTCTGGTCGCCGGGACGAATACCGGGCACGAACGCACCGCTTTTCTTCAGGTTCTCGGCCGTCTCCTTGGGATTGAACATCAATGCCGCGTAGAAGAAGCAGAAGAAAATAATTGCCGCCGAGTACAGCAGCACATAAACCGGCTCGCCGGGATGCAGCGTCGACGCGATATTCGAGAGCCAGCGCATGTTCTCGCTGGTGCCGAACCAGCCCGCAAGGGTGGCCGGAAACAGGATGATGCTCGACGCGAAAATCGGCGGAATCACGCCCGACATGTTGAGCTTCAGCGGCAGGTGCGACGATTGGCCGCCGTAGACCTTGCGGCCGACCTGGCGCTTCGCATAATTGACCAGGATGCGGCGCTGGCCGCGCTCGACGAAACACACGAGTGCCGTAACACCGGCGACCAGGCCCACGATCACGATCACGGCAAGAATGGATATCGAGCCCTGGCGCTGCAGTTCCAGCGTATTGACCATCGCGGTAGGCAGCCCCGCGGCGATGCCCGCAAAAATGATCAGTGAAATGCCGTTGCCGATGCCGCGCTCGGTAATCTGCTCGCCGAGCCACATCAGGAACATGGTGCCGGTCACCAGCGTGATCATGGTGGTCAGGCGGAACGCGAGGCCGGGCTCCAGCACGAGCGAGCGCTGCGACTCGAGCGCGATCGCGATGCCCATGCCCTGGAACAGCGCGAGCCCGGCGGTGCCGTAGCGCGTGTACTGCGTGATCTTGCGGCGGCCTGATTCGCCTTCTTTTTTCAGCGCTTCGAGGGTCGGCGACACGACCGTCATCAACTGCATGATGATGGAGGCCGAAATGTAAGGCATGATGCCCAGCGCGAGGATCGTGAAGCGCGACAGCGCGCCCCCCGAGAACATGTTGAACATGTCGAGAATCCCGCCCTTTTGGGACTTGAAGAGCTCCGCGAGCGCGACCGGATCGATGCCGGGCACGGGTATGTGCGCGCCGATGCGGTAGACGATCAGCGCGCCGAGCAAGAACAACAGGCGACGGTTAAGGTCGCCCATCTTGCCCTGCATGCTCAATCTGGAATCCTGATTAGCCAAGCTTACTCACCCTTCTTTTTCTTGCCCGCCGGCTTGTCTTTGGCGCTCTTGGCTTTGGCATTGGCGTCCGTCGTGGGCGCAGCCTTGGCTTCAGACTTGGCTTCGGCTTTTGCTTTCGAATCGGCCTTGGCTTTGCTCTTCGCATCGGCTTTGGCTTCGGCATCGACCGCCGCTTTGGCGTTTTCTTCGGCGATGGTCGCCGACGTCGTTGCGGCGCGGGCTTCGGCGCGGACGATAGCGGCCGCTTTGCGCGCGACTTTCTTGCCTTCTTTTGCCGGCTTGCCGCCGGTGCTCTCGGGCATCTCGAACTTGCCGCCCGCAGCTTCGACCGCAGCGCGCGCGCCTTTGGATGCCAGCAAGCCGTGCAGCGTGACTTTACGTTTGATTTCGCCGGACACGATGACCTTCGCCGACAGCGCGTGGATCGGCACGATGCCCGCGTCTTTCAGCACCAGGATATCGATCGTATCCGCCTTCAGTCGGTTCAAATCCGACAGGCGCACTTCGGCGGTGTCGCCGCGCGTCGGCGAATTGAAGCCGCGCTTGGGCAACCGGCGCTGCAGGGGCATCTGGCCGCCCTCGAAGCCGACTTTGTGATAACCGCCGGCGCGCGAGCTTTGGCCCTTGTGGCCGCGTCCCGCCGTCTTGCCGAGTCCGCTGCCGATGCCGCGGCCGACGCGGCGTTTCGCGTGCTTGGCGCCGTCGGCGGGTTTGATCGTGTTGAGCTGCATTTTGAATTATCCCTCGCACTTCACGAGATAGCTGACTTTGTTGATCATGCCGCGCGTGGCCGGCGTGTCGATGATTTCCGACGTCGAATTGATGCGGCGCAGGCCCAGGCCGCGCACCGTCGCGCGATGCGACTCCATGGTGCCGATCAGGCTTCTGACCAGCGTCACCTTGATGGTTTTGCCCGTTGCTTTGGCTTGCTTAGCTTTGGCCATATCGTTAACCCGCGATTTCTTCGACCGTCTTGCCGCGCTTCGCAGCCACGTCCGACGGCGTGTTCATTGCCTGCAGGCCGTTCAAGGTCGCACGCACCACGTTGTACGGGTTGGTCGAGCCGATGATCTTGGCGAGCACATTGGTGACCCCCATGACTTCGAAAATCGCGCGCATCGGGCCGCCGGCAATGATGCCCGTGCCGTCCGACGCCGGCTGCATGTAAACGCGCGCCGACCCGTGACGGCCGGTCACCGCGTGATGCAGGGTGCCGTTCTTCAAATTGATTTTCACGAGCTTGCGGCGCGCCTCGTCCATGGCTTTTTGCACGGAGATCGGCACTTCGCGCGCTTTGCCCTTGCCCATGCCGACGCGGCCATCGCCGTCACCGACCACGACGAGCGCGGCGAAACCCATGACGCGGCCGCCCTTCACCACCTTGGTGACGCGGTTGATCGCGATCATTTTCTCGCGCAGGCCGTCGCCGCGTTCTTCGCCGCCCGCCATCCTGTTTGCCTGGAGTTTTGCCATGTGGTTTCCTGACTAGAACTTGAGCCCGTGCTCGCGCGCGGCTTCCGCCAGCGCCTTGACACGACCGTGATATTTATAGCCGCCGCGGTCGAACGCGACTGCTTCGATGCCCAGCGCCTTGGCCTTTTCGGCGATCAACTTGCCGACCGCAGCAGCGGCTTCGACATTGCCCCCGGATTTGACCGACTTGCGCAATGCGGGTTCGACGGTCGATGCGCTGGCCAGAACTTTGGCGCCGCTCGCATCGATGACCTGCGCGTACATGTGCGAGTTCGAGCGATGCACCGCGAGACGCACAACGCGCAGTTCCGCGATCTTGCGGCGAGTCTGCTTGGAACGGCGCAAGCGCGCCTGCTCTTTGGTTTCTTTCATCTCTCGCCTCTACTTCTTCTTGGTCTCTTTGAGGATGACCGTCTCGTCGGAATAGCGCACGCCCTTGCCTTTGTACGGCTCGGGGCGGCGATAGGCGCGGATCTCGGCAGCCACCTGTCCGACCACCTGCTTGTCGATGCCCTTGATCAGGATCTCGGTCTGCGTCGGGGTCTCGCACTTGATGCCTTTGGGCATCTGGTGCACGACCGGATGCGAAAAACCCAGCGTCAAATTCAATTTGTCGCCCTGCGCCTGCGCGCGGTAACCGACGCCGACCAGGTTCAGCTTGCGCTCGTAACCCTTGGTCACGCCCTGCACCATGTTCGCAACCAACGCGCGCATGGTGCCCGACAGGGCATTGGCGGCATGCGACTCGTTCGCCACCTTAAACTGCAGCCGGTTTTCGACCTTCTCAAGCGTCACCTGTTCGGACAGAGACTGCTTCAACGTGCCGAGCGGGCCCTTCACCGAAATCTCGGTCGGCGAGAACTGCACTTCCACGTTGGCCGGCACTTCGACCGGAAAATTACCTATTCTGGACATCGCTATTCCTCGTTCGCCGCTTCAATCAACTATGCAACGATGCACAACACTTCGCCGCCGATGCCGAGGCCGCGCGCTTTGCGGTCGGTCATCACGCCCTTCGAAGTCGATACGATTGCAACACCGAGGCCATTCATCACCTTGGGGATGGAGTCGCACGGCTTGTAAATGCGCAGCCCCGGGCGGCTTACGCGCTCGAGCTTCTCGATGACGGGACGGCCCGCGTAATACTTCAGGCCCACTTCCAGGGTCGGCTTGCCGTCCTGCGGGCGCACCGCGAAGTCGTCGATATAGCCTTCGTCCTTGAGGACTTTGGCGATCGCGGCTTTCACTTTGGAAGCCGGCATCGCGACTGAAACTTTTTCCGACATCTGCGCATTGCGTATGCGCGTCAACATGTCGGCGATCGGATCACTCATGCTCATAATATTGGTCTCTCCGCTTCCTACCAGCTCGCCTTGATCACGCCGGGTATCTCGCCGCGCATCGCGATATCGCGCAATTTGCTGCGGCCGAGGCCGAACTTGCTGTAAACACCGCGCGGACGCCCCGTCAGCGCGCACCGGTTGCGCAAGCGCACCGGGCTCGAGTCGCGCGGCAGCTTCTGCAGCTTAAGCCGCGCTTCGTAGCGGTCTTCCGGCGACAACTTCTGGTCGTTGATGAGCGCCGTCAATTGCGCGCGCTTGGCGGCGAATTTCTTCACCATCTTGCGGCGGTTCTGGTCGCGGAGTTTCAACACGAGTTTGGACATGGGCTAGTTCCTGAACGGAAATTTGAATGCCGCCAACAGCGCGCGCCCTTCGGCGTCGGTCTTGGCGGTAGTGGTGATCGTGATGTTCATGCCGCGCAATGCATCGATCTTGTCGTACTCGATTTCGGGGAAAATGATCTGTTCCTTGATGCCGAAATTGAAGTTGCCGCGGCCGTCGAACGATTTGCCGGGAATGCCGCGAAAGTCGCGAATGCGCGGAATCGCGATGTTCACCAGGCGGTCGAGGAATTCATACATGCGGGTGCCGCGCAGCGTGACCTTGCAGCCGATCGGGTAGTTGTCGCGGATCTTGAAGGTCGCGATTGACTTGCGCGACTTCGTCACGAGCGGTTTCTGGCCCGCGATCTTGGTCATGTCGCCGACCGCGTTGTCCATGATCTTCTTGTCGTTCACCGCTTCGCCCACGCCCATGTTGAGCGTGATTTTCTCGATGCGCGGGACCTGCATTACCGATTTGTAGCCGAACTGGCCGACCATTTTCTTGACCACGTCCTGCTGGTAATGCGTCTGCAGACGGCTCACTGCCGCTGCGCCCTTCTCTTTGCCGGCGGTCTTGGGCTGAGTACTCATACGTCGATCACTTCGCCGTTGGATTTAAAAATGCGCACGCGGCGGCCGTCGTCGAGCACCTTGGTGCCGACGCGATCCGCCTTCTTGCTCGTCGGATTGAAAATCGCGACGTTCGAGACGTGCAGCGGCATTTCCTTGTCGACGATGCCGCCGGTGGTGTTTTTCATCGGGTTCGGCCGCTGGTGCTTCTTCACGCGATTCGCGCCCTCGACCAGGATGTATTCCGGATCGACCACGCGCAGCACCGTGCCGCGCTTGCCCTTGTCCTTGCCGGTGATGACGATCACGTCATCGCCTTTTTTAATCTTGCGCATGCTGGTTTTACCTATGGTTCTTACAGAACTTCCGGCGCGAGCGAAACGATCTTCATGAAGCGCTCGGTTCTCAATTCGCGGGTCACCGGTCCGAAAATACGCGTGCCGATCGGCTCGAGTTTCGCCGTGAGCAGCACGGCGGCGTTGCTGTCGAACTTGATCGACGAACCGTCGGCGCGGCGGATGCCCTTGGCGGTGCGCACGACGACGGCGTTGTAAATCTCGCCCTTCTTGACGCGGCCGCGCGGGGCTGCGTCCTTGATGCTGACTTTGATGATGTCGCCGATGCCCGCATAGCGGCGCTTGGAGCCGCCGAGCACCTTGATGCACATGACTGCGCGCGCGCCGGTATTGTCAGCAACGTCCAGAATGGACTGCATCTGTATCATTTTTTGCTCTCGCTAAGTGCTGCTGTCTCTTCCAACTTGAACCGCCTTAAAACCTGCCTGCGGTCAGTCTTGGAACCCGTCCGGGTCAGATCATCCGCGCCGAATAAAACCATGCAACCGTGCGCGGGGTATAACAGAACGCGGGATTCTACAGAGAATCCCCCGCTATTTCAACCCTTTTCGGGCCTTTTTTCGAGGGAATCCGGCTTAAATTTCGCGCGCCTTTTCGATCAATTTGCTGACGCGCCAGGCCTTGGTCTTGGCGATCGGACGGCATTCCTCGATCAGGACCGTGTCGCCCGCTTTGAACTCGTTTTTCTCGTCGTGCGCGTGGTACTTTTTCGAGCGCGTGACGATCTTCCCGTAAAGCGGATGCTTGACGCGGCGCTCGACCAGCACCGTCACCGTCTTGTTCATTTTGTCGCTGACGATGCGGCCGGTCAGCGTGCGCTTGTTCGCTGTGGTTTCGGTCATGACTGGCGGGCCTTTTCGTTGATGATCGTGCGCACGCGCGCTATGTCGCGGCGCACTTTTCCGATCTGGCTGTTGTTGGTGAGCTGCTGGGTCGCAACCTGCATGCGCAGGCTGAATTGCGCCTTCAGGAGCTCATTTAACTCCTGGCGCAGCTCGTCGGTGTTTTTGACGCGTAATTCGCTCGCTTTCATGGCTTAGCCTCCGACCATACGATGCACGAACGTGGTCAACAGCGGCAGCTTGGCCGACGCCAGGCGGAACGCCTCGCGCGCGGATGCCTCGTCGACGCCGTCCATTTCATAAAGCACTTTGCCCGGCACGATTTCGGCGACCCAGTATTCCGGATTGCCCTTGCCGTTGCCCATCCGGACCTCGGCGGGTTTGCGCGAAATCGGCTTGTCCGGAAATATGCGGATCCAGATGCGGCCGCCGCGCTTGATGTGGCGCGTCATCGCGCGCCGCGCCGCTTCGATCTGGCGCGCCGTCAGACGGCCGCGCGTCAACGCTTTCAAGCCGTAGTCGCCGAAGCTCACTTTGGCGCCGCGGGTCGCCACGCCTTTATTGCGGCCCTTTTGTTCCTTGCGGTACTTCCTTCTAGCTGGCTGCAGCATTTTTCACTCCTGTGCGTCTTTTCTTGGGCGCAGGCTTCGCCGCGGGTTTGTCGGCTGCCGGCTTGTCGGTGACGACCGATTCCGGCGCTGCCGCCGGCGCCGCCAGCGCCTGCTCGTGTTTGGTCAGAATTTCGCCTTTGAACACCCACACCTTGATGCCGATGATGCCGTAGGTGGTCTTCGCTTCGGAGAAACCGTAGTCGATGTCCGCGCGCAGCGTATGCAACGGCACGCGGCCTTCGCGATACCACTCGGTGCGCGCAATCTCGATGCCGTTCAAGCGGCCCGCGCTCATGATCTTGATGCCCTGCGCGCCCAGCCGCATTGCATTGGTGATCGCGCGCTTCATCGCGCGGCGGAACATGATGCGCTTCTGCAATTGCTGCGCGATCGAGTCCGATATCAGCTGTGCGTCGAGCTCCGGCTTGCGGATTTCCTCGATGTTGATGTGCACGGGCACATGCAGAAGCTTCTGCAGCTGCGACTTCAGCGATTCGATGTCTTCGCCCTTTTTGCCGATCACCACGCCGGGACGCGCGCTGTATATCGTGATCTTGGCGTTCTTCGCGGGGCGCTCGATGATGATCCTGCCGACGGCCGCATGCGCGAGCTTCTGCTTCAGGAAGTCCCTTACTTTGACGTCTTCCTGCAGCATGCCCGGGAAATTCTTGCTGTTCGCATACCACTTCGACGACCAGTTGCGCAGCACCGAGAGGCGGAATCCGACCGGATGTATTTTTTGTCCCATGGCTATTTCCTTCCGTCGCCGACGGTCAGGTGAATGTGGCAGCTGTGCTTCAACACGCGCACGCCGCGGCCTTTGGCGCGCGCCGCAAAACGCTTGAGCACCGGGCCTTTTTCGACGTAAATGCGCGTGACCTTCAATTCATCGATGTCGGCACCATCGTTGTGCTCGGCGTTGGCAATTGCCGACTCGAGCACTTTGCGAATGATGACTGCGCCTTTTTTCGGGCTGAAGGTCAGCAGGTTCAGCGCCTTTTCCACCTGCAGGCCGCGAATCTGGTCAGCGACCAGGCGGCCTTTCTGGGGAGACAGGCGCACGCCGTTTAGTTTTGCCGTGGTTTCCATTAGCGCATTCCTCATTTCTTGGCCGGCGCCGGCGCGGCAGGCGCGACGCTCGACTTCTTGTCACCGACCGGCGCTGCGGTGCTGCCGGCTTTGGAGTGACCTTTGAATATCCGCGTGTGCGAAAACTCGCCGAGCTTGTGGCCGACCATGTTTTCGGAGATGTAGACCGGGACGTGCTGCTTGCCGTTGTGCACGGCGATCGTCAGGCCCACGAAATCGGGCAGGATCGTCGAGCGCCGCGACCAGGTCTTGAGCGGGCGTTTATCGTTGGATGCGCGCGCGGCTTCGACCTTGGCCATCAGGTGATAGTCGACGAACGGGCCTTTTTTGATTGAACGTGCCATATTTATATACCTCGCTTATTTGCCACTTAGCCGGCGCTGACTTTGGCGTGCCGGCGGCGCACGATCATGCTGTTGGTGCGCTTGTTCTTGCGTGTGCGATAGCCCTTGGTCAACGTGCCCCAGGGACTGACCGGGTGGCGACCCGCGGCGGTCTTGCCTTCGCCGCCGCCATGCGGGTGGTCGATTGGGTTCATTGCGACGCCGCGCACCGTCGGGCGTATGCCGCGCCAGCGCACCGCACCCGCTTTGCCGAGCGAACGCAGGCTGTTCTCTTCATTGCCAACTTCGCCAATGGTCGCGCGGCAATTCACGTGCACCTTGCGTATCTCGCCCGAGCGCAAACGCAGCTGCGCGTATTCGCCTTCGCGCGCCAGCAACTGCACCGCGGTGCCGGCCGCACGCGCGATCTGCGCGCCCTTGCCCGGCATCATTTCGATGCAATGTATCGTCGTGCCGACCGGAATGTTCCGAAGCGGCATCGCGTTGCCCGTCTTGATCGGCGAGTCCGAGCCGTTCTGGACCTGGGTGCCGACGGCGAGACCCTTGCACGCGATGATGTAACGGCGCTCGCCGTCCGCGTAGCACAGGAGCGCGATATTCGCGCTGCGGTTCGGGTCGTGCTCGATGCGCTCGACCTTGGCGACGACGCCATCCTTGTCGCGCTTGAAATCGATCTTGCGATAGTGCTGCTTGTGCCCGCCGCCCATGTGGCGCGTCGTGATCTGGCCGGTATTGTTGCGGCCCGCGGTTTTGCTCTTGCGCTCGAGCAGCGCGTCATGCGGCCGCCCCTTGTAGAGATCCGGATTGACGACCTTGACGACCGCGCGGCGGCCGGGCGAGGTCGGTTTGACTTTGATCAGTGCCATTATTTGTTCTCCCCTGCCGCGAAGTTGATTTCCTGGCCGGGCTTCAGCGATACGTAGGCCTTCTTCCAGTTATTGCGCCGGCCCATGAAGCGGCCGAAGCGCTTTTCCTTGCCCTTGACGTTCGAGACCTGGACCGACAGCACTTCGATCTTCTTGTCCTTGGTGCCGAACATAAGCTCGACCGCGGCCTTGATTTCCGGCTTGGTCGCGTCCGGCATCACGCGAAACAGGTACTGGTTGTTTTTCTCGCCGACGTAGGTGCCCTTCTCCGAAATCACCGGAGCCAGCAGCACTTTCATCAGACGCTCGGTATTCTTGGTGCCCGACTTAACAGCGGGTGCGGCGCTCATTTAAGCAGCTCCTCGAATTTGGCCATCGCGGTCTTGGTCAAGAGCACGTGGGCGTGGCGGATCAGGCTGACCGGGTCGGCATGCGTGACCGCGCAGACGTTGACGTTCGGCAGGTTACGCGCCGACAAGAGCAGGTTTTCATCCATGCTGTCGGTGACGATCAGCACATTCTCATAACCCATGCTTTTAACTTTTTGCGCGAGCAATTTGGTCTTCGGCGCGTCTAGCGTAAAGCTATCGACGACGGCGAGCCGTCCTTCGCGCGCGAGTTGCGACAGGATGGAGCACACGCCGGCGCGGTACATTTTCTTGTTCAGCTTATGCGTGAAGTTTTCGTCGGGACGGTTCGGGAATATCCGGCCGCCGCCGCGCCACAACGGGCTTGACGACATACCGGCGCGCGCGCGGCCGGTGCCTTTCTGGTTGAACGGCTTCTTGGTCGTGTGGCTCACCTCGCCGCGGTCTTTCTGCGCGCGCGTGCCCTGGCGCCCGTTCGCGAGATAGGCGGTCACGACCTGGTGAATCAACGCCTCGTTGTAGTCGCGTCCGAATACGGTATCGGCGGCCGCCACGTTGGCGCTCGACTTGCCGCTTTGATCAATCAGTTTGAGTTCCATTATTTACCTGCCTTCGCTGCGGGCTTGGCAGCCGGCTTCACGACCGTGCGGCTGATTTTCACCGCCGGATAGACCGTGACATCGCCGTTCTTGGCGCCCGGTACCGCGCCGCGGATCAGCAGCAACTGGCGCTCGGCGTCGATGCGCACGATCACGAGGTTCTGCGTGGTGCGATTAACGTCGCCCAAGTGACCGGTCATTTTCTTACCGGGAAACACGCGGCCCGGGTCCTGCGCCATCG
>Ga0207697_10001156_pt1 | contig 14506 bp, 8 predicted proteins | sample KBSSwiS5withPhiX_FD_184293 | JGI IMG/M metagenome (GOLD analysis project Ga0207697, IMG submission 184293) | Switchgrass rhizosphere microbial communities from Kellogg Biological Station, Michigan, USA, with PhiX - S5 (SPAdes) (version 2) | ecosystem: Host-associated > Plants > Roots >... | reverse complement strand
GTTTTCACGGGGCTGAATCGCGAGATCGCGCACCGCCACCGCCGGAAACCGACCACCTTTGAATTGCGCCCATCCCTTTCCGCCATCAATCGAAACGTACAGGCCAAACTCAGTTCCAAGAAAAAGCAGGCTCGGTTTCGCGACATCTTCCTTGATGACGTGCGCGTAACCTCGAACCCCCTTCGCATCCTGCGCGGTCACGAGCGGAGTCCAGGTTTTCCCAAAGTCAGTGGTGCGAAAAGCGTACGGTGCCATGTCACCAAAAGTATGGCGGTCGAAGGCGACGTAGGCGGTGCCTGCGTCGTAGTTACTGGCCTGGACCCAGCTTACCCAGGAGTTCGGCGGAAGGCCGGGAACGTTTCCGGCCACATTGTTCCAGCTCTTAGCTCCATCGCGGGTCAGTTGCAGGTTGCCATCGTCGGTTCCCACCCAGATCACATTCTTGTCCTTGGGTGATTCGCTGATGGAATAAATAGTCGTATGCATCTCCGCGGCGGAGTTATCGACCGTGATCCCGCCCGACTGTTCCTGTTTTTGTTTCTCCGGGTCATTCGTTGTCAGATCAGGCGAAATGCGTTCCCAGGTCTGGCCATGGTCGCGCGAGCGAAAGAGAAATTGCGCGCCAATATAAAGTGTCCCTTTCTCGTTAGGCGAAAGCGCCATCGGGGTGTTCCAGTTCCAGCGCAGTTTTTCCTTGTAGTTCGGCTTGGGTTGAATGTCGCGCTGTTCGTGGGTATGCCGATTTACCCGGCCGACGTAACCGCCCTGATACTCCGCATAAATGTAATCGGGATCGCTCGGATCGGGAAAAGTAAAGAAACCATCTCCATTGTACAGGTTTTCCCAGCGGCTATTGGTGATCCCTCCGGGATACTGTGAGTCGCCTATCCAGCAGCTGTTGTCCTGCAATCCGCCATAGACGCGATACGGATCCTGGTCGTCAACGCTGACATGGTAGAACTGCGAGACGGGAAGGTTGTCGCCTTTCCACCATTTGCTCCCGCTGTTGTAGGAATACCACATCCCGCCGTCATCCCCGGAAAAGACAGTTTGCGGATTGGTTGGATCGATCCAGACGCAATGAACGTCCCCATGCATCCCACCAAACCCGCCAACCGCGGCGAAGCTTTTCCCCGCGTCCTCACTAACAATCATTGACCCATCGGTCTTAAAAAGGCGGTCGGGATTTTTCGGATCAACGATTAAATTGGCGAAGTAAAAGGGCCGCCAGACCATCCACTGACTCTTATCGCGCTTGTCCCAAGTGCCGCCGCCATCATCGGAAACGAAGAGCGCGCTATCGGTTGATTCAACAAAAGCGTAAACCCGCTTCGAATTCGATGGTGCGATCGCAATCGCAATTCGGCCATAGGGTTTTTTGGGGAAACCCTTGCTGTTCTCTGCGGTGATCTCGTTCCAAGTATTGCCGCCGTCGCTGGAGCGAAACAGTCCGCTCCCCGATGGCGCGTTCGGACCATCGCCACCGGAACGAAAAGTCCAGCCTTTGCGCCGAAAATCCCAGAGCGCCGCGAACATGACATTCGAATCATTGGGGTCGATCGCGACGGCGGAACATCCGGTCGAAAGATTACTGCCTTTGAGGGCGAGCTCCCACTTTTTGCCGCCATCCGTTGTGCGATACAGCCCGCGATCCGGCGAGTCGCTCCAAAGGGCGCCGGGCACACTGGCGAAAACAGTGTCACTGTTTTTCGGGCTAACGACAATTTGGGCGATGCGCTCCGACTTCGGTAACCCGGCGTTGGTCCAGGTCTCGCCGCCATCGGTTGATTTGTAGATGCCGTCCCCAATTGACACACTGTTACGTGTCCACGATTCGCCGCTGCCGACCCAAATATTTCTGGAATTCTTCGGATCAATTGCGATCGCGCCGATCGATTGCGCTGACTGTTCGTCGAATACCGGACGAAACCGCGTGCCGCCGTCATCCGATTTCCAAATGCCGCCGCTGGCTGCGCCGACGAAGAGCGTAATCTTGCCCAAAGGCTCTTTTACACCCGCGATTGCGGAAATACGCCCGCTCATCGCGGCCGATCCGATATTGCGCGCGCCCAGACCGGAAATGGTGGCGGAGTTGTAAGGCGTTTCGTTCGCACCGAAAGCTGGTGAACTAACGGTAATTAGACAAAGAAAAACAGGAATGATGAGACGCATATATTATTTCGCGGTTGGAAATTTAAAGATCGTGTCATCAACCGGGATATTGGGCTCGGCCTTGTCGATGACGATTTTTTGTTTGTCGGGCCCACCTTTTCGGCCGGATTCGAGGGAAAACGGAAGAAAGACGCCGGCGATTTTTTCGTAGTCGCCAATATCGGTCTCTACTTCCACCTGTGCGCCTTGCTCGACCCGCTGCGTCGTCTGACGAATTTCCAGGAAAGCATCCGGATCGAGATAAACGAAAGTTACGTCACCATTCTTCCGAACTACTTTGAGCTTGTGCGCCGACGTCCCGTCGACGTCTTCAGTACCGAGATACTCCACCGTGCTCCCCTTTGCCTTCCAATTAACTAACGGCCCGTCGATTTCAGCCTCTTCGATCAACGACTTTGTATCGTCGGCTGACATTTTTTCCGGATCCTTGCGGCCTTGGAACGGGTAAACTTTCCAGGCTTGTTCGCCGTCGTAGGCCTGAATGGCGGTCATGCCCTGCAAAGTGGCTTCGGACCGTACTTCCCCGGGGCGCTTCTTGGTCTCGACATAAGCGAGTTGGAACTGCCCTTCGTTCACCAGCATTTTGCCAGTGAAACGAACTGATTGCAAAGCGCGCAGCGCATCAGCGCCACCTTTGGCGGCCACATTTTTTGCGACTAACTCGTCAACCGTTAGTTGCGGTTTATCCTGAGCGCAGACCGCGGTAGCAGCCAATGCGCTGGCGATGGAAACAATGGTGAGTCGAGAGTACATAAATTGAGCGAGTGAACGACAGTGTTCGACGGAGCCTTACGCAACGACCGTGCCAAAGACAAGCTTTAGTCGCAAGCTACTCTGGTCGCATAGCTTAGCGGTCACCGTTCAGCCTAATGCCTCGCAATTGCGTCCCGCGATCGGGATTTTCGCGACCCGGATTCGGGATCGCAAAAGAGCGCAAAATGGACTTGTCATCCCGAGCGCAAGCGAGGGACCTCAACCAGGGTGGTGGATCACAGATGGTAGTCTGCGCAACCATCTCGCGCTCGCGAGGTGCTTCACCTCGAAACCATTCGGGGTTCGGCATGACGCGCGCGGCGTTATTATTGAATGCGGTTCATAAAATTGACTCGCAATCTCTGCGGTTCAAACCAGAAAAAAAATGAATCCATCTCGCGTTCGGCGCGCATCTCATCGGAAATCATGATCCAGGATTTTCGGTTCGCCTGCCGGCAGCTAATGAAAGCGCCCGGCTTTGCCATTGCTGCTGTTTTCGTGCTCGCCCTCGGCATTGGCGCAAACACCGCGGTGTTCAGTCTGGTGAACACAATGTTGTTTGCGCCGCCCGGTTACGCGCGAGCACATGAGCTCGTCCAGGTCTTCTCGCAGGACAAAAAGAATCCAAAAAGTTTTCGCGCCTTCTCTTATCCAACCTTAACCGACATTCGCGCGCAGAATCCGGTTTTCTCCGGGGTGGCGGCGCACACCGTAGCGATGGTCGGGGTAGGCGAAAAAGGAAACACACGTCGCGTCTTTGCCGATATTGTATCGGCAGATTATTTCGCTGTCCTCGGAGTCGCCCCGCTGCAGGGGCGCGTTTTCTTACCGGAAGAAGAAATGCCCGGAGGCGACGCACCGGTCGCGCTGGTCAGCTATTCTTACTGGACGAGACATAATCGTCTGCCCTCGACTCTCGGGTCTCAAATTCAAATCAACGGTCGATCCTTCACTGTGATCGGAATTTTGCCGCAGACTTTTACCGGCACGATGACGGTGTTTTCCCCGGAAGTTTGGGTGCCGCTCAGCGCCTACGAATCGATCGCGAACAATTTTGCTACGGAAAAAAACAAACCGCTGGCCAGCCGCGAGGGCGAGCACTTGATGCTAATCGCGCGTTTCAAACCTGGCATGAACGCGATCGCAGCGGAACCGGCACTAAAAACATTGGCCGCAAATCTGGAGCAAGCGTTTCCGGTCGAACAAAAAGATCAGACGTTTACGACACGGCCGGTCTCGCGCTTTTCTATTAGCGACGACCCACCCGATGACAGTGACGTGGCCGCAATTGCACCATTGCTGATGGGAATGGCGGCAATCGTTCTGTTGGTGGCGTGTCTTAATCTCGCCAATATGTTACTCGCGCGGGGAACGGCGCGTCGGAAAGAAATCGCGCTCCGCCTCGCGCTGGGCGGAAGCCGCTGGCGGATTGTGCGACAGTTACTCACGGAAGGATTGCTGCTCGCCTTGCTCGGAGGTGTCGGCGGATTGATGCTGGGCATTTGGTGCTCCGGCCTGCTCGCCCGCTCGATCAGCGTCCTGATGCCGTTCGACGTCGTCTGGAATGGCGGACCAAGCTTGCCTGTTCTTGCGGTGACATTCGGTTTCTGCCTGATCGGCACAATCTGCTTCGCGCTCGGCCCCGCGCTGAAACTTTCACGCAGTTCTGTCATTGGAGATTTGAAAGAGCAGGCCGGTGAAGATGTCGTCCGGCGTCGCTGGCGTTTTTTGCCGCGCAATCCCCTTGTGGTTGCGCAAATCGCGTTTTCGCTGGCGCTGCTAACAGCCGCGGCGCTCTTCATTCGCGGCGCGAATAAGGCAGCAAAGTTCGAAACCGGTTTGCATGCGCAAAACAATTTGTTGCTTGAAGTAGACGCTGGCTTGTCTGGCGTGCCTCAAGCGCAGGTACAGCAAACTTATCGTAGCTTGAGCGATCGCTTGGCTGCGCTTCCCGGCGTCCAGCATGTCAGTGTCTCCGCAACGGCGCCCTTTGGAATGTTGTCACTGGGCAAAGCGCTTCAGCGCGCGGGTGCACACGTTGCGCCTGATCAAAAACCGGCGACTGCGGCGGAAGGTCTCGCCTTCAAGGCGCGTTTCAACAGCGTCGGCGCGGATTATTTCGCCACTGTCGGTCTGCCGATCCTTCGTGGTCGCGCTTTCTCCGCGGGCGAAGCGAGCCAAAGCGAGGGGCCGGCAGTCGCAATCATTGACGATACATTGGCGAAAAACCTTTGGCCGGACGGAGATGCCCTCGGTCAGCATCTTCAATACGCCGAGGACAACGCCCCCCGCGCGAAAGGCGACGGCGGCGATAACATGGGCATTAGTCAGGGGGGCAAGGGCAACATCAAAACGGGCGAACCGATTGAAGTGATAGGGATCGTGCCGTCGACACGCGGTGCACTTTTCGAGCGCCAACCACGCGGGTCGATCTATGTGCCATTCGCGCGCGGCTTTCAAACCGCAGCGTACTTTTTTGTGCAATGCCCTTCACTTAGAAAAGAGAATGCGGCCGAGATGGCAGACGCTGTTCGGCGCGCTGTTCGCGAAATTGATCCGACGTTGCCGGTCATTTCGTTAAAGACATTCTCGCAGCATCTCGATTCCAACTTGCAACTCTGGACCGTGCGTGCGGGCGCGACATTGTTTACCGTTTTTGGCGCGCTCGCCTTGTTGCTTGCAATCGTAGGCGTTTATGGCGTCAAAGCGTATTCGGTTGCGCGTCGAACGCGTGAGATTGGGATTCGCATGGCGCTCGGCGCGCGACCGAACACCGTGCAGTGGATGATCCTGCGCGAAGGTTCGTTCATGTTAGCCGGCGGAATCGTAATCGGACTTCTACTCGCGATCGCGACCGGGAAAATCCTTAGCGGCATTCTCTATCAGGTGGGGGCGCTGGATCCGATTGCATTTTCCATTGCACCGCTGCTACTCGCGGCTGCGACTTTGCTTGCGACCTGGCTGCCCGCCCGTCGGGCGACACGCATTAGTCCGATGATGGCGTTGCGGACGGAGTAAACTCCGGTTCACAAGGAAGATTTGAACTGCCGCGCGCCTAACTTGAAAGGCGATTTCCAAGTCGCCGATTAAGCTAAAATACCATTACACGGCGGCTCCGAAGGCCAGACCCAGGCCATAGGTCACGACCGCTTCGATCACGCCGACGAGAGTCATCTCAAAACCGGATGCCCACCACGAGCGAATAGTTATCAGGGATTTGATCGCGCCGACAGCAAAGTGCGCAATTATGCTGACGACAAAAGCCACGATAACGGCAGGCAATCCAGTCATGAAGAAAAAAGGAATAATGGGAATGAACGCCCCCACGGCAGTGGAGACTGATGCTGAAGCTGCCGATTTCCATGGGTTGGGGAAGCGATGCTCGGAAAGCCCGAGCTCGCTTTGCGCCATCGCCTGCACGAGTTGATCGGGGTTTTCCGCCAGGCGCTCGGCCATTTTTTGAGATTCCTCCGCGCTGAAGCCCTGAAGCTGGTAGAACAGCGCCATCTCCTCGATTTCTTCCTCGGGATTTTCTTCCACCTCAGCTTTTTCGCGGGCGATTTCCGCTTCATAGACTTCGCCCTCGCTTTTGACCGCGAGATACGCGCCGGCGCCCATCGACAAAGCGGAGGCGAGCATTCCGGCGAGACCGGAAATCAAAACATAATGCTGTTGATTATTAGTTGCACCGGCGACACCGGAAACGATTCCGAAGACAGCGCCGAGCCCATCATTCACCCCGTAGATGGCGTCAGCAACCCAACTGCCACCACGCCCATGCCAGCGTTCGCGCTTTAGAATTGTATCTAGCGCAGTCTTAGGATTCGGCGGTCCGGCCATGGCGTTCAACGCGCGAGCGTGCGCTTTTTCTTCCAGCGCGCTGGTGCGCAAAAATTCCTGCACGTCCTGCTCGCCCGCGAGCGCGCGATCGCGCTGCGCGGAAAATTCGCGCTCATGTTTTTCCTCCGCCGCTTCCATTCGACGAATCGCGATGTCGGTCCCAAGTGAACGCGTGAATCGTCGTTTGAACCGAGTCCAGATATTTTCGGTCAACACTGGGACCGGCTCATCCATCTCGCGCAACTTTTGCTCCCACCGTCTGGCGTGACGCTCTTCCGCCTCCGCCATGCGGATAAGAATGCCTTTGCGTTTTTCGTCACTCTCACGGGCGGCTAGATCGCGGTAGACCTGCGCCGTTTCTACTTCCGCGCGCCAATTCTTAAGGACGACTTCAACTGTTTCTTTCCTCGGCGTTTCAGCCATCGCCAGATATTAGAGAGAACATCTAATGAATGCCAAGCGTTGTGGCATTGTAGCTGCCGCCGTCACTGGCGGCAGTACAAGAGCGAACGTACCGCTGGAGACAGCGGCAGCTACAACAACGCTCGGAGTGACTAATCTGCTTCCGCCAATGCGGCCGAAACCGGTGGCATGGATTTCGGTCTTAGTTGTTGGGTGGTGATGACAATTGCGACCGATCCGATAATTAAGGCCGCTGCCAAGATCGTCCGCGAAGCAAGGTGCTCGCCCGCGAAAAGCGCTCCCAGTATCACTGCTACGATCGGATTGACGTAGGCGTAGGTCGCGACCTTGGCGGGATCGCAGTGCCGCAGAAGGTAAATGTAGGCTGTGAATCCGATGATGGCCCCAATCAGAACAAGATAAATCCAAGCCCAAATTGAATGCGCGGTAACTGCGGCTAGATGAAATTTCTCACGCGTAATCAATCCCGCGAGCAGCAGCAGCATGCCGCCGCAAATCATTTGCTGCCCCGCCGCGAGAAAAGGCGAGTCGGCGTTTTTCGCGGACCGCGAATAAAGGGAACCGATCGACCAAAGGAGAGATGCGACGAGCAAGATGAGCATGCCAATTCCTGGATGCCGCGATTCGTTAGCTGAAAAGTGCATCGAAGGTACCATTAGAATTCCTACACCAATGAATCCGCCCGCCAGTCCAAGCAAAACCGGTAGTCTCGGGCGCGGGGTTGCACCTGTCGCCCACGAGAGCAGCACGATGTAAATCGGTACCGTCGCGACAATCACCGCCGCCAGCCCGGTATCGATATATTGTTCTGAAATGGTGACGCCGCCATTTCCGCCCAGCAGCAAAAATCCACCGACGATGAGAGAGCTGCGCCACGTGATGGCGGGCGGTCGTTGTGCACCTCGCGCCCGTGCAATACCGTAGAGAATCAATCCGGCGGTGAGGTAACGGGAACCGGCCATGAGAAACGGAGGGATGGAATCGATGGCCAGGCGAATGCCCAAATAAGTCGAGCCCCAGATCAGATAAAGCACCGCAAAGGCGAGCAAGATCGCCAATCGCGTCGGCTGTCGCATTGTTTACCAGCGCATCGGCCACGAAACCGCGCAACCGAATTGCGCCGATTCAGTAGTTACGATCGCCGGCCCCGGATCAACCGGTATGCGAGCAAAAGTAACATGGCGCCAATAATAGAAGCGATGAAGCCGGCGGGTTGTCCCGGCTCGTACCAACCGATGGCGCGGCCGAGAAATCCGGCCACGAACGCGCCTGCGATGCCGAGCAGAATCGTTATCAAACAACCGCCCGGATCGCGGCCCGGCATGAACAACTTTGCGATCGCGCCGACCACCAAGCCGATAACGAGTGTGCCTAGAATCGTTGCCATAAATGCAATCTGGTTGTTGCAAGATTGATTCGACCGCGACAGGGCGCAACCGGTTTCCCGATTACAGCTGGATTACCTGCGCGCTGCGGATGTCATCACTGTTGCCAATTTCCTTGAGCAGTTCTTCGCCAGGGGCGGTATCGAGATTCAAGACGGTGAGCGCGGTGCCCCCGGCCTGATTTCGGCTAAGTGACATGGTGGCGATGTTCACGCCGTGTTGGCCAAGTAAGGTCCCAATTCGACCGACCATGCCGGGGCGATCGGTATTTTCGAGCACGAGAATGACACCTTGCGGGCGTGCTTCCACCGGGCGGGCATTTATGCTAACGATTCGTGGAGTAATTCCAAAAAATGCGCCGCCGACGGATATGTCTTTTCCTTCTGCGCTGGCCGAAAGCTCCAGCATGTCGGAATAATCTCCCGGCGCGCTCAACCGCGTCTCGGTGATTTTCAGTCCCAAACTTTCGGCGAAGGCCGGTGCGTTTACTTCATTTACTTCGTTTCCACCGGCGCTCTGCAAGAAACCTTTGAGCACAGCGCGAGTGATCGCGGTGGTATCGACTTCGTTTACTTTTCCGCTGTAATTGATGTTGAGGAAATCGACTCGTCGAGGCGCAAGCTGAGAGAGGAAGCGGCCAAGTTTCTCCCCAAAACGCAAATGCGGCCCAATAAGAGCGAGCGTTTTTGCGTCGAGGGTCGGCATATTGACGGCATTGCGGATTGTCCCCTCGAGCAAGGCCGCCCGAATGGACTGCGCGATTTCGATCCCAACGCTTTCCTGCGCTTCTGCGGTCGAAGCACCGAGATGCGGCGTCAAAACGAGATTGGGGATTTTTCGCAGCGGCGAATCGGGAGGCAACGGTTCCGTTTCGAAAACGTCGAGCGCGCCGCCGGCGACGTGGCCGCTCGATATAGCATCGGCCAATGCCTGCTCGTCAATCAATCCGCCACGCGCGCAATTGATGATGCGCACGCCACGTTTTGTTTTCGCGAGACGTTCCGCATTCAAAATATGGCGCGTCTCCGCGGTAAGCGGCGTGTGCAGCGAAATAAAGTCCGCCGCGGCGAGCAATTCATCGATCTCTTCCACCAGTTCGACCTGCAAACTTCGCGCGCGCGAGGCGGAAAGGTATGGATCGAACGCCAGCACGCGCATTCCAAAGGCAATAGCCCGCCGGCTGAGTTCGCTCCCAATGCGACCCATCCCGATGATGCCAAGCGTCTTGTTGTAAAGTTCAACTCCTTCCAAATTTTTCCGATTCCAACTTCCTCCGTGAATCATTGCGTCCGCCGCTGGAATTTTTCGCGCGACGCAGAGCAGCAACGAGAACGCATGCTCGGCTGTGGAAATTGTGTTGCCGCCGGGCGCATTCATGACAATGACACCGCGCCGAGTTGCCGTATCGACATCGACGTTATCGACTCCAACGCCCGCACGGCCAACCACACGCAACCGCCTCGCCGCATTCAAAATTGCACCCGTCACTTTTGTCTGACTACGAACGACAATCGCACTGAAATCAGGAATGATTTTGACGAGATCAGCTTCGCTTAAACCAGTTTTCGCAGAAACTTCGAGCGCACCATCACGGGAAAGTTCATCTACGCCTCGCTGCGAAATCGAATCAGCAATCAATACTTTGGGCGGATTCATCGATCTAACCGTAGATGACGAGCTGAATGGAGTCTGGCAACTGTTGTGCGACGCTGGTAGCTACGCTTCCTCGGAGAAGATTGGCAAGGGCGTGCCTCTGGGTCGCGCCGATCATGAGAAAATCGACGCCCATCGTCGCAGAAAGATCGAGAATGGTTGCGGCAGCGTCTTCACTCACGGCATAAACTGGCAAGACGCAAATGTTGCGCTCGGCCCCGAGCTTCAGCATAAGCGACATAATTGCCTGTGCTTCCGGGTCATCCTGCCACCTGGCACGACCGCGGAACGTTGGTCCGCCGGCGTAGTAGACCGCGATTTCTTTAACGTAAAGAACGCACAGCGTTGCTTTGCGCAGTTGCGCCTCGTCCAATGCAAAACTCAGAACTGGCGTGATGCCGCGAGCTGCGACCATAATTTTTTGGCCTTCTTCCAAGCGCGGTTGCATGGTCGCGACGAGATTTGGTGAAACCATCGCGGCGACTTGGCGGGTAACTGTCAGCGTGGTGAAACCGGAACGCTTTTGTGTCCAGGCGCGCAATGCGAGACCGATTCCAAGGACGCACACCACGAAGAAAAGCGCGTCGGGTTTCGTCCGTGCCAGCGTGAGTTCGACGAAAAACAGAATAGTAAACGTGATGCCGAAGAGAACACGGTCATACCAAGTGAAGCCGATCGCGCGGTTGAACGTGCACGAACCGAGATTGACCGTGATCGCACCGACTACACCGATTGCGTACAAGCCGGCAAGCGATTGGAAATTTGTTGCGGTCATCAGCACGATAACAGGAAGACCGACCGCGATGAGCAGCGGGTAGAGCGGGACTCCGTGTCGATTGAGACGTTTGAAGTGCGGCGGCATTTCCCCGTCGCGCGCCGTCAGGTAAAGAAGACCAATCATCGCGACAATGGCGGTGTTGGCCGCGCTCAGCAACAACAGCAAAAACACAATGCCGACGACCCAACCGAAGGCCTGCCCAATCCAAACTCCGAATGAGGCGGCGGCAAATTGTTCGCCCATGAAGCGAAGCATGTCCTCGTGTCGCTTCAAAAGGATGGCCGCAACTTCACTCTTGGTTGATAGGCCCAGGGTCTTTTCCAAAAGCGACGGCAGCGAAAGCATCGCCCAACCAAGAACAGCAGTGGCGCAGACAACTTCGATAGCCACAGGAGTGATTGCCTTCAGAGACTCGCGCGCGACGCTCGGCCGCTCGGGAGTTGAGCCGGGATCGAGTTTCATGACGCCGGTGAGGTTTGCGATCGCCTCCACTCCCGAGAGCGCCAGAATTACGCCGACAAACTGGACCCACAGCATGCTGAGGCTTTCGTGCCGTGGCTCGAGAAAATGAGTCGTCAGATACGGGATGCTGACGGCGATCAACGCGACAACGACGATCACGGTGGGCAGGGCAAGTGCGACGGCCAGACTTCCGGAATGTTTTGGCCCGAACCAATTAATGAAACCAAGGACGAGCAATACGCCGATGGTGGCAAAGGCGATATGGTCTTTGAGAAATTTCAGCCAGAAAATGTCTTCCGTCCCTGCGATAACATAGGTCAAACCAGACCAGCCGCTCAGCGCGGCCGTCACCGTGAGGTCAGCAATGAGAAGCAGCGCACCAACCACGGCGAGCAACCGTCCCTGCGATCGCGCGGCGGAATAAACTCCTCCGCCATCGGGAAAATACCGACAGATGACCGCGTAGTTGATTCCAACCAGGCCGGTCAGGACACAGACGGCGAGAATGATGGGCAAGGAAGAAAAACCGGCGGCAAGAAATGCCAGGCCGATGACATACGCCTTGCTCGTACCCCAATCACCGTAGAGCAGAGCCGCGGCGCGCTTCCAATCCACGTTTCGCGGGCGGTGCACGCCCCCCGTTTCAGTAACGATTAGATCCGCCATCGCGCTTGGCGTTGACTCTTCAGCCCGGCCTCAGCCGGTCAAGCGCTTTCTTTAGCAACTCTAACAACAGCCATCGAAGTTCTTGACTCGCAAAAATTCGGTCAAAAATTTCCGCGAGTTCTCGACCCAGCGACAGCCAACCTCCAACTCTAATTTGCTAAACGGATGAAGCGAGCTCGAACCGGTAGCCAATTCCCGGTTCAGTCTTGACTAGTTCCGGAGCGGCGGGGTCGCGTTCGATTTTCTGACGGAGGTGCGTGACATAAACGCGGAGATATTGCCGGTGTTCTTCCGACTTCGGACCCCAGATTTCGCGCAGGATCTGGCGGTGGGTTAGGACGCGGCCGGCGTGCCTAACGAACAATCGCAGAAGCGCGTATTCGGTGGCGGTCAGTTTCACTTCGTGACCAGCGCGGGTGACCACGCGCGCGGTAAGATCGACAATTAAGTCTCCGCTCTTGAAACGGGAGATTTCTTCTTCCGGCCGAGTCTTGCGTTGCGCGGCGCGCAGACGTGCTAGCAGTTCGGCGCTGCTGAATGGCTTGGTAACGTAATCATCCGCTCCGGCATCGAGCGCAGCCACTTTCCCCTCTTCATCGTCGCGCACCGAAAGAACGATGACCGGGACCTTACTCCATTCGCGCAAACGCCGCAGCACATTCACGCCATCGGAATCGGGAAGTCCGAGATCGAGCAGGACAACATCGGGGCGTCGGGTGGCCGCATCCGTCAGACCCTGCGCGGCGGTTTCGGACTCATGCACCTGATAGTCAGCCGATTCCAGAACGACGCGGAGCAGACGCCGAATCTGCACTTCGTCATCGATGATTAACGCAACCGGCTTCACGCGGTCGCTTCCGACGGCAATCGCATCGGCTCACCTAGGGGAAGACGAATGGAAAAACGCGCGCCGCCGCCCTCTCGATTTCGCACGACGATCTCGCCCGAGTGCGCTTCGATCAATTGACGCGCGATCGAAAGTCCCAGGCCAAGCCCGCCTGGGCGCGTGCGCGGACCGCGATAAAATTTTTCAAATACTTTGTGCTCTTCGCCAGGGGCAAGACCCGGCCCATGATCGGCAACGGAAATAACCAGCATCGAATCATCGCGCGCCGCGCTGAGATCGATTGGCAGGTTGCCATGCCCAACCGCATTCGAGAGCAAAGCGCCCAATGCCTGTTGAATCAGGCGAGAGTCGACGAAAATGGTTGGCAAATTTTTGGCGACGTTGATTCGGACGTCGCTGTCGTTCAATCCTGCGGCCGCGACCGCCTCGCGCAAAAGATCGGCCGGTTCGCACCATTCCCGAACCGGCTGGAGCAGACCGGATTCGAGGCGGGTCGCATCGAGCAGATGATCAACCGTACGAGTGAGGCGCCGGACAGCCTGCTGCAACTCCGCGCGATCAGATTGCTGCTGTTGCAGCGCGCCCGACATCGCGGCCAGTGGAGTCTTCAATTCGTGCGAGACGGAATCGAAAAGTGCTTTCTGTAATTTCTGGGATTGACGCGCCACCTGCGCGGTCCGGCTTTCTTCCAGGGCGCGTTCCTTATTCACAAAAAGCGCGAGCTGCGCGGCGAACGCATCCAGCAATTCGCGCTGCTCAAGCGTGGGCGAACGATCGAGCCGCACGGTGAGCACACCTTCGGCGCGGTCGCCGGTAACGAGTGGAATGTGCAACGCGTCGGCATCGGGGAGTGTGTCAGTCGATTTTCCGGCGCTCTGTTTTTTCTGAAACGCCCACGCCGCGACGCTTTCATCTTTGGTGGAAGGCACGAAGGTGCCGGCGGAATGACAGGAAAGGCCGCTTTCGTCGCGCAACCAAACGGCGGCGTCGGCTTGGAACGAGTCTTTGATTAACGACAAGATTTTCGGCAGCGCTTCATCAAGGTCGGTGCTGGCGGCGAGCGCGCGGGTGAAACGATAGAGCGCGGTAGCACGTTCTTCCCGGCGGCGCTCCGATTGTTCGCGTTCGCGCAACTTTGTGGCGAGGTGACCGATCACGAGCGCGATGACGAAATAGGCTCCGAACATCAAGAAGTCGTGGAGGTGCGTGATGTAGAAGGTGAAGCGCGGGGGAATGAAGAGAAAATTCCAGAGCAACGCACTAAGGGCGGCGAGAAAAAGCGTTGGCCACCGGCGTAATCGTGTGGCAGCGAGAACGACCGCGAGCAGATAGAAGAGCGAAACAGCCCAGTAACCGGTGTAATCGAAGATCGACAACGAAAAGGCGGTTACAACCGCCGCGATGGCAAGTGCGACGCCAAAGTCGCGCCACGGTGCGCGGGCCAAACGTTCCTCGATTGTTTCGCCCCGCCACGGCGGGGCCGATTCGTCCGCCGGGATCATGTGGATGTCGATGTTGCCGCTGTTG
>Ga0207697_10001154_pt1 | contig 14524 bp, 10 predicted proteins | sample KBSSwiS5withPhiX_FD_184293 | JGI IMG/M metagenome (GOLD analysis project Ga0207697, IMG submission 184293) | Switchgrass rhizosphere microbial communities from Kellogg Biological Station, Michigan, USA, with PhiX - S5 (SPAdes) (version 2) | ecosystem: Host-associated > Plants > Roots >... | reverse complement strand
TCCTGAATCAGAATCGACATGGCCAGAGCGATTAGCGCGGCGCCTAGCGTCCACTCGTAACGTTCAATCGGCCGACGCGATAAACGCACATCCATTTCAGCAGCCTGCATCTTTGCCAAACCTTCATTCTGAATTTGCTGCATCGAGCGAGGTCCGTTTTCCAAGTGAAGATAAAAACCCCCAGTGGCCTGAGCAATTTCGCGCAAACGTTTATCATCCAGCTTCGATTTCACGACCTGGCCAGCTGAATCTTTGACAAAGCTGGTTTGACCATCGTCGCTTGTCACCGGGATCAGCGAGCCCTGTGGCGTTCCCACGCCCACGGTGAAAATTCGAACACCGGCGTCAGCCGCTTCTTTTGCCGTTTTCACGGCATCGCCGCTCAATTCCTCGCCATCGGTGAAGACAACCAGCGCGCGATTTCCCATCGCGCTCTTACCGAAACTCTGCGTGGCAAGCGTGATTGCGCTGGAGATATTGGTGCCGCCTTCGGGAATCGTCTTGGTATCCAAATCGCTCAGAGCCTCCACGACGGCATCGTAATCAATCGTCAGAGGCGCCTGCAAAAATGCGCGACCGGCAAAAGCAATCAGCCCGACACGATCGCCCTGCAATTGACCGATTAAATCCTGAATCGCGAGCTTGACGCGATCGAGTCGGTTCGGTTGAACGTCATTGGATAGCATGCTGCGCGATGTGTCCACCGCGATGAGCAAATCAAGGCCCTTACGTTTTACATCTTCAAACGTGTAACCCCAGCGCGGCTGGGCCAGACTGACAATGGCCAAAGCGAGGCCGAGCAGCTGCAGCGCAAATCTTATCATCCGCCGGGGCCGATTCACCGTTCCAGCAAGCTGGGGCAGCAGCCGTGCCGAGACGAACTCCTGCAATCGTTTGAGCCCGCGCTGTTCTGAGCGAACAAATAACGCGATCAGAAGCGGGATCAGAAGCAATCCCCAAAGCCATTGTGACACGCCGAAAGTCATGTGTTCGTTAAATCGCTAAATCGTTGAATAGAAGACGCTCACGGCAACTTTTTCCATACGGTCTGTGATAAGATCAATTGAGCGAGCAGAAGCCCACAACCGCTCATCAGGCACAACGGAAACAAGTCCCGGTATTGTTGATATTTTTTCACGCTAACTGTCGATTTCTCCAGTTTGTCTATGTCGTTGTAAATTTGCTCCAGCGATCGCGTGTCGGTCGCTCGGAAGAATTTGCCATCCGCAATTTTAGCCACTTCTCTTAGACCGGCTTCGTTAAATTCCACACGCTGGTTTTCGTAAAGAATATTACCCAGAGCGTCGGTCAACGGACCCCTGGCGGTGAAGATGGGCGCCGGGGCGACGCCATTAATTCCAGCGCCGATCGCGTAGAGGTGAATCTTTAACGCTTTGACTGCCTCGGCCGCAGTGTTCGGTGGAATTTTACCGGCGTTATTTTCTCCGTCGGTTAAGAGGACGAGCACGTGACTCTTTGAACGTTTGTCGTTCAACCGGTTGGCCGCTGCTGCCATGGCTGACCCGATGGCAGTGCCATCTTCGACTAGCCCGATCCGCACGCGATCCAGGTTTTGCAAAAGCCAATCGTGATCCAGTGTCATTGGACTAACGACATACGGACGACCTGCGAATGCGATGATGCCGATTCGATCGTTTGGCCGGCCTTCTATGAATTTTCGTGTCACTTCGCGAATGGCATCGACACGCGTCGCTTCCTGTCCGCCGATCGCAAAATCCTTGGTCAACATCGATCCGGATACGTCCAGCGCGAGAATAATGTCGATTCCGCTGGCTTCGATCTGAGTAAGACTTTTGCCCAGTTGCGGACGCGCGAGCGCGACTACGAAGATCGCAATCGAAGCCAGCAATAGTGATCGCAGAATTTTCCCTGCACGCGCGGCGCTTTGTTTTCCGATCGCCCGAAGGCTTGCTGTGGATGAAAAAGTCAGCGCAGCGGCTGGGCCTCGTTTTCCACGCAAATACGCGAGCAATGGAACTGCCAGGAGCAGTAGGAGCAGCCACGGATGCGCGAAGGTCAACGCACTGTTTCCTGTGAACCAATCAAACATGGTTGACCTCCTTTCACAAAACGGATCGCTTCTTCCAGTAACAGTTCGCTATCCGACGTTGTTGCCTCGTACCGTGCAAACTTGATCAGGTCGCAGCGGTTTAAGAAATCTTCGAGCAGCGACTTTTCGTCCTCCGAGAACGGTGACGAACCTCTCAGTCCATTCAGAAACTCGACGGAGGTTTGCCGGGTAACGGGTAACCCAAACTGTTCTGTTACGTAACGCCTGAGAATGTCGGACACGCGAATGCTGAAGCGATATGGATCAATCGCTGTGATCTGCGTCAGTATTTGGTCGAGCAACGCCAGTGCGCGCTCACGTGGCGGTTGCGGCGGGGCTGGGCGCCGAAAAGATTTCGCAACAAACCATATGATGAGACCGATAACCGTGAGCGCGACAAACACTCCGAGAAAAATTAACCACGGCGAGATCAGCGAATAATCGATCGGCGGCGCAATATCGTGGAACTCTTCAGCAGCCAGAATTGATATTGGCAAAAGCGCTGTCATTCCGAGCGAAGTCGAGAAAGCCCGTAGAGTTACCCACTGGTTGATCCGCGGGATCCTTCGACTTTGCTGCGCTCCGCTCAGGTTAACCATGCCTTCACCACCTCATCGAACACCAAGCCGGCGCCCGCGTTGTTTAAAAAAGGACCGCAATTGCGGAAGATAATCTTTGCCGGTTTGCAGGGCGATCGCGTCGATGTTGTTCCGTCGAAGCACCCGCGTAAGTTCCTGCTCGCGTTCGTCCACGAGACCGCTAAAACGCGCTCGCGTCGTGCGGTCGGCCGTGTTGATTTCAATTTGATCGCCGGTCTCGGCGTCTTCCAGCGTAATGATGCCGATGTTTGGCAACACCCTTTCTCGTTCATCGTGAATGTGGATCGCCACGAAATCGTGCCGCCGTCCACTTACCGCCAGCGATCGCGAAAAATCGGGGGCCTGAAAATCCGAAATGAAGAAAACAACGGCGCGTCGCGTGACGATTTTATTCAAATAGTCGAGTGCCAGCGCCGGATCCGTGCCGCGTCCCTTTGGTTCGAAAAACAGGATCTCTCGGATGAGTCGCAGCGTGTGAGAGCGGCCTTTCTTCGGCGGGATAAAAAGTTCAACGCGATCGGTAAAGAGAATGAGCCCGACCTTGTCATTATTCCTAATCGCGCTGAAAGCGAGCAAGCACGCGACTTCCGCGGCCAATTCCCGTTTTGATTGCGTGGTGCTCCCGAAATTTCCAGACGCGCTGACATCCACCACCAGCATCACCGTCAGTTCGCGTTCTTCCGTAAATTTTTTCACGAACGCGTTGCCCATTCGCGCAGTGACATTCCAGTCAATCGCGCGAATTTCGTCGCCTGGTTGGTACTCGCGAACGTCCTCAAAATTCATTCCGCGCCCTTTGAAAACGCTATGGTAATCGCCGGCGAACGCGGTCTCGACCAGGCCGCGGGTTTTGATCTCGAGAGTTCGAATCTTTTTAAGGATCTCGGCGGGGTCCATACGTGATCGGTGATCAGTGATCCGTGAACGGGGAATCGCCTTCCTCGCGCACGACATCGCGGTAATCGGTTGCGGGCGCGTGTTTACAAAAATCGTCGGCGCGATCGATCATCCGTGAAAGCATCCCAGCGATCGCATCGTATCGCCCATCTAGGTCCTCGAACGCCTGTCTTGATAGATATCCACTGTCGAGCGCATCATCTAGCCAGGACTGCGATTCATAGGCTTCTCCAAGAGCTTCATCGATCTTGTTCACAAATGCTGCTTTGTATCGCCGACGAGCCCACCCTTCAGCGATCATCGCTTTGATTGCGCGAGAACTTCTTCGGATCTGATCTATGAGCGAATATCGCTCTTCAAGCGGGAAGCCCTTCGAGAGTTCAAAAACCGATCGCGATGCTTCTCGCGCGGTTTGATATACTCTCAGATCTCGAAACGACTTTGCAGGCTCCATCTCTGATCACTGTTCACCGGTCACTGATCACTTCGACCGGATCACGGCACCGGCAATCCCGCAAAAATTCGCTCGATAATGGTCTCGCTGGTGACCGCTTCTGCCTCCGCTTCGTAGCTGACGATGATGCGATGCCGCAGTACGTCCGGGCCGATACTCTTCACATCTTGTGGCGTGACATAGCCACGGCCGTTCAGAAACGCGTGGGCCCGGGCTCCGAGCGCCAGATAAATCGTCGCGCGAGGTGAAGCCCCGTAACGAATAAGGCCTTCGAGTCGCAAGTTGTAGGTCTCGGGCTGGCGCGTCGCCCAGACGACATCGACGATGTAATCCTTTACGCGGTCGTCGATGTAAATGCTGTTGACCACGTTGCGTGCAGCGATGATTTGCTTCGGATCAACCACTGGATCAACTCGCAAATCGGGTGTCGAAGTCGCCATCAAGTCGAGAATGTTTCGCTCCTCGGATTTTTGCGGATACCCAATGTTCAATTTGAACATGAAACGGTCGAGCTGTGCTTCCGGCAGTTGATACGTCCCTTCCTGTTCAATCGGATTCTGGGTGGCTAAAACAAGAAATGGATCGGAGAGGGGATAGGTTTGGTCGCCGATGGTGACCTGCCGCTCCTGCATCGCCTCAAGCAACGCGCTTTGTACTTTGGCCGGTGCGCGATTGATTTCATCGGCCAGGATTAGATTTGAAAAGATCGGGCCGAGCTTGGTGGTAAACTCTCCTGTCCGTGGATTGTAAATAAGGGTGCCGACTAGATCAGCGGGCAAAAGATCGGGGGTAAATTGCAATCTTTGGAAACCGGTCTGGATGCAAGCGGCCATTGTTTTCACTGTGAGCGTTTTGGCCAGACCGGGAACGCCCTCAAGCAGGAGATGGCCATTTGCGAGCAGCCCGAGTAAGAGGCGATCCACCAAATATTTCTGGCCTATCACAACGTGACCGACTTGCTGGCGGAGTCCCGGAATCCATTGGCCCAGCTCCCGAACTTCCTGTGTAATTTCCTGCGTAGATTTCATACGGTCTGGTCAGACACGCACCCTAGGGAGAATGTTCGATCAAACGTGCCGCAACTTGCTGACTTTCTGCTCATTTCGCTCGCGAATCCACTGCTTCTTACCGGTCCGCGCGGGCGAGCGCAGAGCCAGAATGATGCTAAACGTTAGATCGCAATGTTCGTTCTGAAGCCGTGGCATCGAGCAATTTGGGTCACCGCATTTGCGGTGCTCGCAATGTCCGTTCTGGCATGGATCGCATGGACCGATTCGGCAATCAATTTTTTGACGCCCGATAGACGGGCGGAGTGGATAGTTTTCCCTACGGCGGTTGGCGCGCGCGCGCATTGGTTTGCCAGCCTCGACGCAACGTTCCGGCGCGAGTTTCCTTTAACGGACCGGCCAGCGGCGGCACCTTTGCGTGTCCGTGCAATGCGGCGCGCGGAAGTCAAGATTAACGGCACCCCGATTCGCTTTCAACCGAGCAGCAATTGGAAGCAGATGATGAGCAGCGATGTCGCCGGGCAATTACGCGCCGGCAAGAACGTGATCGAAGCACGTGTCTTTAACCACAACGGGCCTCCAGCGCTCTGGCTCACTTTGACTGCGGATCAACTAAGCTTGCGCAGCAATGGAAGTTGGGAAGCGTCGTTTGCCGGGTCTTCATGGCGCCATGCCGCATTGGCTGCGGTGGCAAAGACTCCCAGGCCCGGCAATTCGATCGCAGGCGGTGAAAGCACGTTTGATGCGACGAAAAGAATTTGGCCCTTCTGGGTGGCTCTTATTGCAATCGCTTCGGTAGCCCTCCTTATATCCAACCTCAGTTTTAAGAATTCAACAGCGCGATGGCCGGAAAAAACCCTGCTGCTCATCATTGCCGGCCTTTGGTTGCTCTTGTTCTGGAATAATGCGCGATTGTTACCGTTCCACGCCGGCTTCGATTCGACGGAACACCTCAAATATATCACCTACATCCAGGAACACCGGGCGTTGCCGTCGCCGACCGAAGGCTGGGAAATGTATCAGCCGCCCCTCTACTATGTGATCGCCGCCGCAACCCTTTCACTGTGCCATCTCTCGGCAGATGATCAGATGTCGATATTCGTGCTGCGCGGGATCGGAGCATTTCTCGGCATCGCGCAGTTCGTGCTGATTTTTTTCAGTCTGCGGCTTTTGCTTCCCATTCGAGCGGTGTTGATCGGGCTTTTGCTGGCAGCGTTCCTGCCGATGAATTTGTACATGGCCCACTATGTAACGAACGAAACGCTGGCAGCCGCTCTTGCCACCACAGCGGTGTACCTATGTTTGCGACTCCTGAGGAGCGACACGCCGCATGCATCGCAATTTGCCTGGCTCGGATTGGCGCTTGGGGCAGCAATGCTGGCGAAAGCGACCGGCGTTTTGGTGCTTCCAGTCATAATCGTGGCAATTGGAGGCAAGCTCGTTTGCGGGCCAGCGCCACTAGCAAACTCCCTGCGCAACCTCGGATTACTACTCGCGATTTGTTTCGCTGTGTGCGGCTGGCATTATGTGCGTATCTGGCTGAAATTCGGCACGCCGCTGCTCGGCAACTGGGACATAATCAGCGGGTTCACATGGTGGCAGGATCCCGGTTATCATACTGTCACTGATTACCTCCGTTTCGGCCGATCGTTAGTGCACCCATTCTTCAGCGGTTTCTTCGGATTTGCCGACGGAATCTATTCAACGCTCTGGGGCGATGCGTTATGCGGAGGCGCCTCCAGCTTGACCCTCGCCTGGAACGAACAGGCGATGGTGGCCGGTTATTTGTGGGCACTGATTCCCACCGCGTTGATTTTTACCGGTGCGGTCGTCGCAATCATTCGGTTCATTCGGAAGCCGTCCAGCGAATTGTTCGTATTACTTGGTTTTTGCGCCGTGCTGATACTCGGCCTGATCTTCATGACGCTAAAAGTTCCCTCCTATGCGCAAGCCAAAGCATTCTACGGGTTGTCGGCTCTCATGCCGCTCTGTTTCTTCGGCGCTCTGGGTTGGGAGACGCTTACAGGCGGGCGCGCATGTTTGCGGTTCGTTCTCGGCGTAGCCATCCTGGTTTGGGCGATGATCAGTTTCGCCACGTACTGGATTGCGCCTTCGGTCTCGCAGCATCTGTATGCCGCCAAGGCTTTCGGTGTTGAAGGCAAGATCGACCACGCAAGTGCCGAAGCAGCGAGGGCTGTGGAATCCGATCCCTCGAACATAGCCGCGCGAGGGTTCCACGCTTTGAGCTTGAGCCAGCTAGGCCAGGACGAGGAAGCCATTCAAGAGGCCGAACGGGCGGTTGAACTGAATCCAGATGATTCTGCCGCCCACTTGGATCTTGCCATCTCGACAAAGCGGAACAACCCAGAACGCGCCAACGCGGAAGCTCGCCGCGCAATCGAGCTCGGACCGGAAAATTCTTCGGCCTACCAATTCCTGATAAGTTGCCTTTTGGAAGAGCACGGCTACACCCAGGCTGCCAATGTGGGGCGGGAATGGCTGACTGTGTCTCCATATGATGTGTCTGCTCATTCCGCTCTAGGTGCGGCCTTAGCGCAGAACAATGATCTTACGTCAGCCGCGCTGCACCTCGGCTACGTGATGATGTTGCGACCGGGAGTTGATCAAGCTCATGCGCAACTGCGCCAGGTTTTGCTGGCGCTGGCAAAGGAGCCGGATGGCTTGCCGCGACTCCGCGAGATCGCGGCAAATGCCCCGGACTCACCACGAATGCTGGACGAATTGGCATGGTTACTTGCGACGTATCCTGATTCAAAATCACGCGATGGAACCGAAGCAGTTCGTCTGGCCGAACGCGCTTGCGATCTCACGGAGCGCCGAATTCCGGCTCTTCTTGATACACTGGCTGCGGCTTATGCCGAAACCGGAGATTTTCCGCGCGCAATCAGCGTGGCCGAGGAAGCGCTCAATCGCGCCCGGGGCACGGGGGACAACGAAGCTGTGAAGCTGAGTGAAAGTATTCTTGTCTCACTTCGTGACAATCTTCCCTATCGCCAGGAGCCGGAGTAACAGTTTATTTCGCTCGTAGGCGTGATGCTGCCGTCGCACTCTGCGCACGCGGACGCAGCGTCAGAATGATCGGCAACCCGGGAAAAGGTTGCGCGTCGCGAATGCGAGATTCGAGGTAGCGCTTGTACGTTTGGCTCAACAGACGTGGATCATTCACGAAAAGCACGATTTCCGGAGGCTGCAGCTGTTGATCCTCTTCCCCTTTCGATTGAGCAGCATAAAACAGTTTGAGGCGCCGCGCCCTTATGGTCGGTGGCGGGTTGGCTTCAAATGCCTGCCGCAATAATCGGTTTAGAACTCCGGTGCCGACACGCTGCCGCGCTGCACGTTGGACCTTTTCGATCAATGCAAACAATTTGCTAACATGTTCTTCAGTTAACGACGACGTAATCAATACCGGGGCATAATCCAGAAAGAAAATCCGCTCGCGTGCGGTCGCCACCAGTCTGGCGATGGCCTCCTTTTGATTGCGCTTTGGTTTAACCAGGTCCCACTTATTTAGAACGACGATCGCCGGTTTCCGCGCGGCCTGAATCAAACCGGCGATTCGTTTGTCCTGCGCGGTTATACCATCTGTGAGATCGACAGTAACAATGCAAAGGTCAGCCCGGCGGATGCTTCGTTCCGCGCGCATGACACTGAAAACTTCAGCCGAAGTTGACTGTTTACCACGCCGACGGATTCCCGCTGTATCGATGAAAACGAAATTGCGGCCGTCGCGTTGGTAAAGAATATCGATGGCATCACGCGTGGTTCCTGCCAGTTCACTTACAATGGCGCGTTCGCTGCGCACGATGGAATTGATAAGGGAAGATTTTCCGACATTGGGTCGGCCAAGAATCGCGATCGCAAGTGAATCGTGAATTGCGCCTTGTGAATCGCCAGTGGGCGAGGGGAGAAATCGATCGATTGCGTCTAACAAGTCTGAGATGCCGCGACTATGTTCTGCGCTGATTGCTATACTCGATTTGAAGCCTAACGAATCGAACTCCGCCGCAAGGGCCTCATGTTTTTCACTGTCGATCTTGTTGATGACCAGGACCACCGGCTTTTGAGATTTGCGCAGGAAACGCGCGAGCTCTTCATCGATCGGAGACAAGCCTTCCTTGGCGTCGACGACGAAAAGCAAAAGATCACTCTCGCGCAACGCTTCCTCGGCGGCGCGGCGAACCTGCCCGGTCAGTTCCGCTTCACCCGCGCCAAAAATCCCCCCGGTATCCCAAAGAACAAAAGACTGTGTGCCACTCGCGCAAACCGCGGAAATCCTGTCGCGCGTAATTCCGGGCTGATCGTGGACGATGGCAATTTTGCGCCTAATCAGACGATTAAACAGCGCGGACTTGCCCACATTCGGCCGGCCAACAATTGCGACGTTCGGCATATTCGTTAGGCCGTTCATCGCTTTGAGAACTCTATGTTAACTCCGCTGCGGATGCGCATGGCCTTCCGCCTGCAGCTGGCGCACGCCATCTGTCACGTAGACGATTCCTGAAATCAGTGTAAACACGCCGGCTGCAGCTACCACGTAGAGCAGGGGAATAAATCGAAGCTGCAGCATCACCCATCCAATGGCGATCATCTGCAGGACGGTCGCCACTTTTCCAGTCCACTTTGGCTTCACATGTACTTTGCCGTTCAGCAAATACAGGATCATCGTGCCCACGAGAATCACGATATCACGCGAGATCACAAGAACCGGGAACCAGGCGGGAAAACTTCCGTATTCAGGATCGGATTGACTCCAGTTACTGATACTCAATGTGATGATGCCGCTCAAAAGCAAACCTTTGTCCGCAATTGGGTCGAGATACACTCCCAGCGTGCTGCGTTGGTTGTATCGCCGCGCAACATAGCCGTCCAGGCCATCGCTTACGGCAGCGAGAATAAAAATGCTGATCGCCGTGAACCGCTGCCACTCCAGCGGATCGCCGCGTTTGATGCTCTCGCCATAATAGATCGCCATCGTCACAAAAGCCGGAATCATCAGGATCCGGACAACGGTGATCTTGTTGGCCGTAGTCATTCGAGGAATGTAACGCAAGCGTCATGCTTGCGATCAAACAAATTCGGAGACCGGAAGTACACCAGGCCTGTAGGCGTTAGGTCCTAATGGTGTCCGTCTTGGCTGCAGGGATCTTAAATCCTTCGATCTGTTTCTTGATTTCGTTTGCGAAGCTGGCGGCGCCGGCCCCGTTTACGACGCGATGATCGAAGGTAAGCGAAAGCGTAATGACCTCCGCGCTTTCGTTTTTCTTTCCGTTTGGAATCAACTCTCGATGAGCGGTGCCGACGAATAACGTTCCAACTGACGGCGGAACAACGATAGGCGCGCCGGCCTTTACCCCGAATGCGCCCAGACTGGTAATCACAACCGGGGCGTTCATCGCATCAACACGGCCGCCGCGAGTAGCATCGACTGTTTCGTTGTAAGTCTTTACGAATTCGGGCCAGTTCTTCTTATTCGCGTCAACAATCACGGCGGTCGCGAGGCGATCGCCTTCCAGCGCTACTGCAATACCGAGATCGAAATTTTCATTCTCAACGATCCGGTCGTCTTCCAAAATGAGGCGACGGAAAGGTGGATGTTCTTCCATGGCTCGCACCACAGCCCACGCAATCATCATCGAAGGAGAAGGGGCGTGTTTCCCATTTTTCGTTTTTGCTGCATCGCGCGCGTTGCGAATTGCATCCCATCGCGTGTCGATCTGCAAGTTGGCGGGGATCACGTGAAGTAGCTTGCGTGTGATTGTCGGTGCCAGCGCAGGTTCGATTTTGCCGTAGCGGCGCCTTTCCTCAGGCGCAATTTCTGGTCGTTTGCGGCTGGGGACAGCCGCCTCTACAGCCCGTGAAGATTCTTCACCTGCTTCTTCAAACTGGTCGGCGGTCAGGATCGTGCCAAGCTCCTGACCAATCTCGACGGTGTCGCCTATTTTTGTTTTCCATTCACCCATGACACCGGCAAACGACGACTGAATGGGATAAACGGCTTTATCGGTCTCGACTTCGCAGAGCTCATCGTCGAGCGCGATGGTGTCGCCGGGATTTTTCAAGAGCGAAACAACTTTTGCATTCCGAATGCCTTCACCCATAACCGGGACGGCAATGGCTTGTATCCGTTCCCTGCCGGTTTCCGCTGCAGCCCGGGGCGCTGACCCCGGCGGGACGAGTGCTGGCTCTGCAATCGGGGTGCCGCGGTCAGTGCCCGCGGCTACAGCAACGCGTTCCTGTCTGGTCTGGACTGACCGGTGAATTGCGGAGACGATCCGCTCCACATCTGGCAACGCCGCGTACTCATAGATCGGATTATAGCCGATCATAACGTTTGCCTTACTGACCAGAATTGGCGGGCTGATCATTCCATTCCAGAGATCGGGAACGCTCGCGATGTGAGAAATCATCATCTGCCCAACACTGCAATTTTCGGTGTCCTCCTGAACGACCACCAGCCGGTGAGTTTTGCGCACCGATTCCTCGATTGCGGCTTTGTCCCACGGAACAATCGAACGCAGATCAACTAGTTCGACGCTGATTTCATTGTCGATCTTCTGTAACGCTTCGAAAGATTTCTCCACTGTGTTACCCCACGCAACAAGAGTGACATCAGAGCCATCACACAACTTATGCGCCTCGCCCAACGGAACCGCGCGAATGGGCTCCAAGTATTCGTGCTCCGCCCAAAGCAGATGTTTGGGTATCAAAAAGACAACGGGATCTTCACCATGCATCGCGGACCAGAGCAATCCAGCAGCATCAGCCGGCGAGCTTGGGATTACAATGTTCAGCCCGGGATAATGAGCGAGCGTTGCTTCGTTTGCCTGGCTGTGCCACAAGCTTCCGCCGGGCAGGTAAGCCCCATAGGGCGCATAAAACACCGCCGGGCATTTCCAATTGCCGAACGATCGCCAACGCAAATTCGAGATGTTTGTGACGAGCTGATTGAACCCCGGATAAATGAAATCAATAAACTGCAATTCGAAGACGGGACGTTTGCCGTACGCCGCTAGACCGCACGCGACACCGAGAATCGTCGATTCAGCAAGAGGCGAATTGAACACCTGTTTCGGAAACTCGGTTGAAAGCCTTTGAGTGAGACGAAACACGCCGCCTTTCGGGTCTTCAATATCTTCACCAAAGATCACGCGTCGCGGATCTTCCTCCAAGCCGACCCGCAACGTCTTATTCACTGTGTCGCCGATGCGATATTTCCCGGGCGGGAGAACCTCCTTGCTAAGCTTTGCAGGCGATTTGCCAACATTAGCAAGTAACTCGTCAGGCGAAGGATCCTCGGCCTTTTCTGCGTCGGCATACTCGCGGCGAATGCGCTCTTTAACTTCATTATCGAGCTTTACGAATTCCTCGGCAGTGATCACGCTTTCCTGAATCAGGTGATCTTTCCAGTATTTGAGCGGATCGGATTTTTCCAGCGCCTGTAACTCCTCGGTGCTGCGATATAATTTCTGATCATCAGAGCTGGTGTGACTGGAAAGACGCTCCATTCTGATCCAGAAAAAGAACGGTCCGCCTCCCGCGCGAATTTTCTCGAACGCCTCTGCCGTCGCGTCGTAAATCTGCTGCACGTTTTGTCCTTCGATGTGAAGCCAGTCGTCAGGTTCAAGAACATTGAGCGCGAGCGGATTATTCTTCCGCGTCGGCATGCTGATACCGTAACCGTTATCTTCGACGAAGAAGAGCATGGGAAGCTTTCTCTCCTTGGCGAAACAGAGCGCCTCAAAAAAATCTCCCTGGCGCGTCGCAGCATCACCGATCGTCGTGACAACGAGATTCTTTTTGCCGTCCAGCTGAATGCCCCAGGCGATGCCACAGGCGGGGAGCAACTGCGAACCGGTGGGCGTCGGCACGCTCCAGATGTGCAACTCCGCATTGCTGTAGTGCGAGGGCATTTGCCGGCCGCCGCTCCCGGTGTTGCGCTTCGCAAAATATTCCAGGCCGAGCTGGCGCGTTGTCATTCCGCGCCCAAGAACAAGACCGCGGTCGCGATAATACGAAACGATGTAATCGTCCGGTTCCATCTGGACCGAGACCGCGGCAAGTGCCTCGTGGCCCATTCCGGAAACATGAAAATGACCCTTGCCCTGACGATTCAGATTCTGCTCGCGCAGGTCCGCATGCCGACTCTCCAGGATTATGGTCAAGAGTCGCAGTTTATCTTCTTTGCTCAGCGAAGGCATAACGGCATGATCTTACACGGCAGTTACAGATCGACAATCACACGAATTTGTTTCAAATAGAAAATGCACGCCGAAACGGCAACATCAAAATTGGGAGTGATCGCGCGTTACCGGGAGTACCTTCCGGTTGCTGAATCGACGCCGATTGTTTCCCTGGGAGAGGGGACTACGCCGCTGGTGTTTTGCCCACGGTTGAGCGAACGCGTCGGCCGCGCGGTTTTCGTCAAAAACGAAGGAATAAATCCAACGGGCTCCTTCAAGGATCGCGGCATGACCGTCGCTGTATCGAAAGCAATGGAGCGCGACGCAAAAGCTCTCATTTGCGCTTCAACAGGAAACACGTCGGCTTCGGCGGCAGCTTATGCCGCGCGGGCAGGGATCATGTGTGCTGTGGTCTTGCCGGTTGGCAAAATCGCAATTGGTAAATTGCTGCAGGCTTTCGCCTGCGGAGCGAAAATCATCGCTTTGGACGGCAACTTCGACGACGCGCTCCGCATCGTTCGGAAGATTGGTGAACAGCGTGATCTCACCGTTGTAAATTCGATTAATCCGGATCGTATCGCTGGGCAGAAGACGGCCCCGTTTGAAATTATCGATGACCTTGGCGACGCGCCCGATTTTCACCTGTTGCCTGTAGGCAATGCTGGAAACATCACCGCGTATTGGGCCGGCTACCGAGAATATCACGCGCACGGAAGGTCGACGAAGCTGCCAGCGATGATTGGCTTTCAGGCCGCGCGTGCTGCTCCAATTTTTTATAATCGCATCGTCGAAAAGCCTGAAACGGTGGCGTCAGCGATTCGAATTGGCAATCCGGCAAGTTGGAAACAGGCTCGCGCCGCGATCGGTGAATCACATGGCGCGATTGATCTTGTTAGTGACGAAGAGATTCTTGCTGCGCAGGCCTGGCTGGCGCAGCAAGAGGGAATTTTTGTTGAACCGGCAAGTGCGGCCTCTGTCGCCGGGCTTTTCAAATGCTGCAACTCGAAAGAGGCAGCATACTCATTTCAGAAGATTCCGGAGGAGAGCCGGATTGTTTGCACCGTCACTGGACATGGGTTGAAGGACCCCGATGTAATCACTACGCAGATGAAGAAACTAAAATCTGTCCCGGCGACCCTGAATGATGTGCGTCGCGCGGTCGAGCTTTAGTTACTGACGCGCATAATCAGCATTACGACACAAACCAGTCTTAGTTTGTTTTGGAACTTCTCAGTCCTGTTCCGTAATCTATTCAAGCTATGCAGCTGATTGTTCAGAAATATGGCGGGACTTCC
>Ga0207697_10001151_pt1 | contig 14539 bp, 13 predicted proteins | sample KBSSwiS5withPhiX_FD_184293 | JGI IMG/M metagenome (GOLD analysis project Ga0207697, IMG submission 184293) | Switchgrass rhizosphere microbial communities from Kellogg Biological Station, Michigan, USA, with PhiX - S5 (SPAdes) (version 2) | ecosystem: Host-associated > Plants > Roots >... | reverse complement strand
AAGTTTGCGAGCAGCGTGACCGGAAAGGCCTGTACGCAAAAGCGCGCGCCGGGATTTTAAAGGAATTTACTGGAATATCCGATCCCTATGAAGAGCCGACCGACGCCGAAGTGACAGTAGACACAGCAGAGCTGTCGCCGGAGGAGGCAGCTCAAGAGATTATTTTGCATTTGGAACGGGAAGGCTTCGTCGGAATCAACGGCAACGGGTCTGATTCATTCTCTACATAATTGGAGACGCCTTAATTTGCGCCGCCTTCGCTGCGGGTGTCATCTTGCCTAACGAACAACTTTCCGATCTTACGATTCGCGCCGGCGAGCTGAACGATGCGGCGACGCTCGCCCAGCTAATGTGCGAGCTCGGGTATCGAACAACGACATCGGCGATGCAGATGCGCCTGCAGCGGATCGCTACCGACGAGCGGCTTCGCACATTTGTGGCGGTGTGTGATGGCAAAGTGTGCGGGATGATCAGCACACTGACTTATCCGAGCATCGAACATGACGATTTCTCCGGGCGAATTGTTGCTCTGGTGATAAACAGCACGATGCGACGTCGCGGAATTGGTCGCGCGTTGATAGTAACTGCAGAGAAAGATTTCGCCGAAAGAGAAATCAGTCGCGTGGCTTTAAACACCCGGCTCGATCGAGAAGATGCCCACAAGTTTTACGAATCGCTTGGTTACGAGCGAAACGGATGGCGGTTTGTGAAACAACTTTCGGTGCACGATTAATCGGACCCGACATGGCGAGGTTGTGCGTTCTTGCCGTCGCAGCAGTTGCGGTCATTGCAATTCCAAAGTCGCAGGCTGTCGACACTTCGAGTAACGCAGCGGAAACCGAAGCAGTGACGGTCACGGGAGAAGCGACGGAGGAGTCACTTACTTCGGTCTCACCGGAGGAATCTGCAAAGCAGAAGACGCAAATTCCGGGGGCTTTCGCAGTCAAGACGGTCGATGATATGGAACTCGGTCGCGCGTCAAACTTCGAGGATTTGCTGCAACGAACACCGGGTGTTTTCCTTCAATCGGAAAACGGCTCCGAAGTTTCAAAGATTTCAATTCGAGGGTCCGGGATCACATCTGAAGATGAGCCGCTTGGCGTGATGTTTTTAATGGACGGCCTGAACTTAAACCAGGCGGATGGCGAAACCGTTCTTGAAGATTTTGAAGTCGCGTCGCTCAATTACGCTGAAGTCTTTCGAGGCGCCGATGCTTTTAAATACGGCGCGCTGACACTTGGCGGCGCGATCAATCTCGTGCCGCTTACCGGGTACAATGCGGCGCCATTTCAAGTCCGGCTTGAAGGAGGAAGTTACGGCTTCTTTCGTGGCGACATGAGCGGCGGCGCGGTCCAGGGAAAGTTCGACGAATTTGGTGCAATCGCTTTCCGGGAGCGCGAGGGCTTTCGTGAGCATAGTCGCGAGGACACCGAGATCCTTTTCGCCGATCTCGGTTACAAGATTAACGATGAGGTCGAAAATCGATTTTATCTTACCCTGGACCGGACTGATCGGAATCTCCCTGGCGGTTTGACGAAGTCAGAAATGGAAGGCGATCCCTCACAGGCTAATCCGCTCGCGGTAGCACAGGATTGGAACAAGGAGTTGTCGAACATTCGCCTGGCGGACAAACTAAGCATTCGAACTGATGAGATTCAGTTTGATGTCGGTGCCTACTGGTTCCATCACGACATCGAGAACCGCGGATTTTTTTCGCCGGATTTTCGGGAGGGGATTGAGCAGTTTTATTCGGACAATTTTGGCGCCAATCTAAACTTCGTTAGTCATCACGAACTCTTTGCCAAACGAAATATTCTTACAATCGGCGTGAGTCCGCAGTACGAAGACGAGCCGACTCAAAATTACGAGAATATTTTTGGACACACAGGAGCAACGACTGCGAGAGGCATAGGCAGTTCGATAAATATTCCAGTCTATCTTGAGGACCAGTTGTTTCTCACACCGCGACTATCGATCCTCGCCGGAGCGCAGGCGATTTTCGCGGAGCGTGATTTCCAGGATGAGTTCTTCACCGACGAAACAGGCAACCAATCAAATCGACAGAATTTTTGGGGATTCAATCCCAAGCTGGGCGCAATTTACGAAATCAATCGCACGACACAGGCATTTGTGAATGTCAGTCGCAGTTGGCAACCGCCTTCACTCGATAACCTCGTCGATTTTGATGAAGGTCCGAATTCCAGTGTTGTGTACACGCCGCTATCGCCGCAACACGCCTGGACCATTGAAATCGGAACTCGCGGAGGGTATTCGCGGTTTGAGTGGGCGTTGTCGCTTTATCGCTCGTGGTTTCGTAACGAATTGCTCGAGATCAATGACGCCTTCGGGAATGATATCGGCACTAGCAACGTGCCGCGCACAAATCATCAGGGAATTGAGGCAAGTCTGGAAGTTGAATTACTTCGGAATATCCTGGTACCAAAGCGGTCGAATCACGCAGGCGATCGTTTGTCATTCGATCAGAGCTACACGCTTAACGATTTTCATTTCGATCAGAACACTGTTTACGGCGACAATCGCCTCCCGGGAATCCCGGTTCACGTTTATGAAGCGCAATTGCTGTACCAGAACCCTTTTGGTTTTTATGCGAGCCCGACCATACAATGTAACCTCTCACATTATCCAGTTGATGAAGCGAACACGCTCTTTGCCGATAGTTATGTGCTGCTTGGTTTCCGTGCGGGATTTCGACAGAGCAACGGATTCTCAGTCTTTATCGATTGCAGGAACCTAACGAATCAGCACTATGCGTCCGCGATCGATGTCATCGCGGACGCGCGGACAGAACAATGCGCTATATCGTTCATCGTTGAAAGTTGAAGTCCGGACGAAAACCCCAACGCATTTCAAGCAAAAACGCATTTGGGAACCAACGCTCTGATTTCGGACGAATTACTCAAGGAGGGAATTATGATGCTTGAAAACAGCAAAGCATTCAGCGGGTTCGCGGCGCCGGATATCGCAAAGGAGAAAAAGTTCTACAGCCAGACACTGGGCTTAAAGACGTCCGAGCAGAATGGCTTGCTCACATTACATCTGCCAGGTGGCAATAACGTTCTTATTTATCCGAAGCCCAATCACGTGCCGGCGACGTTTACCGTCCTGAATTTTCCGGTGGACGATGTCGATCGTGCAGTCGACGACCTGACAAAGCGCGGAGTGCGATTCGAGCTTTACAATGAAGGTGACTTGAAGACGGACGAGAAGGGGATCATGCGCGGGAATGGCCCGACGATTGCCTGGTTCAAGGATCCAGCGGGCAATATTCTTTCAGTTCTGAAGCCTGATTAATTCTTTATTCCGTGTTTGTAGCGGTGCTTTTACCAATTCTCGGGATCAATTGGTTAGGCGCTCCCTGCAGCGTCGCGGGCTCTTAGTTCAGAGTTTTTTTAGTCGTGTTCAGGCAGCCGAGCCATCTCGAGCTTTTCCCAATCTTCCCAGGTGTCGATGTCGATCTCGCCTTCCGGAAATGACAACGACGCAACGCACTCGCGATTTCGTAAAGCAATCGATTTCGCGCCTGCCTTATCGTCGAGTGAAAGTAACTCCTGAAAAACGGAGCGGGTGAAGAGGGCAGGAACACCGAGCGTATCAGCATAGGTTGATGCGACGATAGTTTTGCCGCTGGTCTCGCGTAAGGCGATCAATCGTTGAATCACGCGCGCGTCGACCGCGGGCTGATCGCAGACCAGCAACACGGTTGCCTCAACAGCTGGCGAGCTGTTGGTCAAAGCCTCAATCCCACAGCGAATCGAACTGCCGATCCCGCGGGACCACTGCTGATTTTGCACCATAAGAACGCCGGCGCGATCTAACGCGGAATGAAGCTCTTCATCTTCGCTCCTCGTTACGACAATAACCGGTGCACAGCCAGCTTCGCGGGCGGCGTCGATGATTCGGCGAACAAGGCTTTTGCCTCGAAATGGAATCAGTTGCTTGACTTGACCGAAGCGCGACGATCCACCTGCCGCTAAAATTACTGCTCCGATTCTTTTGGAGGACGGCGACATGTCACCGCTTTGAAAGCGCCGGCCCGTCTACGCCTTTCAAGGTTGCGTGGATCGGTATTTTTTTCTCGCGCAAAGACAACCCTGAGCCGGCAGCGAAAACGCGTTGAATCTCTGCAACGATCTCAAGTGCGATTTCCTCGGGCGTCTCCGCACCGAGATTCAATCCGGCAGGCGCAAAAAAACCCGCGTTGACCGTGACGCCGACCTCGAGCAGTTCGGTCATGATTTGGTCTCGTCGCTTGCGGGGCCCGATCAATCCAACGTAACGCAGCTCCAAAGGCAATAGTTTTTGGAGCGTGACGAAATCGCGTCCGTAATTGTGCGACTTCACGATCGCGGCCGTCCATGCGTCCGGTGCAATTGAAAACAAATTTGCATCGATGATTTCGATTGTCTCCCAGCCCAGGAACTGGCCTAACGAACGAAATGGCGCGTTGTCCGGACCGTCTCCAAAGATTAACAGACGAAGTGGCGGAAAAATTTCCTCAACAAACGGGTTGTTGGGGAAGCCGTTGGCTTCCCCAAGAAAGCTGTCAGCTTCCCCTACAAAGCTTCCTTCCAATGTTGTGATGGCGAAACATGTCCGCCGCGCATTGAGGCACGCCGCAACCTCACAAAGAAACGATTGCGACACGCGTTCAATGAAAATGTCGATCTTGCCGGCACAACCGAAACGGCGTCGCGTATCAAAGGACACAACAACCGATTGGCCGGTCCGCAATACTTCGCCCGCGCACTCAACGACTTCGCTTTCCAGGCAGCCAGCGCTTAACGAACCGACGGTTGTGCCGTCTTCGCAGATCAGCATTCGCGCCCCGGGCCGCCGATAGCTTGATCCTTGCGCGCGAACCATTGTCGCGAGCGCAAAGTTTGCGTCGGGCCGTTTTCTCCATTGCCGCAATATGTCGTAGATGTCTTTCATTCGTTACGGATCCCCTGCTCGCAGAAAGCTGTCCGGCGCGCTCGGTCATCGCGCCTTACCGAGAACTGCATTTGGAATATCATATTAATTTGTCAATGGTGATCGGCAGATCGCGCACGCGTTTTCCTGTCGCGTGATAGACCGCGTTCGCGACGGCCGCAGCCGCGCCAGTGATGCCGATTTCGCCCATGCCTCGTGCCCCCATCGGATTGAAGGCATAATCCGGTTCACCAACGAAAGAGACTTCGATCGGATGAATGTCAGCGTGCACAGGCACGTGGTAATCGGCAAGGTTGCGCGTGGCTGGCAATCCGGTGGCCGGATCGTAAACAGTTTCTTCCTCCAGTGCCATCCCTATGCCCATGACGATCCCGCCGAGAATTTGGCTGCGGCCTGTTTTCAAATTAATCACGCGCCCGCAATCCATCACGCTGACCCACCGGGTAACTCGCACGAGCGGCAACTCAGGATCAATCTTCACTTCGCAAAACTGCGCGCCGAAACTTTGGAATCCCAGCTTGTCACTTTCCTTAAAATCGAATTTCCCATCCGCCTCCAGCGAGCTCATTCCTTTGCTCTTTAACACTTCGGCGAAAGATTCCGGTTTATCCGGGTTCGCGCCGAGATCGGCGAATTTCTTTTTCAAGTTCGCCGCGGCATCGGCAATGGCGGAACCGACGGTTGCAGTAGTGTTCGATCCGCCCGCAGGCGGCCCAAATGGCAAAGCAGAATCGCCGAGTTCAAACTTTACCTTCTCGACCGGAATACCAATGGCATCAGCGCTGATTTGCGCGAGCGACGTCCATTGTCCTGTGCCCAAATCATGCGCAGCGCATCTCGCGACGGCAGTGCCATCCGCTTTGAATTGGATATTCACTTCGGCGCGTCTGGCATGCGCAGGGTAGGTTGCCGTCGCCAAACCCCAGCCCACGAGCAAGCGCCCATCCTTCATGGAGCGGGGCTCGTGAGTTCGTCGGGACCAGCCAAATTCACGCGCGCCCTGCTCGTAGCATTCACGCAAATGTTTCGTTGACCACGGAATCCCTTTGATGGGGTGATTTGGCGAATCGTTGACGAGCCGTAACTGGAGCGGGTCCATCTTGAGCGCGTATGCCAGTTCATCCATCGCGCACTCGACCGCATACGTACCCGGACATTCTCCGGGCGCCCGCATAAACGAGGGCTGCGAAACATTCACGGTGTGGACGACGTGATCGAACTCGATCGCGGGGGCATCATAGAGAACGTTGGTCGATCCAAGGCCGCACGTTTCCACCCAGTCGCCGACAGGCGATGTGACCATTTCACTGTGATGACGAATCGCTTGTAAATTTCCGTCGCGCGTCGCGGCTAGCGCGATCGTCTGAAACGTCGGCGTCCGATGACCGGTGCCGCTGAACATTTGCTGGCGCGTTAATTCAACTCTTACCGGCCGATTGACAACCTTTGCCGCCATCGCCGCCAAAATGGTGTGCGTCCAAACCGGTCCTTTGGATCCGAACGCTCCGCCAACAAATGGACAGATCACATGCACATTATCTCTCGGCAACCCGAACGCTTGCGCCACGATGCCTTGTGCCCCCTTCACGTATTGTGTCGCGTCATAAATCGTTAGCCGATCTGGTGCGTCCCAACTCGCGATCGTTGCATGGGTTTCCATGGGATTATGAGTTTCGGTCGGCGTCGAATAGGTGTTCTCGATCTTGACGAGATCGTCGCGAGCCAATGCCGCTCCCACGTCGCCTTTTATTTTCTGAAGCTCTCGATCGAGGTGTTTCTGCGGTTTCTCCTCCCGCGTCGCGTCTTCTTTGCGCAGCACAGGCTTCTCCGGTGCGTATGAAATTTTTAACAGCGACGCTGCGTGCCGCGCATTTTCCGAAGTATCGGCTACAACCGCGGCAACGTATTGTCCACCGTAAGAAATCTTGTCGTCGGCCAGTGGCTCGCGTTCTTCAATACGAATTCCGACGCGCTTCTGATCGTTTGGCGGCTCGGCCAGTTTCGGCGCGTTCAAATGCGTAATGACTGCGAGTACTCCTGGTGATTTTTCGGCAGCGCTTGAATCGATCGCCGTGATTGTTCCTTTCGCGATCGGACTCATTACCAAAAACGCGTACGCAAGGTTCGGTAAATTGAATTCAGCCGGATACTTTGCGGCGCCCGTGACTTTCAATGGCCCGTCGACGCGACTGAGCGCCGTGCTCATTGATTTCGCCTGAATCGATGCGCTCATATCAATTTGTCTGGAGTGATCGGCAGGTCGCGAACGCGTTTTCCGGTCGCATTAAAGATCGCGTTTGCCACCGCCGCCGGCGCGCCGACGATTCCGATCTCGCCGATGCCACGTGCGCCGAGCTCGGGCATGTGTGGATCGGGTTCGTTGATGAAATCGACATCGAGTTCCGGCGTGTCTGCATGCACCGCGATGTGGTATTCGGCGAGATTCGCGTTAACGAAGCGGCCAGTTTTCTGGTCGGGAACCGTGCCTTCCATCAAGGCTGTGCTAAAACCAAACAGCAGACCACCCGTGATCTGGCTTCGCGCGAGGCGCGGATTAATCATCCGGCCCGTGTCATACACGCCGACGGCGCGCTTCACCCGGACCTGTCCAAAAGCATCGACATGCACCTCAACGAAAATCGCGCCGTAGGACAGGAACGTAAATTTCTCTCGTTCTTCCTTGTTCGGTTCTGAATTGAACTCGGCTTGAATTTGCTCCTGGGCGGCGCGCTTGAACAAATCACTCAAGTGCTCCGAATCGTTAGGCCAACTGCCTGTAACATCCGCGACTTTCTTCTGCAACTCGCGACATGCGCCGATTACCGCGGGACCGACACTCGCGGTCATCCATGATCCACCGTTATTCGGCGCGTACGGAAATTCTGAGTCACCGAGCTCGAAATGGATTTTCTCAATTGGAATCCGCAGTGTGTCCGCTGCGAATTGCGACATCGCGGTGTAAGTGCCTGTGCCGATCTCATGCGTCGCACTACGGATAACAATTGTTCCGTCTTTATTCAGGGTCGCTGTCGCGCCCGTCTTTTGCTGACCAGCCGGATAAACTGCGGTCGCCATTCCGAAGCCAATCTGCGATCCATCCGTAGCTCGCATTGAACCCGGCTTCTTGTTTCGATTTGACCAGCCAAACTTCTCCGCAGCGCGCTGATAGCACTGGCGCAGCTTTTTGCTCGACCACGGTCTGTTTTTGTATTCGTCGATTTCTGCGTAGTTGCGCAGACGAAGCTCAACCGGATCGATGCCGATCTGATACGCCAGTTCATCCAGCGCGCTCTCCAATGCATACACGCCAGGTGTTTCACCTGGAGCGCGCATGGGACAAGGCGTCGGCAAATTCAGCCTAACCAGCCAGTGCGATACCTCGACATTCGGACATGAATACAGCATCCGAGACATGTTGCCGCAGGGCTCAGTGTAATCGTGAGTCGGTGAAGTATGCGTTGTCGTCGCGTGACGCAACGCCACGAGCTTTCCGTTTTCCTCGGCGCCAAGAGAAATCTTCTGCTCCGTCCGGGCGCGTTGGCCGGCGGAATCGAACATCTGTGGCCGAGTGAAAGTCAGCTTCACCGGTCGCTGCACCAGTTTTGCCGCCGCAGCGGCGAGCAAAGTATGACTCCATTGGAATGCCTTCGACCCGAAGGCGCCGCCAACGAAAGGACAGACGATTCGCACATTTTCCTTTGGCAAATCGAACGCGTTGGCAACGACTCGTTGCAATTGTTTGATCCCGCGCGTGCACTCGTGAATGAGCAACCGATCCGCCGCCTCCCATTCTGAAGTAGTTGAATATGTCTCGATCGGGTTGTGGTTCTCGATCGGCGTCGAATATATGAACTCGATTTTGTGCGCTGCAGTCGCCAACGCTGAGTCGACATTACCGCGTTTGTGCTGCAACTCTTCGCGGCCGGCGAACTTCTCTGGCACGGTGGCGTTCTTTTGCGCGCGTTCTTCGTAGAGTGCCACTACCGGCGGTTCGCTTTGGTAGGTCACTTTGACCAGTGATGCTGCGTACGTGGCTTGTTCAAAGGACTCGGCGACTACCACGCCGAGATGTTGTCCGTCATGGTAGATCGCGTCGTCCTGCAGCGGCACACGGTTCTCGCCGGGGGCGCCCGGTTTGCGCAGGTCATCCGGATACGCCTTGAAATGTGGCGCATTTTCGCGTGTTAGAATTCCGAGGACGCCCGGCGCTGACTTCGCAGCGGACAGGTCAATCTTTACAACGTGGCCATTGGCAATCGTGCTTTGAATCAGCGCGCCGTAAGTCAGTTTCGGGCGCTGGAACTCGGCCGCATATATTGCTGCTCCGATCACTTTCACCCTGCCATCGACACGGGCGAGTGGCTGGCCGATCGTGTTCACGACTTTTCCGGGGAACGCACGCTTTCAGCGTGTTGGTGATCGTATTTTGCGATCAGGAACTTGCCGCTCCGTTCGCGTTTTTTGGAAAGACTGTTTCGGCAGAATGCCGAAACCAGCACGCTACAAGCGTGCGCTCCCCAATCCGAAGAACACGGCTTCATGCTCGCATCTCCGCGACCGTGTTTAGAGTGCGAACCATCGCACGCTTGGCCAGCTCGATTTTGAACGAGTTGTGCTTGTAAGCTTTCGCGGCTGCCAGCTCGGCTTCTGCTGCGGCGCGAAAGGTCTTCTCCTCTGCGACTTGGCCAAGGAGCTTTTTCTCGGCGGCAGCTGCGCGCCAGGGTTTATGCGCGACGCCGCCGAGAGCGATGCGCGCGGCATTGATTTTCTTACCCTGATCGAGATCAAGCACTGCGGCTACACTCACTAATGCAAATGCGTAGCTGGCGCGGTCGCGCACTTTCAAATAATGAGAACGCGTCGCAAACGGAATGGATGGAAGGTCGACAGCAATGATCAACTCGTCGGGGCCAAGATTTGTGTCCCGCTCTGGTGTGTCACCTGGCAACCGATGAAAATCGCCGAATGCGATCTGCCGTTCGCCGTTTGGGCCGCGCACGCGCACGATCGCGTCGAGCGCAGCGAGTGCGACGCACATATCGCTCGGGTGCGTGGCGATGCACTGCTCACTCTGCCCGAGAATCGCGTGAATACGATTGTAACCATCAAGCGCACCACAGCCGCTTCCGGGCTTGCGTTTGTTGCACGCCGGAAATGCCGGGTCGTAAAAATAATAGCAGCGCGTGCGCTGCAAAAGATTGCCGCCCACGGTCGCCATATTGCGCAACTGCGGGCTTGCGCCTGAAAGCAGCGCTTCGCTCAAAACTGGATAACGCGTTTTGATCAGGTCGTGCTCTGCGAGATCGGAATTGCGCACCATTGCGCCGACGCGCACACCTTTGCCATCGGGAAGTTCTTCGATTTGTGCGAGTGGGAGAGGATTGATGTCGATTAAACTGTCCGGCGTCTCGACGCCCATCTTCATCAAGTCGATCAGATTTGTTCCGCCTCCGAGAAATTTGCTGTGGGATTTCCCGGAAATGGCTGCGACAGCCTGATTCGCATCAGTTGCACGCGAGTAAGTGAATGGAGTCATGCGATGCCCTTAGTCTTCGCTTCTTTGATCGCTGCAAGAATGTTGGGGTACGCGCCGCAACGACAGATGTTCCCGCTCATCCATTCGCGAATTTCATCATCGCTGTTCGCGTGATTTTCTTTTAATAGCGCAACCGCCGAACAAATTTGCCCAGGCGTGCAATAGCCGCATTGAAATCCGTCATGCTCGATAAACGCCGCTTGCACGGGATGCAGTTCATCACCGTTCGCGAGTCCTTCGATCGTTGTGATGTCGTCGCCTTCGTGCATTACCGCGAGAGTGAGACAGGAGTTGATTCGCCGCCCGTTGACTAACACCGTGCACGCGCCGCACTGGCCATGATCGCAGCCTTTCTTCGAACCCGTCAGTTGCAATCTTTCCCGCAACGCGTCGAGCAGCGTCACCCGTGGATCGACATCGAGCGCGTGACTTTTGCCGTTGATCTTGAGATTCACTTTAAGTAAATCGTTCGTCGCCCCGGGTGTTGTCGTCGAGGTGACCTGATCGAGCGACGCGGAACCGACAAGATGCGGTCCAATGGCAAGAGCGGCGCTGGTCCCGGCCATCTGCTTAATAAATCTTCTGCGCGTCTCGAGATGACCGATAATCCCAAGCTCATTTGTTTCGCTGGCGTCGGACGCAACCGGTTCCTCCGATTCGCTGGGCATCGTTTAAGAAATCGCAGGCCGCGTAGATGGCGGTTTGAAATCTCGCCTCAAGCGGGAAAAAATTATGCCAACCGCGAACGCCGAATGAGCTTCCGCACAGGGAACCCGGGAAAAATCACGAGGGGTTAGGAGTCCTCGCCATGGTCCGCATTTTGGGCGGGAGCTTGCTGCACATTCGGCGTTGGCAGGTCTAGATGCGCGTCTTCCGTATCTGTGGCCGCAACCTTGATCGTGGTGCCTGTCGAGCGGACGGCTTGCTCGATTTTCTTTTCAGTCGTCGCCAACGGATCGTATGAGACGTGTAACGCGCGCTTCTCTATTTTGGTTTCGATTACGCCGTCCAACCCTGCAACCGCGTCGGTTATTTTCTTTTGGTGCGCGGGATCTCCCAGTTCCTCGATTTCAATTCGAGCCGCCATGGTTTCGCTCAGACTCGAACCGCTTGGATCACTTTCGTTCTTCATGCGTTTTAAAGATGTTCGTATGAGCCGAGACGATTTGGTGCATCCGGTGATGCAAGTACGTTGATGCGGTAAGAGATTGTAGCGGCGTTTGTGTCAAACGCCGAGAATAAGGCGCTTGGCACAAGCGCCTCTACATTCGGGCCATGAAAAAGACTGACGGATATCACGTCATCAAGCCAGAAGACTTGCACTGGCGGCCGTCGAACTTGATGAAAATTCCGAATGCGGATTATCTGGAGCGCACCGGGAGCGAGAATCTTGGCGCACGGCTCTGGCGATTGCCGCCCAAGAGCGCCAACACGCTGCACAAGCATATCCGCTCGGAGGAATTTTATTTCGTTCTCGAAGGCACGGGCCGGATGCGCGTCGGCGACGAAACATTGACCGTGCCGAAATACGGAGGTGTGCTTGTTGCGCCGGATCAATTGCGCCAGGTGTTCAACGACACCGATCACGAGGTGCTGTGGCTCATCGTCGGCGCACCGGAGGAACTGGAGTTTTTGCAAGGTTCGAAATCAAAGATCGATCTTTCGATGATATATCCGGTAGATCCGAAACAATTGCCTAAAGAACTCGCCGGCGCGGACTGGCCGCCGAAAGACAGTGATGAGTGACAAGCGACTACGAGATTAACAAATGGAGAATCAAAAGAGTCGGTTCCCAAAGTTCCGCTAAGGACTAGCTGATTGGTTAACAGGAACTGTGCGCATCGGCCCGCTGTTCGAATTCGCTGAACCGGCACGTGTCCGTCGCGCGAACGCGACGTTCGAGCCGGGGGCTCGCACCGCATGGCACACGCATCCGCTCGGTCAGACTTTGATTATTATGTTCGGTCTTGGTTGGGCGTGGCGCGAAGGCGGGCCTCCTCGAAGAGATACGGCCCGGCGATGTCGTCTGGTTTTCGCCTAACGAGAAGCATTCGCACGGTTACCAGGGCGGACCTTTAGGTCGTGACGTTCGGTAGGCGGCGCATTATGAATGTGACAGCATGAAGTTGTTAATCAGTTCTCTGATGATTGCGACCGCAGTCGTTACTTTGATTCGCGCACAGGAGGAGAGCGCATCGCCGGCGGAAGGAGCGAAAACGTATCCTGGAGTTCCGAAAGAATACGAAGTAGGTGAGAGCACGGTTTCGCCGGACGGGCGATTCGCGATTCTTTATGAGGTGCGCGATGCGGATTCAAATGTAGATCCAGGGCTGCCCAATTTGCTCGTTCGTCTCAAACCGTACCAAGTGTTGAAGGAAATCGAAACGGGCGACGGTGTTACTTGGAAGGATGGGCGCGGCGCAGTGGCCGCAAAATGGGGTGGAAATCAGTTTGTTGCGATCTGGCGTCAGATGAAATGGGGTAATGAAGATCTCGTCGTGTACGAGCTTGCGAACGACAAAATCAAACGCGAAGAGAAGAAGATTTGGCCTGAGGTCGTGAAATATTTTGATCGCGATTGGAAGAACCGGTTTTTGAAGAAATACCCAAAGGAAGCGAGCGATCGCTACTTTTTCACGTCCGACGATTCGCAATTCAAAAATTTCGAATTCAATGGTGACACGCTCTTGCTCGACATCCGGGCAGAGAACAACCCAAATCTTGCTCCCGGTCCGATTTGGAGCGCTGAGTTGCGCGCGGTTTGGAATCTAAAGAGCAGCAAGTTCACCAAAGTCGATTTCAAGCCTGGCGAAATCGGTGTTCGGAAGCCGGAAGACTGACGTAGTGGATTTCTAGTCGCGGATAATCCTTATCGGCACGCGTCAGTTTGGACGTCCATCGACTGCGATGAATCGCAGTTGTAACCTGCGCGACATGAAAATATTTTTGTCGTTTCTTTGTGGCGCCGCGATGGCATTTGGCGTCACTGCCGTTGGTGGATCGAATTCTTCACACCACGTTTACGAACTGCGCATGTATCACGTTAACCAAGGCAAAACCGAAGCGTTGCAAGCGCGATTCCGTGATTACACCGACGGCCTCTTCAAGCGACACAACATGAAGAGCGTTGGTTATTGGGTGCCCGAAGATGCGCCCGCATCGCAAACCCTGTTCATTTACATTTTGGAGCATCCTAGCCGCCAGGAGGCGGAGAAGAATTGGGCGGCGTTCCAAGCCGATCCGGAATGGAAAAAGGTGAAGGCCGAGTCGGAGGCGCAAGGATCACTGGTGGATCATATCGACCGCTACTTCATGGATCCCACCAGCTATTCAGCACTCAATTGACGTGTCTTGCGTACAACCAAATGAACGCCGTGCGGGTGGAAGTGAACGACAAGATGCAAAAGGGTTACGTTTATTTTCGCACGAAACCGATGGGACGGGCATTCCGCCCCGGATTCACGCCCGAGTTGACGCCGAAACAGATGCTCGAACTGGGCGTGTTCGGCGGAAAATACATGACCGATTGCCGGAAAGAATTTCCAGCGAGCTGGTTCCGGAGTGCGAAGCTTTCGCCTGATCGGGCGCGAGCGTCGCTGAATTATTTTGGCGTGAACGCCTCGCAACCATTAGCGGAGTGGCGGCGCAAAGGTTGGATTCATCCAGACGATCCACGCGGCTGGTTGCAATGGTATTGCCGATATTATTGCGGCCGCCGCAGTCAGGATGACTTAAGGCAGATTGGCCGCTGGCGTGCCGTTCGCCGCCACGTCGCGCAATTGAAAAAACATTGTAAGCCTCGCGATCTCAAGTGCCGTCGCCGGCAGCGGCAGGCATTGCTGCATTGGGCCTACGATTCACGAAAGATCTGATAAAGAGATCTCTCAGGAAAGCAGGAACGCAGGAAACCTATCAATTTATTATCTTATCTCTCGAGTCCCCGTTTCTCTTAGATATCCAATCGCGTCGCTGGATGCCGGTGCATTATTCCATAAGATTCACGCATGCATCCGAGCACCTACAAAGCGAAAGCTTATTCTGCTGCCAGTG
>Ga0207697_10001149_pt1 | contig 14555 bp, 9 predicted proteins | sample KBSSwiS5withPhiX_FD_184293 | JGI IMG/M metagenome (GOLD analysis project Ga0207697, IMG submission 184293) | Switchgrass rhizosphere microbial communities from Kellogg Biological Station, Michigan, USA, with PhiX - S5 (SPAdes) (version 2) | ecosystem: Host-associated > Plants > Roots >... | reverse complement strand
GGTCCCGCGGATCATGCCGGGAGGCGATAAGAACCAGCAATTTACCGACTACCTGGACAGAATAGCCCGACTCGCAAAGGCGGCCGTTGGCGACGACGGAAGTGCAATCCCCATAGTGTTCCGTCCTTTCCATGAAAACGCCGGTTCCTGGTTTTGGTGGGGCGCCGCCCACGCCTCGTCCGCCCAATACATCGAGCTGTTCCGCTACACCGTTGAGTATCTGAGGGATATCAAGGGTGTCCACAACTTCCTGTATGCGTATTCACCGGGCGGTGGATTCAGCGGAACCAGCGATGCCTTCATGCGCACCTATCCTGGCGATGACTTCGTGGATGTCCTCGGGTACGACAACTACGACAGTTCCGGCGGCTCCCAGCAGTGGCTGGATGGACTCGTGGCGGACCTCGGCATGATCTCCCGCCTCGCTGATGAGCGGGGCAAAGTGGCCGCACTGACAGAATTCGGCGTCAGCGGAGCCCTTAAAGCCAACGGCCAGAACCCGGATCCCAGCTGGTATAGCCACGTGCTCGCCGCCCTCAAAGCCGATCCTGCAGCCAAGAGGATGGCTTGGATGTTGACGTGGACCAACTACGGTACTGATCAATTTTTCGTTCCGTACCCGGCTACGGGGCAGTTGGCCGAGCACGAAATGCTGACGGATTTCCGCGCCTTCGAAGCCGATGACTTCACGGTGTTCAGCCGGGACGTCTCTTGGAGTGACGTTTGGCAGCGAAACGTGAAGGCATCCGGCCACGCGCCTGCCCTGCACGTGGTGTCACCCGTTGATGGGGCACGGATTACGGAGACGGAAACCACCGTCCGTGTCCGTGTGAGCGATGCGAAACCCAAGTCGGTGTGGTTCAGGTGGGGCGAAGACCCAACCAAATACCAACTGGCTTACGACGAGGCTTCAGGTTATTTCACCGGCACACTGACTGTGCCTGAAATTGCCCTGGTGAACCAGCGAACCAGCTTCGCCGTTACGGCGGAGCTGCCCGGGAAGGACCCGGTCACGGCTCAGCAGCAAGTCGTCCTCGGCGCAAAACCTCCAGCGGCCCCCGGGGTGGTGGACGATTTTGAAGGGTACGCCGACGACAGCGAACTCCGTGCCTCATACAGCGCAGTGGGCGCCAACACCATCTCGCTTGCCAACAGTCCTGTTGGAAGTGGAGAACGTTCGTTGCGGTTCGACTACGACTTTGGATTGCAGAACTACACGGGAATCACCCGACGCATTGACGGTGACTGGTCAGGATTCAATGCACTGTCCCTGTGGTTGCGGCCGGACGGGTCCCAGCAAAAGCTGGTTCTCCAACTGGTCTGCGGCGGCGTCGCCTACGAGGCCTACCCATCCCTCAGCGGCACGGAAGGACAAAACATCAGCATCCCCTTTGCGGATTTCCGGCCAGCACCTTGGGATACGGCAAATGCTGAGCGGCGGATCACCGCCGAAGACCTCAAGGACCTGTCCCAGTTCAATGTGTTCATCAACCAGGTACCCGAAGGGCATTCCACCAACGGCACGATTTACCTGGACGAGCTGAAAGCGGGCTAAGCGGGCTGGGGAACCACTGGCTGATTCAGGCTCTGCTGGAGCATCAGGGCGGCAGCACCAACGGATGCTGCATCAGTGACCTGGCTGGATAACCGGACTGTTACCCCGTGCTTCGGCGAGGCGAAGGCTTCCTTGCGGAGGCGCTTCTCGACCACCGGCAGGTAGAGCGATCCTGCAGTCGTAAACGATGGGCCCGCGAACGTTACAGAATCCAAATCCAGGATGTTCACCAACGCAAGTACTGCATCAGCCACGAAATCTGCGGACTCTTGGACAAGTTCCACCGACAAAGGGTCACCATGGACGGCTGCCGTTGCAATGGCGGCGAAGTCACTGAAGGGATCGTTGTCCTTGGTGAGTTTTGCCGTCGTCGTCCGTCCGCCTGAAACGGCGGCCCTGGCTCGTTCGGCAACAGCACGTGGTCCGGCGACTTCCTCCAGCGTTAGCCCTGCCCTCCGGTCCCCTTGGAAACGTACGCTTCCAAGGGGACCGCTGTTTGAGCTGGCACCCCGGTAAAGTGCTCCCGATATCAGCAACCCGGCGCTGATACTGGCGCCCATGTAGAGCGTGCAGTGTGCGGTGGCGTTAGGGATGGTGCCGCTCCAAAAGTCGCCCATTGCCGCAGCAGTGGCAACATTGTCCAGCAAGGCAGGCAAACCCGAGGCCTTCCCCAGCGCTTCGCGGACAGGGAATCCCTGCCACAACGGAAGGCTGGGAGAAACCAGTATCGAGCCGGAGTCAACGTCCAGGGCTCCGGGGGCCACCAAGCCAATACCGGCCACGACGCTACGGTCCACGTTCGCCAGACGGAGCAGGACGGTCACATGAACAGCCACGTCCTCAACAACTTCCTCCGGAGTTCTGGAGCGTGCACCCCTTACGCGCGTCCGCGCCAGGACAGAACCCGCCGCATCCGTTACAAGGACCACAATCCAGTCCGCACCGAGCTGAACCCCCACGCTGCAGCGGGCCCGTGGATTCAGCCCGAGAAGGACCCGGGGCTTGCCTTTGGCCCCCGTGTATGTCCGCTCCCCCGTCTCCACCAAGAGCCCCTCCACCAGCAAGGACCGGACAAGATTGGAGATGGAAGCCTGTGTCAGGCCCGTGCGCTCAGCGAGTTCGACCCGGCTGACTGGGCCCTCGGCCCTGACGCGGTCAAGGATCAGGGCCCTGCTGGTTGGCGTGATGGACGAGGAATGCAGGACGGTCATGGACGCTTCAGGGCTCGGCTCATGTGCTAAGTATTGCCGGTCAAAGCCATACTTAGCACATGGATAACGTCGCATCGGCAAGCCCCCGGCCACCACGATTCGGGGTTGCAGTGCAAAGCAAGAATGGCCCCCACGGCACGGATCCGTTCTTTGAGGAACTGTTGACCGGCATGGAAGAGGCCTTGGACGGGCACGGAGCGACGGCCTTCCTGCGCCAATTCAGTTCCTATCAGGAGGAACTGAACGCCTATCCGCAATGGGCCCAAAGCGGTGACGTGGATGTGGTGGTTATTGTGGACTCCCAAGACGATGACTCCCGCGCGGAGCGGTGCTTGGAGCTGGGGTTGCCCGTGGTCATACTGGGCGGCCCGCCGACCGCAGGCGCATCCTTGGTGGACGTGGATAATTCCGGCGCGATGGAGATGGCCGTGGACTTCCTCGCGGGTTTGGGCCATAAAGTGATCGGACGCGTTTCGGGACCGGGACACCTTCACCACACAAAGTCCAGGAGCACGGCCTTCAATCAGGCTGTTGCCCAACGTAACGTCAAAGGGCTGTCTGCAGAGGGCGATTACTCGGCTGAATCGGGTCGGCAACGAACTCGGGAGATACTCTCTGCGGCCGAGCCTCCCAGTGCTGTGATCTACGAGAACAGCATTATGGCAGTAGCTGGATTGGGCGCGGTTCAAGACCTGGGCTTGAACGTACCTGAGGACGTGTCCTTGCTCGCCTGGGATGACGGACCAAACTGCCGCCTCGCCTCGCCGCCCCTTTCCGTCATCAGTCTGGACGTGTATGAACTGGGGCAGACGGTGGCTGACGTATTGATGAAAACACATGCCGGCGCGGTCCAGACCGTGGTGCACGTACCCACTGGCCGCATCGTGCGGCGCGGCAGTACGTCGGAATGGCCGGGTACGGAGCCTGCACCTTCACAGGGAGACCCCGCACCCGTACCGGGCGCGTAGACCGCCGGCGCCTAGACCATCAGGCGCCTGGGCCACCCAACGGCTAGACGCTTTGCACGTGCAGAACCAGCGCTTGGGCCGGCCATAGCAAGGGAATCTGCAGGCCGTCCCGGACAAGGACGCTCCCCGGAAGCGTCACTTCACCTGCTGACACCCAAGGCGGCGTGATCCAGCCATGGCGGGCCTCACCCAATTCCTTGCGAAGCCGGACGCGATAGCGGCTGGAAACGTCCAATCCATGCAAACGAACCTTCTCCGGCAGGGCGTCTTCCAGAGTCGCCACCGAGGCAATGGTCCACACTCCTTCACTCTGATCCGGAAGGACGGCTCCCGTCACCCGCAAGGCAGGGTCCAGGACATCGGCGTGTACCGATGTTCCGGTATGCAGCACGTGACGGAGCTCTTTGTACAAAGCAGCGAAGCCCCGCACGGTCCTAAGTTCTTCAGGGCTGCATTCCAGGAGGTTCCACTCAAAACCTGCGGAGCCCATCAAGCTGGTGGCGGCCCGGTAGGAGAAGTCCACGGTCCTGCCTGAACTATGGGAAGTGGTGGGTCCAACGTGGCCTCCCACCATTTCCGGGGGCAACAGCAACTGGGTCCACCGCTGGATGTCCTGCCGTTCCACGGCGTCATTGGAGTCCGAGGCCCACACCCTGTCCGCGAACTCCAGAATGCCCAGATCCGTCCTCGCCCCTCCGCTGGAACAGGACTCGATTTCCAGACCGGGGTGGGTTTCCTTGAGCTCACGTATCAGCCGGTAGGCCGCCAATGTGTGCTCGTGGGTGCCTGGCTTTCCAGCTCCGCCCACCTTGCCTGCATGTACAGGTTCCACGAGGTCCCGGTTGTGGTCCCATTTGATGAAGTCGATTCCAAGCTCATCAATGAGCGCGCTCATCTGGCCGCGGATATGCTCATAGGCGCCGGCGTTGGCCAGGTCCACAACATATTGCGTACGCCAGGACAAATCGTTCGGAGACTGCCAGACGTGGTCCGGATTGTGCAGCAGCCAGTCCGGATGCTTCCTTGCAAGATCAGAATCCAGGTTCACCATTTCCGGCTCGAACCACAGCCCGAACTGCATTCCGAGCTCATGGACGCGTTGGGCCAGAGGACCCAGTCCTTGGGGCCATACAGCGTGATCCACTGTCCAGTCTCCCAATCCCTTGGTGTCGTCACGCCTGGCCATGAACCAGCCGTCATCCAGGACGAACCTTTCAACTCCAACTTCAGCGGCGCGCTCCGCCAACCGCATGAGCGTGGCCGGGTCGTGGTCGAAGTAGACGGCCTCCCAGGTATTCAGCACCAAAGGCCGGGTGCTGGCCGGGTGCTGCTCCCGCGAGCGCAGGGATTGGTGGAAGCGGGAAGACAAGCCATCAAGCCCGGTATCGGACCAGGCGAACCACGCCTTCGGTGTGCTGTAGCTTTCGCCAAGTGCCAACCGGATTTCGCCCGCACGCAGAAGTTCGCCGGCCCCCAGCAACGTGACCGTTTCGGTCATCCGGTCAGTGCGGTAGGTGCAGTCGGCGCTCCAGCCCAGGTGGACGGCCCACATTTCCCCTGTCCGGTTCTTAGGCTTATCAAGGCTCGCGATTTCCAGGTGCGGAGCATCGTGTCCGCCGCGGCCGCGCCTGGTTTCACGGGTGACTGCACCCCTTGGCATCCCGATGGTGAAGGGCGCCTTCTCCCGCGTCCAGCGGCCGGAAAACGAGGTCAGATAGTCCGCGGTCTTAGGCACGGGCATGGTCGCTTCCAGCCAGTGGATGTCAAGAGTGGCGGCTCCTTGGTTGACCAGGCGGTGCACCACCGTGACCACCCCGCCTGGCGTCAAGGCAAACGCACTGTGAATTTCCAGGCCATTGGCGGCGTCAACGGCAGTGACTTCCACCTCGTAGTCGCTGGCATCGACGTCGGTTACCGTCCACCGCGGAAAGACCGGCGCGCCCTCCCGGGTGACCACCAACCCGGGTCGACCTGCCCAGCCATCACCTTCCTGCGGCAGAATGCTGAGCTGCCACGCGGCGTCGAGCGTTCCGGGCGGCGTTTGGCGAGCGCTGGCAAGCACCAAAGCGTCCAGGTCACCGCTCTCCAGGGGCCCGATGTCGGCGCCCCACTGCAGGATGGAAGGCAGCCCCGTGGGCAAGTGCCTGAGGACAAGGCTGACGCCGTCGCGGCGCAGCAGGGTGAATTCCTGCACCTTCTGCAGGGGCTCTAAAAGCTGGGACATACGTTCCTCCGGATGGTTCAGGGGTTGAGACTGGCGAATTGTTGATGGTTTTGTCCGTGAAAGTACGACGGCGGGACGGGCTTCCGCTCCTTGCTGGCGCTGGCTGTTCGGAGTACCTGCAAAGAGCCTCCGATGGCGGCTGCGAGCGAACCATGCGAGGACAGGACGACGTCGATTGGCTGCAGCTCGCGGTTGAAGGCGGCGGCGTTGACGGTTGCCGAGATCGTGTCGCGGATGAGCGGGCCGGCCGCCGAGAAGGCTGGCCCGGCAAGCACCACGGTGCTGAGGTCGAAGAGGTTGACCAAGGTCACTGCGGCCTGTCCTAGCCCGCGTGCCGCGTCCTGGAGCAAAAGCCGGGCAGCGGCATCACCGGCGACAGCCGCCGATGAGATGAGTTCAAAGTCGGTGAGCGTTTCCTCGGGATTGTCCTTGAGTCCCAAGCGGTCACGTAGCGCAACGTCCGCCACGGCCTTGGCCACTACTGCAGCTGTGCCGCATAGATTCTCCACGCATCCCCTGTTGCCGCATTCGCAGGGCGCTCCGCCTGCGTCAAGAGTGATGTGGCCAATCTCCACTGTGTTGGAGCCACTTCCGCGATATACCTCCCGGTTCACTACTGCTCCGCCACCCAGGCCACTTGCCATGTAGATCACTCCGAAAGAATCGGCAGTGACGTCCCCGAGCCATTGCTCACCTATCGCGGCAGCAGTGGCATCGTTCTCCAGGATCACGGGCAGTCCGGTGAGCCGTGACAGCGACGGCACCAGCGGATGGCCATACCACTGCGGACCGGGACGCGGTGCAAGCAGAGTGCCCTTGATCCTGTCCTGCGGACCGTGCGTGACAAGGCTTATTCCGAGCACACTCTCGAGCGGCACCTCCTGGACCTCAAGGAGTTTGTGGATGTGGGTAGCAAGAATCTGAAGCATCTCTTCAGGACTGTGGCTTCCTGATCCCGGGAGCGTCTTTTCTGCCACCAAGCGCCCGGTGAAGTCGGCGAGAACTACGGAGCTGGTGCATCGATCCATTTGGACCCCCACTGCGTAGTGTGCTTGAGCCCGGAGCCTGAGGAGCCGCCTGGGCTGCCCACCTGTTGAGCGGGACTGCCCCGCCTCCCGCACCAGGCCGTCGTCGAGCAGTTCGCGGATCACGTTGGTGATAGTGCCCGGCGTCAGGCCCGTGGCACCTACCAGTTCCACCCGGCTGACCGTTCCCCGAGTGCGCATGATGTCCAGCAACCTGGCCCGGGTTGATGGGCCCGGCGGTGGATGCGGCGTAATGGTCCTCACCCTTCTCCTCTTCAAATCTGTAACAGTGGCTGGGTTCAATAATAACTTGACTGACTTAATTTAATCACCTAACTTTTTCATAGGTCGTGATCCACGGCACATAAAACCCCAGCCGGTCATAGCGGTCCGGCTAGATGAAAGGGACCAGGGATGCTCCTCAACTTTCCGAACCGGGCTGCCAAACTTCGGCGCAGCGCCCTTGCAATGGCCGCCGGCGCAACTGCACTCGGCCTCCTCCTCAGCGGCTGTTCGGGCGGCGGAACCAGCGCAGCAGGCGACTCAACGCTGATCGCATACACCGGTCAGGCCGGCGACTACCAGATCAACTTCAACCCGTTCTCGCCCTCCCAGGTAGCGGGGCCGGGGGCTATCTTCGAGCCGCTCTTTTACCAGAACAAGGCGGCAGCAGATGCCAAGCCTGAGCCACTCCTGGGCAAGGAATTCACTTGGAATGACGCCGGCACCCAGCTCTCCGTCACTCTTCGCGAGGGCGTGAAATGGAGCGACGGCGAAGCCTTCACGGCAGATGATGTGGCCTTCACCTTCAACCTGCTCAAGCAACATCCCGCACTGAACAGCTTGGGATTCAAGGGGACCGTGAACGTGGTGGACCAGAACCACGTCACGTTCGTGTGGGACAGCCCCGCCTTTGTCACAGGACCGGACATCCTCACGCAGGCCGTCATTGTTCCCGAGCACATCTGGTCAAAGATCAACCCGGAGACCGACGTCGTGGAAAAGCCGGTAGGGACTGGCGCCTACCAGCTGGCGGACTTCAAGCCGCAGGCATTCACGCTTAAGGCCAACCCCACATACTGGGGCGGCGAACCGGCCGTAAAGAATGTTCGGTACATCGCCCTGTCCGGCAACACTGCAGGTGCTGACGCCATCGCTTCGGGCACCATCGACTGGCAAACCGGCCCTGTTCCTGACATTCAGAACGTGTCCAAAAATTTCCCCAAGTATGAAAAGCAAACAGTGGCCCAAAGCCAGCAGGTCCTGGCCGCCTGCGCCAACGCGGACCTTGGCTGCACAGGACCGCAGACAGACCCGGCAGTCCGGAAAGCCCTCTACCTCGCCATCGACCGCACGCAGCTGAACAAGCTGGCCTACGAGAACACGGCCTCACCCATCTCGCCGTCATTCGCCCTGACGGACACCCAGGCTGAATGGATCTCGACGGCGGTGAAGCCCACCACTGCGCCCGAAACAGCTGACACCCGGGAGGCACAGCAAACCCTGGAGGCAGCCGGATGGGCCAAGGGCTCAGATGGAATCTACGCAAAGAACGGCCAGAAGCTCACCCTGACCGTTGAGGTCGTGACGGGATGGACGGACTACATCACCGCAATCCAGACCATTTCCGAGCAGGCCAAAGCCGCTGGAATCGAAGTCCAGGCTTCGCAGTCTTCCTGGAACGAGTGGACGGACAAGCGAACCAAGGGCAAGTTCCAGCTCGCCATCGATTCGCTCTACCAAGGGCCGGCGGCAGATCCTTATTACGTCTACAACTACTTCTTCTCCTCCGCCACCTCGGCACCAGTGGGCCAGGCTGCGGGCACCAACTACTCGCGGTACTCCAACCCGGCAGTTGACGCGGCCCTGGAATCAGTCAAAAACCTCCGCTTCGACAACAAAGCCGAACGGCAGAAGCAGTTTGACATCATCCAGGCAGCCATCCTCAAGGACATGCCTTACATCCCCGTGGTAACCGGAGGCACCACGAGCATCTGGAACAAGGCCAAGTTCACTGGCTGGCCCAGCGAAGAGAACATGTATGCCTTCCCCGCAGTCTGGTCCCGCTTGGACGCTGCCCAAATCTTCAAGTCCCTCAAGCCCGCTGAAGGCTAAACAGTGAACTACGTCATCCGAAAACTGGGCTTCTATGCCGCAGCTCTCTGGGCGGCCTTGACCCTGAACTTCATCATCCCCCGGATGTTGCCAGGCAATCCCGTAGACATCCTGCTGGCCAAGCTCCAACAGCGGGGAGGCAGCATCACCGCTGAGACGCGCCACTCCTACGCCATCCTCCTGGGTGGTGATGACTCGCAGCCCATCCTCGCGCAGTACTGGACCTACCTGAGCAACATCTTCCGGGGCGATCTCGGAGTGTCCATCAGCTACTTCCCGGCCAAAGTCACGGACGTCATCGGAGATTCAATGCCCTGGACGGTGATCCTCGTGGGCGTCTCCACCATCATTGCCGCCACCCTGGGAATCCTGCTTGGAGCATTCGTCGGCTGGAGGCCCGGCACCTGGTTGGACTCCTTGGTTCCAGCGACCACGCTTCTTGCCGCCGTTCCCTACTTCTGGCTCGCATTGGTGCTGGTGTACATCCTCTCCCGTGGACTCGGCCTCTTCCCGGGACAGGGAGGCTACAACGTGGTCCTCGACCCCGGATTCAACGGCCCTTTTATCCTTTCAGCAATACAACACGCGGTTCTTCCTGCGCTGACCATTGTCATCGCATCCCTCGGAGGATGGCTGCTGGGCATGCGCAACATGATGGTCTCAACGTTGTCCGAAGACTATGTCCTCACGGCCCGGGCCAAAGGACTTCCGGACCGCTGGATCCTGCGTAACTACGCTGCCCGTAACGCGGTTCTCCCATCCGTTGCCGGATTTGCCATCTCGCTGGGGTTCGTCGTCTCGGGCTCCGTGGTGACCGAGCAGGTCTTCTCATACCCGGGAATCGGATCGCGGCTGCTGGCGGCAGTCACCAACAACGATTACGCACTCATGCAGGGCGTGTTCCTGTACATCACCATTGCTGTCCTCGCAGCAAACCTCCTGGTCGACCTCCTCTACAGCCTGGTCGATCCCCGGACACGGGCCAAGGGCTAAGGAGCGAATCCCACATGACCAACATCCAGTCCATATCAGGGCAGGCAAACGCAACGGAAGAATTGGCCACCATGGCCCGCGGTCGCGGTCGCGGTCAGCGGCCCAAACCGGCCTGGCGCCTTATGCTCCCCACCCCAACCCCGTGGCTGATCACAGGCCTGGTCCTTATCGGATCCATCATGGTTTTCGGTGCCCTCGGCCCCTTGTTGGTGGGCGACCCCGCCGCCATCAGCAACATAGGACTCAGCGGGCCCACTGGCGAGCACTGGCTAGGCACCACCCAAACCGGGCAGGACGTCCTGGCCCAGCTTGCCCATGCAACCCGCGGATCACTCCAGATCGGCTTTCTCGTGGGTGTTCTTGCCACCGTCCTCTCCGCGTTCTTTGGCATTTACGGCGCCTACATCGGTGGATTCGCAGATGAGCTCTTCTCCCTGCTCTCCAACGTGTTCCTGGTGATCCCGGGCCTGCCGCTGGTCATCGTCATCTCCGGCTTCGTGCCTCGCGAGAGCCGCGGATTATGGACCATCGCCGTGGTCCTTGCCCTGACCAGTTGGGCCGCCTCGGCCAGGGTCCTTCGCGCACAAACCCTTTCCGTGAGGAATCGCGATTACGTTGCAGCGTCGAGGGTTTCCGGCGAGCGCGCGTGGCGCGTTATCGCCGTCGAAATCCTGCCCAACCTTCTGCCGGTTCTTGCGTCCCAGTTCGTGTTCTCAGTGATCGCGGCGATTCTCGGCGAAGCCGGATTGTCGTTCCTTGGGTTAGGTGCCTCAAGTTCGTCCACCCTCGGCACCATGCTGTTCTATGCGCAGAACGGGTTCGCCCTGCCGTTGGGAGCGTGGTGGTGGTTCCTCCCGCCAGGGCTGATGATCGCCCTCTTCGGCATGGGACTCTCGCTCATCAACTTCTCCATAGACGAGATCATCAACCCGAAACTCAAGAATGTCCGGCTCGTGCGGAAACGCGCACGGCAGGCTGCCCGGATCGAAAAGAAGGCTGTGACCTCATGAGCGCCGACCTCTCACTCGGGCAAGCGCCCGTCCGCACAACCCGCGGACCCGTTCTAACGGTCAAGAACCTGAGCGTCGTCTATGAGACGGACCATCCAGTCCCGGCGGTCAAGAACGCAAACTTCGAGCTGGGCCGCGGTGAGATCCTTGGCCTGGCTGGCGAATCCGGCTGCGGTAAGACCACCTTGGCCTACGCCATCAACCGCCTTCACCAACCCCCGGCCCGTATCGCATCCGGTGAAGTCACCTTCCACGACCGCGACGGCCAGGACGTGGACCTCCTGGAGTTGGAGGACGAGGCCCTGCGCCGCTTCCGCTGGTCAAAACTGTCCATGGTTTTCCAGGGTGCCATGAACGCGCTCAACCCTGTCCGCACCATCGGAAACCAACTGGACGACACGCTTCGTGCGCATGAGCCAAGCCTCCGCAAGCCGGCACGGCAGGCCCGCTGCGCCGAAGTGCTCAGGCTCGTGGGTGTAGACCCCCAGCGACTGCGTTCGTACCCGCATGAATTATCAGGAGGGATGCGGCAACGCGTCATGATCGCCATGGCCATGCTCCTGGAACCGCAGGTCATGATCATGGATGAACCCACCACGGCCCTTGATGTGGTGGTTCAGCGGGACATCCTGCGGGAAATCGTGAGACTGAAAGAGGAGCTGAACTTCGCCGTCATATTTATCACGCATGATCTGCCGTTGCTTCTGGAGATCAGTGATCGCATCGCCGTGATGCTGCGCGGCGAGATTGTGGAATTGGACAGCGCTGAGTCACTCTACCGCTCAGCGTCCCATCCCTACACCCGTAAACTTCTCGCCTCCTTCCCCAGCCTCAGCGGCGGCCGGGGCGCGTTCATCCGTTCCGGCGAGGACTCTGGCTTTGGCGGGAACTACGACTTCGAGGAGCAGCCATGACATCCGTCTCCGTGACCAACCTGACCAAGGAATACACGCTTCGGGAGGGATTTCGACGGCGGTCCTTGCGGGCGGTGGACCGCGTCAGCTTCGATCTTCTGCCGGGCAAAACGGTGGCCCTCGTAGGGGAATCAGGATCGGGGAAGTCAACCATCGCCAAGTTGCTGACACAGATGGAGAAACCGACCTCCGGCTCGGTCTCTGTTCAGCTGGATGATAAAACCCCTGTGCTCGGATCCGTCTATCGCCGTCACGTGCAAATGGTGTTCCAGGACCCCTTTGCCTCGCTGAACCCGTTCCATTCGATCGAACACCACATCGCCCGGCCCTTAAGGATCCACGGGCGCACACGGACCGCCGCTGAAACACACCACCGTGTCCTGGAAATGCTCGAACGCGTGAACCTGACGCCTGCCGAGATAATCGCGGCCAAGCGTCCACACGAGCTTTCCGGTGGTCAGCGCCAGCGGGTTGCCATCGCCCGTGCATTGGCACCCGGCGCCCAGGTGTTGATCGCCGACGAGCCCGTGTCCATGCTGGATGTATCCATTCGCTTGGGCGTCCTGAACCTCCTGGGCCGGTTGCAGCGCGAAGACAATCTCGCCGTCCTCTACATCACCCATGATCTGGCCACAGCCCGGCATTTCTCTGACGAAATCCTTGTCCTTTACAGGGGCCGGGTGGTGGAGCGCGGACCCTCGGACGATGTCATCCTCAACCCGCAGCACCCCTACACCCGGCTGTTGGCCCAGGCCGCACCGGATCCGGAACGCGTTGGCAAAGTGGCTGCCAGCGAGCTTCCGCCGGATCGTGACGCCATAGACAACACTGTGTGCTTCAACCACTTCAGCAAGCGGTGGGTACATATGGACGAAATAGCCGCAGAACTTCCTACTCTCGAACACAATTAGGACCAAGAAGATGATCTCGACGCCATTGAATGACGGATGGACAGTAGCTCCCGTGGCTGGCCCGGTACCAGCTGAAATCCCTGCACGCGTGCCGGCCCAAGTACCCGGGTCCGTACATACTGACCTGCTGCGGGCTGGACTCATCCCGGATCCTTATCTGGACTCAAATGAGAAGAAGCTGCAGTGGATGCACCACGTCGATTGGCGCTACGAATTGCCTGTCACGCTGCCCGCCGCTGGGGAGGGCGAGCGCGTTGACCTCGTCTTCGATGGCGTGGACACCGTCAGCAGCATCAAGCTCGGGGATGTCGAGCTGGGACGCACGGCCAACATGCACCGCTCGTACAGGTTCGATGCCCGATCCGCTGCGGATGGAACCGGGAGGAGCCTTGCCGTCACGCTGCGTTCCGCTACCGCTTACGCAGAGGAGCTCCGGGCGGGCTTGGGTGACCGCCCCAGCGCCTATCACCCCGTGCCGTTCAATTTCGTCAGGAAAATGGCGTGCAGCTTCGGTTGGGACTGGGGTCCGGACCTGAGGACGGCAGGGCTGTGGAAAGAGGCCAGGGTTGAACGCTGGTCCGTGGCGCGGCTTGCCCAGGTTACTCCGCTGGTCAAGGTCACTGCCGATGGCACGGGAAACGTGGAGCTTCGGGTCTTGATTGAGCGCTCCGGGCTTGGCCACGAGGGTGAGCTCACCTTGTCAGCCACCGTTTTGGGGCAAGAAGTCACTGCAACGGTCCCTGTTGGCAGTGATTCCGCTGTGATGACGCTGGACGTTCCCAATGCTCCTTTGTGGTGGCCGGCGGGCTACGGCGAGCAGCCTTTGGCTGAGCTACAGGTCCGTCTGAACGAATCCGGCGGCATGGAACTTGATTCGTGGGAACGGCGGATTGGCTTCCGTAACGTGCACCTCGATACCAGCAAGGACGAGACCGGCACGGCCTTCACCCTCCACGTCAACGGCAAACCCGTGTTCGTCAAGGGCGCCAACTGGATCCCGGATGACCATTTGCTGACGCGGATCACGCGGGACCGAATTGACCGACGAGTGGATCAAGCCCTCGGAGCGAACATGAACCTGCTCCGTGTGTGGGGCGGGGGCATCTACGAAACAGAGGACTTCTACGAGGCCTGCGATGAGCGTGGCGTTCTTGTGTGGCAGGATTTCCTGCTCGCGTGCGCTGCCTACCCCGAGGAGTCACCGGTCTGGGAGGAGATCGAGGCCGAAGCCCGCGAAAACGTGGTTCGGCTCGCTTCCCACCCTTCCCTGGTGGTCTGGAACGGCGGAAACGAAAACGTCTGGGGCCACGAAGATTGGGGCTGGAAGGAAGAGCTGGGAGGACGGAGCTGGGGTGATCGGTATGCCCACGAACTCCTCGGCGGGATCGTTGCTGAACTTGATCCCACGCGCCCATACTGCGATAACAGCCCCTACTCCCCAGGCCAGAACCCGGAGGTCATTCACCCGAACGATCCCGATCACGGCACGCATCACCAGTGGGAGGTGTGGAACAGGATCGACTACTCCGAATACCGGAGCGAGATTCCCAGGTTCTGCTCCGAATTTGGATTCCAGGGCCCTCCGACCTGGCGCACGCTGAGCGACTTTGTGCACGCCAGCGACGGCGG